>Ga0070738_10000254_pt1 | contig 163606 bp, 149 predicted proteins | sample Coa_R2_2_FD_66446 | JGI IMG/M metagenome (GOLD analysis project Ga0070738, IMG submission 66446) | Surface soil microbial communities from Centralia Pennsylvania, which are recovering from an underground coalmine fire - Coalmine... | ecosystem: Environmental > Terrestrial > Soil >... | reverse complement strand
CTCGATCGGCTATCAGCACATGTTCGCCGATCACAAGGCCAGCATCTCGATCGGCGCGTCGTTCACCGGCAATGAAACCTCCGGCGGCGTCGGCGCGGGCTTCAGTTGGTAATGGAAAGATTCGCCCGCGGATCATGCGGGCGGATCTTCAATGCTTCCGGTCGTGACGACGGAATGGGGGCAGAGCCGGTGCGCAATGCACCGGCTCTTTTATGAACCGCTATTCCACCGGCACCCTCACATGCCGATACGGTGCCGGGCCACATCACGTAGGGTGCTTTCGCGTCCGGATCGGCATTCTTCGGATACATGTCTTAGAACGATGGATCCGCGCCGACGGTCATCACGTGCGCGCCAGTCTTGATCCAGTGTGACGGCCGGTGTCAGTGTCTGCGGCTGTCCGTCTCCGTGCCGAGCGGCTTCTGTCCCGCCGCCTCCAGCTTCGCATTCAAGGCCGAAACGTCGCGGGTCCAGATCGTGTTCCAGCTCGACAGCACGCCGTCCAGTTTCGAAGACAGCGCTGCATAGCCCGCGCGCGCATCCGGTGAAGGCGCGGCATCCGCGCCACCGTCCACCGCCTGCATCAGCGCACCGATCGCACCATCGAGAAAATGGAAATTGTCGGTGCCCGGCGGCGCCATCGTCCAGGCGTTGTAGTGATTGGGCGCTTCCAGGATGCCGCCCATCCTCACGACTTTCGCGTCGAGCGTGTCGATGTCGACTTGCACATCGCCTTTCGTCGACTTGTGCGCCTCCTGCAATTGCTTGTGCAGGAATTGCGCTTCGCTTTGCGCCACGCCGAGCCTTACCTGCAAACCCTCGACTTGTTGCGCCAGCGCGAATTGCTGATCGAACGCGGCTTGCGATAAGTGCACGCGCGGATCGGCGATCACCGTCAGCGGTTGCTTGAAGATTTTGCCATCGACCGTCAGCACCACCGTGTAGGCACCCGGCGGCGCCCAGACGCCATCCTTGTAAGGATCGCCGTCGGCCAATGCGGCCGGCGGCGCGTAACGCAATGGCCAGACGAAGCGATGCAATCCCGGTGCGGCTTGCAAGGCGCTCGGCGTGTGCATCCAGTCCGCCGTCATGTTGATTTTCGACAGGTCCGGTTGCTTGGGCTGCTCGGCGCTGGAGTAATGCCGCACCAGCTTGCCGTTCGCATCGTAGATCGCCAGTTCGACCGGTTTGCGCGGCGCGCCCGCCAGTTCGTAATCGATATACGCGCCCCACGGCGGATTCTCCGCGGTGGGCTCGTCCTTCGGCAGCGGCGTGCCGGTGAATTCGGGCGTGCGCACGCGCACCGCGACGGCCGGCTTGAACAGCCGCGTTGCGGACGTCTTTCCGTCCATTTGCCGCAACGCGCTGACGTCGTCCATGATCCAGAAGCCGCGGCCATGCGTGGCGATCACCAGATCATCGCCGTGCACATCGATGTCGCGCACGGAAGTGCGCGGCAGGTTCTGTTGCAATGGCTGCCAATGCTCGCCGTCGTCGAACGAGATGTACATGCCGAGTTCGGTGCCGGCATACAGCAGATCTTTGCGCGCCGGATCTTCGCGCACCACGTTGACGAAGTCGCCGTCGCGGATGCCGTTGACGATCAGTTGCCACGTCTTGCCGCCGTCGTGCGTTCGGTAGATGTACGGCCTGCGATCGTCCAGGCGATGACGGTCGATCGCCGCATACGCGCTGTTCGCGTCGAAATGCGAAGGCTCGATGACGGCGACTTTCGACCACGGCGTGAGCGCTTTCGGCGTGACGTTGTCCCAATGCGCGCCTTCATCGATGGTGCGCCAGATCAAGCCGTCGTCGGTGCCGATCCACAGGAGTTTTTCGTCCAGCGGCGAGGAACCGATCGCATACACCACGCCGCGGCGCACGCCTTGATGCAGATTGTCGGCTGCCGTCACCGTATCCAGATTCGCCGGCACGCCGGGATCCTCGCGCGAAAGATCGGGGCTGATCGGACTCCAGTGTTCGCCGCCGTCGTTCGTGCGCCACAGCTTCTGGTTGCCGAAATACAACACGCGATGGTTCTTCGCGTTGAAACCGAGCGGCAGGGTCCAGGTGTGACGATAGATGTCCGGATCGGCCAACGTGGGATCGACGCTGCGCGTCTGCTCGGTTTTCAGATCGAGCCTGTCGACCGTGCCGCCATAAACGACATCGGGATCGTCCGGATCGGGCGCGATCATGCCGCTTTCGCCGCCCGCGGTGACTTCGTGGAACTGCTCCATGCTGATGCGATCATTGTAGGGCGCGCGCGAGGGGATCCCGACCGCACCGGAATCCTGCTGCGCGCCGTACACACGATACGGAAAACGGTTGTCGGTGCTGACGTGATAGAGCTGCGCGGTCGGCTGGTTGAACCAGGAGGACCAAGTCCTGCCGCCGTTCACCGTGATGATCGCGCCCTGATCCACGCCCATGATCTGGCGGTCGGGATCATTGGGATCGATCCACAACTCGTGGTAGTCGTCGCCGGTGGGATCGCCCTTCACCGGCAGAAAAGTTTTTCCGCCGTCGTCGCTGCGCAACTCGATGGTGTTCATCGCATACACGCGATCGGGATTCTTGGGATCGGCGGTGATCTGGCCGAAGTACCAGCCGCGCTGCCAGATGCGCGGATCGCTGCTCGTTTTCTTCCAGTGCGCACCGGCGTCGTCCGAGCGGTAAAGACCCCCGTCGTCCGCGTCGACGATCGCATAGACGCGATCCGGCGCGGCATCGGAAATCGCGATGCCGATGCGACCGACGTGCTTGCTCGCGAACCCGTCGGTCAGTTGCGTCCAGTGTTCGCCACCGTCGGTGGATTTATACAACCCCGAACCCGGCCCGCTGGACGGCGGGTACACGTTCCACGGCGGCCGGCGCGTCTGCCACAGCGCCGCGTAGATCGTGTTGGCATCGCCGGGTTTGAAGATGATGTCGATCGCGCCCGTGTCGTCGTTCGGGCCCAGCACTTTCTTCCACGTGCGTCCGCCGTCCAGAGAACGGAACACGCCGCGTTGTGCGTTCGGTCCGTACGGATGTCCGAGCGCGGCAACGAACACGCGATTGGGATCGTGCGGATCGACGCGGATCATGCCGATCTGCTGCGTGTCTTCCAGACCGATCTTCGACCAGCTCTTGCCGCCGTCCACGGACTTGTACATCCCGGAACCTTGTGCGATATCCGAGCGCATGTCGGCTTCGCCGCTGCCGACATAGATCACGTTGGGATTCGACGGCGCCACCGCGATCGCGCCGATCGAACCGACATCCTGCGAATCGAAGATCGGATTCCACGTGCGGCCGGTATCGTTGGTCTCCCACACGCCGCCGTTGACCGATCCGAAATAAAAATGCTTCGGCTGTCCCGGCACACCCGTCACCGCCAGCGTACGTCCCGCGCGGAACGGCCCGATCAGCCGCCAGTGCAGATCGCCGAATTGCGGATTTTGTGATGCGTTCGCCGGCGCGGCGTGCACGGTTGAAACCAGCGTGATCGTCGACGCGGACGCGGCGATGACCGCGACGACAGCAGCAGACAGCAAGGCGGAAAGCTTCATCGTTGTTTCCCGAGCACGATGCGCAACGCCGCATGATAACGCTCGCGGCACGACGCGCCAGCATCGCGCAGACGCACACTATACGGATGTGCCGTGCGTCATGCGTGAGCCCTGGTTTCGGATTCAGGGCTTCGAGTTTCTCCCTTCGCGGTTTGTGCCCGCTGGCGCTGACGATGCGCCGGCCCGCGGCACGCCAAGGCAACGCGGTGCGCGCGAATCAACCGCGGCGCATGCGATGATCGCCGCTCGTCGCAAGGAACATCGCTTGTCCACCTACGAACTCGCCCTCCACCGGCTGAGGCACGATCGCCTGCTGCAAGCGTTGCTGTTGCTGATGGGTGCGCTGGCGGCATTCGATCCGCGGCCCGCGAACGATTATCTGCGCTGGCTGGATGCGCCGACGCTGGCAGGTCTGGCCGGTCTGTTGATGCTGACGCAAGCGGTGCGCACGAGTGGTTTGATCCAGCGCTGGGCGCAGGCAGCGGTGGCGCGATTGTCGAACGTGCGCATGCTGGCGCTGGTGATGGTGCTTCTGTCTGCGGCGCTGGCATCGATGTTGACCAATGACGTCGCGCTGTTCCTGATCGTGCCGCTGACACTGGCGATCGACGCGATCACGCACATTCCGCGCACCCGATTGGTGATCTTCGAGGCGCTGGCGGTGAACGCGGGCTCCACGCTCAGCCCGATCGGCAATCCGCAGAACCTGCTGCTGTGGCAGCACTCGGGACTCGCCTTTCCACAATTCGTTTTGGCGCTGCTGCCTGCCGGCTTGATCATGCTGGCGTTATTGCTTTGCATCGCGTGCGCGGCGTTTTCATCGGCGCCGCTGCAGTTGCAGAGCGCGGCCGAACCGACGCGTTTGAACATGCCGCTCGGCATCGGCGCCATCGTGCTGTTGGGCGGCATGGTCGCGGCGCTGCAATTTCATCAGGCCGTGCCGGCGATGCTGGTGGTGTTCGCGGTGGGACTGTTGTTCTTCCGCCCAGTGCTGGCCGGCGTGGACTGGATGTTGCTGGTGACGTTCGCCGCGATGTTCGTGGGGCTCGGACATCTCTCGGCCGTGCCATGGGTGAACGCGCACGTCGGCGCGCTGGACTGGCGCGATCCGCGCGTGCTGTACGGGGGCGGCATCGCGCTGTCGCAATTGATCAGCAACGTGCCCGCGGCGGTGCTCTTGCAGCACTACACGCGCGAGTTGACCCTGCTCGCAACCGCAGTGAACGTGGGTGGCTCGGGCATCATGATCGGCTCGCTCGCCAACCTGATCGCGTTGCGGCTGGACGGCTCGCCACGCATCGGGTGGAAATTCCACGCGTGGTCGATTCCATATCTGCTGGCGAGCGCGCTGTTGGTGGGAGCGTGGGTGTTGCGGTGAGACCACCCTCTCCTTTCAAGAGGAAGTTTTACGCCAGTAGATCTTCGTACTCGCGATGCCGACGCATGTACGCCGCGGTGTAGGGGCACTGCGGAATCACCTTCCAGCCATTCGCGCGCGCGGCATCGAACGCCACGCGTGTCAACTCCGCGGCGATGCCGCGGCCCTCGATTGCTTCCGGCACGCGCGTATGCGTCACGATCATTACGCCGTCGCGCAATTCGTAATCGACCGTGCCGATGTGGCCTTCCACTTCCGTGCTGAAACGGCGCGCGGCGGGATCGTGGTGGATTTGCATGAGAGCTTCCAAAGGGTCCTGCAGGCCATGGGACGGCCTGCCCGCGATCGCGCACGTTTACTTCTCGCGCTTGATCGGCGAAGCCAAGTCCGGACACGTGCCGGACTTGGCGTGTTCCGGCGAGTCAGGGACAGACGAGCCCGAAATGACGACTAGATGATCGGAATCTTGCGGATATTGGTCGCCGGATCCAGCCAGAACGAATCCTTGACGAAGCGGTTGAACAGATCCGGCGGCAGCACGCTCTCGCGTTTGGTCGCCGTCACCTTCGGCTGCACCTTGTGCAACCCCGGCAGGCCCAGGCGCGAATCAAATTCCGGCTCGTCGTATTGGATGTTGTCGAAGTCGTGCTTGAACAGCGGCTCGCCGACGAACTGGTACACCGCCTCGATCGCGCGCTGCGGATTGCTGGTGAGCGACTCGTAGGTGAGCAGCATCAACCGGCCCGGCGCGTACTCGCCGTAATAGGCATCTTTCGTCGCCTGATAGGAGAAGCCGACCATGCCGGCCACGTCGATCAGGCTCTCGGTACGTGAATACACCGTGCCGTTGGGATTGAAGTGAAAGATCTTGCTGGCCGTGAGCGGATGCTTGCGCACCATGCGCTCCACGCTGTCCAGCACCCAGGGCATCTCGCGCACGCAGGCGATCACCTTGGCGTTGGGGAAAAGGCTGGCGAGCATCGGCATCTTGCTGCACCAGATGCGGCCGGTGTCGAACGCGACCTCCAGATTCGGATAGATGCTGTAGTAACTCCAGAACACGCTGCGCAACACCGCCATGCGCTGCGGTTCCTCGATGAACACCGAGAAGTCGTTCTTGCCGCTCATCTCGGCGATCAGCGCGCTGACCATATCGCCCACCGGCGAAGTCATGCCGGCGTGGAAGCGCGGATTCTGCTTCAGGATCGCGCCTAGCAGCGTGGTGCCGGCGCGCGGAAAGCCGGAAATGAAATGGATGCGCGGAACCTTGATCGCCTGCGCGGCCGGCTGCTTCGCCGGCGCGGGTGTGCTTTGCTGTGGCATGGCCGCCCCTGACCTGGATCGAACGCCGCAGTGTAGCGAAAAGCGCAGGGGATGTGGGGCCGTTCAGGTCCGGCCGATTGCGCTGCTCAACATGCCGATGGCAGCGTGCTCGATGCCCAAGATCAGGATTTGCGCCGGCTCGTCGTCGCCCTGCTGCGTCAGCGCGTACGGCAATGGCCAATAGTGTTCCGGCGTGGCACCGAGAGGCGAGTGGCCTCGTCGTCCATCGGATCCATGCAGGGACTTTATGCGGGCATTATTTCCGTATTTATCCCCCCGCAAGACATCTTCCGCGCGTATTCGAGTCAGTTTGTAGTCGCATCATCTCCCGGATTGCGGCAGAGGTACATGATCTCTCTATGCTTTCGCCGGCACGACCTTCATCGCCCGGATGCTACGTAACTGCGGACTGGCCATGCATGACAGCGCGATTGCGGTGAGCGTGAGTCCGGCGATGGCGAACAGCGCCGTCAGCGAAATCACTTTCAGCAGCGCGCCGGCGATCGCCGCGGAGAGCGGTCCCAGTCCCATGAAGGTGAACATCAGAATGCTCATGGTGCGGCCCATCATCTGCGGCGAGACGCGCTGCTGGATCCAGGTGAAGATCGCGATCTGCACGATGCCGCCGAGCAGGCCCGTGCAGAACAGCAGCGCCGCGCCGAAGTACGTGGTGTGCACCAGCGTCAGCGCGGCGAGCGTCAGACCGACGACGCTGTCGATGCACAACACCATCAGACCCAGACGTCCGCGCATCGTGCGCTGTCCGGCGCCGGAAAGGATACTGCCCGCGAACATGCCCACGCCTTGTGCGGTCATCAGAATCCCGAGCGATGCCGCGCCGAGATTGAGCCGCGTGTCCGCCAGCACCGGCAGACCGACCTGGATCGGCCCGCCCACGAACACCGACACGAAGCTCGCGTAGATCACGAACGCGCGCAGCGGCACGTCCAACCAGACGTAGCGCACGCCGGCGGCGATGCTGGCGAACACGCCGAGTTGGGTTTCCGGCGCATGGAAATCGCCGTGGACGCGCACCATCGCCAGCGACACCAGCGAGAACACGAAGCTCGCCGCATCGATGGAGAACGCCAGCCCCAAGCCGCGCGCGTCCGGCACCGCCTGCGCAGAAGGTTGATGATGCGCGCCCAGCGCGATCACGAAACCAGCGAGCACCGGGCCGCCGATCATGCTGAGCTGGCGCATGCCCATGAACAGCGCGTTCGCCTGCCGCAACTGATCGGCGCGCACCAGTTGCGGCATGATCGCGGAACCGGCCGGATAGACGAAGGCGGTGGACAAGCCGATGCCGAGCGCCAGCAGATACACCATCCACATCTGGATGGCGCCGGTGAGCACCAGCGCGGCGAGGATCACGATGCACGCGGCGTTGACCGCGCGTCCGCCCAGCAGCACGCGCCGCGGCGACATACGATCCACCACCGCGCCGCCGACCAACATGAAGGCCGCGCGCGGGAACGCCATCACCGCCAGCACGATGCCAAGCGCGGCAGGATCGTCGGTGAGTTTCAGCACCAGCCACGGCAACGCGACTAGCGTGAACTGGTCACCGAACGCCGAGATCGCACTGCCGCCGAACAGCAGGCTGAAATCGCGGTTGGCGAAAAGCGAACTGCGCGCGGCGGCCGGCGCCGCAGAAGGAACCGTGTTCATGGGAAATCCTGTGCGTGCGTGCGAAGCATAGGGCGTGCGCGCACGCAAAGCATCTTCCACGTGCAACTCGGTCCGACGGATGTGCGTCGCGATCGCATGTGCCCGGGGCCGAGCTCGCTCGCCACATTTCCCGCGAACGGCTTGCGCATCGAGGCGGGTCTCTGTTTCGACCCATGCCTGTCAACATGCTCGCGCCGCCGCCGACGCGAGCACGCAAAACCTCAATGCATATCAGCGCGAACCATGCCGCGCATAAGTGCGCAGGTGGTAGACGCGATGCACATGGTGCGCGCCCAACCAGCCGCCGAACGCGGCGGTGATCAGCGACACCAGTGCGCAGCCGAACGCCGTCCACATGATGCGCGCGGTGTATTGCGCCACCGTATCGGCATCGAGCGTGGGCAAGCTTTCCGTGGGCGCGACCGCGACGCCGGCAAAAGTGAGATGGGTCATGCCGCTGGCGAGCAGCAGCGTGGTCGCGGTGAGCGACAGCCCCCACACCGCGATGCCGCGGATCACGCCCATCTCGGTATCGTTGCGGCCATCGAACCAGCTCGCGAACATCGCACCCAACCACGTTGATGCGGCCCAGGTCAGGATCATCCAGCAGATCGCGCCGCCGGAAACGCCGCGCGCGACCGCAGCCGGATCGTGCGGATCAAACGCGGATAAGCCCAGCGCCAGTCCGAACGCGTACAACAATGCGGCAATGCCAGTGGCCACCAGCCAGCCCGCCCACACCGCGCCCCAGCGCATCACCGGGTGTTCCTGCGTCACGATTGCGTTGTCAGAAATCGCCATGTCCGTCTCCCAGTGAATCCGATCAGGAACATCCGCGCAGCAGCGCGACAATGATCAGGATGGGAATCGGCACGCCCAGCAGCCACGCGAGCACATAACCGATCGCGCCTTTCTGTTTTTCGGGATCGCCACTTCTGCGAAAAGCCCGCATCATTCGTTCCATGACCCACCTCGCGCAGAGAATGCAAGACAGTAATAAACACGCGCGCGGTGATGGCGAGGTGAATCCGGATAAAGCTTGGGCCCACCAGGACTCGAACCTGGAACCAAGGGATTCGCGTGACCCGGGGATTTCTCTCCGGCGCGGACTATCTCTTCGCCCGCAGCTTGCGCTGTGAGGGCGCGGGATGCTCAAGCCTGTCATGAAGGGCGCTCATAGCCCTCAGGTAGTCTCTGCACCTTCCGGCGGTGCACCGCCGGCTTGGCTCAGGATTGCCGCCGGCCGAACCGCTGCGGTTTCCCTGAATTCATCCCGTTCCCGTCCGCATCTCTCGATGCGGCGGCACCTTTCGATGAGTCCCCTGCTCTAACCATTGAGCTATAGGCCCCGCTTCATTAGAACATTTTGCCGCTCGTGGCGCGACGATCACTTTCCTTTCCGCTGTGAAAGGACCGTGGCCGGGCCATCACTCACTGCTGCCATCACGCTGTCAGCAGGCGGGCGTAGACTGACGTTCCCCCTGATCAACAAGAGTGCCGGGATGAATACCGAACAGGTCGCCAAGCGTCTGGTCGAACTGCGCCGCCAGCGCAATTACACGCAAGCGCACGAGGAGTTGTTCGCGCGCGACGCGGTCAATATCGAGATGGAAGCAATGTCCGGCGGCCCGATGGGCAACGCCACCGGGCTGGATGCCATCAAGGAGAAAGGCCGCCAGTTCGGCGAGATGGTGGAGGCGGTACACAGCAATGAAGTCAGCGAGCCGGTGATCGCCGGCAACTGGTTCAGCGTCGCGGCGGTGATGGATGCGACGATGAAAGGCCGCGGCCGCGTGACGATGCGCGAGGTCTGCGTGTATCACGTTCGCGACGGGAAAATAGACCGCGAACAATTTTTTTACGACATGTGATGCACGGCGCAACGGCCGAACTCTTCGAAACGAACTCTGATCCGCCATCCGCGCGGCAGCTATTCTGCAAAGGTGCCGTGCTGCTGCGCGGGTTTGCCTTGTCGCGCGAGCGCGAAGTCCTGCGCGCAGTCGGTGGCGTGATTCGAGCTGCGCCGCTGCGGCGCATGATTACACCCGGCGGTTTGCGCATGTCCGTGGCGATGAGCAATTGTGGCAATCTGGGCTGGATCAGCGACCGGCTCGGCTATCGCTACTCGCCCGACGATCCGCAAAGCGGCAAGCCATGGCCTGCAATGCCGAAGGTCTTCGCGCAACTCGCGCGCGATGCGGCGGCCTCCGCCGGCTTCGCGGATTTCGCACCTGATGCCTGCCTGATCAATCGCTACGAACCCGGTGCGAAATTATCTCTGCACCAGGATCGCGACGAACGTGATTTCTCCCAGCCGATCGTGTCAGTGTCACTCGGTTTGCCCGCGACCTTTTTGTTCGGCGGTTTGGTTCGCAATGACCGCCAATTGCGCGTTCCGCTGTTCCACGGCGATGTCGTCGTCTGGGGCGGTCCCGCTCGCATGCGCTACCACGGCGTGCTGCCGCTGAAGGATGGCACGCATCCGCTGCTCGGGGCATGCCGCATCAACTTGACCTTTCGGAAAGCGGCGTAGCTGCGATCAAGCCGGCTCGTACACCGCCGCGCGCAGGGCGGCGCGCAGGGTGCGCTTTTCGGTTTCCTCGAGTTTGCGGCCCAGCAGTTCGGACGCGCGCGCGAGCAGTTCGCGATCGAGTTCGTGCGGCAGCGGCGTGCGTTCGGGCAGTTGCTGGATCTGCTCGCGCTGTGCGACATCCAGCGTGGCCGCGTATTCGCCCGCGAGCTCCTGCATGCGTGCGAGGTTCTGCTGCATTTCGCCGTTTTCGGTCAGCGGCAGCGACCACTCGGAAAATTCGCGCCGACGCAGGAAACGGCGTAACGTATTCGCGTCGATCAGATGGCGCGTATCGACTTCGCGCTGCAACGCGGCCGACTGGTTGCCGCGCATCTCGCCGATGTCGGCAGCTTCCACCCCCAGCAGGTGCACACGGATGCCGTGTTCCTGCGCCTGCTGCACGCCCACGCGCAGGTCCTCGTCACCCGAGATGATCAGCGCGTCTGAAATCGCGTTATTACGGGCGAGATTGGTGAGATCGGAGAAGATCAGCGCGTCCACGCCCTTCTGTTCGCCGGACTGATTGACGAAACCGAGCCGCAGCTTGACGTTTTCAAGATACGCGATCGCGAGATGCGCAGGGCTTGGTCCGGCGTTGGTGCCGTCGTACCAGTAGATGCGCAGCAGCGGACAACCGCCGATGTTCTCGGCCAGCGTTTTCAGATGCGCGGCGAATTCGGCATTGGCCAGGCGCAGCTCGCCCCGACGCAAACGCTCGCCGAACAGCAACTCGCTGGCGGATGCGAAAAAGTAACCGGCGTCAACGAAAACGGCGATGCGATTCATGAGACATCTGATTATTTATTGATGAAGCAAATTGCCGGAAGAATACTTGTCGTCATTCCGGACGCCGCGCAGCGGGCCTCCGGAATCCAGCGTCCCTGCTCTCGTGACTGAAGTCACTGAATTCCGGGTGCTGCGACGCGCTGCGCGCGCCGCGGCCCCGGAATGACGACAAGATCAACAGGCTTTTTCGAGTCCCGAGCCCGAGTCCCGGAATCATTCGAAATCCAGAAACGACCGCAACTGCTCGGAGCGCGAGGGATGCCGCAGCTTGCGCAGTGCTTTCGCCTCGATCTGACGGATGCGCTCGCGCGTGACGTCGAACTGCTTGCCGACTTCTTCCAGCGTGTGGTCGGTGTTCATGTCGATGCCAAAGCGCATGCGCAGCACCTTGGCTTCGCGCGGCGTCAAACCGGCCAGCACCTCGCGCACGGTTTCCATCAGACCGGTTTCGGTCGCCGATTCGATCGGCGAGCCAACGTTCTGGTCCTCGATGAAATCGCCCAGATGCGAATCCTCGTCGTCGCCGATCGGGGTCTCCATCGAGATCGGTTCCTTGGCGATCTTCAGCACCTTGCGGATCTTGTCCTCGGGCATCTCCATCGCCGCGGCCAGTTCTTCCGGAGTCGGTTCGCGGCCGTAGAGCTGCAACATCTGGCGCGAGATGCGGTTCAACTTGTTGATCGTCTCGATCATGTGCACCGGGATGCGGATGGTGCGCGCCTGATCGGCGATCGAACGCGTGATGGCCTGGCGGATCCACCACGTCGCGTAGGTCGAGAACTTGTAGCCGCGGCGGTATTCGAACTTGTCGACCGCTTTCATCAGGCCGATGTTGCCTTCCTGAATCAGATCCAGAAATTGCAGGCCGCGGTTAGTGTATTTCTTGGCGATCGAAATGACGAGACGCAGGTTGGCTTCGACCATTTCCTTCTTGGCGCGGCGCGCCTTGGCTTCGCCGATCGACATCGCACGGTTGATCTCCTTGATGTCGGTGAGCGGCAAGTACAGGGCGCGCTCGATCTCGGCCAGCTTCTGCTGCTCGGCCAGGATGTCGTCGCGGTGGTTGCGCACCGCCGGCGTCCACTTCTGGCGCTTGCGCGACAGCTCATTGACCCACTCCAGATTGGTTTCGTTGGAGGGGAACAGCTCGATGAAATCCTTGCGCGGCATGCGGCACAGGCGCGTGCAGATATCCATCACCGCGCGCTCGTGATGGCGGATCGACGCCACCACCTCGCGCAGCTTGCGCACGAAGCCGTCGATCAGCGCGCTCGGGAGTTTCAGCTTCAGAAACTCCTCGGCCATCTTGTCGCGCAGCTTCTGCGACTTCTTGTCGGTGATGCCGTACTTGTCAGCGGTCTTCTGGAACTTGCCGTACAGCTCGCGCAGCACCTCCATGCGGCGCGCGACCTCGACCGGATCGGGGCCGGACGGGCCGGCTTCCTCGTCGGCGGGCGTTTCCTCCTCATCCTCGTCTTCGACCTCGGCATCAGCCGTCATGTCGGCCGGCGGGGTCACGCCGAACTCCTCCGCCGGAATTTCCTGATCGGCGAAGCCGGCGATGATTTCGCTCATGCGGCGCTTGCCGTCGAGGTGCTGGTCGTATTCCTCCAGCAGCAGGCCGATCGCCCACGGGAAACTGGCGAGCGCGGTCTGCACCTGGTTCAGGCCTTCCTCGATGCGCTTGGCGATGGCGATTTCGCCTTCGCGCGTCAGCAGCTCCACCGTGCCCATCTCGCGCATGTACATGCGCACCGGATCGGTGGTGCGGCCCACTTCCGCATCGACGGCGGAAAGCATGGCTACCGCTTCCTCAGTCGCGGTCTCGTCGTCTTCGGTGCTGGCCGGCGCGTCGGGCAGCAGCAATTCGGTATCGGGCGCGACCTCATGCACCTCGATGCCCATGCCGTTGATCATGCCGATGATGTCTTCGATCTGCTCCGGATCGACGATGTCGTCGGGCAGGTGATCGTTGACCTCGGCGTAAGTCAGGTAGCCCTGCTCACGGCCCTTGGTGATCAACTGCTTGATTTCGGATTGCTGCTGGGGAAGGTTTTCCATGGGACACCGCGAAACACAGGAACCGAACAGTATAACGGATGTGGCGATTTTTTGACCACATTTCAAGCAAAAACTCGCCCCGCTACGGCCTTCGGCGCGAATGAAAAGCCATGCAAGAAGCGGGCGAAGACGAGCCTTGGAAGACCATCGGAAGCGGGGCTTCTCTGAAGCGCGGCCTGAGCTGTCATCCGTGGGCGAGAGCTCCGTGGCCCGCTTTCAGTCGTCCTCCTCGCAACCGGCGGCATGAGCGGGACGAGCAGCGATCATGGATGATCGCAAAATGAACGTGACTGGCCCGTCGTTCACCAAGTGCACCGTCATATGCGCGCCGAAGCGGCCCGTTTCAACCTTCGGATACGAGGCGCGCGCGAGTTCCATGAGTCGCTCGAACCACCGCTTTGCCTGTTCCGGCGATGCGGCGGACGTGAAACTCGGTCGCATGCCCTTGGCTGTATCGGCGGCCAGCGTGAATTGCGGCACCAGCAACAAACCGCCGCGCACGTCGACGAGCGAGCGGTTCATTCGACCCGTTTCATCGCCGAAGATGCGATAGCCCAGCAGTCGTTCGCACATGCGCTGGACCTGTGCTTGGCCGTCGCCAGGTTCCACCCCGACCAGCGCGAGCAGCCCTGGGCCGATCGCGCCGATTGTTTGGCCGTCCACTTCGACACGCGCTTGGGTGACGCGCTGGATGAGGGAGATCATGCCGGGAGCGTAGCAAGATTCTTGGCTACACTCGCACCGATGCGCTGGTACACCTCGATCCTCTTCGTATTGCTGCGCGCGGTATCCGCGCTGCCGCTGCGTTTCTGGCAAATGTGCGGCGCCGCATCGGGCTGGATCTTCTGGCTGCTGCCCACGCGCAAGCGCGAGATCGTGCAAGCCAATCTCGCGCGGGTGCGGCCGCAACTGAGCTTGCCGGTTCGAAACAAATTGGCGCGCGAGTGCCTGATCGAGACCGGCAAGGCGCTGCTGGAAGCGTTCGGCATCTGGACACGCATCGATCGCACGCTCCGCGCCGTGCGCGAGGTGCGTGGCGGCGAATTGTTCGAAGCGGCACTCGCATCCGGCAAAGGATTGATCCTCTGCGCGCCACACCTTGGCAGTTGGGAGGTGGCCAATTACTGGGTCGGAGCGCGTACGCCATTCGCGACGTTTTATACGCAGCCGCGGTATCCGCAATTGGAACTGCTGCTGCGGCGCTTGCGCGAAGGCGGCGCTTCCACCCAATTCCCGATCGACGATTCAGGTGTGCGGCGCGTGTTCAGGCATCTGGGGAACGGCGGCGTGGTATCGATCATGCCCGACCACGTGCCGCGCAGTGGCGGGACCGTTGCGCCGTTCTTCGGCGTACCGGCGCTGACGATGACGCTGCTGCCACGCCTGGCAGCCCGCACTCAAGCGAACGTGTTGATGCTGTTCGTCGAGCGCCTGCCCAAGGCGCGCGGCTTCGTCATTCACTTTCGGGAAACGCCCGTGGCGCTGCGCGATCCCGATCTCGCGATCGCCTGCACGGCCTTGAACGCCGCTGTCGAGGACTGCGTGCGACTCGCCTTCGCGCAATATCAGTGGAACTACAAACGTTTCAAACCGCGACCCGGCAGCGGATTGCCGGACATCTACCGCACGTCGCACCTCATGGAGCACGCCGGCTGATGCGCTGGTATGTCGCACTGACCTGGACCGCGCTGCGCGTGCTCGGCGCCTTGCCGCTGCGCGCGCTGTATGCGCTCGGCACCGTCCTTGGCCTGATGTTGTGGTGGCGCGAGCACGCGCGCGAACGTGTGCACACGCAAGTGAGTCTTGCGCTTGCGTGCCCGAAACTCACAGATGCCTCGCGTGAGCGCTTGACGAGGCTCTCCCTGATCGAAACCGGCCGCGCGGTCACCGAACTCGCTGCGGTGTGGGGACGTGGCGCGTTGCACGCGCTGGAGCTGGTGCGCGAAGTGCGCGGACAGGAATTGTTCGAGGCGGCATTGAACGCGCGGCGCGGCTTGATCATCGCCGCGCCGCACCTGGGTTGCTGGGAAATCTTGAACCACTGGCTCGCCAGCCGCACGCCGATCGCGATCCTGTATTCGCCGCCGCGCGATGTCGCCTTCGAAGCGATGCTGCGCCGCGCACGCGGTGGGCTGGCGCCGCAGCAGGTGCGTGCCGATCCCGCCGGCGTGCGCTCGCTGTACAAGCGGCTCAGCGCCGGCGGCGTGGTCGGCATCCTTCCCGACCAGCAGCCCAAGCGCGGCGAAGGTCAGTTCGCGCCGTTCTTCGGCGTGGAGGCAAACACCATGGTGCTGCTGCCGCGGATGGCGCACCGCACCGGCGCGGCGGTGCTGTTCGCGTTCGCAGAACGATTGCGGCACGGCGCGGGTTTCCGTATCCATTTCCAGGCCGCGCCGAAGGAAATCGCAAGCGCCGATTTGCGCGCCGCCTGCACCGCATTGAATCGCGGCGTGCAGGAGTGCGTCGAGATTGCCTTCACGCAATACCAGTGGGCTTACAAACGCTGGTCGGAACGGCCCAATCCCGGCGAACCGGATCCATATTGGATGGCGCGGAACCGTGAGCGGTGAGCCCTGAGCGGTCAGCGGAAGAGCGTGAATTTTGGCGAAGCACCGGCTCACCGCTTTACCGCTCACCTCCCACGCGTTTCAAGAACACCCGCATCTCCTTCGCCGCCTGCACGTCGCCGCGCTTTTCCGCCACAGCGATGCCTTCGCGCCACGCCTTTGCCGCGGAGGCGCTATCGCCCGACGCGAGTTGCGCCTTGCCCAGCAACTTCCACGCGGCCGAATAATCCGGATCGAAAGTCAGTGCTTCGCGCAACTGGATCACGGCTTCGGCCCACTCACCCGCATCCAGCAATGCGCCGCCCAGCGAATAGCGCAGCAGTGCGCCGTCGCGCGGGCCGCCCAGTTGCGCGCGCAGGTTGGCGATGCGTTGTTCGTTCATGCCGTCTTTCATTTCGCCGCAGCCAGTGTAGAGCGGGCTTCAGCCCGCGATCGACGCGCGCCGAAGGACATCGGCGGGCCGAGGCGCCCTACCGTAATTGCGCGTAGCGCCAGTAGTCGTCGGGATAAACCGCTGTCGGACGCGGCGGCTCCGACGGTTTCTCGCCGCGGCGCAAGGCGGCCAGCGTGTCCGCATTCCACACTACCAGCCAGATCGAACGGAATGGTTGCACGAACACCGCGTAACGCAAATCGGCTGGATCGAGTTTGCTTGGATATTCGACGATCAAACCATTGGGGTGCGCGCGCGCCCAGCCTTGTAAATAACCGCCATCATAGAGACGATCGATCGGTTGCTTGAGCCGGCCGAGAAAATGGAACTGGCCTTCGTAGATGTCCAGGTTTCCGATCGCGCGGCCTTGGCTTTGCGCGCGAGCAAGCAGTTGCGACACCGGTGCGAGATTGAACGCCGGCCACAGTGTCAGCGTGAACAACAGATACGCCGCGGCCGTGCCGACCAGGCTGGCGAACGCGATGCGGCGCAATTCGCCGCGTCCACGCAACAGCATCAGCGCGCCGAGCAGCAGATACAGCACGCCGAACGGCGCGCTGGCGACTGAAAGAGCGCGCAGCCAGTGATCGGCGATTCGTCCGCTCGACACCAGCGCGGGCAATGCGAACAACATGATCGCCAACGCGAACGATCCGATGGCGAGCGGCCACGGACCGAGCCACGCCGAGCGCTCCGCACCGCCGTTGCGTTCGCGCCAGCGCGCGATCGCACAGGCGATAAGTATCACCGCCGGCGGCAGTTCCGGAATCAGGTAATAGGTCTGCTTGCCACTGATCAGGCAGAACACCACGAACACCGGCACGATCCACGCAATACAGAAGCGCAGTCCGGACTCCAATGGCCTGCGCAAGCCGAACACCGCAGCCCAGGCGCGCGGCCAGGCGATGAACGGAAACAACACCGCCGGCAGCCACGGCAGATACCACCACATTGGCCGCGCATGATCGAATGCTTCCACCACGCGGCCGGCGGTCTGCTTGAACAGCAGTTCGTTCGTATACGCCGCGCCGCCAACATGGATCGCGGGAATCACCCACGCGGTCAGCATCGCGAAGCCGCCGAGAAAAGCGAGCAGGCCGAATCCGTACCAGCGCATGCGCTGCTCGCGCGCGTATTGATTCCACCAAGGCCCGAGCAGCCACACGGACATCACGTGCAGCGCCATCACCGGGCCTTTGGTCAGCAATCCCAGGCCGATGCAGATCGCAAATCCGATCCAGTTCGGCGCTTCGCGCTTCGGCGCCGGAGCGACACACAACAATGCGCCGAGCACGAACACGCTCAGCAGCACTTCGTACATGATCTGCAGGCCGAACAGGAACGCGAACGACAGCGCGGCAAGCATCCACGGCGTCGCGCGCGCCACCCACGGCCGCTGCGGAAACAACCGCCGCGCCAGCGCCTGCGCCAAGATCAACTGCGCCGCGCCGATCAGCACTTCCAGCACGCGCGGCCAGACGTCGCCGACGCCGAACGCAAACCAGCCGGCGTGGATCATCCAGAACAGCAGCGGCACTTTCTGACTGTATGGTGCGCCATTGATCCACGGCACCAGCCAGTGATGTTGCGACCACATCTCCCACGCCACGCTCAGCGTACGCGTGGAATACATCGGCATCGGCCCGTGTGCAAAGATCGCGACCAGCGCCACGAGCGACCACAACGGCAGCCACCACAGCAGCGCGCGCAGATGTTCGGATCGGGCGTAGGTATAGCGAACCAAAGGAATTCCGCCGGTGTGATTTTGCGATCATGCGCGATCGCAAACCGCGCAAGTTTAGCGGAGCGCCCTGATGCGAGGTCGATCCGTATCGTGCAGCGAATTTCGCACTGTCGCCGGCGGCGATTGCGCCGCGACCCGCAGCAGACGATCGACCCAGTGCTCGTTCTCGAACGCCGGGAAATCGGTGATGAACACGCAGTGCGCGCGATCGATCCGTGCCAGCGTCAGCATCCGCCTGATCTTGTCCAGCGCGCGCGGCTCGGTTTCGCACACGTACACCGGCGCGCCACGCGTGCGATGCAGGATGCGCAGCATCCGCCAGCGTTGCGGACTGAGCGGAAGGGGACGATGCCGCGCGTGCACCTGCGCGATTTCGGCGACGTCGGGATGACCGGCGTACAACTCCGCCGACCACGGTCCCGGCCCCAGCAGGATGCAGGGTTCGCCCCAGCGTCGATGCAGATGTTCCAGCAGCGGCGCCAGCAGGATCATGTCGCCGAGGCGGCCGAAGCGAATCACCACCGGGTGCATCAGGTCCCCTGCGCAAGACAGCGCAACGGCAGTTTACTCCAAGCCGCCAGCACTTCATCCAGCTCGATCTGCGCCACGCGCGCGCGCCGCGGCGGACCGCCCAACGCGATCACCGCGCTGCCGCCGGGGCTGCGCGGCAACCACTGCGCTGGCGAGGCGGCACCATATAACACGATCAACGGACAATCCATCGCCGCGGCCGCGTGCGCCGGGCCGGTGTCAACGGAGATCATCGCGCACGCGATTTCGCACAGCGCCATCAACCGGCGCAGCGGCAGTTCCCGACTGGCCTCGAGCACGCGCCCCGAATCCACCGCACGCCCAATCGCGCGCAGCACCGCGGCTTCGGCCGGCACGCCGCATAGCACCACGTGGATTCGCGGATCGCGCGCCAGTATCGCCCGGATCAACTCGGCCCAACGTTCCTTCGGCCAGGCTTTTTCATCATTGAGTTGGCCGGCGCGTCCGCGCTTGAGCGTGCGCTTGTTGCCGGGCTGCACCAGCAGCAGCGGCTTGCCGATGAGATCGTGCGAGCGCAACCAGCGCTCCAGATCGGCGCGATCGGCCTCGTTGACGTACAGCCGCGGCGCGCGCCCGCTTTCCCGCGCTTCGCTCATGAACGATCAAGTCTGCACGGATGAAAACGCGCCCGGCGTCATCGCGCCGAAACGCAGCCAGCGCTCGATCCAGTGTTCGTCGTGACCGAGCAGGCAATCGGGATTGGCATAAACACATTGTTCACGCGCTACGCCTGCGCGATCCAGCAACCAACGGATCTTGTCGAGCGCGTAATCGTCGCAGACGTACACCGGCCCCGATGGCAACGCGCGCAAGGTTTTCACCAGGCGTTGCTGCGAACGATCCAGCCAATACGGACGCCGGCGGCTGCGCAAGACAAGCACTTCGAGCACATCGGGGTTGCCGGCGAACAGCGGTTCGAGCCACGCACCGGACCCCAGCACGCGGCAGGGTTGCCCGTAGCGCTGGTGCAGGCGGCGCAGCAGCGGCGTCAGCAGCACCATGTCGCCCAGCGCGCCGAAGCGCACCACCAGGGGCGCAGCCAATGGGCTTGAGTCGAGCGGCGCAGGCGTCAGCAGCATGCGCCTATCAAAGCGCGCGCGGCTGTCGCCGACCTTTCCGTGTGATTAAGCGATTTCTAAGCAAACGCCTTGCACTAGACTTGCCCCGTCCATTCAACGTTACCGTCCATGCCAGACCGCACGCGCCTTTCGGCCTGCATCATCACGCTGAACGAAGCCGACCGCATCGGCGAGTGCATCGAATCGCTCGCGTTCTGCGATGAGATTCTCGTCGTCGATTCCGGTTCCAGCGACGGCACGCGCGAGATTGCGGCAAGCGCCGGCGCAAGCGTGATCGAACGCGCGTTCGATGGCTATCGTTCGCAAAAGGATTTTGCGGTGACGCAGGCGCGCCACGACTGGGTGCTGTGCCTGGATGCCGACGAACGCGTCACGCCGCGATTGCGCAACTCGATCGAAAGCGCGCGCGATCGCGGTTTTGCCGATGCCGCAGGTTACAAGTTCGCACGCGCGACCGAATATTTCGGCAAGTTCCTGCGGCACGGCAACGCCTATCCCGATCGCGTGTTGCGTCTGTTCGACCGGCGCCGCGGCGGTTGGCATGCCGGGCGCGAAATCCACGAGCACGTGGTGATCGACGGTCCCGTGCGGGCGCTTGCCGGCGATCTGGAACACCGCGCCTACCGTTCGCTGGACGACCAGCTCGCCCGTTACCGCCGTTACGCCGCGCTGATGGCGCAGGACATGCAGCAACGCGGACGGCGCGCACACCTGCACAATCTGATCCTCAATCCCTGTTGGCGTTTTCTGCGGGGTTACCTTCTGCGCGGCGGATTCCTCGACGGCTGGCGCGGATTGCTGTTCGCGTTGCTGGAAGCCGATTACGTGCGCGAGAAATTCGCGCGCCTGTGGTTGCTCAGTCATGGCGAACGCTGACCACACACCCACGGTCACGTTGCTGGTGATCGCCTGGCGCATGCGCGCCACCATCGGCGACGCGTTGCGCTCGGCGCTGGCGCAAACGTATCCGTGCGAGGTCATCGTTTCCGACGACAGTTCAGGTGACGGCACGCTGGACGCCGCCCGCGAAGTTTTGAGTGGATATCCGAACGCAGCGAACGTGCAATTGCGCAGCACCACGCGCAACCTCGGCCTGTGCGCGCATTTGAACGAACTGGCGCATCTCGCGCGCGGCGAAATCCTCGTCTGCCTCAGCGGCGACGATGTCGCCTATCCGCAACGCGTGCAACGTCTTGCAGAGGCATTTATGCGTCATCCGCAAGCGCAACTGATCGGTTCGGCGGTGGATGATATCGATGCGAAGGGCAACGCGATCGCGCGGCGCGTGCGCGGATTGCCCGAATGCGTCGATCAGCGCTGGTTTCTGCGCCGCGGCAAACTGGTCACGGTGCTTGGCGCATCGATGGCTTTCCGCCGCAAATTGCTGACGTCCCTGCCGCCACTGCAGGGTACGGTTGAAGACAACATGCTGAGCCTGCGCGCCGCGCTGCTGGGCGAATGCCGCTGCCTGCAGGAACCGCTGCTGGCCTATCGGCTGCACGGCGGCAACCTCAATGCTTGGATGTTCGACCGCAGCGGGCACGATTACGCCGCATACGAACGCCGCCATCGGCGGGTGATCGCGATGTATCGCGATATCGCCGCCGACCAGCGCCGTTGCGTGGCCGCGCGCGATGATTTGCCGCGCGAAAGAAAAGATCTCGGCCTGCAACTCGCAGCGATGTACGAACTGGAAGCGGAGATGCGCGAGTCGATTCTCGACCGTCCGCGCTCTCAATGGCTGTCGCCGCTGTGGCGCGGATTGCGTCACCCCGGCCTGCGCCGCAAGAGCGCCGAGCGCACCTTGAAATTACTGCTGCCGCGACGCTGGTTCGGGCGCTCGATCAAAGCCTGATCTCCTTCGGCGACAGCGCAGGCTCGTTGCGCGCGCGGCGAAACGAGCGCCAAAAGCGCAACCCCAGCCGCAGCGTGTTGGTCAGCGAGCTGCCGGAACCCGGCACCGCCGCACGCACTTGCCATAATTCCTTCCACAAGGGCCACATGCGATGCCGCGTCGCCACAAGATCGAAAGCTTCGCACAATCGCTGCGCATGGGCGCGCCCACGCAAGTCGCTGCGCGCGAGCGCTACCATCAGGTTTCGCCGCTCCTGCAGCCAACGCCGGTTGCGCGTGGGCGGCCGCTGGCCTTTTCGATCCAGGCCTAATGTGGAGAATGCTGAAAGGTGCCGGCGAAAACGCACCAGCGGCCGATCCACATAGACCACGCCGCCGCGCGCCGCCGCGACCAGTGCCAGCCACCAATCGTGGAACGCGCCCTGGGGAAACGGCCGCGCGGCTTCAAACAATTCGCGGCGGAGGATGGTCGCGTGCCCAGACACCGAATTGGAAAACAGGAATCGCAGCGGCTCGCGACCAGACATCATCTGCACGTCTTCCGAAACGCGCTTGCCGGTGAAAGCGCCGGCGTCGTCGACGTATTCCGAATCGCAATACGCCAGGTCGGCGTTGCCGATCGCTGCCAGCAAGACGGCCAGTTTTTCCGCTTCCCACACGTCGTCTTGATCGCAAGGCGCGATGAAGTCGCCGCGGCACAACGACATCGCGCGTTCGAAGCTGCGCGAAGGGCCGAGATTCTCCTCGTTGCGGAAACAGCGCATACGTGTATCCCGCGCGGCATATTCGCGCAGAATCGTGCCGCTGCCGTCACTGGATGCGTCGTCCAGCGCGACGATTTCCAATTCCACATCGCGCTGCGCCAACACCGAATCGAGCTGCTCCCGCAGGAAGCGCTCGCCGTTGTGCACGCACAACGCCACGGAAATCAGTGGCACGTTCGGGCGCGTCATTCTTCCGCACCCGGATCGTAGGCGCCGAATTGACCGGCATCGTCGCTCCTGGGCGGCACGCAGCCGGGCACTACCGCGTCGCGCTGAAACAGATACCAGTCGCGGCGATTGGCGTGGCCGACGTGGATCGCACGATCGGCGCGTACGCACGGCGCGAGCACATCACCGAGGGCGAAGATCCAGCGGTGCTGCGGATCGGCCGCCTGCCATTGCAGCGCGGTTTGCAGCTGCTCGTGCCACGGCCGCAGAAAGCCCCAATTCACGCTTGATCTTCCGAACGAATCCAGCATCAGCAGGTTCTGTTCCTTCCATGCAACCAACGCGATCTGGTCTTGGCGCGGCACCAGACTCGCGGTGCGCTCCATCACGTCGCGTGCGGAAGAATAGCCGTTCAACAATGCGTAACCGGCCACGCCCCACACGCTCCACAACGTCAACGCGAATGCGGCCCAACCGATCAATGCGTGACGCGGGCGCGCAAGCAGCGCGATCAGCACACCGGCAGCGCCGACTCCGATGATCATCGCGATGAGCGGCGCCGGAGATGCATCCAGCGCGGAAGCCGCGCGCGCGCTCAGGATTTGCAAATGCCCGCCGTGCATCAGCACTCCCGCGATCAGCATCGCGAGCGCGATCAGCAGCGTGACGCTCCACAACACGATGCGGAAATCGCTTCGCCGCACGATGCCGGGCAGAAGCGGCGCGAGCGCGACCGCGGTCATCGGCATCACCGGAAGAACATAGACATTACGCTTGCCGGCAGAGATCGAGAAAAACACCACCACGGTCACCGCCCAGGCCAGCGGCAAGAGGATGCGCGCATCGCGCGCACGCAAGCGGCGCGCCCACGCCGGAATCGCCCACGGCAATGCCAGCGACAGCGGCAGCCACTGCAACGCGATCACGCCGAGGTAATAGAACCACGGATGCAAATGATGATTCGCATGCGCGTAACGCGAATAGGTCTGGCCGAGCAGAATATCGCGTGCGTAATGCGTGTATTCCGGATCGTGTTGCGCGTGTACGACGACCAGCATCGGCAGCGCCCACGCCAGGATCGGGATCAGGAACGCGAGCAATCCCAGCCACCAGCGCGTATGGCTTGCGTGCATTACGATGACAAAGCGCCAATTGCACTTCGCCGCGAACGCATAAGGCACGAACATCAACAGCGCCAGCACGCCAACGCCCTTGGTGATCACGCCGATGCCGGCGGCGAAGCAGCCAATGAGATACCAGCGCCACCTCGGACCGAGCAGGAAGTGCCGCAGCAGCCCGTAATTGGCCAGGGTGATCCAGAACACTTCCACCGCGTCGATCTGCGCGGCGCGCATCTGGAAGGTGAAATCGAAACTCACCAGCACGGCCCCAGCCGCGAGCAACGCGGCACGGTGATCCCACTGCCGGCGCACCAAGTCGTACACCAACGCGAGCGTGCCGAGTCCGGCGAACAACGAAGGAATCAGGAACCAGCCGCGCCAGCCGCCGGTGATCACATATGCGATCGCTTCCAGCCACATGAACAGCGGCGGTTTGTCCGAATACAGTTCCGCGCCGCGATGTGGGAACAGCCACTGCCCGCTTTGCAGCATTTCACGCGCGACCAACGCGAAGCGCGGTTCGTCCGCCGGCCACGGGTCGCGCAGACCGATGCCGATTCCCAGCAGCAGCAGGGCAAACACGAAGAACAAGGCAAGCTCGATGCGCGTGTCGTCGAACAGCCAGCCTCGGGAACGTGAAAGGGATTTCATCATCGCGCGGGTGTTGCGCAGATCAGGCGTGCTTTTCGAGTACGGCATAGTACATGCCGTCCAGCCCGCCTTCTCCCGGCAGAAGCTGCCGGCCCGCGCCGGTGCCGTGCCCAATTTCCAACGCGAACGGCATCGGTCGCACATCTTCTTTCGAAGACAGGAACGCGGCGATCACGTCCTCGTTTTCCGCGCGCAGGATCGAACAAGTCGCGTACAGCAATCTGCCGCCGGGTTTCAACAGCGGCCACAACGTGTCCAACAATCGCGATTGTTCGCGCGTGAGCGAAACGATGTCATCCGCGCGCCGATGCAGCTTGATGTCGGGATGGCGGCGGATTACGCCGGTGGCCGAGCACGGCGCGTCCAGCAGGATGCGGTCAAACGGTTCGCCGTTCCACCACGTCGCAGGCTCCCCCGCATCGCCAATCCGCAGTTCGCATTGCAAGCCGAGCCGCTGGAGGTTTTCGCGAATGCGCACGGCGCGCGACGGTTCACGTTCGATCGCGGTCAGTTCGATGTCTGCGCGCTCCAGCAGATGACAGGCCTTGCCACCCGGCGCTGCGCAGGCATCCAGCACGCGACTGCCGTCGCGCGCATCCAGGAGGTCGGTCGCGAGTTGTGCAGCGCCGTCCTGCACCGAAATTTTGCCTTCGCGGAATGCGGGCACGCGTGCGATGTCGGTGTTTTCGTCGAGCAACAATGCATCGCGCAGCCAGGGAGATCTTCTGGCGTGGACGCCATTGCTCGCGAGTTCCGCGATCGTCTCCTCTGGCGTGGCGCGTCGGCGATTGACGCGCAGCATCGGCGGCGCAGGCGCGTTGTTCGCGGCAGGAATGGAATCGGCTTGTTGCGGCCAGTCGCGCGCGATCGCATCGATCAGCCACGCCGGATGCGCGGTTCGCGTTTGCTTGTCGCAATCGAGCTGCGCGTTCATCGCTTCTCGCTCACGCAACCAGCGCCGCAAGATCGCGTTGACGAGATTGGCGAAGCCGCCGTGGCCCAATGCGCGCGAGGCTTCCACCGTCGCCGCGACCGCCGCATGCGGCGGCAGTCGCAGGATTTCCAGTTGCGCCAACCCCAGCACCAGCAGGGCGTGCAAACTCGGCTCGCGTTTGCGCAGTGGTTTGTCGAGCAGCGAATCGAGCGCGCGGTCGAAGCGCAGCCACCAGCGTGCGCCCTCGTTCACCAGCGCAGTCAGCAGCGCGCGATCGCGCGAGTCGGCAAGCCTCGTCTGCGCAGGAGCCAGCGCCTCGCGCAACGATGCGCCGTCAATCGCGACGGCGGCGAGCACCTGCGCGGCAAGCACGCGTGTATCGTGCTTCACTTGCGCAGATCCGGCCGCGAGTTGAGATAGTCGGCGGCGGAAATCACGCGCCCGCCGGCGCGCTGCAGTTTCAGGATTCGCAGCACGCCCTCGCCGCAGGCGATGTCGATGCCGTGTTTGGAGGCGCGCACAATTTCACCGGCTTTTCCCTGCTCTCTGCCCCTTGCTCCCTGCGCTTCAGCAACCCACACCCTCACCCGCTCGCCCGCGATCTCCGCCTCCGTCACCGGCCAGGGGTCGAAGGCGCGCACTTTGCGTTCCAGGTCCAACGCCGACTGCGCAAAATCGAGTTTCGCTTCCGACTTGTCCAGCTTGTGCGCGTAGGTCACGCCTTCATCCGGCTGCGGAGTTTCCGGCATCGATACGCCGCGCGAGACGCGCAGCAACCCTTCGCACAGCACCTGCGCGCCGAGCTTGGCCAATCGATCGTGCAGCGAACCGCCGGTGTCTCTGGTTTCGATCGGCGTCCGCATCGACAGCAGCACCGGACCGGTATCCAGTCCCGGTTCCATCCGCATCAGGCATACGCCTGTTTCGGAATCGCCCGCCATGATCACGCGCTGGATCGGCGCGGCACCGCGCCAGCGCGGCAGCAGCGAGGCGTGCACGTTCCAGCACGCGATGCGCGGAATCGTCAGCACCGCGCGCGGCAGGATCAAGCCGTAGGCGATCACCACAATCAAGTCCGGTGCCCAATCGCGCAAGCGCTGTTGCGTCTCGGATGATTTCAATGACTCGGGTTGCTCGACCGGAATCCCGGCAGCAAGCGCCGCCTTCTTGACCGCACTCTGCTGCAGAGCGCGTCCGCGCCCGGCGGGACGATCCGGTTGCGTGTAGACCGCGACGACTTGCGCGTTCTCGATGCACGCGTGCAATCCGGGCAACGCGAACTCCGGCGTGCCCGCGAATACCACGCGCAAGCGCGTGCCCACGTTACGCAGTCGCGGCTTGTGGCTCAGCTTGCCGCCTTGCCTTCTCCAGCTTGCGTCGCACCATCTCGCGTTTCAGCGGCGAGAGGTAATCGACGAACAGCTTGCCGTTCAGATGATCCATCTCGTGCTGGATGCACACGGCCAGCAGGCCCTCGGCTTCCAGTTCAAAATGCGCGCCCTCGATATCCTGCGCGCGCACGCGGATTTTTCCGGCGCGCTCGACGTCGGCAAAGATGCCAGGCACGGAAAGACAGCCTTCCTGATACACCTGATGGCCTTCGGCGTGCAGGATTTCCGGATTGACCAGCACGTGCGGCGCATCATGTTCTTCCGACACATCCAGCACCAGCAGGCGCTGATGCACATCCACCTGAGTGGCCGCCAACCCAATGCCCGGCGCGGCATACATGGTTTCCAGCATGTCGGCCGCGAGCTGCTTGAGATGCGCGTCGAACACGGTCACGGGCTGGGCCTTGGTCCGCAGCCGGCGATCGGGGAATTCGAGGATTTCGAGCTTGGCCATTTGCCAATGATATTGGGGTGGCAGGCGCTTATCCAAGCAACAGGCCACTGCGGGCGTGACCAGAAGCCCGATTTGTAAAAATTCCGCTTGCCGGCGCGCCCATTTCGGCTACACTCGGCCGAAACCGCTGGGGGATCGGGGGATTGCCGCCTATGTTTAAGAAAGCGCTTGCGCTGGTCGCCGCGATGCTGGTGACCTTGACCGCGTATGCCGCGGGCGCGGACTTGCGCGCGGATCATCCTTCCACCTACGTGGTGAAGAAGGGCGATACGCTTTGGAGCATTTCCGCACGTTTCCTGAAGAAGCCTTGGTTGTGGCCGGAGATCTGGGACGTCAACCAGCAGGTATACAACCCACATCTGATCTATCCGGGCGATGTGCTGCAACTGGGAGGGGACAATCGTCTCCGCGTGGCGCAGCACCCGATGGAGGAGGCCAATCCGATCCCGGCCATTCCGCTGGATCGCATCGCGCCGTTCCTGCACGACCTGCGCGTGATGAATTCCAGCGATCTGGCGCGTACGCCTTATGTGGTGGCTTCGGAAGAGGACCAGCCGCGCGCGGTTGAAGGCCAGTACGTCTATGCGCGGGGCCTGAACGGCGCGCCCGGCCAGCGTTTTGCGGTCGCGCGTCCCACCCACGTCTATCGTCTCTACGGCCCCGGCGAGCGTCCGCATCCGCTGGAAGTCGGCCACCTGCTCAATAGCGACGTCGATGTCGTGCAGGGCCCGTGGCAAGAAGACTTCCGCAACGACAACATGTGGGGCCGCGGCGCCGAAATCGGCACCGAGGTCGAAATCATAGGCACCGTGCAGGTCCTGCGCGGGGGCGATCCTGCCACCACGCTGCTGACCAATGCCAAGATGGAAGTGCGTCCCGGCGACCGCCTGCTGCCGGTGGACGATCAGCCCTATGATCCGACCTTCTGGCCGCATCCGGCGCGCTCGATTCCCCCGTACGCGCGCGTGCTCGCCTTCACCAACGGCATGGACAGCGACTCCACCGAAGGCCCGATGTCGGTGGTCGCGCTCTCGGCCGGCAGCGCCGACGGCGTCAACAACGGCACCACGTTCTCGATCTTCCATCCGGGCGACGAGATCACCGACGACGTGGCCGGCGACAGCCGCAAGCGCTCGTTCGGGCCGCATGTGCAACTGCCGGCGGAGTTCATCGGTCACGCGATGGTGTTCCGCACCTTCGAGCACGTCAGCTACGCGCTGGTGATGGATGGCATCCGGCCAGTGCAGGTGGGCGACGAGTTGCAGGTACCGGAATAGCCGGCTTCGGGAAAGCCTGAAGCAGACATCGGCTTTTTCTTACAAAACGGCGCGGCTCGGCTTGCGCCGTTTTGTTTTGGCGCTCCCCTAAACTTCGCGTGTGCAGATCGACCAAGACATACGCGCCTGGACCCTCCTGCTGCGCGCGCCGGGCGTCGGCCAGGGCGCCGCACGCGCGTTGGTCGAACGCGCCGGCTCCGCGCACGCCGCGTGCGAACAGGCGCGGCGTGCGCATCACGAAACCGGATTGAACGCCGAAGCGTTGGCCTGGATCGGAGCGCCGGATGAGGCGCGCATCGCCGCCGATCTCGAATGGCTCTCGCAGTCCGCGCATCATCTGCTGCGTTTCACCGATCCGGATTTTCCGCCGCAACTTGCGTCCATTCCGCAACCGCCGGCGGCGCTGTTTGTCGTTGGCGATCCGCACTTGCTGCTGCACGCGCAGATCGCCATCGTCGGCGCGCGTGCGGCTTCCGCGCAGGGCCTGGCGAACGCACGCGAATTCGCCCGCGCTTTCGCGCGCGCAGGTCTAATCATTACCAGCGGCATGGCCGACGGCATCGACGGCGCCGCGCACGCGGGCGCACTGGATGCGGACGCCGCCACGATCGCGGTGATCGGTACGGGCGCGGACCTGATCTACCCGCGCAAGCACCGCGAACTGGCCGCGCGCATCGCCGAGCACGGTGCGATCGTTTCCGAATATCCACTTGGCACGCCCGCGCGCGCCGAACATTTTCCGCAACGCAACCGGCTGATCGCCGGACTGGCATTGGGCACCTTGGTGATCGAAGCCGGCTTGCAATCCGGCTCCCTGATCACCGCGCGACTGGCGGGCGAAATGGGACGGGAGGTGTTCGCACTGCCTGGCTCAATTCACAATCCGCTGGCGCGCGGCTGTCATCGCCTGATCCGCGACGGCGCGCGGCTGACTGAAACCGCACAGGAAGTAATCGAAGCGCTGGCGCCCGCGGCCCAGGCTCTGGGTGCGGATCTGCGCGCACGGCTGGAGGCCCCGGCCAATTCAACCGTGAGTCCAGCCGCCGATCGCCAGCACGATCCTGATTACGCGCGTCTGCTTTCTGCGTTGGACGAAACCCCCGCCGGCCTCGATGAGCTCGCCGCCCGCACCGGCTTGAAACCGGCCGAATTGTCCTCGATGTTGCTGTTGCTGGAGCTGGAAGGCGCGGTCGCCCCGGCTGTAAATGGCCGCTGGCAAAGGCTTTCCTGACGCCCCGGCCGATTGTGCTTGACAGCCGCGGGCTTCCCGTGTGTCCACTATAAAAAGGAAGCGCGCCGTCATCGCACCGGATTTTTCAGTATCCATGGCAAAGAACCTGCTCATCGTCGAGTCGCCCGCCAAGGCCAAGACGATCAACAAGTATCTCGGGCCGGACTTCCACGTCCTGGCTTCGTATGGTCACGTGCGCGATCTGGTGCCCAAGGAAGGGGCGGTCGATCCGGACGCCGGCTTCGCCATGGACTACGCGCTGATCGAGAAGAACGAAAAGCACGTCAACGAGATCGCCAGGGCCGCGAAATCGGCCGACACGATTTATCTTGCCACCGACCTGGATCGGGAGGGCGAGGCGATTTCCTGGCACATCTCCGAAATCCTGCGCGAACGCGGCCTGCTGAAGGATCGCGACGTGCATCGCGTGGTGTTTTCGGAAATCACGCCTCGCGCGATCAAGGAGGCCGTGGCGCATCCACGCAAGCTCTCGCACGATCTGGTGGACGCCCAGCAGGCCCGCCGCGCGCTGGATTACCTGGTCGGCTTCAATCTCTCGCCGGTGCTGTGGCGCAAGGTGCAGCGAGGATTGTCGGCCGGACGCGTGCAGTCGCCGGCGTTGCGCATGATTGTCGAGCGCGAGGAGGAAATCGAAGCATTCAAGCCGCGCGAATACTGGTCGATGGAAGCGCAGCTCGCGCATCCGGACGGCGCGTTCACGGCGCGCTTGATCAAGCTACACGGCAAGAAGTTCGAGCAGTTCGACCTCACCAATGCCAAGGATGCGCACGCCGCGCGCGATGCTTTGCTCGTTACCGCGAATGGCAAGCTCACCGTCGCCGATATCCAGAGCAAACAGCGCCAGCGCCGTCCCGCCGCGCCGTTCACCACGTCCACCTTGCAGCAGGAAGCCGCGCGCAAGCTCGGCATGTCCACCAGCCGCACCATGCGTATCGCGCAGGGCCTGTACGAAGGCGTGAGTCTGGGCGCGGAAGGCAACGTCGGCCTGATCACCTACATGCGCACCGATTCGACGCACCTGTCCGGCGAGGCGATCCACGAGTTGCGCGCGGCGATCGAGCGCGAATACGGCAAGGACAGCCTGCCGGATCACGCGATGGTCTATCGTGCCAAGTCCAAGAACGCGCAGGAAGCCCATGAGGCGATCCGCCCCACTTCCGCGCTGCGCACGCCGAAATCCGTCGCGGCGTATCTGCAACCGGATCAGTTGAAACTATACGAGCTGATCTGGAAGCGCACGCTGGCCTGTCAGATGAAGCCCGCGACTTTGAATACCGTCTCGGTCGAATTTCCCTGCGGCAAGGATTCCTCATTCCGCGCCACCGGCACTACGGTGGTCGATCCGGGTTTCCTCGCGGTGTACGAGGAAGGCCGCGATCAGAAGGTCGAGGAAGACGAGGAAGCGCGCAAGCTGCCGGCGTTGCAGGTCGGCGACGAGGTGCCGCTGTCGGACATCGTCACCGAGCAGCATTTCACCGAACCGCCGCCGCGCTATTCGGAAGCCTCCCTGGTGAAGGCGCTGGAGGAATACGGCATCGGCCGGCCTTCCACCTACGCCAGCATCATCCAGACGCTGTTGAACCGCGAGTACGTCACGCTGGATTCGCGCCGCTTCAAACCGACCGACGTCGGCCGCGCGGTGGCGAAATTCCTCTCGGGCCATTTCACGCAATACGTCGATTACGATTTCACCGCCCGGCTCGAAGACGAGCTCGATTCGGTCGCGCGCGGCGAAGAGGAATGGCGGCCGCTCTTGGAGAAGTTCTGGAAACCGTTCAAGGCGCTGGTCGAGGACAAGACCGAAACGGTCGATCGCTCCGAAGCGTCAGGCGCGCGCGAACTAGGCCGCGATCCGAAAACCGGCAAGCCCGTTTCCGTGCGGCTGGGCCGCTACGGGCCGTATGCGCAACTGGGCGACAAGGATGTCGATGAAACCTTGCAATTCGCATCGCTCCGGCCCGGCCAGAGCATGCACACGATCACGCTGGAAGAGGCGATCGAGCTGTTCAAATTGCCGCGCACGCTGGGCAACGCCCCGGACGGCGAAGAGGTTTCCGCCGGCATCGGCCGCTTCGGCCCGTTCGTGCGCAAGGGAAAAGTCTACGCTTCGTTGAAGGAAGACGATCCGCACACGGTGACGCTGGAGCGCGCGCTGTATCTGATCCGCGAGAAGCAGGAGCTGATGGCGAATCGTGTGATTACCGCTTTCGGCGACGGCATCCAGGTATTGAACGGCCGCTATGGCCCGTACATCACCGATGGCGAAAAGAACGCGCGCATCCCGAAAGAGCGCGATCCGAAATCGCTGACGCACGGTGAATGCAAGGCGCTGCTGGAAGCCGCGCCCGCGCCGCCACGCCGCGGCGCGAAGAAAGCGGCATTTAAGAAAACGGCGACAGTGAAGACGGACGGCGAAGCCAAGCCTCCGCGCAAAGCCGCGTCGAAAAAATCCGCGAAGAAAAAGGCCGCGAAGAAATCCGCATCGAAGAAAACCGCGAAGGAATCTTCGCCGAAGAAACCGGCCGCGGATGCGCCGCCTCCGTTCGACGTTTGAGATGCGCCGTTTCCATTCCGATCAAATCGACCCAGCCGCCGACCTGCTGCGCGACGGCAGCGTGCTGGCCTATCCCACCGAGGCGGTTTTCGGGCTGGGCTGTGATCCGAACAACCGCGTCGCATTCGAAAAAATATTCACGCTGAAACAACGCCCGCCCGAGCAGGGCGTGTTGCTGATCGCGGCTTCGTTCGAACAGATCGAAGACTGGATCGATGCACCGCCCGAAGCCATCGCGCGCGCGCAGGCGACCTGGCCCGGGCCGCACACCTGGATTTTCCCGCGCTCGAGACGCGTGCCCGAATGGGTGGCGGGCGGCCATAGCGGCATCGCGCTGCGCGTCACCGCACACGAAACCGCCGCGGCGTTGTGCCGCGCGTTCGGCTCACCCATCGTCTCCACCAGCGCCAACATCCACGGCCAGCCACCGGCGCGCAGCGCAAAAGAATGCGAAGCCATGTTCGGTTCAGCGCTGGATGGCATTCTGAACGGCGAAACCGGCGGGCTGTCGCGCCCCACCCCGATTGCCGACGCGGTAACTGGCGCTATCATCCGCGCCTAGGACATGCGAATCTGCTGACCGAAAGCAGGAACACACGCGCAGGATGGCGCACGGCGACGCGGGGGCGCCGCCGGGACTTCGAGGTAAAGGGGGAGAACGCATCTTGGCCGTCGTCTTCGATACCGCACTCACGCGTGCGGCGCAGTTCCCGGTTCCTCTGCTGCACGCCACGTCGCCCGAACGGGTGATCGCCTGGCGCAAGGGGCGCGCGGTGCGTGCGTCCGAATTCGTCGCCGAAGTTTCCGCGCTGGCCGCGCGACTGCCGAACGCGCCCGCCGCGATCAATCTTTGCGAAGACCGCTACGCATTCCTGGTCGCCTTCGCCGCCCTCGCCGTGCGCGGTCAAACCAATCTGCTGCCGCCTTCGCGCGCGCCGCACGCGATCGACGAAGTGCTGGCCGCGCATCCGGGCAGCTACACCATCGGCGACGTGCGGCTCGACCCAGCGCCGCCGCATTATCTGCATTTCGAATCGTCGCATGCGATCGCCCGTGATCGCGACGATCAAAAAGCGAACATCCCCGGCCGCGTTTCTGAAAAGGCAACACCCACGGTCGATCCGGAAGCGGTGGTCGCGATCGGCTATACCTCAGGCTCCACCGGCGTACCGAAATCCAATCCGAAGCGCTGGGACAAGTTCGCGGTCAGCAGCGCGCACAACGACGCGCTGCTGCGCGGCCTCACCGGCTTGCCGTACAACGTGGTCGCCACGGTGCCGCCGCAGCACATGTACGGGCTGGAATTCTCGGTGCTGCTGCCGCTGTTCGCGGAAGCCGCGGTGCATTCCGCGCGGCCGTTCTTTCCGTTCGACGTGATCTGCGCGCTGGCCGAAGTGCCCGCGCCGCGCGTGCTGGTGACCACGCCGGTGCACTTGCGCGCATTGGTGGAACACGCGCAACCGCTGCCGCCGCTCGCCGCGATCGTTTCCGCCACCGCGCCGATGCCGAAAGAGCTTGCGCGCGCCGCTGAAGATCTGTTCGCCGCGCCGGTGCAGGAGGTGTTCGGTTCCACCGAAACCTGCGTCATCGCGCATCGCCGCACCGCGGGCGAGGAACTGTGGCAGCTGTATCCGGGCGTCGCCTTGCATCCGCAGCCCGACGGCGCGCAGGTCGAAGCGCCGCAATTGAGCGCCCCGGTGGTGCTGGCCGACTTGATCGAACTCGTCGGCAACGATCGTTTCCGCTTGTGCGGCCGCAATTCGGATCTGCTGGAAATCGCCGGCAAGCGCGCTTCGCTCGGCGACCTCACCCGCCGCCTGCTTTCGATCCCCGGCGTACACGACGGCGCGGTATTCCAGCTGGACAAGGCCGATCGCCGCGGTGTGCACCGTATCGCTGCGCTGGCGGTCGCACCCGGCTTGAGCGTCGCGCAAATTCTGGATGCATTGCGCGCGGGCGTCGACCCCGTCTTTCTGCCGCGGCCGCTGAAGCTGGTGGATGCGCTGCCGCGTTCGGAAACGGGCAAGCTGCCGCGTGCGGCGTTGCTGCAGATGCTGGGAGGCGGGAGACGGGAGACGGGAGGCGCGTAACACTTGCCGTCTGCTGTCCCTCCTCCCTCCTCCCGCATCACTCCTCCCGCTTAGAATGCGCGTCCCGCAACAATCGGTGCGCGCTCCGTGAAAGTCCTGGTGATCGGCTCCGGCGGCCGCGAACACGCCTTGGCCTGGAAACTGGCGCAATCGCCACGTGTCGAGCAGGTGCTGGTCGCGCCCGGCAATGCCGGTACCGCGCACGAGAAACGCGTGCGCAACGTCGATGTGGCTGCAGGCGATCTCGATGCGCTGCTGAAACTCGCGCGCGACGAGCGCGTCGATCTCACCGTGGTCGGGCCCGAAGCGCCGCTGGTGGCCGGCATCGTGGACAAATTCCGTGCCGCCGGTTTGCGCTGCTTCGGCCCGCGCCGCGTCGCCGCGCAACTGGAAGGCTCCAAGGCGTTCGCGAAAGATTTTCTGCAACGGCGGAATATTCCCACCGCGCGCTACGCGGTGTTCACTGAATTGAATCGCGCGCTGAATTACGTGCGACAGCATGGCGCGCCGATCGTGATCAAGGCCGATGGTCTTGCAGCCGGCAAGGGCGTGGTCGTCGCCCACACGCTCGCGGATGCAGAACAAGCACTGCACGACATGCTCGGCGCGCACGCATTCGGTGATGCATCGGCGCGCGTGGTGATCGAGGAATTCCTCGAAGGCGAGGAAGCGAGCTACATCGTGATCAGCGATGGCACGCACGCGTTGCCGATGGCGAGCAGCCAGGATCACAAGCGCCGCAACGAAGGGGACATGGGACCCAACACCGGCGGCATGGGCGCGTATTCGCCGGCGCCCGTGGTCACGCGCGAAGTCGAACAGCGCATCCTGCGCGAAATCATCGAACCGACCTTGCGCGGCATGGCCTCCGAAGGCGCGCCCTTCATCGGTTTTCTCTACGCCGGTTTGATGATCGACAAGTCGGGTGCGCCCAGGGTGATCGAATTCAACGTGCGCTTCGGCGATCCGGAGACCCAGCCGATCCTGCTGCGGTTGGAATCCGATCTGGTGGATCTGATCGAGGCGGCGCTGGATGGGAGGCTCGACCGCGCGCAGGCCGGGTGGGACTCGCGCGCATCGCTCGGCGTGGTGATCGCCGCCGGCGGTTATCCCGGCAAGGTGCGCAATGGCGACGTGATTTCAGGGTTGGATGCCGACTTCGGCTGCGACGTGAAAGTGTTTCACGCCGGCACCAAATTCGACGCCAACGGCAATGTCGTCACCGCCGGCGGCCGCGTGCTGACCGTCTGCGCGCTGGGCGACGATCTGAAACAGGCGCGCGATCGCGCTTATGCGGCGGCAGAACACATCCGGTTCGACGGCGCGTTTTATCGGCGCGATATCGGGCATCGGGCACTGATCCGCGGTTGATGGGTCTGCGCGCTTCCAATGCGCTAACCTTGCGCGGCATCAGGGGCCACGCATGAATCAGTTCAAGCTGCTCGCCACGCGTCGCTTCGCGCCGTTCTTCGCGACGCAGGCGCTATCCGCGTTCAACGACAACGCGTTCCGGCAGGCGACGATCGTGCTGGTGGCGTTCCAGTTGGGACTGCCGGATGCGCAGGTGTCATTCTATTCCAATCTCGCGCCCGCGTTGTTCATCCTGCCGTTCTTTTTGTTCTCCGCGAGCGCGGGGCAGCTCGCGGAGAAATTCGAGAAGCAGAAGCTGATCCGGCTCGTGAAGCTGTTCGAGGTCGGCGCGATGTGTCTCGCCGCCTATGGATTCTTCATCGCGAGTCCTGCGCTGCTACTGACCGTGCTGTTCCTGATGGGCCTGCACTCGACGGTGTTCGGCCCGATCAAATACGCGATCCTGCCGCAGGTGCTGCGGCCGGAAGAGCTGGTCGGCGGCAACGGCCTGGTGGAAATGGGCACGTCCATCGCGATCCTGGTCGGTATGATCGGCGGCGGTTACGCGATGGCAGTAGCCGGACACGGTCCGATGTTCGCCTCGCTGCTGGTCATCGGCGTAGCACTGATCGGTTTCGCCTCCGCATGTGCGATCCCTCGCGTACCCGCCACCGCGCCGCAACTGGAATTCAACTGGAACGCGTTCACCGAAAGCGCGCGCGCAATCCGTCTCATCGCGAAAAAACGTGCGGTGTTCAATTCGGTGCTGGGCATCTCTTGGTTCTGGTTCTTTGGTGGCGTGGTGACCGCGCAATTGCCCAACTACACCAAGCTGTATTTGGGCGGCGATGCCAGCGTGGAAATCCTGGTGCTGACACTGTTCTCGGTCGGCGTGGGCGCAGGCTCGCTGCTGTGCGAAAAACTCTCGGGCCACAAAGTCGAGATCGGCTTGGTTCCGCTGGGCGCGTTCGGCATGACCTTGTTCAGCCTGTTGCTGTATTTCGCGCAGCACGAGCCGGCGGCGCAGCGCGGACTGGACTGGCTCGCCTTCCTGCACGCGGCCGGGCATTGGCGCATCGCGCTCGATCTCCTGCTGCTCGGCTTGTTCGCCGGCTTCTTCATCGTGCCGCTGTTCGCGCTGGTGCAGAGCCGCAGCGAACGCCAGGAGCTCTCGCGTGTGATCGCGGGCAACAACATCATCAATGCAATCTTCCTGGTCGCCGCCGCGGTGTTCGGCCTCGGCTTGTTGAAGGCGGGCTTGAGCATCCCGCAACTGTTCCTGATCACCGCACTCTTGAACGCGGCGGTGACGCTGTGGATTTTCCTGCTGGTGCCGGAATTCCTGATGCGCTTCGTGGACTGGCTTCTGATCAGCCTGTTCTACCGCGTGCGCACCGAGGGACTGGAGCGCATTCCCGACGAAGGCGCGGCGCTGCTGGTCTGCAACCACGTGAGCTACATGGACGCGCTGATCATCATGGGCAGCGTGCGGCGGCCGGTGCGCTTCGTGATGTACTACAAAATCTTCCGAATTCCGGTTTTGAGTTTCGTGTTCCGCACGGCGAAGGCGATCCCGATCGCCGGCGCGAAAGAGGATGCCGCCCTGCTGGCGCGCGCGCTCGATCAGATCGATCACGCGTTGGCCGAAGGTGAACTGGTGTGCGTGTTCCCGGAAGGCGGCTTGAGCAGCGACGGCGATATCGCGCCGTTCCGTCCGGGTGTGGAGCGCATCCTTGCGCGCCGGCCTGTGCCGGTGATTCCGCTGGCGCTGCGGGGTCTGTGGGCCAGCATGTGGAGCAGGCGCGATTCGAAACTGGGACGCGCGCGCCTGCCGCGGCGTTTCCGCGCACGCATCGAATTGATGACTGGGAACATCGTCGATGGTGCGGCAATCAGCGCTGCCGATCTCGAGCAACGCGTGCGTGCATTGCGCGGTTCGGAAGCGTGATTACGCAATCCAGCCGGCCAGCACGATCAGCGCGACCACGGCGAGCCACACCACCAGCACGCGGATCAGCAGGCGACGCGCGTCAGCGAGTTCCTCCAGCGGATCGGTGATGTCGGCGATCGCGCCGCCATCGCCGGCTTCGATGTCCGCGTCCACGCCCGAGCGCGCTACCGCGGCGAGAAATCCCGGCTCCAGTTCCCACCGCGAACGTCCCGGCTGCATGTGCCAGGCGCGCCAGGCGCGCAACACCGCCTCGAAATCCGAGACCAGCGCCATCGCCAGCACCATCAGGTGCGCGGGCAGCCAATCCATCGCCGCGGCGAAACGGCGCGCGGCGTCGCGCGTGCGCAGATCGAGCGCGTTGTCCTCAGCCGCGATTTGCGACAAGCGATAAAGCAATGCACCCGTCGCACCCAGCACGAAAAACCAGAAGAGCACGCCGAAGCGACGCCGCAACCCGGCCAGCACCGCGGCTTCCACCAATGCGGGCGCGGTGAACGGCAGCGGCGCGGCGGCGGCATCGTCGCGCAAGTCCTGCGCGGCGGCTTCGCGCGCGACCGCATCCTCGGCAGTCAACACCGCATCAATGTCGGTTTCCGGTTCGCGCGGACCGAAGCTGCACAACAACACGATCACCGCGAACACCACGCTCGCGAGGCCGAAGCCCCAGCCGCGCAGCGCGCCCTGCAGCAGCGCGCAGACGATCGCCGGCAGCGCCAGCGCCAATGCCACGCGCCCGCCGCCTTCGGCGAAATGCAGTTGCGCCAGCCATGCGCGAAACCAGCCGAAATCGCGGAAGCGCGACAGCTCCAGCGAGGAAAACGCCAGCAGCAGGACGATCAGCGCGGCGACGAGTCGGATGGCCATGTCGAATACCGGCGTGTTTGCGCGGATTGTATCGCCGCGGCGCAAGGACGGATCAGGCTTGCGGTGCGGTGCGCAGCACGTCCATGAGTTCGATGCCCGAGCGCGTGCGCAGCCAGTGTTCGATCAGGCGATGCGAAATCGACAGCGGCGATGAAAGATGCAGTTCGCCGCTGCGCACGCTTTCGACGATGTGCTGCGCGGTGAACCAGCGCGCGTCTTCCAGCTCGCCGTCGGCCAGATGTATTTCGCGCGCCGCTGCGCGTGCGGTGAAGCCGAGCATCAAGGATGCGGGAAACGGCCAAGGCTGCGAGGAGTGGTAATCGCAATCGATCACCTCAATGCCCGCTTCCTCGCGCACTTCCCGGCGCACCGCATCTTCCAGCGACTCGCCCGGTTCGACGAAGCCGGCCAGCGTCGAATACTGGCGCGGCCGCCACAGCGCCTGTCTTCCCAGCAGGCAGGCGTCTTCGTGTTCAACGATCACGATGATCGCGGGATCGGTGCGCGGAAAATGCAGCCGTTCGCACTGCGTGCACAAAGCGCGGTGGCCCGCGCTGATCAATTTCAATTGACCACCGCAGCAGGAACAGTACCGCGTGGCGTCCTGCCAGTTGGCCAGACCGCGCGCATACGCCAATAGACCCGCATCATGCGGGGGCAGCCGCGTGCCCGCTTCGCGCAAGCCGATCCATTCCGCGTCCAGCGGCGCGCGTGAAGAACCGTTGCGCAGCAGGAACACCGGCGCGCCGCCGCGTCGCAAACCGAGAAAACTCACCGCTACGTCGCCCGGTGCGGTTGCGGCGTCGAGCAGCAGCAATCGATCGCCGGCCACCGGGGCACGACCTTCCGCGTCGAACACTACGAATTGCGCATGTGGCGATGCGCGCTGAGCCGCCAACCACTGTGTGTCGTCGCGATGCTCGGACACACGCTCCAGTTCCAGCGCGGCGAAGGTGTTGTGACGCGAACGCGCGGCAGAGCTGTCGCGCGAGTCACTCATACCGTAAATGACGATCCGCAACCGCAAGTCGTTTTCGCATTGGGATTGCGGATCACGAACTGCGCCCCGGACAGTGATTCGGAATAATCGATTTCCGCGCCGGCGAGGTATTGCAGACTCAGCGGATCGACCAGCAAGGTGACGCCGCTTTTCTCCAGCGCCAGATCGTCCTCGGCGCGGTTCTCGTCGAAACTGAAACCGTATTGAAAACCGGAGCAACCGCCGCCCTGGATGTACACGCGCAGCGCGAGGTTGGGGTTGCCTTCCTCATCGATCAGTTCGCGCACCTTGGCCGCGGCCGCGTCGGTGAAGTTCAGCGGAGTCTGCGCGAGGCCGCGATAGTCGGGTGTGGCGGACATGGGCGTATTTTACTGCGTTGAAACCTGCAACATGCGGACTCGCGCCCGCGTCCGCAAGTTCACGGCGCGCCGGATGCGCCGCCCGATTGCGTCACTTCGCTCCAGGCCAGTGTGCGCGTGACGGCCGCGGCGCCTTGTGGTTGCAAGGTAACGCGCACGCGGTTGGGCGTGAAATCCGCCGGCAGCATCAACGTGCCTTGTACCTGCTGGAAATACTTGAAGTCGAAAGGCAGCCCGCCCCCGGCGTTGGCGCCGGCCAGCGCGGGCCAGTCCAGCGTGGCCAGCTTGTCGGCGCGCACGCCGTCGATCGCCACGCTCAAACTGCCCTGGATTTCCTTCGCGCCCTCGGCGCTGTGTGTCAGGGTCACGGTGAAATTCCACGCGTGCGTTTTCGGCACCGGCGTCAGCGTCACATTGTTAACGCTGAGGGCTCCCGGCTGCGCGGCGGCCCCGACCAGTTTCGAATAGAACGCCTGCTCGGCGCGCAGCGAACGGATCTTCTCATCGCGGTCGGCCAGATCCTTCTGCAACAGACGATCAGCGATCAGCGACACCTGCCGGTCGCGTTGCAAGATCGCCAACTGGTTCTGCAGATCTTCATTGCGTAGCGCGAGATCGGCCGCACGCGCGGCGGCGCTGCGCGAGGACATCGAAGCGCGGCCGAGCAAAAATCCGCCCCCAAACAGCAGGGGCGCGGCGAACACGCCGATCAGTGCGGCGAACACGGCCCGGCGGCGCGGCGGCAGCGCGCGCCAGCGAGCGGACCATCGATTGAATTCGGGCAAACGCATCGCGGGAATATACTCGCGCCTTGACTCAGGTACGGAAGCCATGCTGATCCTTTGGCTGAAGGCGTTTCACGTGGTCGCGGTGGTGACTTGGTTCGCGGGGCTGTTCTACCTGCCGCGCTTGTTGGTCTATCACGCCGAAAGCAGCGAGCCGGTGACGCGCGAGCGCTTCAAGGTGATGGAACGCCGCCTGCTGGGGATGACCAATATCGGCGGCGCGTTGACTCTCCTGCTCGGCATCGCCACGCTCGGCGCCTGGCAATACGCGGTGCCGGACTATTTCCGTCAGGCGCATTGGCTGCACGCGAAACTGGCGCTGGTGCTGCTGCTGATCGTCTATCACGGGGTGCTGACGCGGCTGGTGCGCGCCTTCGCGCGGGATGAATGCCATTGGACACCGCGGCGCCTGCGGGTGTTCAACGAATTGCCCGCCCTGTTGCTGATCGGAATCGTGATCCTGGCCGTCGTAAAGCCTTTCTAGGGAAGCTCTGAACAACCCCATCCGGGATTTGTACTCGCGCCATCCCTGGCGCTCGCCCTGCGGGCCAGCTTCGCTGACCTGCCGCGCACGGAGCGCGGCGGAACGCCCAGCCTCCGCGCAGCAAAGGTGAGGGACAGGATGTACCGAATTCGGTGCACGCCCGAATTCGGCCACGCAAATCAAACACTTGAAGTCAGGGCGTGCTGGGGTTTGAGCGCGGCCCCTCGCTGTGCCGCCAAGCAACTCGGACAAATCAGGGTCTCCCTGGCTGAATCCACGGGCTTTCGGCACATTAACTGCATGTCCCTACGCCCACGCACGCTCGTGCGGGTATAGTCGTGCCACGGGGGATTCTCACCGCATGCAGTTGTCAACGCCCGCCCAGGACCAGAGCGCGGAACTGCGCGAAGCATTTCTGCACTACCTGCCGCAACGCTTGAAAACGCTGTTGCGGCGCGCGCGCGCGCAAAACCGCGCCGGCTGGGACATCAACGTGCTGCATCTGGTGCAGGACGAAGTCGCCAACCTCGCCGGCGCATGCGGCCGTTACGGTCAACTGGAACTGGGCGAACGCCTGCTGGCGCTGGAATCGGCGCTGGCGCCGTGGTCGCAATCGCAACACCTGCCCGACGCGCAAGCCTGCGCACATGTCGATGCGCTGCTGGATAGCCTGCGTCCGCACCTGGAACAAGTGACGCCGGTCGTGACGCGGCCGGTGCACGTGGCCGCACCCGAGCCTGCGCTGGTCGAAGAAGCGCAAGGCTATCCGCTGCACGAAACGCCGCCGGCGCATCACTGGCGCAGTTTGGGGGCGCCGGATTTCGAAGCCGCGAACGAACCCGAGCCTGCGCCTTTGAAAACCCTCGCGCCGATTGCGCCCTTGCCGTCCGACCGGGGGCAATCTGTATACCTGCTGGGCCACGACGATCCGCTGCTCAACGAACTGACCATGCGGCTCGAAAGCCGCGGCTGCGCGATCACTCTGATCGAAGACGCCGACTCCCTGATCGAAGTGCTGGGCGCATTGCCGCCACAACTGGTGGTGATCGGCGCCAACCACGCTGCCGCGCTGGATCGCATCGGCCCCGCGCTGCGCGCCGCGCGCAGCAGCGCTTCGCACAAGGTCGGCATGCTGGCGTTGCTGGCCGACAGCGACGTCACGCTGCGTCTGCGCGCCTTGCGCGCCGGGGCGGATCGCTGCCTCGCGCTGCCGGTTGCCGCCGAAGACGTGCTGGCGCGCGCACTGGATCTGCTGACCACGCAGGAAGAAGAGCCGTACCGCATTCTGATCGTCGAAGACGACGCCTCGCAGGCGCTATTCGCCGAATCGATCCTGCGCAAGGCCGGCATGGTGACGCAGGTGTTGAACGAACCGATTTCCGTGCTGGAGGAATTGGACCGCTTCCAGCCCGATCTGCTGTTGATGGACTTGAATATGCCCGGTTGCGATGGGCTGGAATTGACCGCGCTGATCCGCGAGCGCGAAGGCTACGTCAGCACGCCGATCGTGTTTCTCTCCGGCGATCCCGATGCGGACCGCCAGTTCGCCGCGCTGGATGCCGGCGGCGACGATTTTCTTTCCAAGCCGATCCGTCCGAAATACCTGGTCTCCGCGGTGACCAACCGCGTGCGCCGCGCGCGCGCGGCGGCGCGCAACCACCGCGAGCGCCGGGCGCGCGATCCGTCCACCGGCTTGAACGAGCGCGCACAGTTGCTGGATACCTTGAACGAACGTTTCGCCGCGGCTGGCGGCGGCGCCATGCGCGGCGGCGTGCTGTGCGCGGAGCTGGACCACGCCACCGCATTGCGCGAACAGGTTGGCCTCACCGCCTTCGATACGCTGTTGGCGCAGGTCGGCGCATTCATTGCCGGGCACGTCGAGCGCGACGAGATGGTTTCACGTTTCGGCAGCGCCGGGTTTTTGGTGTTGTCGCCGCAGCGCAGCGAGGAAGCGCTGGCGACATTCGCCGAAAGCCTGCGCGCGTTGATCGCGCGCGAGCGTTTCGGTCCGAATGCGTTGCCGGTGGAATTGAGCTGCGGTGTGTGCGCCTTCGGCGCGGGCTTGTCGGAAGCGGGCGCAGTACTGGCCGCAGCCGAACGCGCGCTGGATGCCGCGCGCCGCGATGGCGGCGGCATCGGCGTATATTCGCGGCTGGATGCCAAGAGCTCCGGCCTGCGCGCGCAACTGGAAAGCGCCTTGCGCGCGGACGCGTTTCATCTGGTGTTCCAGCCGATCGCGCCGCTCGCCGGCGCGGCCGAGCCTCAATACCAGGCACTGCTGCGTTTACGCGACAGCAGCAGCGGACAATTGCATTCGGCCGCGGAACTGGTGCCAGAAGCCAAGCGCGCCGGCCTGATCGGCGCGATCGACGATTGGGTGCTGGCGCGCTGCATCGCCACCCTCGCCGAACGCGAGCGCAATGGCGCCAACGTGCGCCTGTTCGCCAGCCAGTCACTGGAAGGCTGGACCGATCCCGCACGCATCTCCGCGCTGCGCCATCAATTGCCGGCCGCGAACATCGCGCGCGGCAGCCTCGCGCTGGAATTCCGCTACGAAGACGCGCGCGCACAGTTGCGCACGCTGATCGAACTTGCACTTTCTTTGCGCGAACTCGGTTTGAAACTGTCGCTGGCCGGCGTGGACCGCGAAGCGCTGGCGGCGGGCCTGCTCGAACACCTGCCGCTGGATTACATCAAGCTCGCGCCAGGCCTGAACGGCAACGGCAGCGAATTGCCTGCTTTGGTGAAAGCCGCGCATGCGCATGGGCGGCAGGTGATCGCACCGCGCGTGGAAGACGCCGCCACCGCGGTGCGCCTGTGCGCGGCAGGCGTGGATTTCCTGCAGGGCAATTTCGTCAGTCAGGCCGGGCAATCACTCGACTACGACTTCCACAGCGCTCCGCAATGAGCTCCGCACAGCTGCCGTTGTGGCCGAAGTGGCTGGCGACCGCGCTGCTCGCGGCCGCGGCGGCGCTGGCATTCTGGTGGTTGCCGATCCAATCGGCGGCGATTCTGAGCGCGCTGCTGATCCTGGCCGCGATCGCGATCTGGTTCCTGCGCGCACGCGTGGCAGAACCCGCGCCGCACATCGCTCCGGCACGCGAAACACCTTCGGTGCATGCGCGCATCGTCGCGCTGGAATCGGAACTGAATTCGCTACGTGGCATGCAGCACGAACTGCTGGCGGCCAAACAGGCAGCCGAATCGGCGATGCTGGCCAAGAGCGAATTCCTGGCCACGATGAGTCACGAAATCCGCACGCCGTTGAATGGCATCCTGCCGCTGCTCGACATCGTGCTGGGCATGCCGCTGCAACCCACGCAGCGCGACTATCTCGCCACCGCCCACAAATCCGCACAGGAACTGCTGCGCATCGTCGACGACATCCTCGATTATTCCAAGGTCGAAGCCGGCAAGCTCGATCTGGAGAAGGTCGGCTTCAACCTGCGCGAATTGATGGACAACGTGCAGCGTCTGATGGAGAAGCCCGCGGAGGCCAAAGGCCTGGCGCTGCGCATCGTGGTGGACGAGGACGTGCGCGCCAGCGTGCGCGGCGATCCGGTGCGGCTGCGGCAGATCCTCACCAATCTGGTCGGCAACGCGATCAAGTTCACCGAGAAGGGCGGTGTGTCGGTGCGCGTCAGCCGCCGCGGCGACACCGCGATCCATCATGAACTGCTGTTCGCCGTGCGCGACACCGGCATCGGCCTGGCACCCGAACAAGCCGCGCGGCTGTTCCATCCTTTCACGCAAGCGGATGCTTCGGTCACGCGCCGCTACGGCGGCACCGGCTTGGGGTTGACCATTTGCAAGAAGCTGGTCGATCTGATGGGCGGCAAGATCGGCGTGCGCTCGGAACCCGGACGCGGCTCGGTGTTCTGGTTCTCGATTCCTTTCGAGAAGATGCCGGGCGACATCGCCGGCGCGCGCCGGGATCTCACCGGCCTCCGCACGCTGCTCGCCTGCGGCGGCACGGTCGCGCAACGCCTGTTGCCCTCGCTGGCGGGCATCGGCTTGGAAGTGACGCACGTTACCGCCGCGGCTTCCGCCTTGGCGCGTCTGCGTCAGACAGCTCCGCTGGGCCGCGCGTTTGCCTATGAATTGCTGGCGATCGATGCCGCCTCGCTGGAAGGCGATTCCGCGGCGCTGCTGCGCAACGTGCTGCGCGATCCGAAGCTCGCCGCGATCCGCGTGCTGGCGCTGGGCGGCGTGACGGAAAGTGATCCGCGCATCGGCAGCGCGCCGCGTGACGCGGACGATGCCGCGCTGCGCATGCATTTGAACGCGCTCTACGGCATGAGCGGCGGCGGCCGTCAGCAGCCCTTGCTCGGCGGGCGCAGGCCCGAAGCCGTGACCGCGGCGGAAAAGCAGCTCCGCGGCCGTGTGCTGCTGGTCGAGGATCATCCGGTGAACCAGCAGGTCGCGCGGCGTCTGCTCGAGCGGCTGGGCCTGAAGGTCGAAATGGCCGGCAACGGCGCCGAAGCGTTGGACAAGATCAACGCGCAGCATTTCGATCTGGTGCTGATGGATTGCCAGATGCCGGTGCTGGACGGTTACAGCGCCACGCGCCGGCTGCGCGAGCGCGAACAGCGCGAAACGCTGCCGCGCCTGCCGGTGATTGCGATGACCGCGCACGCGATGGCGGGCGACCGCGAACGCTGCCTCGATTCGGGCATGGACGATTACCTCACCAAGCCACTGGACCGCGCACTGCTGGCCGAGACGCTGCAACGCTGGCTGGATCTGGCGGGCGCGCCCCCGGAGCCGACAGTGCGCGTGATCGAGGAGTCTTCCGCGTCCCGAGACGCTTCAACCATTATGCCGACGCCCGCCACGGTCGCCGCAGCGCCGAAACCACAGTTGAGCGTGGCTGCAACCGCCGTCGCGCCGGCGCCCGTGACGGACGTGCAGACTCTGGATGCGGCGACGCTCGCCGATCTGCAAGACATCATGGGCGAGGAGGTGCGCGGCTTGGTGCAGGCGTACCTGCACGACGGCGATGCGCGCGTGCGAGCGATGCGCGCCGCCGCAGCGCGAAAAGACGTGGCCGAAATCGGCAAGCTCGCGCATTCGCTGAAATCCGCAAGCGCCAACGTTGGAGCAAAAGCGCTTGCCGCCGCTGCGAAGTCGGTGGAACAGGACGCGCGCAACGGTGCGCTCGGAGATTCCGCCACGCGCGTGACCGCGCTGGAAAAACTCTATGCACAAGCTGCCGCGGCGTTGCGGCAGAAGTTCGATCTGCGCGGATGAAACTGCCGCGGATCAGCCCCGCGCGCGCGTAGGTGACGTGCGAGGGGGCGCTAGGCCCAGCGTGATCCGGAAAACGTCTTCCACGCGCGGCGCGAAATGACGCAGCGCGCGCTCGTACACGGCGCGTTTGAACGCGACCACATGTTCGGCCGGATACCAGAAATCCACCCAGCGCCACAGGTCGAATTCCGGCGTTTCGTGCGCATCGAGTTTCAGCGCACTGTCATCATCTAGCAGGCGCAGCAGAAACCACACCTGTTTCTGGCCGATGCAGAGCGGACGTTCGTCGCGGCGCAGATAACGATGCGGCAGGCGGTAGCGCAACCAGCCGTGCGTGCTGTCTAGCACCTCCACTTGTTCGGCGCGCAGGCCCGTTTCCTCGTACAACTCCCGATACATTGCCTCGTCCGGCGTCTCGTCGGTGTTCATGCCGCCCTGCGGGAACTGCCAGCCGTCGCGTCGCACACGTCGCGCCCAGAACACCTGCCCGTGCGCGTTCAGCAGCACGATGCCGACGTTGGGACGGTAGCCATCGAAATCGATCATGGCGCGATTCAAGCATGACCCGCGAATACCCGGCAAGAGTCATGGCGCCATCGTGCAAACGCGGCGCGGCCCATTTGTCTTCCAATCCCATCCTTCTCTTTAGTCTCATCGCTCACGCCAGCTTGACACCTTGCACCTGCAGGCCAGGCTTTCCGCTCTGCGCGTGATTATCGTGGCCAGGTAGCTCAATCAGTCCAAGCGCGGCACTCATAATGCCTAGCTCACGCTGTTATACTGGGCGGCTACGGCTACGTAGCTCAGCTGGTTAGAGCACGGCACTCATAATGCCGGGGTCGGTGGTTCGAGCCCACCCGTAGCCACCAAAAAACCACCGTGCAAGGCAGTCTGCGCAGACGCGACCCGCCGACTATGCGGGTTTTCGTGCCCATCTTGTGCCCAAACCCAACAGGTGCCTGACAAGTTTCTGACCTCAGCACTCACACAAGTGCGCCATCGATAGTGCCAAGGTCAAGCGACCCAAGCGTCGATTTGAGCGACAACACGCGATCTGACACCACAGGACCCGGCAGAACGCAGGGACACGCAAGCACGCGTGGCCAACAAGCACGAGCAAGGCAAAAGCCCAACAGCGCAGCCACGCTCAACCGACAACGCTCAGGCTACCCTGCGGCGTTCAGTTCCGAGGGGAAAATCCAGTCGGTCGGCGGGCAGTTTTTACATCGGCCTCAACACCCGGGCATTCGGGCATACAGCGAATTCGCCCATGGCAACCTCGCTGGGAGCGCGGTCCGTCGCTTCGTGCATGGTGGGTGTCGATCGGTGCGATATATGATGCTCAGGGCAAGCGAGTTCTGCGCCAAGTTACCACACTGCTTGCGGAAAACCGCGCATGCCGACCGACATCTTCAAGATCTTCCACATCGAAGCCGCACATCGTTTGCCCAACGTGCCGCCCGACCACAAATGCGCACGGCTGCATGGGCATTCCTTCCGCGTTGAAATCCATCTGTGCGGCGAACCTGATCCTGTCACAGGCTGGCTGATGGATTTCGCGGATTTGAAAGCAGCTTTCTCGCCGGTGTTCGAAGCGCTGGACCATCGCTATCTCAACGACGTGCCTGGTTTGGAGAATCCGACCAGCGAACGGCTGGCGCAGTGGATCTGGGAGAAATTGCGGCCGGCCCTGCCGCTGCTGAACGAGGTAGTGGTGCAGGAGACCTGCACAGCGGGAGCGCGCTATTCCAGCCCAAAGGGCAAGTGATTTTTGCGTCGCAGCAAGTCAGAGTCTATCTCAAATTACTGTATTTTCTATGTTTTTCTAACATGAGCAGATCGTTCAGTATTTTACTGTTGCAACGCAACATCAACTGCGCTAGAGTATGTGCATCCACCACCCCGCAAGGGAGCACGACATGTACGCACAATGGCAGCAGACTCTCGACCTTGGTAAGCAGTTCGCCGAGCAGTCCTACAAGGCCCAGTTGACCGCCCTGCGCGGCTTGGCCGAAATCCAAGGCCTGCAGGTCAAGGCACTGGAAGCGCAGGCCAAGGCGAATCTCGCCTTCGTCGCCGATTCGCTGGAAGTCCGCGAGATTGAGGACGTGACCGCGTTGTGGCCGAAGGGTCTGGATTTCGCGCGCAACAGCGCCGAAGCCGCCTATGAAGCCGGCCAGCAGACGCTGGGCATTGCGCAGAAGACCGCCGAGCAGCTTGGCGAGCTGGCGCGCAACGGCGTGAAGGCCGCCAACGACGCGGCCGGTAACACCGCAAAGAAAGCGGCGCGCTGAACGTTTCAATACAACAAGAAGAAGAACTCGTAGCGGCTCAGGCTCCCCCTACCTGACCGCAACGCAAGCCGGACGACCCTGTCGTCCGGCTTTTTTTGCGGGTAAGAAGAGCTGTGGGCATACCAATCTCGTCATTCCGAGGCGCGCCCGGATGCAGTCCGGCGCAAAAAAGGAATCTGCTTCAACTTGGCCGTCGCAAAGCGCTCCGTTCGCAATGAATCGCGAACGGCCCCGGAATGACGACAATGCTGTCCCCTCAAAAATTTCCGGTCTGAAAATCGCGGATCGCCTGCACGATCTGCTCGGGAGTATTCATCACGAACGGGCCGTACTTCGCAACCGGTTCGTTGAGCGGCTTGCCGGCCACCACCAGCACGCGTGCGGGTTTGTCGTTTGCGGCGAGTTTGACCGAATCTCCGGCCGACAACACCGCGAGTTCGCCGCGAGCGAGTTGCTCATCGTCCAGTCGCACGCCTTCGCCTTCGAACACGTAGGCGAACGCGTTGTGGTTTTCCGGCAGCGGGGTCGAAACTTTTGCGCCCGCCTGCAATGCTATATCGAGATAGACGGGTTCGGTCGCGACGCCGCTGATCGGCCCGCGCACGCCGAACATCTCGCCTGCCACCACACGCACGCGCACGCCTGCTGCGGGTTCGACATCGGGAATTCTTTCCGGCGCGATGTCCTGATAACGCGGCGTGGTCATTTTGTCCTTGGCAGGCAGGTTCACCCACAACTGAAAGCCGCGCATCAGGCCGTGATCCTGCTCGGGCATCTCCGAGTGCACGATGCCGCGGCCCGCGGTCATCCACTGCACGCTGCCCGACTCAAGGAGGCCTTCGTTGCCCGCGTTATCGCGGTGGCGCATGCGGCCATTCAGCATGTAGGTGACGGTCTCGAAACCCCTATGCGGGTGATCGGGAAATCCCGCGATGTAATCGCCGGCCGAATCGGAACCGAACTCGTCCAGCATCAGGAACGGATCCAGCATCTCCAGCGCGCGCTGGCCGATGATGCGATTGAGTTTGACGCCGGCGCCATCGGATGCCGGCAAGCCGCGCACGCGACGGACGATGGTGCGGGTGCTCATTGGGATGCTCCGCTGGGAATGTCCGGTAGATGCGGCCGATTCGCCCGATTGCAACAAGATGCCAGTAGTCGTCCTTGGCGCTTCTTCTGATCGGCATCATCAGGCGAACCACTGTCAAGCGTGTGATGGACGACGCGCCATCCCGCAAGGCGCAGCCATGCGCACGATCGGACCGTCGGCGATCCAGATCTCCGGCGCGAGGGGTTCCAGGACATTGAACGGCGCGTAGAGTTGCGGATTGGACGTGCTCACTTGCGCAACGTGTCTCAATGCACCCACTTGCCGCCGCGCCGGGCAGGCAGGTTGGCGAACGCGCTCGAGGACGCGCCCCCGCCAGCGGTGCGTTCGCGTTCGGACGGCGGATGCACGCGCCAGTAGTGGGCGACTGCGTTCACCGCCTGCGGGATTTGCGCGATGCAGGCCTCGTATTCATCGTCGCGTAGTTTCTGGATCGGCACGTCGGCCGCGAGCACGCCGTCGTCCACCGCCAGCGCCATGATCGGCCCCAGCAGTTCCATCAGATCGGAATCTTCCGCCAGCCGCGTTTCCCACATGGCCGCGCGCAGATCGATGCCGCGGGAAAATCCTTCGCACCAGCCTGCCGCCGACAGATCGCCGGGTTGACCGTTCTCTTCGGTCAATTCGCCCAGCACCGGCTCGTAATTCTCACTCTCGAGTTCGGTGGGAATCGAATCATTGAGCTTGGCGAGCAAACCGAGGATACGTTCGCCCTGATCCGGATCCTCGAACGGCGCGTGCAGCACTTCCGGCAACCATTCTTCCGGCAGTGCCGGCTCGGGGCCGATCGCCAATGCGGTCAGCAGACCGTGCACGCCGTCCAGCAGCAGTCCGCCTTCGGATTCCGTCGCGTGATTGCGCAGAAAGTCGTCGAGTTGTTCCAGTTCGCTCTCGGCCAGACTGTTTTGAAGTTCGGTGGTCGCGCTCATTTCAACATTCGATTTCGATCATCACGGGAACATGATCAGACGGCCGTTCCCACGTGCGAGGCGTGCGGTCGATCGAGGCGGATTTCAAGCGCATGCGCAACGGCTCGCTCACCAGAATCAGATCGATGCGCAAGCCCATATTGCGGCGGAACGCGCCTTGCCGGTAATCCCACCAACTGTAGTGTCCGCCCTCCTCGCTGAATACTCGGAACGAATCCTCAAGGCCGAGTTCCACGATGCCACGCAGCGCTTCACGCTCGGGTGTCGAGCACAACACCTGTTCGCGCCAGGCTTCGGGATCGTGCACGTCGCGGTCCTCCGGCGCGATGTTGAAATCGCCCATCACCACGAGATTGGGGTAAGCGGCCAATTGCTCGCGCAGGAATTCTCGCACGTGGCCAAGCCATTTCAACTTGTGCGCGTACTTGTCGCTGCCAACGCTCTGGCCATTCACCACGTACAGGTTGATGATGCGCAACCTTGAATCGCCTTCGCCGATTGTGGCCGCAAGGATACGCCGCGCTGGATCGTCCAACCCAGCCACATCGGTGACGACGTCGCGGAGCGGTTCGCGCGAAAGAATCGCCACGCCGTTGTAGCTTTTCTGGCCGGAGAACGCACACTGGTAGCCGAGCTCGGTGAACTTGTCGCGCGGGAATTTTTCATCGGGCAGTTTGGTTTCCTGCAAGGAGAGCACATCCGGTTTGTGCTCCTCGCACCAGCGCTCGACGTGCGGCCCGCGCACGTTGAGCGAATTGACGTTCCAGGAAGCAATCTTCACGTGCGCAGAGTAGCGCGGCCTGCGTCCGAAGTGGAGGCGCTTATGCGGCCAATCCGTAGCTGCGCAACAGGGCATTCGGCTGCGGCGCACGGCCACGGAAGGCGACGAAACTTTCCATCGCCGGACGGCTGGCGCCGACGGCCAAAATTTGGCTGCGGAAACGCGCGCCGAGTTGCGGATCGACCGCGCTGGCGCCGCTTTCGCTGCGCTCCTCGAACGCACCGAACGCATCGGCCGAAAGCAATTCCGCCCATAGATAGCTGTAGTAACCCGCCGCGTAGCCGCCGGAGAAAATGTGCGTGAACGCGTGCGGGAAACGCTGCCATGCTGGTGGATGCAACACGGCGACTTGCTCGCGAACGGCTTCCAGCGTCTCCATCACGCGCGCGCCGCGCCCCGGATCGTAGTCGCGGTGCAGCAGGAAATCGAACAGGCCGAATTCAAGTTGTCGCACCAGAAACAGACCGGCATGGAAATGTCGCGCCGCCAGCATGCGTTCGTACAACGCATCCGGGAGCGGCTCGCCGGTTTGCCAGTGCCGCGCGAAACCGTCCAGCACTTCGCGGTTCCAGCCGAAGTTCTCCATGAACTGGCTGGGCAGTTCCACCGCATCCCACTCCACTCCGTCGATGCCGCCGACCGATGGAATGTCGATTTCGGTGAGCATGTGATGCAGGCCGTGGCCGAATTCGTGGAATAGCGTCAGCACGTCGTCGTGCGTCAGCAGCGACGGCCTGTCGGGCGTGGGTGGCGCGAAATTGCAGGTGAGGAACGCGATCGGCAGTTCGACGCGCGCGCCATCGCGAAAACGCGCGCGGCACACATCCATCCAAGCGCCACCGCGTTTGCCGGAGCGCGCGTAGAGATCGAGATAGCAGCCGGCGATCGTGTCGCCTTGCACATCCAGCACGTCGTAATAGCGCACTTCCGGGTGCCACACGTCCACGCCTTCGCGCGGCTGCAAGCGGATTCCGTAGAGCTTCTGCGCCAACGCGAACAATCCGTCGATCACAGCGGGCGCGGGGAAATACGGTTTCAATTCTTCTTCGTCCAGCGCATAGCGTTCCAGACGCAATTTTTCCGCCGCGTACGAAACATCCCATGCCTCCAGCGTCTCGATGTTCAGACGATCGCGCGCGAAGACGCGCAGCTCGTCGAGTTCGTGCTGCGCGACGGGCTTGGCACGTGCGGCGAGATCGCGCAGGAATGCCAGCACTTCCTCAGGCGAGCGTGCCATCTTGGTGGCGAGCGAGGCATGCGCAGCGTTGTCGAAGCCGAGCAACTGCGCGGCTTCATGACGCAAGGCCAATATTTTTTCGATGCGCTGCGAATTGTCGAACTTGCCAGCATCCGGCCCCTGATCGGATGCGCGCGTCTGATAGGCCCAATACACACGCTCGCGCAATTCGCGGTTATCCGCATAGGTCAATACCGCCTGCACGCTCGGCTGTTTCAGCGTGACCAGAAAACCTTCCAGATCGCGCTCGCGCGCATACTCGCGCAGGATCGCGCGACCGGATTCCGGGATGCCGGCGAGATCGCGTTCGTCGGTGATGTGTTCGTGCCAGGCATCGGTCGCGTCCAGCACCGCATTGGCAAACTCCGTGGAGCATCGCGCCAGTTCGTTGGCGATTTCACGGAAGCGCGTGCGCGCAGGTTCTTCCAGCGCCACGCCGGAGAGCTTGAAATCGCGCAACGCATGTTCGACCGCGGCGCGGCGTGCGCGCGGCCAAGTAGCGAAATCTTCGCACTTCGCCAAGGCATCCACCGCTGCGAACAAGGCGCGGTTCTGCCCGAGCTCCGAGGAAAACTCGGTGATTCTTTCCAGCGCCTCGGCGTATGCCTCGCGCAACTCGGGCGTGTCGGCCACCGAATGCAAATGCGAGACGGGCGCCCAGGCGCGGTTCAAGCGCTGCTCCAGACGTTCCTGTTCCAGCATCACCGAATCGAAATCGTGCGGCATGTCTGGCGCGGTCAACGCATCGATGCGTGCGCGGTAATCGGCGAGGATCGTCTCAATCGCCGGTGATACGTACTCGGGGCGAACGGTCGAAAACCGCGGCAACGCGGTTTCGGCCAGCAGAGGGTTGGTGGCTTGCATGTCCATGCGAAGGGTCTCCGGCAACCGTCCAGCGTGGCGTCACATGCCGCCGAAATCAAGCGCCGCGCGACTCGGCGGGATAGGATGAATGCCGATGGACACCTCGAATGCGGGCGATCTGCACGCGCTGCTTCGGCGCAGCGAGGTGTTCAAGCATCTGCGCGGTCATGAACTGGATGCGCTCACCTCGCAGATGGCGTGGTTCTCGCTGCCGGGCGGCGCGACGCTGTTCGAAATCGATGATGCGTCGGATTCGATGTACGTGGTGCGCGCCGGCAGCCTCGGCGCGTTCGGCGTGCCTCAATCCGGCGGTCACGCGCGCCTGCTAGGCGTGATCCCGCGCGGCGCGACCGTTGGCGAACTTGGCCTGATCACGGGCCAGCCGCGCGCGGCGTCCGTGCGCGCGTTGCGCGACTCGGAACTGCTGCGCCTCTCGCGCGCGGGATTCGAGAAACTGGTGCGCCAGCATCCCGAAGCGATGCTGGGCGCCGCTCGCGTGGCCGCGGGTCGTCTGTTGCGGCGCCTGCAGCAGCGCGGCAAAGGCGAAGCGGTGGACGCTCCGCGCACCTTCGCGATTCTGCCGTTCGACCGCGGCATCGGCACGCGCGGATTCGCCGAGAACCTGCGCAAGCACCTGCTCGCGCACGGCGATTGTTTGTTGATCGATTGCGCACTGGGTTGCGGGCGCAGCACTGAATGGTTCGCGCAATGCGAAAGCGAAGTCCGCTTCGTGTTGTATCTGGACGATGGCGACGAAGGCTGGCGGCGATTGTGCGAGCGTCAAGCTGACGCCCTGCTGTTCGTGGTCGATGCGGAATCCAGACCCGCCCCGTGGCCCGATGTCTCCATCGCCGATTCGCAGCGCACGCGGCAGCGCCCGCGCCATCTGATCCTGCTGCAACCGCAAGGGAAATTCATTTACGGCGCCGCACGCGCCTGGCGTACCACGCTGAAAGACGGCGAGCTGCGTCATCACCACGTGCGCAACAACAGTGATCTCGCACGACTGGCACGCCTGTTGAGCGGCAACGGCACCGGCCTGGTGCTGTCCGGCGGCGGTGCGCGAGGTTTCGCGCAGATCGGCGTGATCCGCGCGCTGCGCGAAGCGGGCATCACGATCGACAGCGTGATCGGCACCAGTATCGGCGCGATCATCGGTGCGGGCGTTGCCTACGAGTGGGATGATCAGAAAATGCGCGAGGCTTACCAGCGCGCGCTGGTCGACGGCAAACCGCTCTCCGACTGGACACTGCCGCTGGTCGCGTTGACGCGTGGCGGGCGCACCACGATGCTGCTGCGCGAAGCGTTCGGCGAGATCGACATCGAGGATCTGCCGGTCGATTTCGCGTGCCTCTCCGCCGATCTCACCAGCGGCTGTGCGGCGGTGCATCGTGATGGTCTGCTCTGGCGCTGGTTGCGCGCCTCCAGCGCGGTGCCGGGCATCCTGCCGCCGCTGCTGCACGAAGGCCATGTGTATGTCGATGGCGCGGTGATCAACAATCTGCCCACCGACGTGCTGAGCGACGAAGGCTTGGCGCACATCATCGCCGTCGACATCAGCGCGGACGACATGCTGACGGCGCACGTGGACGAGTCCGTTTCCCCGACTTGGCCGGCGCTTTGGGCGCAACGGCGCGAAGGCAAGCGGCCGAATGCATTCGCGATCCTGGTACGCGCCGGCATGTTGAATTCCGAAGCCGGGAGCGCGCGCCGTCGCGAACTGGCGAGCCTGCTGCTGCGGCCCGATCTGGAAGCGATCGGCTTGCTGGACTGGCATGAATTCGAACGCGCGATTGCGGCAGGCTATGGATACACGCGCAAGGCACTCGAGGAACGCGGGTTCTGACTTTGCCTGCGCGCCGCTAAAATTCCTGCATGGCCTCGAACATCCGTCCTTACAAGAACATCCATCCCAAACTCGGCGCGCGGGTTTACGTCGATCCAGCCGCCACGCTGATCGGTGATGCGGAACTGGGCGACGATGTTTCGCTCTGGCCGGGTAGCGTCGTGCGCGGCGATGTCGAACGCATCCGCATCGGCGCGCGCACCAATGTGCAGGACGGCGCGGTGTTGCATGTCACGCACGACGGCCCGTATTCGCCCGGCGGCTTTCCCTGCACCGTCGGCGCGGATGTGACAATCGGCCACGCTGCGGTGGTGCACGCGTGCACGATCGAAGACGCCTGCCTGATCGGGATGCATTCTACGATTCTGGACGGCGTGGTGGTGCGCAAACACGCGATGATCGGCGCGGGCGCGCTGGTCTCGCCCGGCAAAACCGTCGGCGCAGGCGAACTGTGGCTGGGCAACCCGGCGCGCTGCGTGCGCAAGCTCAGCGCAGGCGAGATCGAGCAGTTGCATTATTCGGCCGCGCATTACGTGCGGCTGAAGGAGGCGTATCTCGCGCAGCTCTGATTCCTTCTCGCGCCGGCGGGAGAAGGTGGCTCGCGGAGTCGGACGCGGGTGGGCTCTATCCCTGTCCCGAACTCCACCCCACCCGCAGCGCTCCGCGCGGCGACCTCTCTTGCAAGGTAGAGAGCTGATTTTAAGTCTGTAGTTGACGCAAGGTCCCCTCCGTTTCCGGTCGCACACCGTGCCAATGTTCAAAAGAATCGGCGGCGGTTTCGATCAGCATTCCCAACCCATCCAACGTTCGCGCAGCGCCTGCGCTGCGCGCCCATTCCAGGAACGGTTGCGCCGCTTTGCCGTAGGCGAGGTCGTAAGCAATCGTGTTCTCTGAAACGAGCGAGCGCGACAACGGCATCGACGCACCCAGCACGCCGACCGACGTGGCATTGAGGATCAGATCGAACGCGCCGCAACGTCCCAGGCTATTCCATTCAGAAATACAGACGCGTTGGGACACATTCAATGCATCGGCAAGTTTGCGCGCGCGTTCGGAGGTGCGATTGGCGACGATCAATTCGCGCACGTTCTCGTCCAGCAATGCAAACGCGACCGCTTGTGCGGCGCCGCCCGCGCCCAACAGCAGCACACGGCGATTCCGCAAGTCAACACCGTGACGTTCGCGCAGATCGCGGATCAGCCCAGCGCCGTCGGTGTTGTGAGCTTCAATCGATCCGCCGGCTTGTCGCGTCAGTACGTTCGCCACGCCGGCGCGTTGCGCCGCTCGCGTGTGCGCATCGGCCAGTTCGAAAGCCAATTGCTTGTCCGGCAACGTCACATTCGCGCCGCAGCCGCCCTCATCGAAGAACGTGCGCGCGATTTCGATGAAGCGTTCCGGCGGCGCGTCGATCGCGACGTATTGCAGCGCGATGCCGCGTTGCTTGGCGAACAACGCGTGCAGCAGCGGCGACAGCGAGTGCGCGATGGGATGACCGAAGACGGCGAAGCGCTGCGGATCACTCATCGTTCGAATCTTCGCCAAGTCGCAATCCGTGAGATGCCGGATGCGCAAGGTTCGCACAGCCGTTGAGGAGTGTGCCATGCAAACCTTTCACAACCGCAAACCCGATGTACTCGCACTGGCCGCCGCGACGTGGCTGGCCATTGGTCTGGTGCTGCTGCTCCTCACGCCGATGCCGGCGCACGACGCGCAGCATGGCTGGTCGATCGCATTCTGGTTGATCGTGGCGCCGGCGGCGGTGCTGGCCGCGCGATTCGCGCTGAGTACCGGTCACACACTTTCGCCCGTGCGCTTGCGTTCCATTCGCCGCAGAAATTCCCGCATCACGCGCAGATAGAGTTCGCCGCCGAGGTGCTCGTCCTCGACGCCCGCGTCGATGGACGGGTTGTCGTTGACTTCCAGCACCACCAACCGATCACGCGTCTGCTTGATGTCCACGCCGTAAAGTCCATCGCCGATCGGTGCGGTGGCCCGCAGCGCTAGCTTCACTACGTCCGCTGGCGTCTGATTCACCGCCAGCGTGTCGAATCCGCCGGATTTGGCTGCGCCGCGCGCGGCGTGGTTGTAGATCTGCCAGTGTCCGCGGGACATGTAATAGCGGCAGGCATACAGCGCTTGGTGATTCAGCACACCCACGCGCCAGTCGAATTCGGTGTAGAGGAATTCCTGCGCAATCAGCAACGCGGTGCTCTGGAACAACTGCGCCGCGGCGCGTTGCAGTTGCGCGTCGTCTTCCACCTTCACCACGCCGCGCGAGAATGAGCCGTCGGGAATCTTCAGCACCAGCGGAAAGCCGAGCTTCTCCGGCAGCTCGCGCAATTGCGCGGGATCTTCACGATAGAGAATTTCCGCGCGCGGCACTGCGATCTTGCGCGAGCGTAATAGATCGTGCAGGTAGATCTTGTTAGTGCAGCGGAGGATCGAAGTCGGATCGTCGATCACCACCATGCCTTCGCGCTCGGCCTTGTGCGCGAAGCGGTAGGTGTGGTTGTCAGGCGCGGTGGTTTCGCGGATGAACAAGCCGTCGTATTCGGCCAGGCGGGTGTAGTCGTTCTTGCCGACCGGATCGACTTCGATGCCCAACTCCTTGCCGGCCGCGACGAAAGCCTTCTGTGCACGCGCGTTCGACGGCGGCATGGATTCGGCCGGATCGATCAACATCGCGAGGTCGTAACGGAACTGCTTGCGCGCGCGCGGTTTGCGCCACAAACGCTTGGTGAAGGCATCCAGCGTCTGTGCAAACGCATCTTCCTGCGCATCGTCCAGCGTGTGCAGGCTCACCGGTTTGATCGCGCTGATCTGCCAGACACGGTCGCGCTCGAACTCGATGCGCAGCAGCGGGCAGGGATACATTTCGAACACCTGCCGCGCGAGATCCTGCAATGCGGGATAAGACGTCTCGCCGAAATAGACGAGAATTCCGAAATCGGTGGTGTCGCGGCCGCCGGCGGGAAGAAAGTTCGCGAGTTTCTGATTGAGATCCTCGACATCGAGACCGTAGAGAGAACGGCGGCGCAGATCGTTGATGGTGCGCACTGAGGGAATCACGCGATGCCCGCGCGCCTCGCCCAACAACGAGACGTAGTGGCCGGTGCCGAGATATTTGTACCCGCGGCAGAGATTGATGACGTGCGTGCGTTCGTCGCCGCCGACCGGCTCGCGCAGATAATCCATCGCCGCGACGACGTTGTCAGACGGGTAATACGAGCCCCAGTCCGACAATTTTTCCACCACGATCGCCAGCCGGCTCATTCCGTCGATTCCGAGTGTCTATGTGATATTCGCGAAAGATGGCCGGCTGGAGGCACAGTGTCGCACAGCGCAGCGCGCAAGCGGCAACTTGCCGCGTGGTGGCCGCACAGCCTAGGCTGTCGGCATGTCGCCTTCCTTTCGCATCCGCCACGCCCGGCCTGACGATCTGGATGCGCTCGTGGCGCTGGAGGAATCCAGTTTCGACCATGACCGCGTCAGCCGCGCGCAGTGGCGGCGGCACATCCGCGCCGCCAGCGCGGCCGTGCTGGTGGCCGACACGGACGGATCGGTGGCCGGCTGCGCGCTGCTGTTCTTCCGGCACGGGAGCAAGCGCGCGCGGTTGTATTCGATCGCGACTTCGCATGACTCTCGTGGCCGAGGCGTGGGAGCGGCATTGCTGCAAGCGGCGGAAGACGAAGCCCGCAAACGCGGCTGCGAAACGATGCGGCTGGAAGTGCGCACCGACAATACCACCGCGATTGCGATGTATGAAAAGCGCGGTTATCTGCGCCGCAAACGCGAGCCGGGCTTCTACGAAAACGGTGCGGATGCGTGGCGGCACGAAAAACCGCTGGTCTGATCGCCATTGACCGAGATGGCCGCGGGCTGCGTATACTGCGCGTCATCACGGAGCTCTTCTCATGCGCCGCTCGATTTTCATCGCCGGATTGCTGCTTGCCGCTGCCGCGCTCGCCGGTTGCGGACAGAAAGGCCCGCTGGTGCGACCGACACCCAAGCCCGGCGCAGTCCCGGCGCCGGCGCATTCGCCGCCTCCGCCTCCGCCCGCGCCCACGCTGCCGACGCCGACTCCGGACGACGACGGCATCGGCTGATCGCGTGCCGCTGCGCTTCACCAAGATGCACGGCTTGGGCAACGACTTCGTCGTGCTCGATGCGCGCTCGGCACCGGTGTCGCTGAGCGTTGAGCAGGTGCGCGCGATGGCAGACCGCCGCACCGGAGTCGGTTTCGATCAGTTGCTGGTCGTCGAATGCGCGCGCGATAGCGCAGCCGATTTCGCCTATTCGATCCGCAATGCCGATGGCTCTTCCGCGCAACAATGCGGCAACGGCGTGCGCTGCATCGCCGCGTGGCTGCGGCGCGCGGGCGCATTGCAGGAAAACCGCGCGCGACTGCAAGGCCCGGCAGGCATGGTGCAAGTACGGTTGCTCGATAATGGCCCCATCGCTGTCGACATGGGCGAGCCGCAGTTCGATCCCGCGCGCATTCCGTTCGACGCGCAAGCGGAGGCCAACAGTTACGCGCTGGACGTTGATGGCGATTGCATCACCATCGGCGCGGTATCGATGGGCAATCCGCACGCGGTGGTTGAAGTCGAGAATCTCGACGCGCCAAACGTGCAGCTCCTCGGACCAGCAATCACGGTGCACCCACGCTTTCCGCAAGGCGCGAATGCAGGCTTCGCGCAGGTATTGTCGCGAGAGGCAATCAAACTGCGCGTGCACGAACGCGGCGCAGGCTGGACCCGCGCCTGCGGCAGCGGCGCTTGCGCGGCGGTCGCCGTGCTGCGTCGGCGCGATCGCGTCGCCGAGCGCGTGCGCGTGACACTCCCCGGCGGCGAATTGGAAATCGAATGGCGCGGCGCGGGATCGCTCTGGATGACCGGGCCTGCAAGTTTTGTCTTCGACGCCGAGTGGCTTGGCTGAGCCAAGCACCATACATATTTGCTTGCGAGCCGTTGCGTTCGCAGTCGCGAATGTCCACACTGCGCGCAATGCCGACTCAGGTTGCCGCCATGCCCGAAATGTCGTTGAAAGCCGGTTTGCAGGCGATGGACGTCGCCGAATACCTGCGTAGCCATCTGCAGTTCCTCAAGGATTTTCCCGATCTCGCCCAAGAGCTGGTGATCCCGCGCGAACATGGCCCGGCCGCTTCGCTTACGGCCTATCAGCTTGAAGCGCTGCGCGCGCGGAACGAAGAACTGAACGAACGTCTGGCCGATCTGATCGCGATCGCGACGGACAACGAGCAGCTGATGGTACGCGTGCATTCGCTCACGATCACACTGCTCCGCGCAAACACGCTGGAAGAGACCTGCCGCAGTTTCGTCGCTGCGCTGAACGAGGATTTCCACACCGATCTCGTGTGTCTCGCGCTGTTCCGCGACGGCGGCGATTTGCCGCGCGCGCAATGGCTGCTCGCAGTGCCGCAGGGCAAGGCCGCGTTGCCGGAATTTTCCGAATTCCTCGCGCGCAGCGAGCCGCTGTGCGGCCGGCTGGCGCAGGACAAGCTGGATCGATTGTTTGGCGCGTGCGCATCGCAGGTGCAATCCTGCTCGCTGCTGAAGATCGGCGAGCGTGGTCTGCTCGCGATCGGCAGCGACGACATCAACCGCTTCCATCCCGGTATTGGCACTATTTTCCTGAAACTGATCGCACAAGCGCTCGATGCCGCGCTCGCGCGCTTCGATTGAAATGTCCGAGCCGCTTTCCGCCGCGGTCGAAAAGTTTCTCGAATATCTGCGCGACGAGCGCCGCTACTCGCCTTCGACACTGCACAAGTACCGGGATGAATTGAAGAGCCTGCGCGACTACATGCAGTCGCAGGCGCTCACGCACTGGCGCGACCTGCGCGGCGAGCAGGTGCAGACACTGATCGCGTCCGAACATCGCCGCGGTCTGACGCCTTCGACCTTGCGCGCCAAATTGTCCGCGTGGCGCAGCTTCTTCAAGTTTCTCGCACGGCGCGGCGAGGTTGGCGTGAACCCCGCCAACGGCGTGCGTTCGCCCAAGGCGCGGCGCAAATTGCCGCAGGTGCTGGATGTCGATCAGGTTGCCGCGCTGGTGGAAATCGAGGGCGACGAACCGGAAACGGTGCGCGACCGCGCGCTGATGGAACTGCTGTATTCCAGCGGACTGCGTGTTTCGGAATTGTGCGCCGTGCGCTGGCGCGATCTGGATTTGAACGACGGAATGCTGCGCGTGGTTTCCGGGAAGGGCGGCAAGACGCGCATCGTGCCGGTCGGCAGCCGCGCGATCGCCGCGTTGAATGCCTTGCACGAATTGGATATGCCGCAATCGGGAGATCCGCTGTGGCGCGGACGCAACGGTCAGCCGATCACGCCCGGCGCGGTGCGCGCGCGCATCAAGCGCCGCGCGAAAGAACAAGGCGTGTGGCAGCGCGTATATCCGCACCTGCTGCGGCATTCCTGCGCATCGCACCTGCTGGAATCCTCCGGCGACCTGCGCGCGGTGCAGGAACTGCTCGGCCACGCCGACATCGGCACCACGCAGATCTACACGCATCTGGATTTCCAGCACCTCGCGCGCGTTTATGACGCCGCGCATCCGCGGGCGAAACGGAAATAGCGGCGCATCACGCGTCGTAGCCGAAGCGCTCCAGCCACGGCCGCAGCACCGGAATCACCGGCTCGAACCGCTCGCGATAGTTCCTCCAGCGTCCCACCGAACTACGATGCACCGGCTGGATGACTTGCGCATAGCTCGGCGTGGCGATGAACCGCTTGGCGCGAGCGTGCTCGGCGAAGGCGGCGAACGGCGAGGCGTCTTCCACGCCGATAAATTTGCCCAGCCGCATCACCGCGTCCTCAAAGTCCTCGACAACGGTTTCATAGCGCCATTGCAGTACGTGCGGTTTGAACACTTCGAGGTGGCGGCAGCACTGTTCGAACGCATCTGCGTATCCGCGTGCGAGCCGCTGCAACGACGAGCACAGCACCATGAAGGCCGGCGAACGGAACGGCTGCATGCCGCAAGAGAGCAACACGTCACACGGATGCCGCAGGCACAAGATGATGCGCGCATCCGGAAACAGCCGCAGGATCATCGGCATGCACAGCATGTTGAGAGGATTCTTGTCGATCAGGCGACACTGACCGAGATCGGGTAGCGTGCGATCGACCAGCTTCCAATAAACGGCGCGCAGTTGATCCGCCTCGATCTGCGTGAGTTCGGCGAGATCATCCGGATAGCGCTGGCCCGCGTGTTCCATGCGCTCGATCAATTGATAGATGTAGCCGCGTTCATCCATCGAGCGGAAATCCGGGTGCGCGTCCAGCATCTGCTCCAGCAAGGTGGTGCCCGAACGCGGAAAGCCGATCACGAACACCGGGCTGCGCGAGGGGGAAGGCGCGCTCAGCGGTTTCCATTTCGAGTACGTGCTCGCGTCCACCGAACGAGCCGTCATTGGCAAGGGCTGGCTGTCCGGCTTGGCCAACTCCGGCGCCGCTTCTCGAGCAACGGCCATTTGCACCGCGTGGGCGATCTCGAGCGCATCCCACGCCTCGTCGAAACGCGATTGCCGATTACACGCGGCACCCAGGCCGAATGCAGCACTGGCGCGAGTTTCGTCGTCGCGGGCCAAATCCAGCACGCGCCGATACAGCTCCGCCGCATCGCCATAGCGGCGCTCGCGCATCGCCATCACGGCGTGGACACGCCAGCCGTCGATGCGTGCGGCATCCGCATCGGTCGGCAGCGAGTTCAGTTCGGTCAGCGGCAATTGCTGCAATTCTTCCTGCGCGCGTTCGAACAAGTTGTTGCGCTCGTACAACGCAGCGCGCTGCGCCGCGACGCGAAGCCGCATCGGCTTCGCCGCTGATCCTGGCGGCAACCGTGCTTGTCCCAACACCTTCAACGCCGTTTCCAAACGTCCCAGCACCGACAGGATCGAAGCCAGCATCAAAGCCTGCTCGGCCGCTTGCGGTGGCCAGCCGTCGACGTCCTGCAGCATCGTCTCCTCGCCTTCGATGTCACCGCAGACATGACAGGCGTATGCGGCTTCCAGACGTGCTTCGACAAAGCGCGGCGCGAGCCGCACTGCATCCAGCAGCACCTCGCGCGCCGCGGACCAGCGGCGCTGCTGGATGTAAAGAAGGCCGAGGTTGTAATGCACGTCGGCATCCTCGGGTGCAAGCGACAGCGCTTTGAGCAGCGCACGTTGCGAGTTCTCGAGATCGCCCGCCAAACGACTGACCGCCCCCAGATTGTTCCAGTAGGCGGAAACCTCCGGACGCATTTGTGACAAGCGTTCGAATGTCTTCGCCGCTTGCGCATGACGCTTTGTCTGTTGCTGCGCCAAGCCCAGCAGGACGAGAAAGCCTTCGGCCTCGGACCCGCTCGCCGACGCATGCGCGGCCAATGCGATCACCCTTTCGGCGTCGCCCGCGTTCCAGGCGGTGGCCATGGCTTGGACAAGCGCGTCGGTTGAAACGGTCATGCGACGAAATCCCGCAAAGATCGCTCCAGTCTAGCGCCCCAAAAAAAGGGCGCCGCTTGCGCGACGCCCTTGCGTTCCTCTTTCGATTTCCGGCAAAAGTCAGAACTTCAGCGTCGCGCGTGCCCAGTAGTAACGGCCCATCGTGTCGTAAGTGGCGACGTCAGTATTGACCTGGCCGTTCTGATAAATCAGCGGTGGTAGTCGATCGAAGAGATTGTCCACGCCCACGTCGAAACGCGTGTGGATCGTCGGTATCGCGTAGCCGAGCTGCAAATCGCTGTACGTCACGGAGGCCACGGGCAAATTTGCATGCGTGCCGGCATCCGCCTGGAGTGCCGTCACCGGGCTGATATAGCGCGTCCGCCACTGTGCATCCCAGGGGCCACGGTTCCAGTTGAGCGTGACCGCTGCACGCCATCGCGCGATATTGCCGAATTGCGTGCTCCAGGTTCCCGCATATTTCTTGACCGCATCTCCGGCTTCACCCGGCGTGGGGTCATCGTTGAATGTCGCGACATAACTGGTATCGAGACCAGCCTTGAAATTGCCCGGATCGACTTGCCCCAGGTTGAAATGCGGGATGGCATAGTTCAACGTGAAGTCGATGCCGCTGGTGCTCAATGTGCCGAGGTTCACCACCGGCGTATCGATGTAGAAGATCTGCCCGGGGGTCGTGGTGGTGTTGTCGTAGCGGTGGATGAACGGACAGAACGGACTGGCGTTGTTGTCGAAACACGCTTGCACCACGGTCGGCCCATCGATCGCCACGAGAGTGTCGTAGAGGTAGATGTGCCAAAAGTCCACGCTGGTGTTCACGCCGGGCGCCCAGCTTGGGTCATATACAAAACCGAAGTCCATGGATTTGCCATGTTCCGGCTTCAGGGCTCTACCCACGACGTTGGCGCCCGAGTAGTAGGTATTGACTTGCTCGCCGGTGGCCTCATAGGGCTGAGGAGTGGCGTACTGGGTGTACTGACAAGCGTTGGCGTGTTGAGCTATTTCCGCCAGAGTCAAGCCATTGCACGGATCGTTCAACGCAGGCTGCACCAGCGAGCGGCCGTCATACAACTGGTCGAGGTCTGGGGCACGGAAGACCTGTTGCGCGGTTCCCCGCACCAGCAGATCCTGCACCGGACGCCATTCGATTGCGATCTTGCCGTTGGTGGTCGAGCCGGCGGTGTTGTAATCGGAGTAGCGCACGCCCAGATCGACGTTCAACGAATACGCACCGGGTACCTTGGACAGCAACGGAATAAGCGTTTCGGCGAAGGCCTCCTTGACGTCGTCACTGCCGCGTCCAGGTGAACCGCACCCTTCCTGCAAGATATCGCAAGTGGCCGTCACCGGATTGAGCAAAGCACGCGGATCCACCGTGTAGTTCATGCTTTGCTTGCGGTACAACGCACCGAATGCCAATTGCACTGGGCCTGCCGGCAGCGAGAACAGATCACCGTTGGCACCGCCCGAGATCTGCCGAAGCGTTTCGTACTTGTGATAGGCCACGTCGGCGTCCACGCCAGCCGCTTCCAGCGCAGCGGCGTTGGCGGCCTGGTCGAAGATGTTGACGCCATTGTCGATCGCCGCCTGCAACGCCGGAATGTCGATCTCGTTCTCGTCGAATTGCATGCGCGCGGTATGGCCGTAGTCGACGGTGACATTCCAGTTCCAGCTTTGGCCCAACTCACCGCGCAAGCCGCCGATAACCTGCCCCGTGCTGGTGGTGTAAGGGTGGATGCGAGTGCCCAAGCTGGTGAGGCGTGTCTGGAAGGTGTAGGTCGGCGGGCCGGGCGGCGCACCGGGCGGCGGAGGCGCCGCGAATGTGACACCGAATGGATTGAACGGCGCCGAGGCCGGAATGACCAAACCGTCGCCGGTGCCTACCGGCGCAGGCGCGTCTAGTCCGGCCGAATCGGTATGGTTGTAGAAGGCATCGACGAACGCCGTGACGTTGTCGGTGAGGTTGTAACTGCCGAGCAGAAATCCGTCCACACGCTGTTGCGAGACCTGGATGTAGTTGTAGGCGGCGTAGTTGTACGTGTCTGCCGGGGTACGGCAGCGATAATCGCTCACGCTAGTGCCATCGCCGCTGGCCAAGGTGATTTGATTCTTGTAGCAGTCGGGAAATTGAGCGGCGACCGTGGGCGGGACTTGTATCCGGCCCGTCGGAATCGAACTCGATCCCGCCACGCTGACCATGCCATCCGAGAGATACAACTGCGCTTTCGAAAAGTCCCGCCGCGTGGCCGGCACTTCGTCGTACTTGTTGTAGTCGAGGCCGCCGGCAAGACTGAACTTTTCGTTCGAGTGCCCCATTGCCACGCTGAATCCGCGCCGCTGCCCATCGCCGTGGCCGGAAATGCCGTCGTTGAAGGTGAGCTCGGCGCCCTCGAAATTCTTGCGCAGGATGATATTCACGACACCGCCGACCGCATCGGAGCCGTACACCGTGGCGCCGCCCTCATTGAGCACCTCGATCCGCTCGACCATGGCCTCAGGGATCAGGTTCAGGTCGGCGTTGAGCATGCGCTGACCATCCACGAGCACCAGCGTGCGCCCAGTCCCCAAGCCGCGCAGCGATACGCGTGAGGCGGCATCGCCACCCTCGGTCAATGGCGAAGCCACACCGCCACCGTTCGAATTATTCTGCGGGTTGGTTGCGTTGCCCGCGATACTGGGCAGTTGCTGTATCAGATCGCCTAAGGTGGGCTTGCCGGAATTGGTGATTTTCTGGCGATCGACCGTCGTCACCGGGCTCGCGGTTTCGAGATCGACGCGGCGGATCAGGGAGCCGGTGACCACCACGGTCTGCAAAGTCTTCGGCTGACCATTCTGTTGATCCGCCTGACCAGATGACTGCTGTGCCCGCGCCAGGCCTGCGGATGCGATGACGCCGGCAGTCAATCCGACACGCACGGCCAGCGACAAACGTTTCATTTTGTGGTTCATGACTCTCCCCAACGATAGGACAACACCAGCGCGGTCACCCGTGTTTTCCCCGGAATTGCCGGTAAGGCAATCGCATGCGCCGCGCGCCACTCCCCTGCTGCACCGCCAACCACACACCGATTTAACCATACCGTACCCGGTTTTGCCCTCATGTGCTTGCCTTCTCGCCCGGCCGGCCCCACCTTCAGGCGCTCTCGTCTTCGCGAGGCACGCCATGGAGTCCTTTCACGCCACCACCATCCTGTCCGTGCGCCGCAACGGCAAGGTCGTCTTGGGCGGCGACGGTCAGGTCACGCTGGGCAACACCGTGGTCAAAGCGAATGCGAAGAAGATCCGCCGCCTCGGCAAGGATGCCAATGTGCTGGCCGGATTCGCTGGCGCGACGGCCGACGCGTTTACCCTGTTCGAACTGTTCGAGGACAAGCTTTCGAAGCACAGCGGCCAGTTGACGCGCGCCGCGGTCGAACTTGCCAAGGAGTGGCGTACCGATCGCCGCCTCGGTCGTCTGGAAGCGATGCTGGCGGTGGCCGACAAGGAGACTTCTTTGCTGATTTCCGGCAACGGCGACGTGCTGGAACCCGAACACGGCCTGATCGCGATCGGCTCGGGCGGTCCGTTCGCGCAAGCTGCCGCGCTCGCGCTGCTGCAGAACTCCGAACTCGGCGCGCGCGCGATCGTGGAGAAGGCGCTCGGGATCGCCGGCGAGATCTGCATTTACACGAATCGAAATGTGACCATCGAGGAGCTGGATGAAACAGGAGACAGGAAACGGGAGACGTAAAAAAAAACGGCTGCTGCTTTTGTTTACCGCCTCCCTGTTCCAGTCTCTCGTCTCCCGAATCCCATGTCCGAACTCACCCCCCGCGAAATCGTCAACGAACTCGACCGCTACATCATCGGCCAGAACGACGCCAAGCGCGCGGTCGCGATCGCGCTGCGCAACCGCTGGCGGCGCATGCAGATCGATCCGGATTTTCGCGACGAAGTCACGCCTAAGAATATTTTGATGATCGGACCGACCGGCGTGGGCAAGACCGAGATCGCGCGACGCCTGGCGACGCTCGCCAATGCGCCGTTCGTAAAAGTGGAGGCCACCAAGTTCACCGAAGTCGGGTACGTCGGCAAGGACGTCGATCAGATCATCCGCGATCTCGCCGACGTCTCCTACAAGCTCACGCGCGATCAGGCCAAGGCGCGCGTGCAATCGCAAGCTGAAGAGAACGCGGAAGAACGCATCCTCGATGCGCTGCTGCCGCAGCGGAGCGGCTGGGATGCGCAATCGGCGTCTGAGAGCGAAAACGCCACGCGCCAGAAACTGCGCCGCCAGTTGCACGAGGGTGCGCTGGACAACCGCGAGATCGAACTGGAATTCGCCGCGAATGTCGGTGTTGAGATCATGGCGCCGCCCGGCATGGAGGAAATGGGTCAGCAATTGCGTTCGATGTTCCAGAACCTCGGCGGCGGGCGCACGCAGAAACGCAAGTTGAGCATCAAGGCCGCACGGCCCCTGTTGATCGACGAAGAAGCCGGCAAGCTGCTCAACGACGACGAGCTGCGCGCACAAGCCATCACCAATTGCGAACAGAACGGCATCGTCTTCATCGATGAGATCGACAAAGTCGCGCAGCGTGGCGAGTGGGGCGGCGCAGGCGTGTCGCGCGAAGGCGTGCAGCGCGACCTGCTGCCGCTGGTGGAAGGCTCGACCGTTTCCACCAAGTACGGACCGATCAGGACCGACCACATTCTTTTCATCGCGTCGGGTGCGTTTTCGCTGGCGAAACCTTCCGACCTGATTCCGGAGTTACAGGGTCGCCTGCCGATCCGCGTCGAGCTATCGGCGCTCACCCGCGAGGACTTCGAGCGCATCCTGCGCGAGCCGCACAATGCGCTGACCAAGCAGTATTCGGTGCTGTTGGCCACTGAAGGGGTCAGCCTGGAGTTCACCGATTCCGGCATCTCGCGGCTGGCCGAAGTCGCCGCGCGGGTCAACGAGCGCACTGAAAACATCGGTGCGCGCCGGCTACATACGGTCATGGAACGGCTGCTGGAGAAGGTTTCCTTCGAAGCTGCTGACAAAAACGGCGAAAAATACACGATCGACGCCGAATTTGTGGACAAAAACCTCAAAGACTTGGCCGCCGACGAGGATCTCTCCCGCTACATCCTTTAGCCGGATTGACCGTCCGGGTAAAATGTTCGCCATGAGCAATGTGATCCAACTCCCGAACACCGGGCCTCGTCAGCAACTCCGCGCGGCCATGCAGCGGGGAGAACTGGTGCGCGTGTGGCGTGGGAATCTGGAAGACGGCAGTTTCTGCGGTTATGTGGCCGGTATCGGCATGGAATTTCTGCTGTTGTGGGTAGTCGGCGACCAGATCAGCTTTGATGGGCTGTATGCGATGCGTCTGCGCGACATCACCGAGGTCGAAGCACCGGAGTCGCATCACGCCTTCATCGGCAAGGCTTTGACGATCCGCAGGATCTTCCCGCGCCTGCCGCGCGATTTCCCGCTGGATTCCATCGAGCAGGTCGTGCGTGCCGCCGCCGAACACGCCGCGGTGATGGGCGTGCACGTGGACAGCGAGGAAGAAACCGAGGTCTGCTACATCGGCCGCCTGCTCAACATCGAAGAAGACGGGTTCAACCTGCAGGAAATCACGCCCGACGCGGAATGGCTGCGCGAGCCGTCGTTCTTCGCCTGGAACGAAGTCTCCACTATCAGCTTCGACGAACCCTACGCGCAGGCGCTGCTGGATGTCGCGGGGCAATGGCCGCGGATCGATCAGGCGGGATCGGGCAGCGGCAGGGCGTAAATATCTCAGCGCCAGCCTTTTGCCTTTGATCGTCATTCCGGTCGCCGCGTAGCGACGATCCGGAGTTCAGCGCCTCTGCTGCAGAACGCCAACCAATTGACCACTGTTCGCCCAACGAACTGACCAGCATTGCCATTCAAACTGATCAGCAGCGCCAGTCAAAGCGATCGGCGCCGCCAACAAGTTGATCACCTGTTGGTCGGTCAGCTTGCCGTTTTCAGCTTGCGCATGGATTCGCCTTTGAGGTTCAGCTTCATGCTGCTGTGAACGAGTCGGTCGAGAATCGCATCGGCCAGCGCCGGATCATTGATGAAGGCGTGCCATTCCTTGACGGGCATCTGACCAGCGACGATTGTGGATACGCACCCGACGCGATCATCCAGAAGTTCGAGCAGGTCAGCGCGGCCACGCGCCGTGAGCGCCACCAGTCCGAAGTCATCGAGGATCAGGAGTCGCAGTTTCGCGAGTTGAGCGCGCAGTTTGCCAAGTGACCCGTCCTGATGCGCAATTTCCATGTCTTCCAGCAGGCGTGAGACTCTTCGGTAACCAATGGTGATCCCCTTCCGTGCGGCCTGCACAGCAAAACTGCAGGCAAGCCAAGTCTTGCCCGTGCCAGTTTTGCCTGTCATCAGGATGTTCTGCTTGCGCTCGACCCATGTGCAGGACAGCAGGTCGGCCAGCACCGGTCGTTCGAACCCACGGCCGGGTCGGTAGTCGATCGATTCGGGATCGGCGTGGACCTTGAGCTTGGCATTCTTCAGAATGCGTTGGAGGCGCTGGGTTTGCCGATGGCTGACCTCGGCGTCCACCAGATGGCCAAGCCGTTCCTCGAATGGTAGGTCCTGGTACGTGGTTTGGCTGAGCTGTTGCTCCAAACCGCCGAGCATTCCGGACAGCTTCAACTCACGCAATTCATCCATGGTGCATTGCAGGGTCATGTCGATCTCCTCACGGTTCGTAGTAGGAAGGCCCGCGCACGTTCTCGTGCGCCGGCAGGGATTCGTCATTGGCGGCCTTGGTGCCGACAGCGGCCTTTTCGAGGCCACGTTCCAACAGCGAGCGCACCGTCTTGATGCTGGTCGCGTGTAGTTGCAGGGCACGTTCGCAAGCGACTTCAAGTCGCTCCTCGCCGAACTCACGCGCGAGTCGCTGCAAGCCGCGACCAGCCTGTAGCGACAGCGCCGGCCGCCGGTACTTGTCGATGTGCTGGTTCAGGAAGGCGTAGATCGCATTGCCAGCGTGCTGCGCCCATGTGAGGATCGCAGCCGGCTGGTCCTGCGAATACGCCCGGTGCGACTTTGGCTGATGCTCCGGCAACGTGCTGATGTGGCCCGGCACGAAAGAGCGCACGTGCAGCGCGACGCGGTGGTCTCGGTGGAACACCGTGATGGCCTTCGCCGTTGCCTTGACGTTGACCTTGGCGCTGATCAGGGTGTACGGCACCGAGTAGTACTGTTCGTCCCACCGCACGTGGTAGTCCTGCCCGACACGCACGTCGATTTTCCATTCGGCGTATGTATACGGTTCCACGGGCAGTGCCCGCAGCGCAGGCCGGTCCAGTTCGTCGAACAATTGATCGCGGCTCTTATTCCCGCAGCTGCGCATGGGCTTGGTATTCATCCGGTCCAACTGCTTGCGGATCGCGCCATTGAGATCCTGCAGGTTCGTGAAAACCTGGTTGCGCAGCCGCGCGAGAATCCACCGCTGCGCGATTTTGACGGCGAGTTCCACGTGGGCTTTGTCCTTCGGACGATGCGGCCGCGCCGGAAGGATCGTGGTGCCGTTGTGCGCTGCGAACTCGGCAAAGGTTGGGTTGAGAACCACCGTTTCCCGTCGCCGGTGCGAAGTCACCGCCGATTTCAGGTTGTCCGGGACGAGAAACGTGGGTACGCCGCCGAAGAACGCCAGCGCTTGGGCGTTGGCGTCGATCCAGTCGGGGAGCTTTTGACTGGGCACTGCCAGCACGAACGTTTTTCGGCTCGCTCCGAACGCAGCCACGAACAGCTCCACTGGCGTTTGCTCGCCGGTCGTTGGATCGGTCAAGTACGGCCGTACCCCAGAGAAGTCGAGGTAAAGGCATTCGCCCGGACGGTGCACTTGCCGCATCACCAAGCCACGCGAACGCTGGTAGCGGCTATACCGACGCCGGAATTCGGTGGCTGACATCGCGCCGTTGTCCAGTCCCTCGGAATACTCCTCGTGCAGCAACGTCAGCGTGACACCGCGACGCTGCATTTCCGCGTAAACGTGCGACCAGTCCGGCTCAACGAAGGTACGGCGCGCTCTCCGTCGACCGTCATTGATTCGTTCCTCCAGAGCTTGCTCGTCCAGCGCATCGACGGCGGCCCACACCAGGCCTTCGTCCGCGAGGCGTCGGCGATAGCGCCGCACCGTGTTATACGCAACATCCAGATTCCGCCCAATCTGTCGGTTCGACAGGTCGGTGGTCAGCACCATGCGACACACTTCTTTGATGGCAGCCACGTCTGCATTCCCATGCCATAGCGCGCCACCGCCGGCGTTGGCGACGAGCGCACCCCACTGGGCCGCCCGCGCAGAGCAGTCCAAGCCTTGACGCATCAGGGAAAGGCGGTGAGAATGCAGGCACATCAATGCTTCACTGCAATCCCGAGCCCCGCGCGTCCTACCGCCGGGGCTTTTGCTTTTCCTGTTGCAGGAAAATCCGATCAGCGCGAGGTTACGTCACGGTCGGCCTCCTTGCGTGCGCAGGGGATGGCCTTTGAGCGGTGGAATAACGGTCAGGCCACAAGCGCTGTGGGGTGGTCTGCAGCTTGGCGGCGATCAGCGCCTCGATCCGTCGCGAGCGTCGTGCGCCCTGACTCACCGATGTCACGGTGGTGGACGTGACCCCAAGCTCACGCGCCACGTCGGCCAGCGACGTGCCGGCGAGCCGCAGCCGCATCTTGATCCGTTCGTGTTGCTGAAGGCCGCAGCGCATGTGATAGAGTCGCATTACTTAGCCGAGTACAGACTCTAGCATAAATGAGTAGTATCGCGACGACCAGCGAGAACAAGGCGATCGGTGCACGGATCACCGCGGTGAGAGCATCCACCGGGCTCAGCCAGAGCGCCTTTGCGGCAAGCCTCGGCCTCTCGCCGCGGGCATTCGCGAACTACGAGCGCGGCGAGCGCGAAATGCCGGTGGTGCTGTTTCGCGCTCTGCTTGACGTACATGGCATCGATCCCATCTGGCTGCTGCGTGGCCCTGAGCCTGTTCCGGTGCACGCGCTCGAATGCCACTTGGACCTGGCCTTACTGGAAGCCGTCGTACGGGTCATTGAAGAAGGGCTGCATCGGGCAGGCAAGCGGCTCCGGCCGGACAAGAAGGCCCATCTCATCGGGCTTGCGTACCGACGGTGTGCGTTGGCCGGCCGAGCTGATGCGCACGAAATACGGGACCTCCTTTCCCTCGCAGCGTAGGAGCTGCCTCATGCAAAGCGACGATAGTAATTCCTGGTGGAATGTTGGCCGGTCGTACGAGCCCTCGGCGGCCCAGCAAGCGGAAATCGAGCGCATCGCCGCAGAGATGCGCGACTATTTTGGTCAGACCGAAGACGCCCCAACCGGCACGTCCCGCGCACGAGAAGCAGATCGAGCGGCCATTGACGATGAGCGCGAGTTCATCCGCCGGTTCGGCTTCGATTGGTCGCGGCGCGACCGCGTGGCACTGATTGCGCTGAAACATCGCTGCGATCTCACCGATCGCGAGATTCGTTTGCTGCGTTGGACTGGCAACCTCAGGAGACGCAATGGAACCGTCACGCTGGCGTCTGCCCGGTGGGCTGCAATCTTCGGGCGCTGTCTCGCGGTCGTGATGTTTTGCCAATTTGCGCTGGCCGTGTTGCTTCAGATGCTGACCATCCATCACGCGCTCTCACCCGCACAGTTCGGAAAGTTGTACGGCGTCACGGCTTTCGTGCTTGCTATGGTTTGGCTGGTCCACCTTGGCTACATCAAGCCGTGGATTATCGAGCAACGAGTCATGAAGAAGATGGCACCGAACCCAGGGTAGCGATTCATCGAGTCGGTGCGCGTGATGTTCCCGCCCCTACTATCGCGGGATTCCGATCAGCGGCGCCAACTGGCTGAAACCGACCTACCTTGATCTTTCGCGAATAGCCGGTACGCCGTGACTCAACGTCGTTGATGAGCGGCGTAGAGCTGCGTTTCGTAGTGCCACGCGAGTCGGAGCGGAACCGAACACCGCCGAAGTTCTTGGAGCGGTTCGATTAGATTGCTCTTGTCGATCGTTCAATGATCGCCTTTCCCGCACGCCCTCGCTTGACCCGGAATCTTTCGAGGTACAGAAAAATCACGGGCGTCGTGTACAGCGTCATCAGTTGGCTCAGCAGCAGGCCTCCGATCATGGCGTAACCCAGCGGTTGGCGCAGTTCGGAGCCCACTCCGCGCCCGAACGCCAGTGGCAGCGCCACCAACAGCGCCGCCACCGTCGTCATCAGGATCGGCCGGAAACGCAATCGGCATGCATCGCGGATCGCATCGGTTGGCGTCAATCCGCGATCACGCATGGCAACGATCGCGAAATCGATCAGCAGGATGCCGTTCTTTTTGACGATGCCGATCAGCAACAGAATCCCGATGATGCCGATCACGTCCAGGCCCATGTGCATGGCCCACAGCAGGATCAGTGCACCCACGCCCGCGGGCGGCAAGGTCGAGAGAATTGTCAAGGGATGGATGAAACTTTCGTACAGAATCCCGAGGATGATATAAACCGCTGCCAGCGCGACCAGCACCAGCCAAGGCATGTCCACCAGCGCGGTCTGGAACGCCTTGGCGTTGCCCTGGAATGATCCGCGCACGGAACTCGGCAATCCAATTTCCTCGGCCGCCTGCTGGATGGCCGAGACTGCCTGCCCGAGCGAAACACCGCGGGCAAGATCAAATGTCAACGTCACCGCCGGAAATTGCCCTTGATGGGTGATGGAGAGTGGCCCAACCTTCGAGGTATTCGTTTCGGTCAGCACGGACAGCGGAACCATCCCGCCGGTCAAGGGCGATTGAATGTACAAACTGCCAAGGGAAGCGAGCCGATGTTGCAGGTCGGGGGTGATCTCGAGGATCAGCGGGTAGGTATTGCTACTCGTGAAGTACTGGGTGATCTGACGCTGCCCATAAGCATCATCCAGCGTGTCGTCGATGGTTTGCGGGGATATGCCGAAGCGCCCCGCCATTGTCCGGTCGATGTGGAGCGCGGCTTGTGGCGCGTCGATTTGCAGGTCACTGGCGACGCCGGTCAGCTGCGGCAGCGCCTGCATTCGTTGCAGCATCTTCTGCGACCAGCGATCCAACTCATCGACGTCCGTGCCTTGCAACGTGTACTGGTAAGTTCCGCGCGCGGATCGACCGCCGACGGTGATGTCCTGGGTAGGCTTCAGGTGCAGCACGACGCCTTGGACGTTTGCGAGCTTGGGCTGCAACCGCCTGATGATTTGGCTGGCCGAGGCGCGTTGATCGCGTGGTTTCAGCACCACGTAGTAGCGTGCAGTGTTGGCCGTCTGTGCAAAGCCGTTGCCACCCGTGCTCCCCGTCCATGAGGCCACGCCAGCCACACCCGGATCGCGCAATACCACCGCGTCGAGAGCCCGCTCGAGACGCTGCATTTCGGCTGGTGAAGTGCCTTGCGCGGCATCGGCAAGACCCCCAATCAGGCCGGTGTCCTGGATCGGGATAAACCCTTTGGGAATCTTGACCGCCAATACCAGCGCCACCGCGACCGTCAAGAAAAACACACCGAGCATCAACGCCGGGTGGCGCAGCACGCCATCCAAGGAATGCTGATAGCCTCGCGACAGGGCGTCGAACGCTGCCGCGATTCCGCGGTGCCAGCGCGCGCTCCCGCCGTTTTCGCGACGCAAAAGGCGCGCGCACAACATCGGCGCCAAGGTGAGTGACACCAGCACGGAGGCCACGATGGTGGCGATCACGGTCAGAGCGAACTCCTGAAACAGCCGGCCGACGACCCCGCCCATCAGCAGCAACGGCGTGAACACCGCAATCAGTGAAATACTGATCGACAATACGGTGAAGGCGATCTCACGCGTACCCTGCAGCGCCGCGTCCATCGGCGCCATGCCGTCATCGACATGCCGCTGAATGTTCTCAACCACCACGATGGCGTCGTCGACCACGAAGCCCACGCCGAGCGTCAAACCCATGAGCGAAATGTTGTCGAGGCTCGAACCGGACAGCCGCATCGCCGCGAATGCACCGAGTAAGGCGAGAATGACGGTGAGGCCGGGCGCGAGCATCGCTCGCGGGCTGCCCAAAAACGCCAGCACCACGCCGATGACCAGGATGACCGCCAACCCCAGCGTCATCTCGGCATCGCGCACCGCCGCGCGAATGGTCACCGTACGGTCAAGAACGGTACGAATCGTGATGGCCGCTGGAATTCCGGATGTCAGTTGTGGCAGCTGAGCCTCGATCCGGCGTACGGTGTCCATCACGTTCGCGCCAGGCTGCTTGTATACGGTCAACAGGATCGCGTGGTGGTTGTCGTAGTACGCCGCAGCGGTGCGATCGGCTGCGGCCGCCACCGCGCGCCCAACGTCGCGAACATGGATCGGTGCCCCATGTTTGTAGGCCAGCACAACGTTCTCGAAGGCTTGCGCCTCAGTGACCTGGTCGTTGGCGGTGATCACGAAACTCGTTCGTGACGTATCGATCACGCCCTTCGCGGCATCGGTGGTCGCATTGACCAAGGCGCTGCGTACCTGCTCCAAGGTCATGCCGAGCGCAGCGAGCTTGCGCGGATCGACCTGCACGCGAATCGACGGTTCCTGTTCGCCACCCAGCGAAACCTGGGCCACGCCCGGTACCTGCGAAATCTTGCGCGCCAGGTTGTTGTCCACGAACTGGTCCACCGTGGTCAGCGGATACGCATCCGAGCTTGCGGCCAGCACCAGGATCGGCGCGTCGGTGGGGTTCAGCTTCTTGTAGGTGGGCGGCGTGGTCATTGTCCGCGGCAACGTGCCACTGGCCGCATTGATCGCGGTCTGCACGTCCTGCGCCGCGGCATCGATGTTGCGATTCAGGTTGAACTGAATCGTGATCGACGTCGCGCCCAGTGCGCTGAACGAAGTCATCTCGCTCACACCGGGAATTTGCCCAAGCTGACGCTCGAGCGGCGTCGCCACTGACGATGCCATGGTTTGAGCGCTGGCCCCGGCGAGCGTCGCCGTGACCTGGATGGTCGGGAAATCCACCTGCGGCAGCGCGGAGACCGGCAACAGTGCGAACGCAATGATCCCCGCCAACGCCAGCGCCGCCATGAGCAGGGTTGTCGCAACGGGGCGGGCGATGAACTGTGCTGAGAAATTCACGCCATCGCCTTAGACGGCCACAGGTAGCGCGGTGCGATGCAGGCGCCGGTCATTCGGGGACAACACCTCACCACGCGCATGGCAAGAATTGCTGCTCCCATCGGTAGTGCAGGCATAGATTACCTATTCGTTAGCCATTTGCTTCGAGCGGATCAATCACAGGTTCAATCGCACATAATGGCGTGGTTGCACTATTCTCACGACAGGTTCATCACACTGCCAGCAATTTTCTCTAACCCAAGACATAGCTATCCTTTTGCTGATACCCGTGAACGGAGTCCCGCCCTTTCTCAATGGCTTGCGAGCTTTCGAGGCCGCAGCGCGCCATGGCAGTTTCACGGCAGCCGCAAGTGAACTGCACGTCACGCCGGCGGCGATCAGTCAGAGTGTGCGGCTACTCGAACGCCGCCTCGGTTACGTGCTGTTCCAGCGTCATGCCAACGGCCTGGACCTCACCGAACAAGGCCGAGCACTGCAGCCCGGCTTGACCGATGCATTCGCGGCCATCGGCCGGCTCGTCGAACAGGTCTCGTCGATGCGGGCCGGCCCTGTCCTCACCGTCGGGGTTGCCCCAGCGTTCGCGCTGCATTGGCTGATCCCGCGTCTAGCACACTTCAATCTCGACCATCCGGAAGTTGAAGTACGTGTGGCGACGGGCGGGGTGATGAACCCGTTGCGTGACGATTGGACGTGCACGATCCGTCGTGGCGACGGCGACTGGCCGGGCTACAGCGCAGAGGAACTCTTTGCATCGACTCTGACACCGGTGTGTGCCCCGGCGCTTGCCAAAAGCCTGCACAAACCACAAGACCTGCGCAAGGCAACCCTCATCGTGGTTGCGCACCTGCGTGAGCAATGGACATGGTGGTTCAAGGCCGCGGGGCTGCGTTCCCCGATCAAGCCAAGGAACGAAGTGCGCTTCGAGAGTTCATCGATGGCGATGCAGGCAGTGCTCGATGGTGTGGGTGTCGCGGTGGCGCAACTTCCCTATGTGAGCGACGCACTGGAATCCGGACGCTTGGCCGCGCCGTTCGGTTCGGCGCACAAGCAATACGAGAGCTGGTACCTCGCCTATCGGGCGGCCCACGCACAGAGCCCCGCGCTGAAGATTTTTCGGGAGTGGCTTGTTGGAGAGGCGAACATCCAGCGCCGGCGATACCACGATTGGTTCTGAATCATTTTCGCTCGCTATGTTGCCTCGTGGCCGCGCGGTCCTAATTGGTGACTGCACTAATTCTGCGGACGTTCCAAAAGCGTCACATGCTGGAACGGGGGGTGCAACGGCACATCAACGAAACGCCAGCACGGGTTCAAGCGTGAACAGCCGGACTCCGACGAACCGGTTCCGCCGCCAAGCGACCTACGCGTGGATGGTCAGCTCGTTGGCATTGCCGGTCAGTCCGTACGGCGCCGGTGGTCATCTTGTCTGACTCGGGTGGTCAATTTGACTGGCGCCGGTGATCATCTTGTCTGGCGCCAGTGGTCAGATACTCGGTTTTTTGCACTCTGCCTTTGACTTCAGGCTCTCCTGGCCCTCAAAGCGCGATCCTCCATGGCCACTCTGCTCACCGCCGGAATGACGAACTGATGCCCCGCCCCACTGATCTCATCCTCCACCGCGCATCTCATATGCTCGAAGTGGCTTTCGACAGCGGCGAGCGCTTCAACCTGCCCTGCGAATATCTGCGCGTGCACTCGCCTTCGGCCGAAGTGCAGGGGCACGGCCCCGGCCAGCAGGGACTGGTCGCCGGTAAGCGCGGCGTCAACATCGATGCGATCGAACCGATCGGCAACTACGGCGTGCTGCTGCGTTTTTCAGACGGCCATGCCACCGGCATCTTCTCGTGGAGCACGCTCTACGACCTCGGCGTCAATCAGGAACGCAACTGGAAGGCGTATTTGGAAGCGCTGGAGAAAAATGGTTTGAAGCGTGAGCCGTAACTTCTGCCGGTGTGCGCCGCAATCACGTTGACCGTTTCGCGAGCAACGCCTCCCGCCTCTTCAGACTTTCCTCCGGCCAGTATTTCTCCCGCTCGTAGTACTCGGGCATCACCGGCACGCCTTCCGGGATGATTACCCATGGCTGCTTGGATGAGGTGTAGATATGGATGTCGGGCGGAAAATGATCGGGATCGTCCAGCGTGCCGACGCGGATGAAAGTGAACGCATCGCCGCCGCCGGCGTAATGGCTCCACAGCGCGATGCGGCATTGCGGGCAGCGCGCGATCTTCTGGCCCTTGCCGCTGTTGGACGGCGTCATCACCATGTCCAACTCTCCGCTCAACAACTGCACCCGATCGCTCTCGATCAGCGCATTCATCACGAACGCAGAGCCGGTTTCGCGCTGGCACCAGCGGCAATGGCAACAGTGCACGAACAGCGGCGTGCTCAGCATGCGGTAACGAACATATTTGCAGTCGCAGCCGCCGTCGAAAGTTTCGATATTCACGATTCACTCCGCCGCAAACAACGCTTCCAGATCTTCCTCGTCGAATGCCAGTTTGTCGCGGGTACCGCCGCCTTCCAGCACGGCTTGCGCGAGTTCGGCCTTGCGCGCCTTCAGTTGTTCGATGCGTTCCTCGACGGTGCCGGCGCAGATCAGGCGATAGACGAACACCGGTTTGTCCTGGCCGATGCGGTGCGCGCGGTCTGACGCCTGCGCTTCGGCAGCCGGATTCCACCACGGGTCGTAATGGATCACGGTGTCGGCGGCGGTGAGGTTCAAGCCCACGCCACCGGCTTTCAGCGACAGCAGGAACAGCGGCACTTCGCCATCCTGGAACTTGCGCACGGGTTCGGCGCGATCGCGCGTGTCGCCGGTGAGCGTGACATATTTCAGATGCCGGCGATCCAGCTCGCGCGCGATCAGTGCCAGCATTTCGGTGAACTGCGAGAACAGCAGCACGCGCCGGCCCTCGGACACCAGATCCGGCACCATGTCCATCAACAATTCCAGCTTGGCCGATTCGCGCACACCGCGCGCGGCCTCCAGTTTCACCAGGCGCGGATCGCAACAGGTCTGCCGCAGTTTCAGCAACGCATCCAGCACGATGATGCCGCTGTGCTCGATACCGCGCTGGCGGATCACCTCGCGTAATTCTTCCGCCAGCGACACGCGCAGGGATTCGTACAATTCCTTTTGACGACCGGAAAGCGCCACACTGCGCGCGATCTCGGTCTTCTGCGGCAGTTCCTTCGCAACCTGCGCCTTCGTTCGGCGCAGGATGAAAGGCGCGAGCCGCGAATTCAGCCGCGCCTGGCACGCACCGTCAGACTGCCGCTCGATCGGAATGCGATAGTGCTTGCGGAAAGACCCTTCATCGCCCAGCAGCCCGGGTACGGCCAAGTCCATCTGCGACCACAACTCGCCCAGATGATTTTCCAGCGGCGTACCGGTCATGCACACGCGGCGCGCGGCAGCGATGGAGAGCAGTGCGCGACGCGCCTGTGTACGCGGATTCTTCACCTGCTGCGCTTCGTCCAGCACTACCAACGCGAACGGTTGCTCACGCAGCACGGAAAGATCGCGCGGCAGCAGCGCGTAACTGGTGAGGACCAGGTCATGCCCGGCGAGCCGGTCGAAACTGCGCACGCGCTCGGGACCGTGCAGTGTCAGCAGTTTCAGGGTCGGTGCGAAGCGTTTCGCTTCCGCTTGCCAGTTCGGTATCAAACTGGTCGGCGCGACGATCAGTGCCGGTTGCGTCAACGCGCTGCCGGCCTTCAATGCCAGCAAGTGCGCCAGTAACTGCACGGTCTTGCCCAGGCCCATGTCGTCGGCCAGCACTCCGCCCAGACCCGCTTCGGCCAAGGCGTTCAACCAGCGCAGACCTTCGCGTTGATACGGACGCAATTCACCGGCGAATTCCGGGGGAATGGCATCGGATGCGTGTGCCGCGGCCTCGCGCAGGCGTGCGGTAAAGCCGGTGAGTTCCTTCGGCGCTTCCAGTTTGCCGCGGTCTTTCGGCAACGCTTGCGCGAATTCTTCCAGCCGTCCGGCCTGCACGCGCGGCAGACGCAATTTTTCCCGCGGACGTTGCAGGTATTCGGCCAGCGGCGCCAAGAGCGCGCGCAACACGGAAAGCCGCACCGGTACACGGCGGCGTTCGTCCACCGGCGCATACCACACCGCGTCTTCGGTTTCATTGGGGGGAGCGGTGAGCGAGAGCGTGTGTTCTGACAGCGCACGTCCCACGATCGGCAACAGGTTCACGCGCTGGCCGTCCACCTCGATGCCGACTTCGAAATCGAACGCATCGCCGCCCTTTTCTTCCGTCGCCACGCCGTACCACTGCGGCGGCCCTTCCAGCACTTCGAACGGAAACGTCGAGGCATAGTCGACATTGAAACCATCCGTCTCCAGTTTCTCCCGCAACGACAACCAGCGCGCGGGCGTGTTGACTTCGAGCGCGCCGGCATAACCCTTTCCGGGAAACAGCCACGCGTCTTCCGGCAACGCATCGGCCATGTCCCAAGGGAGCCCTTCACAATCAACCGCGGGCGCAAGACCAAAGCCTTCCAAGCGCTCCATCGTCGCCAGTTCGTCGGCGCGCTTGCGCGCGATCTCGACCAGTTTTCCGTCGCGCACGCGCCGCACCAGCGGTTCGCCACCGCGGCCCGGCAATTTTTCGCCGCCATAATCGAACGCCAGCCGCGCGTAAGCGAGCGGCGGCGTGCCCGCGCCGATACGTGCGTGGCGCGTCAAGGCGTGCAGGGTCAGAACGGGTTTCGGCGCGAGTTCCGCGCGCTCGACCGCGGCAAAGGCACGCGGTGCGGGAATTCGGTTCGCGTAAGGCGAGGACTGAATCGCGTGCGCCAGTGCATCGCCGCATTCGGGCGACAGCGGCGGCGCGTCCAGCCAAGGCACTTCGTCGATCGAACCCTCAAAACCACCCAGCTCGGAACGTTCGGGATCGAGATACCACAAGCCGCCCACGCGCAGCAGGCGTTGCGATGCTGGCAATTCTGGCAGCAGGCGCTGACGTCCGTCCGCCTCCATCTGCCAATGCCAGTTCAGCGCGCGCGGTTTGCCGCGCGTCAGGCGCAAACCCGCGACGCCGCCGAGGAGACACGGCGCGCTGTCCAGGATTTCCACGAGCAACGCATCGCCGAATTCGCCGGAGAGATGCGCATACGACCGGCCCTTGCGCTGCGTCTGCGGCAGACCGAGCACGCCGGCTGCCAATCGCAACATCGGTCCGGGCAGGCCGGCTTGCGTCAGTTGTTTGGGATCGAGCGGCACCGCGCGGCCGAGGCGGCCGCCGGGCACCGGCTCGAGCAGCACCGGCGCGACTTCGACGCGCGCGACCGGCGGCGCGTCATTCACCAGCTCCAGCAGAAAGCCGAGCACGGAGTCCGATGGCGTGCGGCGTCTGGGTTCGGACAACAGCCGCTGCCACGCTGCGGGCAAGGCACCGCTTTTCTCCGGCGCGCGCGTCGCGTCGGATACGGGTTGCGTCGAGGCGTTGCGGCTTCCCATCTGGGCTATTTCCGCCGGCCAAAAGACCGAGCATAGCTCGGCCCGGAATCGCCCGCATCAAGAGCGGAACAGGTGCTCCGGATATTCCGGTTTGCGTTCACGCGCCAGCAAGGCGCGCAGCGCGTCGGCCGGCGTCATGTCGCCGCGCAGGACCAGTTGCACGTGCTGCGAAATGGGCAGATCGAGGCCATGGCGATTGGCCAAGCGCATCACTTCATCGGCGGTGACCGTTCCTTCCACGACTTGGCCGATTTCATCCAACGCCTGCTGCAATGGCACGCCACGCCCGAGCGCCACACCGAAGCGATGATTGCGCGACAGCTCGCCCGTACAGGTCAGCACCAGATCACCCAATCCGGACAAACCCATCAGCGTTTGCGCCTGCGCACCGAGCGCGGCGCCAAGGCGCAGCATCTCGTTCATGCCACGCGTGATCAAACCGGCGCGCGCGTTCAAGCCGAGTTGCATGCCGTCGGCCACGCCGGTGGCGACCGCCAGCACGTTCTTCATCGCGCCGCCCAGTTCCGCGCCCAGCATGTCGTTGCCCGTGTAGGCGCGGAAACTTTGCGAGTGCAGCAGTTCGGCGACGCGGTGCGCGAACGCATCCTCGTGCGAATGCACCGTCACCGCGGTCGGCAAACCCGCGGCCACTTCGCGCGCGAACGAAGGCCCGGTGACAACTGCGGAAGGCGCGTGCGGCAGGCGCTCCGCGACGACCTCGTGCAGAAATCGTCCGGTGCCGGGCTCGAAGCCTTTCGTCGCCCACACGTAGCCCGCGTGTCGCGGCAACAGCGGCGCGGCTTCTTCCAGCACTTCACGGAAGGCGTGGCTCGGTACCGCAACCAGCACGAGATCGGCATTGGCCAGCGCGGTGCACAGATCAGGTTGGAAGGCCAACTCTGCCGGCAATTCCATCTCCGGCAGGTAACGCGTGTTTCGATGCGCGGCCGCGATCGCGGCGAGCGCGCGCGCGTCGCGGCCCCACAGGCGCGTGCGCGCGCCGTTGCGCGTCAGCAATGCGGCGAGCGCCGTTCCCCAGGAACCGGCGCCGAGAACGGCGACGGTAGTCGCCGCCCTTCGACGTGCGGTTGCATTGCCTGCTGCGCTATCGGCTTCGATTGGCGACGCCATATCTCCACAACCCCCGAACCTTCGCTGTGCGAAGGTTTAGCCCCCTTGCCAAGGGGCGGAGAAGCATGGACAACAGAACGTGAGGAACCGAGCGTCCGCAATCAGGCGTTCAACGCAGGCGCGTCGCCTGCGGCGCGCTGCATCTGCTCGGCATACAGTGCGTCGAAATTGATCGGCTGCAGCAAGAGCGGCGGGAAACCGCCGTTTTGCACCAGATCGGAGACGATCTGCCGCGCGTACGGAAACAGCACGTTCGGGCAGTAGCTCCCGAGGATCGCATTCAATTCATCCTGAGGAAAACCGAGCGCGCCGAAAATGCCCGCCTGCTGCACTTCGGCCAGATATGCAGTGCGTTCGTTGAGCGTGCAGGTGACGGTAAGCGTGAGCATCACTTCATACGAACCCTCGCCGACCGGCGTGGCTTTGTGACTGAGATTCAACTGCACCTGCGGCTGGCCATCCTCTCGGAACACCTGCGGCGCATTGGGCACCTCGAACGAGGCGTCGCGCACGTAAATCTTCTGCAAGGCCAGTTGCCGCTGTTGCGGCGCGGCCGCGCCATTGCTTTCGGCCGGGGTCTGTTCTGCCATGTTCTTCGAGCTCCGCTTGAGACGTCGGGATAGAAGCGGGATTGTGGCACGGATGCGCCGCCGCTGCACCTTCGATTGCCGCTGAAGGCCCGGCTCTGCTATGCTTTGCGGCTCGATTCAGCCGCCCCGCCGCGCACGGGAACACAAGCGGCACCTTCCGGCCTCCGCGCAACCCTCTTGGCCGGGCCGATGTTTTGCGGGCTACGCAAGACCTTTGAGGAGAACGATCATGGCGCGAGTGTGCCAGGTGACAGGCAAGAGCGTGATGAGCGGCAACAACGTCTCGCACGCCAACAACAAGACCAAGCGGCGCTGGCTGCCCAACCTGCACGAACGCAGGTTCTGGGTGCCGAGCGAAAAGCGCTGGGTGAAACTGCGTGTGTCCAGCCAGGCGCTGCGCACGATCGACAAGAATGGCATCGAATCCGTGCTGGCGGACCTGCGCGCCCGCGGCGAAAAGGTTTGAGGAGCAACGAACATGGCAAGCAAACGCGACAAGATCCGCCTCACCTCTTCCGCCGGCACCGGCCACTTCTACACCACCGACAAGAACAAGAAGAACACGCCCGACAAGATGGAAATGAAGAAGTACGACCCCGTCGTGCGCAAGCACGTGATCTACAAGGAAGGCAAGATTAAATGAGCGCATGAAACGCTCGCAAAAAACCCGCCGATCGGCGGGTTTTTTGTCGCCGTAACCGAACGAACTACGCTCTCGCGACGGCGTATCTCTTCAACCGCGCGGCATATTCGGCGAGCAAACGATTGCCGCTCACCTCGGCTTCGTGGATCCACTGCTGCAAGGCGGCCAGCGCGGATTCCGGTTTGCGTTGTTCGATCAGCGCGGCGAGGCGTGCGCGATAGTCGACCACGACGCGCAGGCCGGGGCGTTTTTCCAGCATCGCATCCAGACGGCTGCGCGCTTCGGAGTCCAGCCAGCGTCCGCCGTCGGCCAGCGCACGCCGCATACGGCGTGGCAGTTTCTGGCGCAGGCGCTCGCCGGCGTGCGCGGCCTCCTCGCGCAGTGTCGGCTTGATCACCAGCTTGTAGTAATCGGTCATCGCCTGGAAGCGGTGCGTCAGCAGCGCCTTCAACGTTTCCGCATCCGGCAAATTGACGTTCGGGCGGATGTCCAGCGCTGGCGCCACGCGCAGCACTTTCGCCAAGCCGACCTTCTGCAAGCCGCAGATCACCGCCCAACCCATGTCGAACTCGAAACGGCGCAGAGCGAACCGCGCAGAACTCGGGAAGGCATGATGGTTGTTGTGCAGTTCCTCGCCGCCGATCCAAAAGCCCCACGGCGTGAGATTGGTCGCGGTGTCGCTGGTTTCGAAATTGCGGTAGCCCCACCAGTGGCCGACGCCATTGACGACGCCGGCAGCCCAGAACGGAATCCACGCCATCTGCACGGCCCAGATCGCGGCGCCCAGCGCGCCGAACAGCAATAGGTCGATCACCATCAACAGCGCGACGCCCAGATACGGATGCGGCGTATAGACGTGACGCTCGACCCAGTCGTCCGGCGTGCCGCGGCCGTACTTCTCCAGATCGGCTTCGTTCGCCGCCGCGAGACGGTAAAGCTCCGCGCCCTGGAAGAACACCTTGCCGATGCCGAGCACCTGCGGGCTGTGCGGATCGTCTTCGGTTTCGCAATGGGCGTGGTGCTTGCGGTGCACCGTCACCCATTCCTTGGTGATCATGCCGGTGCCGAGCCAGTTCCAGAAACGCAGCACGTGCGCCACTGCGGGATGGAAATCCACGCCGCGATGCGCCTGGCTGCGGTGCAGATACAAGGTGACGGCGAAAATGGTGAGCTGGGTGGTGACCAGCACGTACAGCGCGATGCCGAGCCAGCCCGCGTGCGCGAGGCCGTGGCCGGCAAAGTTGAGAAGGAGATCGAGCATTGAATCCAACTGGAAACCTTGAGCAGGTGACGCAGAAAGCTATTGCATGAATGATGCCGGGAGTAGATTCCAGTTTAGGTGAACCGCTCGCTGCCCGCCACCTGCTTGTTAGACCGATATGCGGCCCGCCACAATGCGTTGCAAGCCGCGTGGATGCCACCCTTCGAATGCCACCTTCGTCAATTCTGCAACTCGAACACGTCGGCCGCCGCCTCGCCGGACGCGAAGTGGTGAGGGATGTGACCTTCAACGTCGCCCGCGGCGAGGTGCTGGGGCTGCTGGGCGTCAACGGCGCCGGGAAATCGACCACCCTGGCGATGATCGCCGGTGTGCTGGCGCCCGATGCCGGCGCGGTGAAATTGAACGGCCTCATTCTGCATGAACACCTCGCAACGGCGCGCACGTGCATTGGCTATCTGCCGGAAAACGTGCCGCTCTGGCCCGAATTGACGGTGCGCGAATATCTCGACGCTTGCGGCCGGCTTCACAGGATGGATCGCGCCGCGCGCAAGCGCGCGATCGATCGCGAACTGCTGCGGCTGGATTTGTCGGGAATGGCAAATCGACTGAGCGGGCAATTGTCCCTGGGACAGAAACGCCGCCTCGGCTTGGCGCAGGCGTTGCTGCACGATCCCGAACTGCTGGTGCTGGACGAGCCGGGCAACGGCCTCGATCCGGTGCAGACCGCGCAATTGCGCGAACTGATCCAGGGTCTGTCCGACACGCGCGCGACCATCATCTCCACGCACGTGCTGAGCGAAGTGGAGGCGATGTGTGACCGCGTAGTAATCCTGCACGAAGGCCGCGTGCGTTTCGATGCGCAACTCGCAGCCGATCGCGGCGCGCTGGATCGTGCGTTTCTCGCGATAGCACGCGACAAGACGGAAATCGCCGCATGAATGTGCTGCCGGTGGCGCGCCTCGATCTGAAGCGGCTGTTCGTGCGGCCGTTTGCGTGGGCGCTGGGCGCGATTGCACTGGGTCTGCTGGCGTGGCTGTTCCTGCTCGATCTCAATGCCTTCCTCGCGGCGCAGCCGAAGCTCGCGGCCGCACCCGAGGCCAATCTCGGCTACACCGATCTGGTCGCTGCGCCGCATCTGCTCACCTTTGTGCAGTTGTCGCTGCTGCTGGCGCCCCTGATCACCATGCACGCGATCGCTGGCGAACGCCGCGCGCATACGCTGCCGTTGCTATTCGCGGCGGGACTTTCGCCCGCGCGCATCGTGCTTGAAAAATTTCTGGCATCGCTGGTCTTCCTGTGGTTGCTGCTGATTCTCGCCGCGCTGATTCCACTTTCGCTGGCGCACGCGACCTCGCCGGATTGGGGCCAGTTCTGCGCGGCCTTGCTGGGTAGCGCGTTGTGTGTAGCGGCGCTGAGCGCGATAGGCATCGCGTGTTCGGCGTTCGTGTCGCATCCGGCGCTCGCGGCGATGGCCGCGCTGTTGATCGCGCTGGTGCTGGGCATACTCGATGCCGGCTCGCGCATGACCGGCGCGCACGCGGGCTGGCTGGATTATCTGGCGCTGTCCACGCATATCACGCCATTCATGCACGGCCTGGTGCGCAGCGTGGACGTGATCTATTTCCTGTTGCTGATCGTGTTGCCGCTGTCGTTCGCGGCGCGGCGTCTCGCCGCTGAAAAGGTGCGCGGATGATGCGGCGGTTCGGGGAACGCGCGGATGCGTGGCTGTTCACTGTGCTGCTGCTGATCGGCGCGGCCTGCATCGCGCTGCTGTCGGCGCGCTTCGATTTCACGGCCGACTGGAGCAAGGGCGCGCGCGAAAGCATTTCGCCGCAGGCGCAGGCGATCCTGAAACAACTGCCGGGCGAAGTGGATGCGGTGAGCTATGCGCGGCCCGGCGGCGATCTGCGCGAAAAGCTGCGCAGCTTCATCGAAGGCTGGCAACGATTCAAGCCGGATCTGAAACTCTCTTTCGTCGATCCGGATGCCGATCCCGCCGCGATGCGCAAAGCCGGCGTCAGCGTGGATGGCGAAATCGTGTTGCACTGGCACGGCCGCGAGCAACATGTGGTGCAACTGGACGAACGCGATTTCGGCAACGCGCTGGCGCGCCTGACGCGCGGGCGTGATCGGCTGGTCGCGTTCGTCACTGGCGATGGCGAACGTTCGCCCGACGGCAAGGCCAATGCGGATGTCAGCTCGTTCGCAGATCAATTGAAGCAGCAAGGCATCCGCGCGCTGTCGTTGAACCTGACGCAGAGCGCGGTTGTGCCCGGCAACACGGATCTCGTTGTGCTCGCCAGTCCGCAGGCGGAACTGTCGCCGCAATCGGTGAAGGCGCTGACGGACTGGCTGGCGCGCGGCGGCAATTTTCTGTGGCTCACCGAACCGGGAAATGATGATCTCGGCCTGTCGCCACTCGGCCAGGCGCTGGGCGTGCGCGTGCTGCCGGGCGTGCTGGTGGACGGCGCCGGCGCCAAGCTCGGCATCGGCGATCCGCGCATGGTGGTCGCCAACGATTACCCGCCGCACGCGATCACGCGCGGCTTCCAGGTCAACACGCTGTTCCCGCAAGTCGCTGCACTGGCCGCCGCCAGCGGCGCGCCCTGGTCGATCCATCCGATTCTGAGCAGCAGCGCGCAAAGCTGGAACCAGATCGCAGCGATCGATCCGACGCAGGCTTCGACGATCAAATACGACGCCAGCCTAGGCGAACTGCGCGGCCCGCTGGATTTCGGTTTCGCGCTGTCGCGCCTCTCGCCTTCACCCGACAAGAGCGAGCAGCGCGCGGTGGTGATCGGCGATGGCGATTTTCTCTCCAACACCTATTTGAACAACGGCGGCAACCGCGCCTTCGCGCAGCGCGTGTTCGACTGGCTACTGGGCGACGACGCGCTGGTGTCGCTGCCGCCCCGCGACGCGCCGGATCGCATCATCCATCTCACGCAAACCGATCTGGCGCTGATGACGTGGGGTTGGCTGGTCGCTGTGCCGTTGTTGCTGCTGGTGATCGGCATCGTGATCGGCGTGCGGCGTCGACGTCGCTGAGTTGCTGTCAATGAAGCGCGCATTGCGCAATCGGCTGTCGTTGCTGTGTGCGGTAATCGCGCTGGTGGCGCTCGTGTTGTGGTTAGGCTGGCGCGATCAGCAGCGCACGCCGCTGACGCTGACCGAACTCGACCCCGATTCGATCACGCGAGTCGAACTGACCATCGCGCATGGCGCGCCGCAGGCGTTCGAGAAACGCGACGGCCATTGGTGGCGCATCGCGCCGACCAAGATGCGCGGCAACGACGAGCGCGTGCAGCGGTTGGCGAATCTGGCCGCCACACCAGTGGCGCGGTGGTCGCAAGAGGGCGAATTCGATCCGGCGAAAATCGGGTTGACGCAACCCGCCGCGAGGCTGGTGCTGAACAACGTGATCCTGCGCTACGGCGCACTGAGCGCGCTCGATGATCTGCGTTACGTGCAGGTGGGCGGCCGCGTCGCGCTGGTGCCGCGGCAGTACTCGCCCGAAATCACGCTGGCGATGCAGCCGGCCAATAACTGATGCCTGAGCTACCAGAAGTAGAGACCACAAAACGTGGCATCGCGCCGCACGTGGAAGGCCGCGTGATCGAGCGCGTGATCCTGCGCCGCAACGACTTGCGCTGGCCGATTCCGCGCGCGATCCGCAACACGTTGCCGGGTCAGCGCGTCGATACGGTCACACGCCGCGCAAAATATCTGCTGCTGCACACACAAGCTGGCGCGGCGCTGCTGCATCTCGGCATGTCGGGTTCCTTGCGCATCGTCGACGCAACTGCCAAACCACGCACGCACGATCACTACGATCTGGTGCTGGATTCGGGCAAGGCGCTGCGCTTAAACGATCCGCGACGTTTCGGCTCGCTGCTCTGGCAGGAAGCCGGCGAAACGCATCCGCTGCTGCGCGATCTCGGTCCCGAACCACTGTCGACCGAGTTCGACGGCGACTGGTTGTGGGCACGCTCGCGCGGACGCAGCGCGCCGGTAAAAAGTTTCCTGATGGATCAACGCAACGTGGTCGGCGTCGGCAACATCTATGCGAGCGAAGCGCTGTTCGCCGCGGGCATACAGCCGAAGCGCGCCGCGGGTTCAATATCTCGCGTCCGTTACGCCAAACTCGCGGATGAAATCCAACGCGTGCTGCTGTACGCGATCACCCGCGGCGGCACCACCCTGCGCGATTTCCTCGCGCCCGACGGCGCACCCGGTTACTTCGAGCAGGAATTGTTCGTCTATGGCCGCGCCGGCGAACCGTGCAAGGTGTGTGCAACACCCATCCGCAGTGCAGTCATTGGGCAAAGGATGACATATTGGTGCGCGAGGTGTCAGCGGTAGGAGCCTGCGTGCAGGCGACCGTCGACATCATGTCGCGAACACGCTCGCTCCTACGTCGGCCAAGCGAATTCGACGTGGGTGTTGTTGAACTGCGGATCCTCCAACGAACCGGCGAGATGCGCGGTCATGCCCATGGCCACGCCGTCGATCTCCAGCGCGGTGCCGTCTACGAAACGCATGCCTCGCGCCTGCAATTCGACCAGGCGCATCGCCAAAGCGCCAGCGCGTTCCACCTCGGTTTGCGGCACGCCGCGGATGCTGATGTCCGGGCGCGCGAACTTGCGAAGTCCGCGCGTGCGTACCCAAGCGCCATCGTCTTCGTCATGAGCGAGGATCAGCACGTGTTCACGAGGCGACGCGCCGCCATCGGCGAAATGTTCGCGCCACGCCTGCGGCGAAAACAGCGCCAACATCTGGGGATCGACCACCGCTTTGCCACCCACATCCAGCAGGGCGCCGATCACGCCAAGCGTGTCGCGCAGGTATTCGAGCGACTCCGGATCGTCAAGCTCGCCGCGCAGCATGAAGCATTGGCTTGCGGCGCGTGCGACCTTGAACGTCTCCGGATCGTCGTTGCGCAGCAACTCGCCCAGCGCACCGCGTAGCGGATGGCCCTCCCAATGCGCCAGCGTGTGCTTGTCGAAACGGTGCATCGTGATGCCCGCCGGCAAACCAGTGCTGCCGTGGCGGACCACGTCCAGTTTCAGTTCCTTCGGAAACTCGCCGAACACGAAATACAGCAGCATCGCATGCGACGCGCTGCGCCAGTAATACGGCCGTGTCCACGGCGCGTTGTCATTGCTCATCGCGTTTCTCCCGATCGCGCAGCGGCAGCGCGGGTTGTTGCGGTTCGATGTGACCTTCGCCGCTCATGATGCGCTTGAATTCGGCGCGGCTGACCGAGACATAGCGCTCGTTGCCGCCGATCTCGACCTGCGGCCCGGATTTCACCGCGCGGCCGCGCTCGTCCACGCGCACCACCATGGTCGCCTTCTTGCCGGTGTGGCAGATGGTCTTGATTTCGTGCAGTTCGTCGGCCCAGGCCAGCAGCCATTGGCTGCCTTCGAACAACTCGCCGCGGAAATCGGTGCGCAAGCCATAGGTGAGCGCCGGAATGTGCAGCGCGTCGACGATGTCGGTCAGTTGCCACACTTGTGCCTTGGAGAGGAATTGCGCCTCGTCCACCAGCACGCAATGCAGCGCGCCAGCTGCCGCGATGTCCGCATCGACCAGCGCGCGCAGGTCGTCGTCGTGATGGAAAATTTTCGCTTGGGCGTTCAGGCCGATGCGCGAGGCGATGGTGGTCATGTCGGTGCTTGCGCGCGTGTCGATCGCCGGCTTCAGGATCAGCGTGCGCATGCCGCGCTCGCGGTAGTTGTACGCGCTCTGCAACAGCGTCGTGGTCTTGCCGGCGTTCATCGCCGAGAAGTAAAAGTAGAGTTTGGCCATCGAGCGATCAGGGATGAGTAGCGAGGGCGCTCTCACAAACGTCTTCGCGTTGCAACTGTGGTGAGCGGTGCCGTTTGCAAGGACAATGCATTCTTGCACGTTCTCCGGTTCTTGCGCTTTCACTACTCGTTCCTCGTCCGCTTCATGCTCAATCCGCAACAACGCGCCGCAGTTGAATACTGCGACGGCCCGTTGCTGGTGCTGGCCGGCGCCGGCTCCGGCAAGACCCGTGTGATCGCCGAAAAGATCGCGCACCTCATCGCGCGCGGTGTGGCGCCCGCGCACAAGATCGCCGCGATCACCTTCACCAACAAGGCCGCGCGCGAGATGCGCGAGCGCGTGGCGAAACGGATCGAACGCGATGATGCCGAGGCATTGAGCGTGTGCACCTTTCACGCGCTGGGTCTGAAATTCCTGCAGATCGAACATGCGCGCGCCGGCCTGCGGCGCGGCTTCTCGGTGCTGGATGCGGATGACAGCGCGCAGCTCGTCAAGGAGCTCGCCGGCGCTTCCGTCAAGCCGGAACAGTTGTTCCTGCTGCGGAACCTGATTTCACGTGCCAAGAACGACGGATTGACGCCGGAACAAACATTGGATCGTGCGCGCAGTCCACGCGAACTGCAAGTCGCGCAGATGTATGCGGCGTATCAGCGTCGCCTCGCTGCGTTCAATGCGGTGGATTTCGACGATCTGATCCGCTTGCCGGTGCAAGTGCTCGAGCAGGATCATGAAACACGCGACGCCTGGCGCGAGCGCATTCGTTATCTGCTGGTGGACGAATGCCAAGACACCAACGCCGCGCAATACGCGCTGTTGAAACTGCTGGCCGGAGAGCGCGGCGCGTTCACCTGCGTGGGCGATGACGATCAATCGATCTACGCCTGGCGCGGCGCCGATCCGGGCAATCTGGACAAGCTGGCGCACGATTATCCGGAACTGCGCGTGATTAAGCTGGAACAGAACTACCGCTGCGGCCAGCGCATCCTGCGCGCCGCAAACGCGCTGATCGCCAACAACCCGCACGTGCACGTCAAGAAGCTCTGGAGCGCGCACGACGAGGGGGAGCGCATCCGCGTGCTCGAATGCCGCGATGCGGAGCACGAAGCCGAGCGCGTGGCCGCCAACCTGATCCATCTGCGCGAGAAGCATGCGCTGGCATGGTCGCAGTGCACCGTGCTGTATCGCGGCAATCACCAGTCGCGCGCGCTGGAGAAGGCGCTGCGTCTGAATCGCATTCCGTATCACCTTACCGGTGCGTTGAGTTTTCTCGATCGGCACGAGGTGAAAGACGTTCTGGCGTACCTGCGTCTGCTCGCCAATCCGGACGACGATGCGGCCTTCCTGCGCGTGGTCAATGTGCCGCGCCGCGAGATCGGCGCGACCACGCTGGAAAAGCTCGGAGCCCTCGCGCAATCCAAACACCTGTCGCTGCTGCGCGCCGCGCGCAACGATTCGGTGCTGAAGCAATTGCCCGCGCGCGCGGCTTCGTCGCTACACGGTTTCGTCGCATTGATCGACTCGCTGGATGCACAGGCCGAGCGAACCAATGCCGCCGAACTGGTGGAAGAACTGTTGCGACGCAGCGGTTATGCGCAGCATCTGGCTGCTTCATCGAAAGATGCGGTCCTGGGCGAGCGGCGGCTCGGCAACGTGCGCGAACTGATCGAATGGTTCCGCGCGATTCAAGGCGCGCGCGCACGCGCCGGCGATCTCGCCGCACAACTCGCGTTGCTGGCCCAGGTCGATCGCGACGATGGTGGCGACGCGGTGCGATTGATGACATTGCACGCGGCCAAAGGCCTGGAATTTCGCTGCGTACACATCGTCGGACTGGAAGACGGCACGCTGCCGCACGAAGGTGCGCTGGACGAAGGCCGGCTCGACGAAGAACGCCGCCTGCTCTACGTCGGCATCACCCGCGCGAAGGAACTGTTGGTTCTGAGCCATAGCGCGCAGGCACGCCGCTACGGGCAAGTGTTCGCGCAAAAACCCAGCCGCTTTATCGACGAACTCCCGTCAACCGATCTGCATCGCGAAGGCATTGATCCGGAAGCCGATGCTCAAGCGCGCCGCGAAATCGCGTCCGCGCATCTGGAGCGATTGACGGCGATGCTGGGCTAAATCAGTTCTGCGACTTCCAACTCGTTCTTCAAATACGCATAGTAGATCGGCGCGGCGACGACGCCGGGCAAGCCGAACGCCGCTTCCATCACCAGCATCGCCAGCAATATTTCCCAGGCGCGCGCGCGGATCTGGCCGCCGACGATCTTGGCGTTGAGGAAATATTCGAACTTGTGGATCAGCACCAGGAAGATCAGCGAGCCCAACGCCACCCATAGGGATACCGACAGCGACACGATCACGATCAGCGTGTTGGAAATCAGATTGCCGACCACCGGCAGCAGCCCGACGACAAAGGTGATCGCGACCAGCGTCTTGGCCAGCGGCAGGTGCACGCCCAGCAGCGGCAGCACGACCAGCAGATAGATCGCAGTGAAAGCAGTGTTGATCGCCGCGATCTTCACCTGCGCGAAGACGATGTTGCGGAACGCCAGCGCCAGCCGCGCGCAGCGCGCGGAGAGATCGCGGCGTAGCGGGCCGTGATGCGCCGCGGGCCGCTCGTGCGCCAGCGCAATCAATGCGCCCAGGATCAGGCCGACCAAGATGCGGCCGAACACGTGCAGCGTTTCCTTGCCGGCAAGCTGCAATTGCGCGGAATGTTCGCGCGCGAGATTCGTCGCGCTGGTGCGGATGCCTTCGGTGCTTTCCGGCAGGTGCGAACTGATCCACTGCGGCAACTGCGCGCGCGCCTTGTCGATCAGTGGCATCATGCGATCGAAGACGGTACTCGGATCGCCGATCTCGCTGCGGAAGAACGCGATCGCGCTGAAGATCAGCAGCGCGACCAGTCCGACGATGATCGCCGCCAGCACACCGACCAATATCTGCCGCGCCAGCGCGCCCGAGATGCGACCCTCCAGCAGCGGCACTAGCGCATCCACCAGTACGTACACGATCAGGCCCGCGATCAACGCGGGCAACAGGTGCAGGAACATGATCAGCAGCAATGCGACCGCGGCGATGATGTAGCTGGCGATCGGTGACCAGCGGGCGATGTTGGCATTCATGAACGTTCGCAGAGGGGATTCGAGACGCAGTCTGACAGCGCGTTCGGATGGCGCCAAGTAAACTCGTGCGCCGGTCACCTCGGGGAAGCCGCCATGTACAAGTCGATTGCCTTTGCCTGCGCCGCGGCGCTTTGCCTTGCGGGTTGCGCCGCGCAGATGCCGAAAACTCCACCGCCCGCAGCGGCTGCGCCGCAACTCGCGGCGGACGACAGCCTCTATGCCACTTTGTGGCAACAAGGCGCGCTGGAACATGATCTGGTTTACAGCGAGGTGTATCGCGATGCGCAATCGAAACTGCTGCGTGCGCTGCACGATCCGCATTGGGATGCGCTGCCGAAAAGCGAACGCGCAGCGGTGCGGCACGGTTCGCTGCGCGGCTTGAAGCCCGCCGTAGTGCTGGACATCGACGAAACCGTGCTGGACAACTCGCCGCAGCAGGCGCGGCTGATCAAAAGCGGCAAGCCCGAATTCGACAACGATGCATTCAATGCCTGGATTCGCGAAGCCGATGCCAAGCCGCTGCCGGGCGCGCTGGAGTTCACGCGCTATGCCGCGGCGCATGGCGTGCGGGTGATCTTCATCAGCAATCGTCCGCGCGATTTGACCGATGCGACGATCGAAAATCTGAAACGCGACGGTTTTCCGATCACGAGCGAGGGCGATGTCTTGAATCTCGGCACGCCCACGCCGGGTTGCGAGGCGAAAGGCAGCAACAAGGGTTGCCGGCGCGAACTCGTCGCGCGCCAGTATCGCGTGCTGATGGAATTCGGCGACCAGCTCGGTGATTTTCTCGACGTTGCCGACAACACGCCGCAGGGTCGGCGCGCCGCGATCGAACCGTATCGCGACTGGATCGGCGAGCGCTGGTTCGCACTGCCCAATCCGGTTTACGGCGCGTGGTTGAACGCGCTGGACGATGGCGCGAAAACACCGCACGACAAGCGCGCGGCCGAGCACGCGGCGCTGGTGACGCAATGAACGCGCACAAGAGCATTCCCGCGCGCGAGCGGCTGATTTTCGCACTGGACGTGCCCGACCGCGCGCAGGCGGTGCAATGGATGGATCGTCTGGGCGATGCTGTGACGTTCTACAAGATCGGGCTGGAATTGCTCTCCGGCGGCGAATACTTCGACGTGCTGCGCGAGTTGAAGGAGCGCGGCAGGAAGATTTTCGTCGATCTGAAATTGCACGACGTGCCCGCGACCGTGGCGGGCGCGGTGCGCGGACTGGCGCGATACGGCATCGATTTCTGCACCGTGCATTGCGACGCGGCGGCAATGTTGCGCGCAGCCAACGAAGCGAAAGGCCCGATGCGCTTGCTGGCGGTGACGGTGCTGACCAGCAATGACCAAGCCGATCTCGCCTGCCTGGGCGTGCGCGGCAGCCTCGCCGACGCGGTGATCGCGCGCGCGCAACTGGCGCAGGATTGCGGCATCGACGGCGTGGTGTGTTCCGGCGCCGATTTGTCATCGTTGCGAAAAGCCGCGCCGGAATTGCTCACCGTATGTCCCGGCATTCGCCCGTCCGGCCCGGCCAACGACGATCAGAAGCGCGTGGTGGACGTGCGCACCGCGTTCGCCGAGGGCGCCGATTACATCGTGGTCGGTCGGCCGATCCGTCAGGCGGCCGATCCGCGCGCAACGGCGAACGAGATCGTGACGCAGATCGAAACCGCGCTGCGTTGAAACTTGCCTCGGCCGCGTACCCTCGCCACACTCGCGCGGTTGCCGCAAAAAAGGAAGCCCTCATGCACCCTCGATCGCTCCGATTCGGTTTCGCATTCGCCGCGTGGTTGGCGTTGGCGGCCTGCAATCGCGAGCCGACGCCTCCGCCCGCGACCACGCCCGAAGGCGCGGTGCGCGCCTCGCTGGTGCTGACGCGCAACGGCGATTTCGACGGGCTCTTGCGCAGCACCTTGCCGGACGCCGATTACAAGGCCTGGCGCGCCGAGTGGGAGAAGGCGCGAACCAGGCAACCGCCGCCGACACCGCTGCAGCGCGAGCAGTTCGCACAGATGATGCAGAAGCTCACCGAACCCGGCGCCGAAGACAAACTCTTCAAACAGCTGCAGCCTCAGCTCGCGGACTTGCGCGCACATCGCGATCAGAATCTGCCGATGCTGATCGCGATCATGCAGGCCGCGGGCAACAACGTGATCGCCAACGCCGCGGGCCTTTCGTCCGCGCAGAAGCAGCAGGCGACCGAAGCCATCCGGATTCTGGCGGACTGGGCGCATGGTGCGGATTTCTCGAACGACGACAAGGCCAGGCAAACGATCGCGGTGGTGTGCGACACCGCACGCAAGCTGGATCTGAAAACGTTGGACCAGGCGCGCGCTCTAAGCTATGAGCAGACCATGGCGGACTATCGCACCGGCTGGTACGGCCTGAAGAAGTTGCTGAAGATCTATGGGCTGGATCTGGATGCGAGTTTCGACCAGGCCAAGCTGGAAACGTTGAGCAACGACAACGCGCACGCGCGTGTGCGCGAGACCTTGACGCTGGCCGGCACACCAATCGTCAGCGAAATCAATCTGGTTATGCAGAACGGTCACTGGTACGACGCCGATCGCCTGGCGGCGTGGCGCGCGCAGCAGTCGCAAGCGGCTTCCGGCGCGACCTTGCCCGCCGCACACACGACGGCCGCGCCGGCAAGCACGTCACCGGCACACGCAGGTTCTTCCGCGCATTGACGTCGCGGTGCCTGATCGATTCCCCACGCGTTCTAGAATGTCTTCGATGGACTCGCATCTGCACGAAGGCGCACTGCCGCGCGCGCCCTGGGACCGCGTGCTGCTGGGGCGGCTGCTCAATCCCTGGGTGCGGATCAAGCGCGACCCGGCCGAGCCGTTGAGCCTGCTGACCACACAGGCCGATGTCGTTTACGTGATCGAGCGGCCGGGTTTGTCGGATAGCCTGATTCTGGAACGCGCCTGCTTGGAGGCGGGCATGCCCGATCCGCTTAAACCCATGCCCGGCGGCGGCAAGCGGCGACGCTCGATGTTCGCGTTGAGCCGGCGCGATGGCTCCCTGTTCGGGCGCAATCGCCACAGTCCTTCGCGCGAAGCGTTGAAACAACTCCTGCTGGCGCAGGAAGCCGAACCGGATCGCGACATCCAGTTGATTCCGGTGGCGATCTACGTCGGCCGCGCGCCCAACCGGCAATCCGGCTGGCTGCGCGCGTTGCTGTCGGAAGATTGGGTGGTGGTCGGACGCTTCCGCCGCTTGCTGGCGCTGCTGCTCAACGGCCGCGAGACCATCGTGCACTTCTCCACGCCGATTTCGCTGCGCGCGTTGTGGGCCGAGGCCGCGGAGCAGCAGCCCGAGCGTCTGCGACGCAAACTCGCGCGCGTGTTGCGCGTGCATTTCCGGCGCGTGCGTACCGCGGTGATCGGGCCTGACCTCTCGCACCGCCGCACCGTGGTCAACTCGGTGTTGAACGCCGAAAGCGTGCGCGCGGCGATCGAAGCGGCCGCATCGAAGGAAAACATCTCCCTCGCCAAGGCGTGGCGCCGCGCGCAGAAAATGGTGTACGAAATCGCCGCGGATTATTCGCCGCCGTTCGTGCGCGCGGGCTCGTTCCTGCTGTCGAACTTCTGGAACAAGTTGTACGACGGCATCGACATGCATCACTTCGACACTTTGCGCACGATCGCGCCCGGCCACGAAGTGGTCTACACGCCCTGCCATCGCAGTCATGCCGATTACGTGCTGATGTCGTATCAGCTCTATCAATCCGGCGTGGTGGTGCCGCACATCGCCGCCGGCGTGAATTTGAATCTGGCAGTGCTCGGGCGCTTCCTGCGCATGGGCGGGGCGTTCTTCATGCGCCGCAGCTTCAAGGGCAATGCGTTGTATTCGGTGATCTTCAACGAATACATGGCGCAACTGGTTGATCGTGGCGTACCGGTGGAATATTTCATCGAAGGCGGCCGCTCGCGTACAGGCCGCCTGCTGCAACCGCGCGCGGGCATGCTGGCGATGACGGTGCGCGCCTTCCTGCGGGCGCCGCGCCGGCCGGTGCTGTTCCAGCCGGTCTATATCGGTTACGAAAAATTGATGGAAGGCCGCAGCTACATCGGCGAGCTGTCTGGTCAGAAGAAGGAAAAGGAATCGTGGTTCGCCCTGCTGCGCAGCCTGCGCGCGCTGCGCCAGCATTACGGTCGCGTGGCGCTGAACTTCGGTGAGCAGGTGCCGCTGACGCCGCTGCTGGACGAAGTGGCCCCGAACTGGCGCGTTGATGCGCTGAAGCCCGACGAAAAACCCGAATGGCTGCCGCAACTGATCGACACGCTGGCGCGGCGCATCCAGGTGGAAATCAATCGCGCGGCGGATGTGAATCCGATCAATCTGCTGGGCGTCGCGCTGCTGGCCACGCCCAAGCACGCGATGGCAGAAACCGATCTGCTGGCACAGCTCGATCTGATGAAGTCGCTGCTGGAGACGTTGCCGTATTCACCGCGCATGACACTTACCGCCATGTCTGCCGCGGAGATCGTCGCCTACGGCGAACAAATGGGCTGGATCAAACGCGTGCGCCATCCACTCGGTGACGTGTTGACTGTCGAGGGCGAACAGGCAACGTTGCTTTCGTATTTCCGCAACAACGTGCTGCACCTCTTCGCGGCGGCTTCATGGGTGGCGTGCTGCTTCGCCAACAACCGCCGTATTGCGCGCGCATCGATGCTGCGGCTGGCTCGGTTGATCTATCCCTTCATCCAGTCGGAATTGTTTTTGCCGTGGGATGAAGACGGTTTCGTGCAGCGCGTCGAGGAGACGGCTGATTTCCTGATCTCGCGCGGACTGCTCGCCACGCGCGCCGACGGCCGCATCCTGCAACGCGGTCCAGGGCAGGAAGACGACGCGTTCCAGTTGCGACTGCTGGCGCACAGCCTGTTGCAAACCTTCGAGCGCTACTACATCGCCATCGCCGCGCTGGTGAAGAACGGCCCCGGCACGCTCACCGCGGCGGAACTGGAGAACCTTTGCCACCTCACCGCGCAGCGGTTGTCGCTGCTGTACGAACCCAGCGCGCCGGAATTCTTCGACAAGAACCTCTTTCGCGGCTTCATCGCGCTGCTGCGCGAACAGCGCGTGGTACGCACGGACGAAAACGCCAAGCTGGATTTCGACGCCACGCTGGAGGAAGTGGCGCGCGACGCGCGCGTGATCCTGGCGCGCGAAGTGCGCGATTCGATCATGAAAATCACGCCCGAAGTGGTCGCGAACGTCAGCGCGCCAGTTTCAACGTGAGCAACCGCCGCACGTCCGCCCATTCGGCGGCGACGATGCTGTACACCACGCTGTCCCGAACGCTGCCGTCCGCGCGCAGTCGATGCGAACGCAGAACGCCATCGCGTCGCGCACCCAACCGTTCGATCGCTCGCTGCGAATGATGGTTGTAGCGGTCGGTACTGAACTGCACCGCCACGCATTTCAAGGTCTCGAACGCATGCGCCAGCAGCAGGCGCTTGCAAGCGGTGTTGACGTGGCTGCGCTGTCGCGATTTGGCGTACCAGGTATAGCCGATCTCCACGCGTGGCAAATTTTCGTCGAAATCGAAGAAGCGCGTGCTGCCGACGATCGCGTTGTCGCGCTTGTCCCGCACCACGAACGGCAAGGACGTGCCCTGCGCCTGCATCGCCAGGGCCTTATCGACGTAGGCCAGCATGCCGCCCGGCGCCGGCACCGACGTGAACCACAATTTCCACAATGCGCCATCTGCCGCCGCACGCTCCAGCGGCTCGACGTGGTCGAAGCTCAAAGGTTCGAGCGCGGCGTGTTCGTCTTGCAAGATGAGTGGGTCGAGCGGCATGCGCTGTTCCAAAAGCAGATTACGGGCTCACCCCTTCGGGGGCGCCCCGGAATGACGAAGAGGTTGCTATGCTCCCGAATCCCGAATTCACGCATCCAGATCGGGAATCAGCTTGCTCTCAAAATACGCGATCATGTCCTTCAATTTCAGCTTGCGCTTCTTCAATCGCGTCAGTTGCAACTGGTCGCAAAGCGGATCGGCGGACATGCGTTCGATCGCGGCATCCAGGTCGCGATGCTCCTCGCGCAGTTCGGTCAACTGCCGCGCCAGCACGGCCGGGTCCGAGGAAATCATGGCGGCAGTGTAGCGCCGTGCGCGACTCGCCGGCGCATGCGCCGCACGCGTTAGAATTGTCCGTTGCCCATTCCGGCTCGCTCATCGATGAACGCCCTTCCCGCCGCCGATCTGCGCAAGCGCGAACACGAGACCGCGCGCGTGGCCAAGCGCCTGCGCCATCAGATCGGCCGGGCGATCGCCGACTTCAACATGATCGAGGACGGCGACAAGGTGATGGTGTGTCTCTCCGGCGGCAAGGATTCCTGGACGTTGCTGGACATCCTGTTGTCGCTGCGAGCGAAAGCGCCTGTGCGTTTCGAACTGGTCGCGGTCAATCTCGATCAGAAGCAGCCGGATTTTCCCGAGCACGTGATTCCGGATTATCTGAAATCGCGTGGCGTGCCGTACCACGTGCTGGAGCAGGACACCTACAGCGTTGTGAAGCGCGTAATCCCGGAGGGCAAGACTCTGTGCAGTCTTTGTTCGCGCCTGCGGCGCGGCGCGCTGTACGCGTTCGCCGAAAAAGAGGGCTTCACGAAGATCGCGCTCGGGCATCATCGCGACGACATCCTCGCGACGTTTTTGCTGAATTTGTTTTATCAAGGCATGCTGAAGGCGATGCCGCCGAAACTGCGGTCCGACGACGGCAAGCACATCGTGATCCGGCCACTGGCATATTGCCGTGAGGACGAAATCGCACGGTACGCGGCGTGGCGCGGCTTTCCGATCATTCCGTGCAACCTGTGCGGCTCGCAGGAAAACCTGCAACGCAAGCAGGTGCGGCGCATGCTGGATCAGTGGGAACGCGAACATCCCGGCCGCAGCGAAATCATGTTCCGCGCGCTGATGAATGTCGCGCCGTCGCAACTGGCCGATGCGAAGTTGTTCGATTTCGCTTCGTTGGGAGCGCGCGGTGCGACGAGTGCGGATGTGCATGCGTGGTTGAGAGATACCTCAGCGGTCAGCGATGAATCGTGAGCGGGTCGGCCCTCGCATTCTTTGTCGCTCACCGCTCACCGCTCACCATTCCCGCTCACGGTTGACCCATGTTCTTCCGCAACCTCACCCTCTTCCGCTTTTCGTCCGAAGTCGCCAAAACCCTCGCCGATCTGGAATCCGTGCTGGCCGAGCACGCGCTGCGGCCGTGCGGACCGCTGGAATCGATGACGCGCGGTTTCGTCTCGCCGTTCGGGCCGGAGTCGCAGGTGCTCACGCACACCATCGGCCACACCACACTGTTCACCTTGGGCGCGGAAGAAAAACTGCTGCCCGCCGCAGTGGTCAATGCCGAGCTGGGCGAGCGGCTGCGCAAGACTGCCGAGCAGCGCAACCGTCCGGTGTCGGGGCGTGAACGCAAACGGTTGAAGGCCGAAGTGCTGGACGCGCTGCTGCCGCGCGCGTTCGTGCGGCCTACGCGGCTTGATGCCTATGCCGACACAAAAAATGGCTGGCTGGTGCTGGATACCGCCAGCCGCAAGGGCGCCGAAAGCGCGCTGACCGCGCTGCGGCAGGCGCTGGGCAGTTTCCCCGCGCTACCGCTGGCGCCGCGGGAAGCGCCGCGCGCCCTTCTGACCGGCTGGCTGGCGCAGGGCAAGCTGCCGAAGGGCCTGGAGCTCGCCGACGAATGCGAGCTTCGGGACCCGGCGGGCGGCGCGGTGGTGCGCTGCCGCCGTCAGGAGCTTGAAAGCAGCGAGGTGCGGGAGCATCTCAAGCGGGGCAAGCAGGTCTATCAGCTCGGGCTGGTTTTCGAGGAACGGCTGGGGCTGTTGCTGGGTGAAGACCTGACCGTGCGCAAGTTGCGTTTTCTTGACGTGGTTTCCGATACGCTGGGCCACTCCGACGACGACTCAGCGGCGGAACTGGACGCGCGGTTTGCCCTGATGACGGCCGAACTCGAGCGGTTGCTGCAAGCTTTGTCGGAGTGGTTCGGTCTGCAAAGACCAGACGATTGATCGAGGCGAAAATGACGGGCGAGTGGGTCGAACTGGCGGGTCGCGCGGGCACCATCAAGGTGCTGAAAGCCGTGCATCCGCGCGCGCGCCGCCTGCGCCTCACCGTCACGCCGCGCGGCGCGCGCGTTTCCTATCCGCGCGGCACACATCCGGCACAGGTGTATGCATTTCTGCGTGAGCATTCCGATTGGCTGGAACGCAAGCTGAGCGAGTTGCACGTGCCGCGGCGTGGACCACCGCCGTTGAAGGTGGGCGTTCCGACGTTGATTCCGCTGCGCGGCGAGAGCATCGAACTCACCTGGCGCGAAAGCGATTATCCGCATGTCGAACACCGGCTCGACGAATTGCGCCTGCACGTGCCGCGTCCCTATTCGCATGCACTGCCGATCGCACACACGTTGCTTGCAACGTTTCTGGAAACCCAGATGCGCCGCGATCTCTCGCGCTGGCTGTCGCACTACACGCCGATGTTGGGTGTTGCGCCCACGGCATTGCGGATGCGTCCGATGAAAAGTCTGTGGGGCAGTCTCGATGCACGTGACCGCGTCACGCTGGATCTCGCGCTGGCCTTGGCGCCGCCCGCTGCCCTGCGTTACGTGCTGGTGCACGAGCTGTGTCACCTGAAGGTGCGCAGCCATTCCAAGCGCTTCTGGGCTTGGGTCGAGAAGCTTTACCCCGATTACCAAGCGCAACGCGACTGGCTGCGGGAACACGGCGCGGCGCTAAAGGCGGAGATGGAGCGGCTGCTGGCGGACGATTGATCCTGACGAAACACTCCCTTTCAATAGAGAGGAGAGAAGCGAGTGCCGCATCAATCTCCCGCCGCCGACACGATGTATTGCTCGAGTTTTCCATCGGGCATCGTGTAGGTCACCAGTTCCAACTTCCGTTTGGGAAAATCGATTTCGTAGCGGCGCATCGTCATGCCGCCGCGCTGGCGCCAGGCTTTCTGCTCGAATGAAGAAGGCGTGCCGAGGGGTGCCAGGCTTTGCCGATAATCCTTGCGCGCGGTGTCGTCGAAGTAGCTGTTGCAATTGGCGGTGAGCAGCGCGCGATCGAGCTTGCCCTGCTGCAAGCCGGCAAAGATTTGCTTCGCCTCAACCAATGCCCGGTTCGCCGCGGAATCCTGCACGTCGAACAGCGACTGCGCGATCTTTTTGGCGATCTCGCCCGAGGTGTCCACAGCATCCTGATTCGTCAGAACCACGACGGCCGCGCGGTCGTCCGGGAAGATCAGGTTGGTCGCGGTGAAACCCATCACCTCGCCGTCGTGCGAAATCATGCGGTGACTGTCCAACCGGCCGACGAACACGCCGAGGCCGTAGTTGGCCGCAACGCCGTCGTTCAAGACGATGGTGGTCTCCATGGCGCGCCACGAGGCCGGCTGCAGCACGCGCTGATCGATCATGGCGATGTCCCACTTGGCCAGATCACCCGGCGTCATCGCGAGTTCGCCCGCACCGAACATCCAGTTGACGCCCTCCTTGGGCGAAGGCCGCAGCGGGCCGAGCGCGTTGCGCGAATAACCGCGCGCGTCGGAATCTGGCAGCGCTTTCAGATTGGTGTTGTACGCATCGCTGATGCCGAGCTGCGGAAACACGTTCGCCTGCAGGAATTCGAACGGCGTCTTGCCGCTCACCTTCTGCACGATCGCGCCGGCGATCACGTACCCGGTGTTGCTGTATTGCCACTGCGATCCCGGCGCGAAATCCAGCGGCTTCTTCGCCCAGCCGTCCATGATCTGTTGCGGCGTGGTCGCCTTGCGCATTTCCGGCATCAGGTAATCCTGCGGCCAGTAATCCTGATAGCCGGACGTGTGCGAAAGAATCTGCCGCAACGTGATCTTGTTCGCGTCGGTGAGATCGGGAAAGAACTTCGCGATCTTGTCATCGAGACTGAGCTTGCCCTGCTCTTGCAGCATCAGGATCGCCGCGGCGGTGAATTCCTTGCTGATCGATCCGATGCTGTAGCGCATCATCGGGGTAGCCGGAGTCTTCGGCTCCAATCGAGCGTAGCCATAGGCGTGCACGTAAACCAGCTTGCCGTCGCGCACCAGCGCGATCGAAGCGCTGGGCACGCCGCTCTGTTTCAGCGCGTCGCTGGCGATCTCGTCGATTTTTGCGGCAAGGTCAGGGGGCGCATCCACGGCGCGCGCCACGGATGCAAGCGGCGCGGCCAGCGCGAAGATGAAAAGAATCCGGCAGATCGGGTGCATCGCGCGGCTCCTCATTTGCAAACGACGCAAACGATAGCACCGCGTCAAGCCTGAGGCGGCCGCGAGTTTTCCCTCTCCCGCCCGACCATTTGAATCAAACGGTCAGACACCCCTTCCGCAAGCGGGAGAGGGAAAAGCTTTACTCCGGCTGTGGTTCTAGCGCGCCTTCGCTTTCGCGTTGCGCGTGGTGATCGGCCGCCAGCAGCATGTAGAACGCCGGCACCACGAATAGCGTGAACAGTGTGCCGATCGCGAGTCCGGTGGAGATCACCAAGCCCATGTTGAAGCGGCCGGCGGCGCCGGCACCGGAGGCGATCACCAGCGGCACTACGCCCAGCACCATGGCCGCGGTGGTCATCAGGATCGGGCGCAGACGCACGCCGGCCGCGTGTACGATGGCGTCGAACTTGCTCATGCCGGCGCGCTGCGACTCGTTGGCGAACTGCACGATCAGGATGCCGTGTTTGGAAATCAGGCCCATCAGGGTCACCAAGCCGACCTGTGTGTAGATGTTCAGGCTGGCGAACAGGTTGACGAAGATCAGCGCGCCGAACAGCGCCATCGGCACGGACACCAGGATCACGATGGGGTCGCGCAGGCTGTTGAACTGCGCGGCCAGCGCCAGGAACACGATGATCACCGCGAACAGCAGCGTGGTGCCGAAGCCGCCGGATTCCTGCATGAACTGCCGCGATTGCCCGGCATAATCGACGTGATAGCCGCTGGGCGCGACCTCGTTCAGCGCGTCGCGGAAAAATTGCAGCGCGTCGGCCTGGGCCATGCCGGTCGCGCCGGAAATCGTCGCCGAGTTCAACTGCTGGAAGCGGTTGATTGAACGCGGCACCACTTGGCTCTTGATGCTGGCCACTGTCGCCGCCGGAATCACCGAGCCGTCGGCGGCGTGGATGTAGTAATCCAGCACCTGATTGGGATTCAGGCGATCGGCCTGCAGCACCTGCGGGATGACCTTGTACGAGCGGCCGGCGATCGAGAAGTAGTTGACGTAACCGCCGCCCAGCGCCGCGCCCAGCGAGCTGCCGATGTCCTGCTGCGTCAGGCCGAGCGAAGAGACCATGTCGCGGTTGACCTCCAACGTGCTCTGCGGACGGTCGATTTTCAGATCGGAATCCACGAAGTAGAACTTGCCGCTGTCCTTGGCCTTCTGCAGCACGGCCTGCGCCACTTCATTCAAGTTCTGGAACGGTTCGGTGGTGTTGATCACGAACTGCACGGGTGCGCCCTGCGCACCTGGCAACGCGGGCAGCGCGAACACGAACACCTGTCCGCCGGCGATGTTGTTCCAGATGCCTTGCAGTTCCTGCGAGAGTTCGTGCGCGCTCTTGCTGCGATCGCTCCACGGCTTGAACAGCATGCCGCCGAAGCCCTGGCCCGGCTGCACGATCTGGAACATCTGCTCGTATTCGGGCAGCTTGCTGCCCAGCGCGAACATCTGTTTCGAATAGCCGAGCATCTGGGCCGCGGTCGCATTGGGCGGTCCGTTCAACTGGTAGAACAGGAAGCCCTGGTCTTCCTCCGGCGCCAGTTCCGACTGCGCGGTCATGCCGAGCAGGAAGGTGGCGCCGGCGAGCAGAACGCCCATCACCACGATCACCTTCCAGGTCATCAACCCGCCGCGCAGACGCCGCTGATACGCGCTGTGCACGCGCTCGAACTGGCGGTCGATGAACTGCACGAAGCGCCCGCCCTCCTGCTCGCTCTTGAAGAAACGCGAGCACATCATCGGCGACAGCGTCAGCGCGACGATCGCCGACACCGTTACTGCGCCCGCCAGCGTGAACGCGAATTCGGTGAAAAGCGCGCCGGTCAGACCTTTCTGGAAACCGATGGGCACGTATACCGCGACCAGCACCACTGTCATCGCCAGGATCGGGCCACCGAGTTCGCGCGCGGCGAGCAGCGCGGCCTGCAGCGGTGACTTGCCTTCTTCCTTCATGTGGCGGTCGACGTTCTCCACGACGATGATCGCGTCGTCCACCACCAGGCCGATCGCCAGCACCAATGCGAGTAAGGTGAGCAGATTGATCGAGTAGCCAAGCAGCAGCATCACGAAGAACGTACCGATCAGCGACAGCGGCATCGCGATCACCGGGATGATCACCGCACGGAACGATCCCAGGAACAGGAAGATCACGATGGTGACGATCACCAGCGCCTCGACCAGCGTCTTGATCACTTCGTGAATCGAGGCGGTGACGAACTCGGTGCCGTCGTAGACGATCTGCCCGCTCAGGCCCGCCGGCAACTGCGCGCGGATGTCCGGCATCGCATCGCGCACGCGCTTGGCCACATCCAGCACGTTGGCATCCGGCGCCACCTTGATGCCGACGAACACCGCCTGCTTGCCGCTGAAGGACACGTTGAAGTCGTAGTCCTCGGCACCGAGCGTGACGTCCGCCACATCTTGCAAGCGCACGATCGCACCGTTCTTCTGCTTGATCGCGAGCTGCTTGAATTCATCGACCGAGTGCAGATCGGTGTCGGCGGTGAGATCGACCGACACCGCCTGGCCCTTGGTCGAGCCGACCGCGGCAAGATAGTTGTTGTTGGCGAGCGCCTGGTACACGTCCGCCGCGGTCACGCCGTGCGCGGCCATGCGCGCGGGATCCAGCCACGCGCGCAGCGCGAACTGGCGGCCGCCCAGGATTTCCGCGGTCTGCACGCCTTCGATGGCATCCAGCTTGGGCTTGACTTCGCGCGTCAGATAATCGGTAACGCTGTTGGAGGGCAGCGTGTCGCTGCGGAAGCCGAGGTACATCGCGTCGATCGTCTGGCCCGTCGCGACGGTCAGCACTGGCTGCTGCGCCTGCGGCGGCAGCTGGTTGCGCACCGAACTCACCTGCGTCTGGATTTCGGTGAGTGCCTTGTTGGCGTCGTAGTTCAGGCGCAGCGTGGCGACGATGGTGGACACGCCGCTGGTGCTGCTCGAGGTCAGGTAATCGATGCCCTGCGCCTGCGCGATCGCCTGCTCGAGTGGCTGGGTGATGAAGCCCGCCACCGTTTGCGCATCGGCGCCGTAGTAGGCGGTCGTGATCGTCACCGTGGCGTTCTCGGTTTTCGGATACTGCCGCACGGTCAGGCTGGTGACCGCGCGCAAACCGAGCACCAGGATCAGCAGGCTGACCACGATGGCGATGACGGGTTTGTTGATGAAAAGGTCTGTAAATTTCATACGGGGAAAAGAGCCCTATTGCCTCGGCTTCGAATGCACCACGCCTCTCCACACCCCCCGTTCGAGCCGCGCTGCGGCCCGAACGCCTCCCTTGACTCAAGGGGGCCGAAAAGCCGGGCATTCCGGCTCGGCATCGGGATCAATCTTCCTGCGGTGTCGGGTTGGGGTTGTCGGCGGGCTTGTACTTGTTGTCGATCTTGATCTGCGCGCCGTTCTTCAGCTTCAACTGGCCGCTGGTGACGACCTGCGTGCCTTCCGGAATGCCGCTGAGGATCGCCACCTGGTCGCCGCGCGTCGGGCCTGTGGTGACGAAAGTCTGCCGCACCACCAACGCATCCGGCGGCGGCGTCTGCGACGTGCCCTGCTGCTTGCCGTCGCTCTTGGACGCGCCGGCATCAGTGCTGTCGCCGTTCTTGTTCGCTTCCTCGGCCTGCACCTGCTCGAATTCGCGTTCGGTCATCACCACATACACGGTTTCGCCGTATGGGTTGTAGACGATCGCCGTCTGCGGCAAGGTGAGATAGCGCACCTGTTCGCCGACATCCACGCTGACATTCGTGAACATGCCGGGCGTGAGCACGCCGTCGGGGTTCGGCACCGTGGCCTCGACCAGCACGTTGCGCGTGTCGTTGTCCACCTTGGGATTGATCGCGGTGACTTCGCCGGTGAACTCACGCTTGCCGAAGGCGTCCAGGTGCAGCGACACCCTCTGGTTCGCGTGTACGCGCGCGAGTTCGCGTTGCGGCACGTAGAAATCCACGTACAGCGGATCCATCTGCTGCACGGTCACGATGGTGGTGCCGGCGTTGAGATAGGCGCCGGGATTGACGGTGATGATGCCCGCGCGGCCGGAGAACGGCGCGCGCAATTGCTTCTTGTCGACGTTGACCTGCTGCTGCGCCACCGCGGCTTCCTTGGCCTTCAGGTCCGCCGCGGCGTTGTCGTAGTCGGCCTTGCTGATCGCTTGCACGGCGAGCTGCTGCTTGGCGCGCTCGAAGGTGATCCTGGCCAGCGCTGCCGCGGCCTGCAACTGGTGCAGCTGTGCCACGTCCTCGCTGTCGCGCAATTGCAGCAGCACCTGACCCTGCTTCACGTCGTCACCGGATTTCAGATTCACCGCGGTGACGAGGCCGGAGACATCCAGCGCGAGATCGGCGCCGCGCGCCGCGCGCACCGTGCCGACCGCCGAGATCGCAGGCTGCCACGGCTGATATTTCGCAATCGAAGTGGTGACGACCGCCGGCGCGGGTTTCGGGAAGCTGGCGATCATGCGCATCACAAGCAGCACCTTGATGCCGGCGATGATCGCGATCAGCACCACCACGCCGATGATCATCAGGATCATGCGCTTCCTGGTACTCGGCTGCTTTTCCACAAGCGTTTGCATAATTGTCCCTTTGCGATCATCCCCGATCGGTTTGTCTGTGCGATCGTCCTTGATGGCTTGTCGACAAGCGGATGGCGCGTCTGTCGTGCTCTCGCTATCCGAAAGTCAAAGCACACGTCCCGTGCGCGGTTTCAAGAAAAGCTATTTCTTTGCCGGGGCGGTGGTTGATGCCAATTTCGAATCGGCATCATTCCATCCGCCGCCCAGTGCGGCGTAGAGCGCAGCGGTGTCGGACAGGCGCGCGGCGCGCGCCTGGATCAGCGCGATGCGCGCCTGCTGGTACTGGCGTTCGGCATCCAGCAGTGTGAGGTAGTCCACCGCGCCGACGCGATACTGGCTGCGTGTGAGATCGAGACGCTTCGATGCCGATTGCTCGGCGATGTTTTGCGCGGCCAAACCTTGCGCGTCGAAATCCAACGCCTGCAGCGAATCGGCGACATTCTGGAAGGCAGTCAGCACGGTCTGCTGCCAATCGGCGAGCGCAGCATCCATCGCCGCCTGCGCCGCGCGTTTCTTGTGCAGCAATTCGCCGCCATGGAAGATCGGCTGCAACAGATTCAAACCCAGCGACCACGCCCCGGTGCCGGCGGTGAACAGATCGCCCGATTTCAATGCCTGCGAGCCGGCGCTGCCGGAGAGCGTGATCTGCGGCAGCATGTTGGCGATCGACACGCCGACGTTCGCGGTCGCGGCATGCAATTGCGCGCTGGATGCGCGGATGTCCGGCCGCTGCTCGACGATCTTCGAGGGCAGGCTGACCGGCACGTCCTGCGGCAGCGTCACATTCGCCAGTTCGATCGGCTGCAACTGCAATTGCGCGGGAGGGATGCCGAGATACGTCGCCAGTTGATCCTGCGTGGCGGAAAGCTGTTTGCGCAACGGCGGCAGCGTGGCTTCGGTTGCGGCCAGCTGCGACTGCACCGCCAGCGTATCGGACAGCGATTTCGCACCGATCGCCTGCTGCTTGCGCGCGATATCGAGTTCCTTGCGCAAGGAATCGGCGATTTCCTCAGTCGCACGCACCTGTTCGCGCAGGGAGGCTTCCTGCAGCGACGCGGTCACGACATTGGTGGCGAGGATCAGGTAGGTCGCATCCAGTTGCGCGCGCTGCGCATCGGCCAACGCGGATTGCGCTTCGACGCCGCGGCGCACGCCGCCGAAGATGTCGAAGACGTAGCCGACACTGACGCCCGCGTTGTAGACCGTGTACGGGCCGGTTGCGCCGCCTGCGGCTTGCACGCTGGACAACTTGCTGCGCGTCGCGCCGGCATTGGCATCCAGCGACGGAAACAAACCGCCGCGTGCGGCCTTGGCGTTCTCTTCGGCTTCGCGCAGGGTGGCGCGCGCGGAGGCGATCGTCGGCGAATGCGCCAGCGCCTCATTCACGCGACGGTTCAGTTCGTCGTTGCCGAACGTCGTCCACCAGTGCTGTGGCACGTCCTGGCCCTCGAGAAAACGCTGCGCGTCGCCGCCGGCCGTGTCCGTGGAAACCGTCTGCGCCGGCAACGGCTGCACGGTGTAACGGTCCACCGACGGTGCGTCGGGGCGATGGTAGTTCGGCCCCACCGCGCAACCGGCGAGCGCCAGCATCAGGGCGCCGGCCAGCGTGCGCGGCGTCAGCGAGGGAAAAGGTTTGAGATCGATCATCGGGATGCCGGGAATCTCGCAACGCGGCGGGTCAGAGCGCCCGGCCATAATTGAACCGGTCGGTAAAGATATTGGAATTTATTTTCAAATGCAAATGTTGTTCAAGCTAGGGTCGAAAGTCCCGGCCCTCGCTCATGACATCCGTCATGTATGGCGGGACTCGTCTTACTCAATAGACCCATATTCGATGACGAACGTGACCGCGGCGTTTCGACATGTGTCCGTACCAAAAAGATGCAAGGCATGACCAATGCCATGTGCGATTCGCGTCTGGAATAGGTCTCGCTGATGCCATTCCCATCCCGTCCGAAGGCGAAGGGGACGAGTGCACCAGCTTTCCGCCCCCTTCAAGGGGAAACTGGCGCGCTGAGGACCGCAGGTTTGCGCGCCGATGAGTGCCCACAGCAGGAGCCAAGGGGGTTGCTTGGCGAGGTCGAAGGAAGTCCAAGCCTGGCAACCTTTGGGTGGAATAGTGGGCCTTCAACGATGGGGCTGCGACAAATACTCGGCACTCTGCATCTCGATCAGCCGGCTGGCGGTTCGCGCGAATTCCGCGCGCAGACGTTTGCCATCGTAGAGCTCGATCGCGGGCGCGGCTGCCGATAGCGCCACTTTCACGCGGCGATCGTACAACTCGTCGATCAATTGCACGAAACGGCGCGCTGCATCTTCGCTCGTCGGCGTGAACTGCGGCACCTCGGAAATCAGGATCGCCGGAAACTCACGCGCCAGCTCGATGTAATCGGCCGTGCCGCGCGGTCCTTCACACAGCGCGGCGAAATCGAACCACACGACGGTGCGGGCCGTGCGCCGCACCGGGATTTCGCGTCCGTTGATTTGCAGTGTGCCGCCTTGCTGCATCGGCCCGCGCGCCAGGCTGTCAAACAATGCAGCCAGCCCGCGCTCGGCCTGCGGACCCGGCGGCGTCAGATACACCGGCGCGCGCGTCAGCGCGCGCAACCGCCAGTCGTGTGGTGATGCCAGCTCCAGCACGCGGCAATGTTTTTCGATCAGCGCGATCGCAGGTAGAAAGCGCGCGCGCTGCAAGCCGTCGCGATAGAGATCGCGCGGCGCAGTGTTGGATGTCGCCACCAGCGCGACGCCGCGCTTGAACAGCGCCTGCAACAAATTGGCGAGAATCATCGCATCGCCGATATCCTGCACCATGAATTCGTCTAGGCACAGTACACGCGTGCGTTCCGCCAATTTTGCGGCGACTTCGCGCAGCGGGTCACGGCGCTCGCTCAAGTCCCGCAGTCGCAAGTGCACGTCCAGCATGAAGACGTGAAAATGCGCGCGGCGTACGATGTCGGGCGGCAGCGATTGCGCGAACAGATCCATCAGCATCGTCTTGCCGCGTCCGACCGCGCCGTACAGATAGATGCCTTGCGGGGCGGCCTCTCGGCGCAATCGCGTCAACCACGGCTTCGGCGCCAGCAACTGCACGCGCAATCGGTCGAATTCAGCGAGCAGCGCGCGCTGAGCCGCGTCATCCTGCCACTCATGCGCGGCCACGCCTTGCGCATAGCGCTGCGACAACATCGAGGCATTTTCGATCGGGGCGGAATCCACGCGACCGGATCACGCTTCCGTGCGTAATGGCGGCAACCACGCTCGCACCGCATTCTTCACCGCCCCGCGCAGATCCATCAGTCGGCGATGGAAGAAATGTCCGGTTTCAGGCATGCGCACCAGCGTCGGGTGTACTTCCAGCGTTTCGATCCAGTCGAACACGCCCTGCGGCTCGACGATCTCGTCGTCCTCACCCTGCACGATCAGCCAAGGGCACTCCGGCATTGCCACGCCTTCAAAATCCCAGCGGCCGACCGGCGGCGCGATCGTGATCAGCGCATCCGCCGCGAGCGAACGCGCGGTGCGCAGAGCGACATAGGAGCCGAACGAAAATCCGGCCAGCCAAAGCTTATCGTTCGGACGCACGCGCCGTACCCATTGCGCAACCGCAACCAGGTCGCCGCTCTCGCCGTCGCCTTCGTCGTATTCGCCCTGCGACTGGCCCACGCCCCGGAAGTTGAAGCGTACGGTGTCCAAACCCGATTCCCGCAAGCTGCGCTCCAGCATCGTCACGACTTTGTTGCGCAGGCTGCCCCCATGCTGCGGATGCGGATGGCAGATGACCGCCGTGCCCGCTCGCGCCTCGTCCGGCCTGGCCGTGGCTGTGGCCACTTCCAGCCGTCCTGCCGGGCCTGGAAACGCATATTCCTGAGCGCCTCGCGGGAACTCCGTAGGCGGGTGGAAAGACGTCGACGGCTGCGGATCGCTCATCGGAACATGATACCGAAGCACAAAGGCGAGCAAGCGCAGGCCACGGATGGCCACATTGAGCGGGCTTCCAGCGCCGTCGCATGAAGCTGACCATCGCAGCCGGGCAGGCGGGAAAGGCGCGCCAGTTTGAGCACGGGGACGCGCGAATTCGCACCGGCACGCGCTCGGCGAGAATCGCGGGGGTGAGGCAGCGCGCATAGCCGTTGCCGTGAATGGCATCGGCTGCGCTGCCGAACACCTGCACATGGATGCCGGCCGGGAAGCAATCCAAGGATGGCTGCTCGCGGATAATTTGCAGCCAACCGGATGTTGGCTCGACCGTCTTGCCGGCGCGATCGTTTTGGCGACTTTTGCCGAAAGAAAAGTCGCCCGCTCGTGGCAGCGAGCGGGACCCAGAGCAATTTTGCTGGAAAGCAAACCGGATTCCGGCTTGCGCCGGAATGACGGAAGCGAATGTCAGTGCACTTGGCTTACCATCCACTTCACCGTCGCTTCGACCTGCGCGTCGGTGAGCGCGGGGTTGCCGCCCTTGGCCGGCATGTGGTTGCCGTCCGGGCCGGTGTAGCCGCCGATCGCGTGCTTGACCAGCGTGTCGATGCCTTCGGCGATGCGCGGCGCCCAGTCGGCCTTGTTGCCGAGCTTCGGCGCGCCGGTCACGCCGGCATCGTGGCAGCTATGGCAGAGATTGCCGTAGATCGTCTTGCCGTCGGTCGTGCCGCCGTAGGCCACCTGCGAGGCCGCGGCCTTGGCCGCGGCGGCCTGCTGTTCCAGCATCGCCTCGCGTCCCGTGGCGCCCGCGTAATCACCGCCGACCGGCATGATGCGCTCGCCGGCTTCGCGGATCTGCGCGGTGTCGGCCTCTTTCGGCATCGAGGCGTGCACCAGCAGGCCGATCACGACAAAACCGACGGCCACGGCCGCCAGCGCCGCGATCATGATCGCGAAGTGGCGCATGAAGGTGCGGTCGGAGGGCGTCAGATGATCGCTCACGGATGAACTCCCGGTTGTTCTGGCGTGCCGTTCTGGCCGAGGCAGCGGCCGCACCAGCCCTTGCGGCACGCCCAAAGCGCTGAAGTATAACCGTGCCGCAGCTTGTGGCAAAAGCGCAGTCGAACCGCCGCGCTCAGGACGCCTTGCGCTTCTTCGCCGGCCGTTTCCGCGCGGACTTCGCGGATTTCTTCGCCGCCTTCTTCGCCGTCTTCGTGGATGCGCGTTCGGCGGCCGGCGTGCGCTTGTTGCTCTCGATGCTCTTCTTCAGCAGTGACATGAAATCCACCACGTTGGTGGCGGCGTTCTTGGGCATCTCTGTTTCTTCCGTTCTCGGCGCGCGCACCGTGCCCTCCTGTGCTTTCACGCGCTCCTCGATGACCTTGCGCAAGCGCGCACGGAAATCGTCGCGATATGCTTCCGGCTTCCACTCGCCGATCATGGATTTCACCAGCGTCTCAGCCATGTCCAGTTCCTTCGGACTGACGCGATAAGCCGAGAGTTTCTTGTCCGGGAATGCATATTCATCCGCGCTCACCAATTCCTGCGGGTAGCGCAGCAGCATCAGCAACAAGGCTTCGTCGCGCGGCATCACCAATGCGAGGTATTCGCGCGTGCGGATCACCACGCGCGCAAGGCCTGCGGTTTTCAAGCGCTTCAGGGTTTCCCGCAGCAGCACGTAACCCTTCTCGGCCTTCTTCGCCGGCACCAAGTAATACGGCTTCTCGAAATATTCCACGCCGATGTCCTCGGGATCGACGAAGGCCTCGATGTCCACCGATTCCGTGGATTCCGGCGCGGCCTTGGCGAAATCCTCCTTTTCGATCACGACATAACTGCCCTTGTCGTATTCGAACGCCTTGACGATGTCCTTCCACGGCACTTCTTCGCCGGTTTCCTCGTTGACGCGCTCGTAGCGGATCGGCGCGTTGTTGCGCGAATCCAGCATCCGGAAATGCAGGTCCGTTTGCCGTTCCGCGGTCATCAATTGCACAGGGATGTTCAACAGACCGAAGGTGATGGTGCCGCTCCAGATGGGCCTTGGCATTTCGATCCTCCTTGAAAACCGGGCAGCCATTATGCGCCCGGCCGCGCTCACGAACGCAAGCCCACCCCTTTGTGCAATAACGTCAGCGCGACCGCGCCGAGCGCCGCGGTGAAGGCGCACATCACGAGATAGGCGATCCACAGTGACACGTCGCTAACCCCGAGTACGCCGTACCGGAAGGCATTGACCATGTACAGGATCGGATTCACCAGCGACACCGTATGCCACGGTTCGCCGAGCATGTTCACCGAGTAGAACACGCCGCCGAGATAGGTCAGCGGCGTCAGCACGAAGGTCGGCACGATGGCAATGTCGTCGAATTTCTTGGCGAACATCGCGTTGATGAAACCGGCCAGCGAGAAGATCGTCGAGCCGAGCAGCACGGTCGTGATCGCGACCAGCGGATGCGCCAGATGCAGCGAGGTGAACAACAGCGCGATGGCCAGCACGATCGCGCCGACGAAAAGTCCGCGCAACACCGCGCCGGCCACGTAACCCGAGAGCACCACCCAGCTCGGCATCGGCGAGGCCAGCAGTTCTTCGACATAACGGCCGAATTTGGAACCGAAGAAGCTGGACGTGATGTTGCCGTAGGAATTGGTGATCACGCTCATCATCACCAGGCCCGGCACGATGTACTGCATGTAGCTGAAGCCATGCATCGGCCCGATGCGGCGGCCGATCAGCGTGCCGAAGATCACGAAGTACAGCGTCATCGTGATTGCTGGCGGTACCAGCGTCTGCGACCAGATGCGTACCATCCGTCGTACTTCGCGGCGCGTAATGGTGTAGAGCGCGATCGCATTCGCGCGCGCGACAGAGAAATCGCGCGTCTCGGCATTGATCAGCGCCTCGCTGTGCAAGTCATTCATGCCGCAGCCTTCTCCCGCGCACTCTGCTCGACCAGCCGCACGAACAATTCCTCCAGCCGGTTGGTCTTGTTGCGCATCGAGGTGACGGTGATGCCACGCGCGGAGAGCGCCGCGAACAGCGAATTGAGATCGTGCTGCTTGGACATTTCCGCTTCAATCGTGTTGCCTTCGCGGCAAACGAGTCTCACGCCCGGCACTTCCGGCAGCGGCTCACATGGGCCGCTGACATCCAGGATGAATGTCTCCACATCCAGCTTGGACAACAGCACGCGCATCGAGGTGTTCTCGACGATGTTGCCGTGGTCGATGATCGCGATATTTCGGCAGAGCTGCTCGGCTTCTTCCAGATAATGCGTGGTAAGGATCACCGTGGTGCCCGCGCGATTGATGCCGGTGATGAATTGCCACATCGAACGGCGGATCTCGATGTCTACACCCGCGGTCGGTTCGTCCAGGATCAATAGACGCGGCTCGTTCATCATCGCGCGCGCGATCATCAGCCGCCGCTTCATGCCGCCGGACATCATGCGCGTGGGCTGATGCGCCTTGTCCCAGATGCGCAGCTCGTTCAAATATTTTCCCGCGCGCGGCTTGGCGACCGGACGCGGAATGCCGTAGAAGCCGGCGACGTTGACGCAGATCTCGAACGGCGTTTCGAACTGGTTGAAATTGATTTCCTGCGGCACCAAGCCGATCTGCCGCATCACCGCGCCGCGATCCTGGTGGATGGAAATGCCGAACACGCGCGCATCGCCCGAGGTGGGATTTACCAGCGAGGAGAGGATGCCGATCAGCGTGGATTTGCCCGCGCCGTTGGGGCCGAGCAATGCGAAAAAATCGCCGCGTTCCACGCGCAGGTTCACGCCCTTCAGCGCCTGCACGCCGTTGGAGTAAGTCTTGCGAAGGTCGACGGTTTCGAGTGCCGGGGTGTCGGTCATGCAGCGCGGATTCCAGCACAGTCGTTCGCCCTCAGGTATCGAAGGACGAACCGTGAAAACCGGAGCGTTCGCGGTTCGATACCTCACCGCGAACGGCTATTATAACGAGCTTTATCCAAGCTTCTTGTTTGTTGTGCCTGAAAAATTTCAACTCACGCTTGAAGACAGCTTCATGCTGGCGCCCACCGTGCGCCACATGGCGTTCGCACGCGCCGATGGTGCGCCGTTCGCGTTCGTGCCGGGGCAGTTCATCCAGATCCATTTCAACTATGACGACGGCAAGCCGACCAAACGCAGCTATTCGGTGGGCACGGTAGGTGACCAATCCGGCGAGGTGCGACGGCTGGAAATCGCGGTGAGTTACGTCGAAGGCGGCGCGGCAACGAAGCTGCTTGGCGGCCTCGAGCGCGGCGGGCAGGTCGAAGCCAGCGGTCCGTACGGGCGTTTCTGCCTCGACGACAAGGATATCAACGAACGTTACCTGCTGATCGCCACCGGCACCGGCGTCACGCCCTATCGCGCAATGCTGCCGCGCCTTGAAAAAGTGATCGCCGAGCGTGGCTGCAAGGTGAAATTGTTGTACGGCGCGCGTAACGAACAGGAATTGCTCTATGGCGAAGAATTCGAGGCTTTCGCGCGCGCGCATCCCGGTTTCGAATTCCATCCCTGCTTCTCGCGCGGCGCGCGCGCAACGCCGCGCGAACATGATCGCCTCGGCTACGTGCAGAATGTGCTGCCGGAGTTCGAGCCCGATCCGCACCGCGACATCGCGTATCTCTGCGGCAATCCGAACATGGTGGACGCGGTGTTCACCACGCTGAAGGAAGCCGGTTTGCCGGTGCAGCACATCCGCCGCGAGAAATACGTTTCCTCGCGCTGAATCGAGCTCGTTCAACGATCACGGGGTTGCAACCCGCCCTACAATCGCGCCATGAAACTGCTGCTCGTTGAGGATTCGCAACGTCTGCGCGACACGTTGGCGCGCGGCCTGCGCGCGGCGGGCTTCACGGTGGACGTCGCGGCGGACGGCGTCGAGGCAAACGGTTTTCTCGCCGGTTTCGATTACGACTTCGTGCTGCTGGATCTCGGCCTGCCGCGCATGGATGGCCTGAGCGTGTTGCGTGCGATGCCCGCAGGCGGCGCACGGCCACGCGTGCTGGTGTTGTCCGCGCGCGATCAGGTGAACGACCGCGTGGAAGCGTTGAACGCCGGCGCCGACGATTATCTGGTGAAGCCGTTCGCTTTCGAGGAAGTGCTGGCGCGCTTGCATGCGCTGGCGCGCCGTCCGGCCGAAACACGCGCCGACGTGCTCGAGCACGCCGGCATCAAACTGGATGCACGCGCGCACGAGGCAAGCTTCAACGGCCAACGCCTGAATCTCACGCCGCGCGAGTTCGCATTGCTGGAACTGCTGCTGCGCCATCGCGGCCGCGTGTTCGCGCGCGCGGCGATTCTGGAACGCATCGCCGGCAGCGAGAGCGATGCGTCCGACCGCAGCATCGAAGTGCTGGTATTCGGCCTACGCCGCAAGCTGAGCGAAGCCGGTTGCGAGGACGTGGTCGAAAACCGCCGCGGCGCGGGTTATTTGATCCGATGAGCGCGCGTCGCTGATGCGAAATTTCTCGCTGCGTCTGCGCCTCACCCTGCTGCTGGCGCTCGCCGCGCTGATCGCACTGGGCGCGGCCGCCTGGGTGGTGGACTGGCGCGCGGATGCGGAGATGCAGCAACGGTTCGACACTGCGCTGCTGGCGCGCGCGCAGGCATTCGCGGCATTGGCGCGCAGCGAGCGCGGCCGCGTGCAACTTGAAACCGGTGCGGCGGGCGGCGACCTGTTTCCCGGCGCCACCGGTGCGCAGTGGTACGACTTGCGTTGCAACGGCATCGTCGTAGCGCGCAGCGCGCAGAACTTGCCCGCGCTGGCGGCGACGGGCGTACCACGCTTCGCCAACGCGTCACTCGCCGGCCGTACGGTGCGCGAAGTCGCGTTGCGTTTCCATCCGGCCGAAGACGACGATATGCACGTGCAGACACCCACCTGCGCGCTGCGTTATGCGCTGGATCGCGGCCCGCTGGATGAAATCCTCGACACGCTCGACTGGATCCTGCTCGGCAGCATTCTCGGCGCGTGCCTGATCGTACTCGCGCTGACGCCGTGGCTGGTACGCCGCGGCTTGCGCCCGCTCTCGGGTTTGAGCGACGCCATGGCGCGCATCGGCCCGGATACGCCGGGCGCGCGTCTGCCCGATGCGCACACGCGCGAACTCGCACCGGTGGTGGAGCGATTCAACGGCGTGCTGGCGCGCATGGACGAAGGCCTCGCGCGCGAGCGGCGTTTCGCTTCCGGACTTGCGCATGAATTGCGTACGCGCCTGGCCGAGTTGCGCGCGCTGGTCGACGTGGAGAGACGCTATCCCAGCGGCCGCGATATGCACGCGCTGCTCGCCGAGATCGGCAAGATCGGTGGCGAACTGGAAGCTACCGTCGGTGCATTGCTGCAACTGACGCGCATCGAATTCGGCGTGCAGACCGCGCAGCGCGAGCGCCTCGATCCGAATGCCTTGCTGACGCGCGCGCTGACGCGCCACGCCGAAGCGCTGCACGGACGCGAGCTGCAATTGCGGCGGGAGAACGCACCGGCGGATTTGCACATCGAAAGTGATCCAGCGTTGCTGGAAATCGTGGTGGACAACCTGCTCGGCAACGCGATCGCCTACGCGCCGCCGCGCAGTGCGGTGTGCGTGAGATGCGCGCGCGAGATGCTTGTGATCGACAACGCCGCACCGGATTTGCGCCATGAAGATCTGGCGCGTTTCGGTCAGCGCTTCTGGCGCAAGCACGGGGGCGAAGGCGGCGCCGGACACGCCGGCTTGGGTCTCGCACTGGCCGCAGCGGCAGCCAACGCGATGGGAATGCGGTTGGATTTCGCGTTGTGCGACGGACGCCTGCACGCCGCCCTGCATTGGTCGTGACGCGTGTAGGACAATTCCGACACGCGCTCGCAACGTTCGCTGCTTTCGTTCACGCGTGGCCGCGCGTACGCTGATCGCAAATCGGAAGGAGTGGACACAATGATCGACGTGCAGGGTATCGACCAGCTTGCGCAGCGGCTGGCCTCGCTGGTGCCGCCGGGCCTGAACGCCGCGCGCGAGGACTTGCAGGCGAACTTTCGCGACGTGCTGACGCATGGTTTGCGCCGTTTCGATCTGGTGACGCGCGAGGAATTCGATTCGCAACGCGCGGTGCTCGCGCGCACGCGCGAAATGGTCGTGCAATTGGAAGCGCGCATGGCGGAGCTGGAAGTGCAGCGCACGAAGTGATCCATGTTGGAGATTTTTCAGCCCTCCGTGAATGCGGAGGGATGGCCCGCTGTTGCCCGAGTTTCGACAACATGCAGCGCTGCAATGTTTGCCGTCGTCTCGTGTTGCGGGGGAGCCAGAGCAGGGAAGAACATTCTGGATTCGGATGCCCGGAGGGGAAGGCATGCGGAATGACGGGCGGGCCAGGATTTGACGCGAGCTCCCTTGAATGGCAGCTCGCGTCGGCGAGCGCCCGCACTGGAACGTGCGGGCGGGAAAGCGATTCACGGACGACTGCTTGCGAGTCCTCTTTTTGACACATGCCCTCATGTCTCTCGCCGTCGCTTTAACCCGCGCACAGGAAGGTGTCGCCGCACCGCTCGTGACGGTGGAGGTGCATTTGTCCGGCGGCTTGCCCGGCACGTCCATCGTCGGCTTGCCGGAGGCGGCGGTGCGCGAAGCGCGCGACCGCGTGCGTGTGGCGATCCAGAACACGCAGTTTGAATATCCTGCGCGGCGCGTCACGGTGAACCTCGCGCCAGCCGAATTGCCAAAAGATGGCGGGCGTTTCGACCTTGCCATCGCGCTCGGCATTCTTGCAGCGGGCGGACAGTTACCGCGCGAGGCGCTGCGCGGCTGCGAGTTCCTGGGCGAACTCGCGCTATCCGGTGAATTGCGCCCGGTCACCGGCGTGTTGCCTGCGCTGTTGCGCGCGCGCCATGGCAAGCGCTGCGTGATCGTGCCGATCGAAAATGCACACGAGGCGGCATTGTTGAACGACGTCGAAGTGCGCGTGGCGCGCACGCTGGCTGACGTCTGCGCGCATCTGCGCGGTGTGGAACCGTTGCCGACGCCGAGGGTGGAAACCGAATCGTCCACCGCCAACGACGACGAGCCCGATCTCGCCGACGTGCGCGGACAATTGCATGCGCGGCGCGCATTGGAGATCGCCGCGGTGGGCGCGCACCACCTGTTGATGATCGGGCCGCCCGGCACTGGCAAGTCGATGCTGGCCGCACGCCTGCCGGGCATTCTGCCGCCACTGTCGGAAAGCGAAGCGTTGCAGGCCTGCGCGGTGCGTTCGGTCTGCGGCTTGCCGATCGAGCCGGACCGCTGGAAGCGCCGGCCGTTCCGGGCCCCGCATCACACCGCTTCCGCCGTCGCGCTGGTCGGAGGCGGTTCGCATCCGCGGCCCGGCGAAATTTCGCTGGCGCATCACGGCGTGCTGTTTCTCGACGAATTGCCCGAGTACGACCGGCACACGTTGGAAGTGCTGCGCGAACCGCTGGAATCCGGCCGCATCGTGATCTCGCGCGCGGCGCGGCAGGCAGAATTTCCCGCGTGCTTCCAACTGGTCGCGGCGATGAATCCCTGCCCCTGCGGCTACGCCGGCGATCCCAACGGTCGCTGCCGCTGCACGCCCGATGCGATCGCGCGCTATCGCGGCCGCATCTCCGGGCCGCTGCTCGATCGCATCGATCTCACCGTCGATGTGCCGCGCCTGCCGTTGTCGGAATTGGACGGCGCGCGCCGCCCGCAGGACGAACCTTCCGCCGCGGTGCGCGAACGCGTGATCGCCGCACGCGCGATCGCGATGGCGCGCAGCGGCAAGCCCAATGCCGCACTCACCACGCGCGAGATCGAACGCGATTGCGCACTGGGGACCAACGAACGCGCGTTGCTGCAACGCGCGCTGGACAAATTCGGCCTGTCCGCGCGCGCCTACCACCGCGTGTTGCGCGTCACCCGCAGCATCGCCGACCTCGCGCATAGCGATCGCATCGGCCGCGAGCATCTGGCCGAGGCGCTGCAGTACCGGCGAATAAACGCCGCGTCGAACCAGTGAACCGAAGTTCTTGCGGAGACTTCAATCGTCATTCCCCAGTCTGGAACCCGCAGCCCCTGTCTCAGTCGCTGCTCCCGGCTTTCGCCGAGCGTAACGAGCAAAGAACCGGGTAATAATCAAATGCAACGCGGCATCAATGTCCGGAGTTTGTCCAGACTTTTCCCTCCGGATCGAACTCGACCGTCACCCTTTTGTTCGCGCGCGCCCCGAATCCGCACACGGCGAGCGGGCCCTCGGCCATCGGATCGAGATCGAACGCCTGCTCGATGTCGGCTTCGTTGATCGCGGCAGTGATGAAGGCGCCGAGGTTCGATTCAGTGGCGGCGAGGTACAGCGTCTGCGACAGATGCCCCGCATCCAGGATCACCGCGCGGTAGGCCTTGGCGTGGTTGCGGTATTTCCAGAAATTGCGGTGGAAACGTGCGCACAGCGCGATCAGCACCGGCGCCTGGGCGTAGTACGCCTGCGCCGCGACGAAAGTGCGCGCGAGCGTGGCGGCTTCGTCGGCGGACAACAAATGCAGCGGCTCCAACGCATGATCGGTCGGGTGATAGTGATACAAACCCGCCGCGATGCCTGCCACGCTCTGCACCAGCAGATAGGCTTCCACCGCATGCAGGCCGCCGGCCGAAGGCGAGGATTTTTTCAGCAACTGCACCCCGGGCGCGTAATCGCTGACCGCACGCGCGCCGAACGCGCGATACAGCACGGCGGAGAAATCGGCTTGCGCAAGCGGATGCGCATCGAAATTGCGGCAGGTGACGCGGCGTTCGGTCAGCGCATCCAATGCCGAATGCGGCGGACGCTGCAGAGACAAACGCTGCCGAGCATCGACGCGCTCGCGCACCGGCGGCGGCGAAGCGCCCAGCCGTTCCAGAAACGTCTGCTCGCTGGCCTCGGAAAAGCGCCGCTCGGCCTCCTCGGTGTCCACGCCGCGCCAGCGCGTGTGCCGGTGCATCACCGCGGCCAGATCGCGCCAATGCGTTGCGCGCAGCGCTTCGTCGTGTTGCGCATGTTCGCTCGAGGCCGCACCGTCGCCGTCCTGCGCGATCAGCAATCCTTTCGCCAGCAGTGCATCCAGCACAGCGCGTGGATGGCGTTGCGCGAGACCATCGAACGACACCCATCTATTCGGCGACAACTCGCCCAACAGCGCGACCTCCGCCGCATCCAGCGCGATCTCATCGTCGCGATGCGCGGTCAACGCGATCCATTCGAGTACGCTGCGCACACCGGTTTCGCCGCCCAGCAGCGCATTCAAATCGAAACCGATCGACTCGCGCGGCTCGATCAGCAGCGTCGCGCAGCGACGGACTTGCATGGCTTTCCCCGATTCGCAAAGCCCGCCAGCCTAGGCGGCGGCGGTACAAGGACGCAAGTCTCTGCTGGCGTGTTGTTTCCAATAACGGCGAGACCGAGATGCCCGATTTCACCGCGACACAGGAACACGCAGTGACTGGAACAGCGAAAGCGTGGACACGGCCGGCGGGAAGACGACCGCGACTGCGCTGGCCGCATTGGGTGTGCCGCAAACTCTGATCGACAGTCTTTTCAGCAAGCAGCACGGCGTCCATGCGGCTTGCTCCGCGACAGACATTCGCGGATGCATTGAGACACTTCAAACAAGGCGCCGCGAAAATCGCGGCATGTCAATGCGCACCGCAGCTCGGCCTTTCAATCGGGGCACAATCCGATGTACCACCGGCGCGCCCGGATTGCGTTTGCAGCACGATAAGCTGAGCTGATGAGCCCAACAATTCGGAAAATGGGTGACTGAGCAAGTTTGAGAGGCACGAAGACGGCGGCTGGCAGGACGCTTGCATAGGAGTCTGCCAGTCCATCCATCAGGAACCCACCGTGGCCGATTCGTCGCTTTCGCGCGAGCATTCGCTCGCCCTGTTGCAGAAGCTCGCCACAGATGACGATTTCCGCAGTCGTTTCGAACAGAAGCCCGCTGCCGCGCTGGCCGAACTGGGCGTGCCACATGAGACGATCATCAATCTGAAGGCATCATGCCTGGCGCCGGCTACTTTGGCGGACAAGCCGCGTTTCATCCAGGCGCATCAAGAGTTGTCCAATGCAGCAGCCGAAAATTGCTTGATGATGGTCATACCCAACGCTCAACTGGACATGGGATCAAAACGATAAACTGGATTTGTTTCAAAGTCAGCGCAATTTCTCAATCCGCGACGCCACCCACGGCAGTTGTATTGCCGAAGGCCATGCATTCTCGAAAGAGGCCAGAGAACGTTGCGCTTCGATCGCATCACCCGAAATCTTGGCCAACTCTGCTATCCGCAACAGCGCAAGATCGGATACTGCGACGTTAAATGGCGTAAGCGTGAATAGCATGTTGCTCTCCACATAGGCACGCCCGCGATGACTCGACAACCAGCGAGCTTCCGCAAGAGCATTGCTGTCATGGGCATCAACATAGGCATCCATCAGCGCAGCGTGTGTAATGTACAACTCGCTGCCGTTCACCAGCGACTTCAAAATTGCGAGTGCGTTCTGTGGATGGCCGGACGCGCGTTCAATTTCAGCCTTTGCTACACCACGCATATTGTCAAGTACTGGCGTGTCCGCTTCGGAATTCGGCCCACTCGCGATCAATGCGTGCTCTGCCAGCTTTGTATCACCCGCATGCGCAGCAAGATACGCCGCCAACGCAATCTGGAATCTCAATTCGGATCGATCGACCAGATTGGCTTGCGCAAGGGCTCTCTCCTCTCGCGCGAGATAGTTCTTGACCGCCCTCACTTGCGCCTCAGACGATGTTCCGTCCAGCGCTTGCAAACTCAATTCCATGGCGATGTAACGTCCAGCGATACGCGGCCCTAGCGAATCTGCCTTCAGGCGCGCTCCAGCGAGCAAATTTTCTGCATCGGCCCAGTTACCCTGGTCGAGTGCTATTGCAATGCTTGTGCTGTTATTGATGACGTCGAAACTGTCAGTACCGGACGATTTGCCGCGCTCAATCAAACCAATGGCTTCTTTGAATTTTCGTTGAGCTGCATACGCGCAGGCGTAAAGGGAGTTTTGATAATGAGCGCCATCAGCAACCGACCGTGAGAATGCGCGCACTGCGTCAGTGTATCTGCCAGCTTCGACGTAAAACGCACCAAGTAAATATTCACTGGTTGCCCGATGGGGATTCTTGGACGAAGCTGATTGTTCAAGATAGGGGATAGCTTCCTCGAAGCGATTGGCGTACAGCGAGAGAAAATAGGCATATGCACCGATGCCCGGGAAATAATCTGGGTAAATGGTTGCCAGCAGCTTCCATTTCTCCAATTCCTGCCGTGGTGCTGTGTAACGAGTTGCCCGGGCATCTATATACAAGGCATCTCGCGGGGACAGACGTGCACGCTCCGCTTGAGCGGCACGGATTTCTGTCAGAGCCTTGTCTGGTTGATCTTCGCTATCGAAGATGTTGGCTAGCGCGATACGCGCTAATGCAAAATGAGGATCAATTCGCAGTGCCTGGACGAAATAAGCTTCTGCATTATTGAATTCGGCTTTGTCGTAAGCTCGTTCACCAAGTGAATAGGCTCTCAGCGCGTCAAGATTTGCAGTTGCGACGTCAGACAATGGCTGCGACTGTTTTGAAACCATCGCCAGCGCTTCGCCGAGTTTGCCGCGCAGTTGTTTGCTGACGTCATCCAGCGAGGGCAGCACGGATTGCGCGCCAACGCCATCGGCGGAAACGGAATACACCGTGGCCTGCGTGTTGGGGTCGATCACCTCGGCGGTGATGCGCACACGGCCGCCGACCTCGGCCAGCGTAGGCAGAATCAGCGCGCGCGCACCTTCGCGGATGGCGATTTCCGAACCGATCGCGCGATTCACTTTCGTCTTGTCCGGATCACGCTGCATGCGTTGCAGGGTTTCCTGTACCGACAGTTCCGGCAGCACGTTGACGTACTGCGATTGCTCCAGGCTGATGTGCAACGCGGTGTCGACCGACTGGTCGAAACGCGGTTCGCCGGTGAGGTTCTGCAGGTCGCCCACCACCACCCAGTCGCGCTTGCCGAAGGCGAGCGTGGGCGGGCTTTGCAGCAGGAACCACGCAGCCGTCCCGATGCCGATCGCGACCAGCGCGGCTTCCGCGGCCAGCGTCAGCGGCCGACGCCACCACGGCAGGATTCTTTTCGCGTTGCGCATCGATCGCGGCGCGTGCAGCGGCGCGATCTTCTCCTCGCCAATCTCGATCACTTCCAGCGGATCGGGCAGGCCCTTGAAACGGTAGCGGCCGTGGTCCTTCCAGTGCACGTGCGCGGCGGCGCGGCCGAGTTCGCCCTGCGCGCGGCGCGCGATATCGGCGGCGGCGGACGAACTCAATATCTGCTGCGGCAGCGCCAGTTGCGCCAGCCGCGCGGCGACCGGCTTCACCAAGCCCTCCACTTCGATCGGCTTGGCGCCACGCGACACGTCTTCCGGCGCGTTCTCCCAGATCACCACGTCGCCCATGTGGATGCCCACGCGCGCGCGAAGCACCACACCTTCGGCGGCGGAAAGATGTTTCAGTCCGCGCTGGTAATCCAGCGCGAAGGCCACCGCCTGAATCGGGCGGTCGAACAGCAGCAGGAACCCGTCGGTCTTGTCGATCTCGCGGCCGCGGTGCTGCTCGATTAGCGCGCGCGCCAGGCGGTCGTGCTTGCGGATGATGTTGGCCGCGTTCTGATCGCCCATGCGCTCGACCAGCGCGGTGGAATCGGCGATGTCGCACACCACAAGCGTGCGCAGTTGCGGCGTGGCGAGGTGGCCGGGACGGGGAGGCAGTTCGTGGATTGAGGCGTTCATGACTACAGCTCCGTTCGCGCTGAGCGTAGTGAGCGCAGCGAACGGAGTCGAAGCGTTCTTCGACTACGGCCCTGCGGGCCCGCGCTCAGGACGAACCTCAAGAACGTTCGTCCCGGGGAAAGTCACATCAACACATGCGCGCCGTCGCCGCCGGAGCCCTTGACGTGATAGAGCGCGCAATCGGCCTCGCTGTACCACACCGACCAGCCGGCTTCGTCACGGCAGAGGCTGCCGCCCACACTCACCGACACGCGCAAATCCGCCGGCGCGTTGCGGAAGCGCAACTGCCGCACGCCCTCTGCGATGCGCAATGCGCGGTCGGCCAGCTCGCGCTGATCCAGCACCTGCGCCAGCAATGCGAATTCGTCGCCGCCCAGACGGCAGGGCAGATCGATCGCCGTGGACGCCTCCTGCACTTCGGCCGCGACCGCGCGCAGCACCTCGTCGCCGACCAGATGGCCCGCGCGGTCGTTGATCTGCTTGAAATGATCCAGATCGATCAGCAGCAGGCCGAGCATGCGCGTGCGTTCGCGCATTTCGCCCATCGTTTCGAGATAGCGGTACAGCGCGCGCCGGTTGCACAGACCGGTGAGGTCGTCGGTGCAGACCTGCCGGCGCGCGAGGTGCAGTTGATCTTGAGTCTGCCGCAGCGAATCCAGCGTCTGGATCAGATCCTCGTTGCGGCGCTTGTAGTTCGTAATGAGTTGCTGCTCGCTCGCCACCAGATAGGAAAACGAGCGGCGCATGAACTGCGCCAGTAGTTGCGGCTCGCGTTCCAGCAAGTCGTCGAAGGCTTCCTGCTCGATCATGCGCAGCACGCAATGTTCGGCCGCGACCGCACTGCCCGAGCGCGCGTGGTTGCCGACGAACAGCGCGAGCTCGCCGAAGAATTCGCGCGGGCCGATCAGCTTGTCCGGCAGGTCGCCGCAGAATTCCAGCAACACGCGGCCCTGTTCGATCACGAACATCGCGCGGCCGAACTCGCCGCGGCGGAAAACGGTCTGCCCTGGCATCAGCTCGCGCCGCTCGCCGGCGGAAACCAGCAGCGAGAATTCCGCATCCGATAACTGGCGCGGCAGCCGTGCCACGCGCGCACTCACGTGCGGCGCTTCGCGCTCGGCTGTGGCTTGGGCTTCAGCGTGGGACACGGCCTCCCCCTTGAAGGCACACAGCTGCCGATAGTACCGCAACTCGCTGATCAAGACAGGGCCGCCGCGCGGATTTTAGATACCGCGGTTTTTCCCCCGGAACGGCGCGTAAAAGCTGCGCAGCGCGGCGATGTCGGCGGCCATATTCGCGGTCGGTTGGAACAGCGGGCCGACGCCGATCACCTTGCGCGGATAATCGAAATAGGCGGGAATGACCGGCACGCCCGCCTCGCGCGCGATCCGCCAGAAGCCGCTCTTCCATTGGGCCACCTGCTTGCGCGTGCCTTCCGGTTCGACTCCGAGCCAGAAACGTTCTCGCATTTGGAACTGCCGCACCATCTGTTCGACCACGCCGTGCGCGGCGCGGCGTTCGATCGGAATGCCGCCGAGCTTGCGCAGCAACGGGCCGAGGGGCCATGCGAACAATTCGCGCTTGGCCATGAACGAGATGTCCACGCCCAACGCGACCTTGAACAACAGGCCGTGCACGCCGTCCCACCACGATGAATGCGGCGCGGCGATCAGTACGGCTTTCGGAACGTCCGGAAGCTCGCCTTCGAACCGCCAGCCGCTGACGCGCACGATGCCGCGAAAGAGCTTCCGCCAGGCACGCTGCCGAAATTGCGGTGCGTGCGGCGGCAACCGCGAAGGCAGCGGACTCAATCTTCGCTCCAGCCGCGCGCGCGATTGCGCTTGATCCGGCCGCGCTTCTGCTTGCCGGCCAGGCGACGCTCTCTCGAAGCGCGCGTCGGCTTCGTGGCGATGCGCTTCTTCGGCACATGCAGCGCGCTGCGGATCAGTTCGATCAAACGCTCGCGCGCGTCTTCGCGGTTGCGCGCCTGATCGCGGAAACGCCGCGCCTGGATCACCAGCACGCCGTCGTCGGTCAGCCGGCGATCGTTGCGCGCCAACAAGCGCTCGCGCACGTCATCCGGCAACGATGGCGAATGCACCACGTCGAAACGCAATTCCACCGCGCTCTCGGTGCGGTTGACGTGCTGCCCGCCCGGACCATCCGCGCGCAAAAAGCGCTCGGTGAGTTCGGAGTCGGGGATGGCGAGGGCGGAAGTGATGCGCATACGACGACTTTACACACTCTCCGCCATTCCGGCGAAAGCCCGAACCCAGTGACTTTTTTCACAAGATCTCTTGGTTCGGCTCGCAGCCGAAGACGGCGCTGAAAGCCTGCTCGATAGGGCCATCCTTGGCCGAACTTTCAGCTACCGACTTCGCCACGGCCAAGCGATCGCAAACGTGCCCAATCCAATTGCAAGCGCCACGATTTCCAACCACGGCGCCCGCGCTGGCGCGAGGACGAACATCAGCGCGGCGCTGACCACCAGCGCGCCGCCGAACGAGGCGGCGAGGATTCTGCGTTGCGTGTCGCGCTGCGCGGCGTGCAGGAATTGCAACTCCTGCGAGGTGACATCCACGCGCGTGGCGCCCTGCGCCAGTTTCTGCAAACCCGTGTGCACCAGGTCGGGAATCTGCGGCGCGATGTGCAGCCACTCCGGCACGCGGCGGCGGATCTCACGCAGCGCGCGCAGCGGGTTGTAGCGGCGCGCCAGAATCCGCTTCAGTTCCGGATACGCCACTGCCCAGATGTCGATCTGCGGATCGAGCTGCCGGCCCAGACCTTCGATGTTCAATAGCGTCTTCTGCAACAGGATCAATTGCGGTTGCAGCGTCAGTTCGAACTGCCGCGCGGTGTTGAACATCTTGGCGATCACCTCGGCCAGCGAGATTTCCGACAGCGGCCGGGTGAAATACGGTTCGCACACCGTGCGCACTGCGGTTTCCAATTCGTCCAGTCGCACGTCCGCAGGCACCCAGCCGGCCGCGACGTGCAATGCCGCGATGCGCCGGTAATCGCGTTCGAACAGCGCCATGAAATTCTCGGCCAGCCAGTACTGGTCGGCTTCCGGCAGCGTGCCCATGATGCCGAAATCCAGCGCGATGAAACGCGGATCCTCGACGCGCGTCGTGTCCACCCAGATGTTGCCCGGGTGCGCATCGGCGTGAAAGAAGTTGTCGCGGAAGACCTGCGTGTAGAACAGCCGCACGCCCTTGGCGGCGAGATGACGACGATCGATGCCGGCCGCATCCAGCGCGGCGATATCGTCGGCCGGAATGCCGTGCACGCGCTCCATCGTGAACACGCGCTCGTTGGTGTGCGACCAATGCACCTCAGGCACGTACAGATCGGGCGAGTCGGTGAAATTGCGCCGCAGCAGGCTCGCGTTCGCCGCTTCGCGTTGCAGGTCGAGTTCGTGATAGAGCGTCTTCTCGATTTCCTCGACGATTTCCTGCGGCCGAATCTTGTCTGCCTGCGGATGCCAACGCGCGACGAGATTGGCCAGCGCGTGCAGCAGATCGAGATCGCGTGCGATCTGTTTGCGGATGCCGGGGCGGACGACCTTGACGACGACCTCGCGGCCGTCCGGCAATGCCGCCGCGTGCACCTGCGCGATCGAAGCCGAGGCCAGTGGTGTTTCATCGAAACGCGCATACAACGCGGTGATCGGCGCATCCAGCGCTTCCTCGACGATGGCGCGCGCCTGAGCGCCGGGAAACGGCGGCACCTGATCCTGCAGCAGCGCCAGTTCGTCGGCTACGTCCGGCGGCAAGAGGTCGCGGCGCGTGGACAACACCTGCCCGGCCTTGACATAGATCGGCCCCAGTTGCGTCAATGCCAGGCGCAAGCGCGCACCGCGCGGCATCGATGCAATCTCCGTACGAGGTTTCGGCAACACAGCGCGCGCCCATTGCAGCGGACGCATCACGTGCGCTTCGTCGATCAGATCGTCCAGCCGGTAGCGCACCAACACCGCAAGAACACGCAGCACACGCGGGAACAGCCGCAGCGGTGTCATGCGGTTTGTTCCCGCAATCGGTTCAAGCGCGCGTTCAAGCGCTCGGCGCGTTCGCGCACCGCATCCACTTCATCCAGAAAATCGTCCAGCTCGCTGCGCGGCACAACCAGCCGCGATTCGTCGCGCAGCCAGTCGGCGGAATCCTGTGCAGCGTGCTGCGCGCGCTGCCGTACCCATTGCGCCGCTTCGCGCAAGGCGCGCGCGATGGCAACGCCTGCCACCTCCCCAAACACATTCGCGAATGCTGCCTCGAAATCCGGCGCGAACTGGCGCGCCAGTTTCTCCACTCGCCGCGCCAATTCCGCATCGCCTGCGATTTCGACTTTGCCCGGCAGCATTTCGCCATTGGGCGAGAGCGCCATCGCCAGCAGCGAAGCGGGCGTGGCGGAAACGCGCAGGTCGGTTTTGCCTTGCTGCGATTCCTCCGATTGCGGAGGTTGCACGTGCAGAGCGCCTTCGCGCACCACAATGTCGAAAGCAATCTCCGGCCCGCGCAGATGCACGCCGATACGGCGGCCATCCAGTTTTGCCAGCGCCGTCTGCGTATCCGGATCGAGTTTCAGCGCGCGGTTGAACGCGCGCTCTAGCGCGCGGCCGGCCAGCCGCCGCAACGGTTTCGGCATCCATGCATTGGCGGCGGTCGAGTGCATGCGGTAATTCTAGCCTCACGCACCGCCCGCAAAGTCCAATTGCCGCCACACCTCGTACACCGCCACCGCGACGGCGTTGGAGAGATTGATGCTGCGGTTGCCGGGCACCATCGGCAGGCGCACGCGCCGAGCCGGCGGAAAGCGGTCGAGAGTTTCATCCGGCAACCCGCTTGTCTCGCAGCCGAACAGCAGGGCGTCGCCATCCTGGAATTGCACATCGGTATGGCGAACTTCACCGCGCGTGGTGAAGGCGAACGTGCGCGGATGATTCAACGCGGCAAGACATGCATCCAGATCGTCGTGCACCGCCACGCGCACGAATTCGTGATAGTCCAGACCCGCGCGGCGCAATTTCGCGTGATCCATTTCGAACCCGAGCGGCCGGACCAAATGCAGCGACGCGCCGGTGTTGGCGCACAGCCGGATCACGTTGCCGGTGTTGGGCGGGATCTCCGGATTGTGCAGGATGACATGCAGCATCACCAAGGGAGCGGCGCGCCGTCGTAGGCCATGAACTTGCCGCCGTCCTCGGGTTTGGCGCGCTCAATCAGACTCAGCATCGCCTTCACCGAAGTCGCCGGTTCCAACGTCGCACCCGCGCCACCCATGTCGGTTTTCACCCAGCCCGGATGCATCGCCATCACCATGATGCCGCGCGGACCCAGCTCCGCAGCCAGCCGCTTCACCGCCATGTTCAATGCGGCCTTGCTCATCGCGTAACTGAGCGTGCGGAAACTGGACGCCTGCGCGATCGACGCCAGTTGCGTGGAAACGCACAGCACGCGCGGCTTGTGCCCGCGCGCCAGCAGTGCGCTGAGCGCCTGCGTGATCAGCAAGGGCGCGGCGGCATTGACCGCGAAGCTCTGCATCAGCGATTCGGAAGTGACGTTGCCGAAGCGCTCGCCGGACACCAGCACGCCGGCGTTGTTGACCAGCAAGTCCACGCGTTGCAGATGTTTCACCGCCACTTCCGGCAAGGCAGCGATCTCGTTCGCAGCGGCGACATCCAATGCATGCACGATCAATTCTTCGCCATGTTTTTTGCGCAACGCATTCAGATCGTCCGCCTGCACCGGATCGCGGCAGCAGGCCAGCACGCGCGCGCCGCGTTCCAGCAATTGTTTGGTGAACTCCAATCCCAATCCGCGATTGGCGCCGGTGACCAGACAGCGCTGCATGTCGAACTCCCGCGTATTGATCTAGTTTAGTCCTACGGCCATTCAGCCGGGGCGAATTATCTTGCGCATGTTCGATGCGCCGGAGATCGCCATGAAATCCCTCTTGCGAATGGCGCCGCTGTTCGGCGGCGCCCTGCTTTCCGCATGCACCTACGGCATCGTGCTGGATGCCGGCGGACAGAGCGTCAGCACCGACTGGAACGGCCAGCGCGTGGCCAGTTGCCGCGACATCGGCAAAGTGACGGTGTCGGTGATGAGCCGCGTCGGGCCGATCGACCGCAGCGACATCAAGGTGCGCGACGAACTGGAGATCATGGCGCGCAACCAGGCCGCGCAGATGCACGCCGACACGATCACGCCGCTGGGCGACCCGCGCGACGGCGAGCAATCGTGGGAAGCGTATTCCTGCGGCACGGTGGCGCCGCAGGGTTATGCGCCGCCATCCAACGACTACGCTCCGTCCCCGAATACGCAGGGTTCCGGCGCGCCGGTGGAAGACGTGCCGCCGCCGAGCGCGCCGTCGCAATCGAACTATCCGCCTCCGCCGCCACCGCAGAATTCGCAACCACAGCCCTTCAGCGCGCCGATGCCCGCGGGCAGCGGCGCGCAGACGTATCCGGTTTCGGGGAGCTCCGGCTAGACTGCGCGCATGAGCGATCCACAATCCTCCGGTACCACGCACTTCGGCTACCGCGAAGTGCCGGTCGCGCAAAAGCAGAAGTTGGTCGGCGAGGTGTTTACTTCCGTCGCTGGCAAATACGACTTGATGAACGACTTGATGTCGTTCGGCATCCATCGTTTGTGGAAGCGTTTCTTCGTGGCGACTTCCGGTGTGCGGCCCGGCGACCGCGTGCTGGACTTGGCCGGCGGCACGGGCGACATCGCCGCGCTGCTCTTGCCGCGCGTGGGCGACCAAGGCGAAGTGATCGTCGGCGACATCAACGCGTCGATGTTGCGCACCGGCCGCGATCGTTTACTCGATCGCGGTCTGCACGCGCGCCTGCGCTGGACGCAGTTGAACGCTGAAGCGCTGCCGTTCCCAGACGGTTGCTTCGACGCGGTGACCATCGCGTTCGGCCTGCGCAATGTCACAGACAAGCACAAGGCGCTTGCCGAAATGCAGCGCGTACTGAAACCCGGCGGCCGTGGGCTGATCCTGGAGTTCTCGCGCCTGCAAAGCGAGCTGCTGAAGCCGCTCTACGATTTCCATTCCTTCCAGGTGCTGCCGCGGCTGGGAAAATTGATCGCCGACGACGAGGCGAGTTACCGCTATCTCGCCGAATCCATCCGCAAGCATCCGGACCAAGACACGTTGCGCGCGATGATGGAGAGCGCCGGTTTTAGCAACGTGCAAGTGCGCAATCTCTCCGCAGGCATCGTCGCGATCCATCGCGGCTACAAGATCTGAACACGCATCAAGCCGCGCGCAAATCCTCGACGATGTTTCCCCATTGCGTGATTTCCCGCTCGTGTCCCGCATCGCGCCAGGTTTCTGCGAGCGCGGCCTGATACCACTCCTGCATCGGCGGCAACGCGAGCAACCGTTGCGCATACGCCTTCGAGTTGTCATCCAGCGGCGGCGAATAGGTCTGAATGCGGAAGGCGACCGGCGCGTAGAACGCATCGGCGGCGGTGAATTCATTGCCCGCGAGGAACGGGCCGCCGAAGCGATGCAGCCCTTCGTTCCACAACTCGGAAATACGCGAGAGATCGCGTTGCAGTGCATCGTCGACGCGATGCAGTTTCACGCGGATGCCGCAGCTCATGCCGCACTGTGTACGCAGCGCGGTGAACCCGGAATGCATTTCCGCCGCGGCGCAGCGCGCGAACGCGCGCGCCTTTGCATCGGCCGGCCACACGCCCGAATGGCGCTCGGCCAGATATTCGGTGATCGCCAGCGAGTCCCACACCACCGTGTCACCATCGACCAGACAGGGCACTTTGCCGCTGGGCGAAAACGTGCGAAACGTCTTCCAGCTCGAACCGGCATCGAACTGGAACAATTTCTCCTCGAAATCGATCCGGCGCGTTTTCATCAGGATCCACGGCCGCAACGACCATGAGGAGTAATTCTTGTTGCCGATGTAAAGCGTGTACATGGCGCACTCCCGGTCGTGAATGCGACATTTTAGCGATGCCGGACGCACGCCGCGGCCGCGCCTTTCTGCACGAGCACGTCATGACGTGCCGCTGGCATACTCGGCCATTCGCCTGAACACTTCCAGCCGGAGTCCACGATGTTCCGCCATTTTCTTTTTGCCGCGTTGTTATTGCTGCCGCCGGCCGCCTTTGCGGCCGACCCGCACTCCTGGGCGCAACCCGATCGGGTGCTGGTCAAGCACATCGACATGAACCTGGCCGTCGATTTCGACAAGAAGCAATTGAACGGAACGGCCACGTTGGATCTGGACTGGAAGAATCCGGACGCGAAACAACTGGTGCTGGATACGCGCGATCTGCATATCGCCCGCATCGACGCGATCGGCGCGAATGGCGACGCCACGCCCCTAAAATACACGCTGGCACCGGCGGACAAATCGCTGGGCAGCAAACTGACGATCGAAACGCCGGATCGTCCGGCACACATCCGCATCGCCTATGCGACTTCGCCGGATGCATCCGGCTTGCAATGGCTGGATCCGGCACAGACCGCGGGCAAGAAGATGCCCTTCATGTTCTCGCAATCCGAATCCATTCACGCGCGCTCGTGGGTGCCGTTGCAGGATTCGCCGGCGATCCGCTTCACTTGGCACGCGGTGGTGACAGCGCCGAAGCACCTGCGCGTGGTGATGAGCGCGCCGAACGATCCGAAACATCCGCTGGATGGCCGTTTCGAATTCACGCAGACGCACCCTGTTCCTTCGTATCTGCTGGCGATCGCGGCGGGCGACATCGCCGTGCGCGAAACCGGCCCGCGCAGCGCGGTGTACGCCGAACCCTTGGTCGTCGAAAAAGCGGCGCATGAATTCGAAGACACGGAGAAGATGATCGAAACGGCAGAGTCGCTGTACGGCCCGTACCGCTGGGGCCGCTACGATCTGCTGGTGCTGCCGCCGTCGTTTCCTTTCGGCGGCATGGAAAATCCCAACATGACCTTCGCCACGCCGACGATCATCGTGGGTGACAAGAGCCTGGTCAGCGTGGTTTCGCACGAACTCGCGCATTCCTGGTCGGGCAATCTGGTGACCGCGGCGAGCTGGCGCGACATCTGGTTGAACGAAGGGATCACCACTTACGTGCAGGGCCGCATCACCGAAGCCTTGTACGGCAAACGCCTCGCCGACGAAGAAACGCTGCTGGCCATCCGCAACCTGCAGAAGGAAATCGCCACGATGCCGGCCAACGCGCAACGTCTTGCGCCGCAGCCGCGCAAGATCGATGCAGACGACGAACTCTCCGATGTCGCCTACGACAAGGGCTCATGGTTCCTGCGCACGCTGGAACAGCGCTTCGGCCGCAAGCCCTTCGACGATTACCTGAAAGGCTATTTCGATCATTTCGCCTGGCACAGCATCACCACCGAGCAGATGCTCGATTATCTGAAACCGAATCTGATCGACAAATATCCCGGCAAGATGAGCTGGGATGAAGTGAAGGAATGGGTTTATGGTGCGGGCATTCCCAAGGATGCGCCGATCCCGGACTCGCCGCAGTTCGATGCGATCGACAAGGAACGCGCGCAATTTCTGGCAGGAAAACTCGCAGCGGACAAACTGGATGCGAAAAACTGGAACACGCAGGAATGGATGTATTTCCTCGATCGCCTGCCCGATGCGCCGCCGCTGGGGAAGATGCAGGCACTGGATGCCGCGTGGCACCTCACCGGTACGCCCAACGCCGAGATCGGCATGCGCTGGTATGTGCATGCGATCGCGGCGGGCGACAAGGCGGTGTGGAATGCGGCGGCCGAGCACATGACGCGCATCGGCCGCATCTATCTGATGCTGCCGGTGTACTCGGCCTTCGCAAAAACGCCGGAAGGTTTGGCCTTCGCCGAACAGGTGTACGCGGAAGCGAAGGACGGCTATCACCCGATCACGCGCATGGCGATCGAGCGCGTGTTTGCGAAAGCCAAGACTGAGCGCAAGTCGAAAGCGCCGGCGCATTGAGCATGGCCGAAGATCCACGCGCCATCGTGATCGCCCGCGTCAAGCGCCGCCTGAAAATCCTGGGCGCGCTGCTCGGCCTGATCGTGCTCGCGCTGATCGTGATCTACTTCGCCGCGCCGCAGTGGCTGATGCAGGCGCAGGTGGATTGGCAGGCGCGGCGCGCGCAGGTCAGCGAAAAATCCGTGCAGGCCGGCGACACACGCTGGTCGTACTACGAAGGCGGCAAGGGGCCGACGCTGTTGCTGCTGCACGGTTACGAGGACAGCAAGGAAGTCTGGCTGCCCGTCGCGCAATATCTCACGCCCAACTTCCGTGTGATCATCCCCGATCTGCCCGGTTGGGGCGGTTCCTCGCGCGATCCGGATGCCGATTACGACTACACCGCGCAGGCCGATCGCCTGCGCGCGTTCGTGCAGAAGTTGAATCTCGGCGGCATCGCGGTCGCCGGACACTCGATGGGCGGCGGCATCGCCGGCGTGTATGCGTCTAAATATCCTCAAGATGTGGGCGCGCTGATCCTGATCGACAGCGCCGGCGCGCCATTCAAGGAGAACGCCTTCCTGCGCGAGGTGAACGCTGGCCGCAATCCTTTCACCATCGAGAATCGCGCCGATTTCGAACGCGGCCAAAAATTGGGATTCGAAAATCCACCGTGGCTGCCACCGCGTTTCAAGGACGTGATCATTGCGCAAGCGCGGGATGATCGTGCTTTTGACGATCGCGTGCTCAAGCAACTGTTCGCACCGGATCAGCGCAACGTGCTGACGCGTGCGCTGCCGAAAGTCACCGCGCCAACCCTGACGATCTGGTGCCGGCAGGACAAGATCATCGATATTTCCGCGTTGGATACCATTCGCGACGCACTGACCGCCGCGCCCAAGATCAGCGTGACCGAGTTCAACGGCTGCGGCCACATGGCGATCCTGGAACGCCCGAAGGAAATCGCCGATGCGATTACACACTTCGTGTTGATGCCTTGATCGGGGCCGGGCGTACAATGATTCGATGCCGTACGAGTCGCGCAAGGACGTGAGCGAATCGCCGCTGGGGCGCCGGGTCGAGGCGCCCACCGCGCCGGATGCAAGCGTGCTGTTTCCGGTGCCGCGTGTGCAGGCGCGCGTGGAGATCGGATTGAGCACCACGGCGCTGCCCTTCGTCGGCGTCGATATCTGGAACGCCTACGAGCTCTCGTGGCTGGATGCGCGCGGCAAGCCAATGGTGGCCATCGCTGAATTGCGCGTACCGGCCGATTCGCCGAATCTCATCGAATCGAAATCGCTGAAACTGTATTTGAATGCGTACGCGCAGTCGCGTTTTGACGACGCAATCGACTTGCGCAACGCCATCGCGCGTGACCTGAGCGAAACGGCCGGCGCGCCAGTGGAAATCACCTTGATCGAATCGGACGATTTCCCGAAGCAGACCCTTTCGGAACTGCCCGGCGTCTCGCTGGACGAGCAGGAAATCGCGATCAATGACTACGGCCCGCCGCAGCCGGAACATCTGCGCACCAATACGCGCGCAAGGCAGGTCGAGGAATCGTTGATCACGCGCTTGTTTCGTTCCAATTGTCCCGTCACCGGACAGCCGGATTGGGCCGCCGTGCAAATCCGTTATATCGGTGTGCCGATCGATCGCGCGGGTCTGCTGCGCTATCTGGTTTCCTACCGCGAACATTGCGGTTTCCACGAAGCCTGTGTGGAGCGCATCTTCGTGGACGTCATGGCAGGCTGCGCACCGCGCGCGCTGAGCGTCTACGCGCGCTTCACCCGCCGCGGCGGGCTGGACATCAATCCCTGGCGCGCCACGCCGGGTTACGCGATGCCGCCGCCGAATGTGCGGATGGCGAGACAATAGTTTGTGCGATCATGCCTGATCGCGAGAATCAAAAGACGGCCAGGGAGCTCTGGGCCATGAATGGCGGCTCTGGTCGCACTTTTCACCAACAGCACGGACGGTGGTGACGATCATGGAACATACCTTCGACTATCTGATCCTCGGCGCGGGCATGGCGGGTTCGGCCGCGACGAAAGGCATCCGCTCGCGCGATCCGAAAGGCACCATCGCGCTGCTGGGCGCAGAACCGCACCCGCCCTACGACCGCCCGCCGCTGAGCAAGGATCTGTGGAGCGGCAAGAAATCGCCGGAGCAAATCTGGCGCAACATCGAGGGCCTGCGCGCCACGCTGTTTCCCGGTCGGCACGCGACTGCCATCGACACTCGGGCAAAAACCGTGCGCGACGATCACGGCGATCATTACCGTTATGGCAAGCTGCTGATCGCCACCGGCGGCACGCCACGTCGCATCGCCGGATTGGAAAACGAGCGCGTGATCTACTACCGCACGCTGGACGATTACCACGCGCTGCACGATGCGCTGCATCCGGACATGCGCGTGGCGGTGATCGGCGGCGGCTTCATCGGCAGCGAGATCGCTGCGGCACTGGCAATGAACGGCGCCAAGGTCGCCTTGCTGATCGATGGCGAGTTCATCGGCGGACGGGTTTATCCGCGCGCGCTGGCCGAATTCGTCACGAAGTACTTCCGCGAAAAGGGCGTGGAGATTCACACGGGAGCTCGTGTGAAGGGCGGCAGCGCGAGCGACGAAGGCGTCACGTTGCAACTGGAGAGCGGTGACAGCGTCGAAGCCGAATGGGTGGTCGCTGGATTGGGCATCACGCCCAATGTGCAACTCGCGCAAGCCGCCGGTATAGAGGTCGATAACGGCATCGTGGTCGACGAACAACTCCTCGCCGCGCCGGATATCTGGGTGGCGGGCGATGCGGCGAACTATCCAGACGCGACGTTGGGCGAACGCCGACGCGTCGAACACGAAGACGCCGCGCTAACAATGGGCGAACACGCAGGGAAAAACATGGCCGGCGCGGATGCGCCCTATACGCACCTGCCGTATTTCTACTCCGATCTGTTCGACCTCGGCTACGAAGCGGTCGGCGAACTGGATGCGCGAATGCAAACCATCGAAGACTGGAAGGAACCGTTCCGCGAAGGTGTCGTGTATTACCTGAAGGACGGCCGCGTACGCGGGGTGCTGCTGTGGAACGTTTGGGACAAGAAAGACGCCGCGCGCGAACTGATCGCGCAGCGCGGGCCGTTCGAGGAGAAGGATTTGCGCGGAAAGTTGCTCTGAAGCGCTACGCGCTCGTTGCCGCACTCACCTCTTTCGGCTTCACCAGCACGCGCACCGCGATCAGACCCAGCTCGTAGAGCAGGCACATCGGCACGGCGAGGGACGTCTGCGAGATCACATCCGGCGGTGTCAGGATCGCCGCGACCACGAAGCAACCGACGATCACGTAACCGCGCGCCTTCTTCAGTTTCGGCAGATCGACAAAGCCGATCGCGGCCAGCAACACGACCGCCACCGGCATCTCGAAACACAGGCCGAAAGCGAGGAACACCACCAGCACGAAATCGAGGTAATGGCCGATGTCGGTCATCATCGACACGCCAGCCGGCGTGACTGCCGTCAGGAAGCGGAACACCATCGGCAGCACCAGGAAATAAGCGAACGCGCAACCGGCGTAGAACAGGACCACCGCCGACACCAGCAGCGGCCGCGCCAGTCTTTTTTCGTGGCGGTACAAACCGGGGCTGACGAATGCCCACAATTGATACAGCACCACCGGCATGGCGACGAACAGCGCGACAAAGAACGCCAGTTTCAGCGGCGTCAGAAAGGGGCTCGCGACATCGATCGCGACCAGGTGCGCGCCCTGCGGCATGCGCGCCACCAGCGGCCGCGCCAAATACGAATAGAGTTTGCTGGCGAACGGCACCAGCGCCAGCAGCACAATGAGCACCGCGAGAATCGCTTTCAACAGGCGCGCGCGCAGTTCGATCAGATGACTCATGAAACCCTGCTCGGGCAGGGTTTCGTTGCGCTCCGACGGTGGCGTGTCGGACGCACTCATGGTCGTTCACGCGATTCGTCGTCTGCCGACGCCGGTTCTTTCGCTTTGGAAATCTCGGTCGAAGAACGCGAAACCTCCGCACGCGCTTCATCGATCCGTTCGCGTGCTTCGCGTGCCGCACTGCCCAGCGCGTCAGCGGCCGTGCTCGCGTGCTTGCGCGTTTCGTCCATGGCCGCGCGCGCGGCTTCCTGCGCTTCTTTCAATTTCGCGCGCAGTGCCTCTGCTTCCAGTTCGCGCATCACTTCCGCACGCACGCTGTCCCAGCCGCGCCGCACGCGGCGCAACAGCGCGCCCGCGGTGCGCGCCGCGCCCGGCAGACGCTCCGGGCCGAGCACCACCAGCGCCACCACCGCGATCAGCAGGATTTCGCCGAAGGAGATGTCGAACATACGACTGCGCAGCAGTGAGCTTGCCCGCGATCATTCGCCTGCAAGCAGGCTCCTGCGAGCGTCATTCCGCGCGATCGCGCGGCGGGGCGTTGCTTTCCGCGCCCGCGGGCGGAGGCTGCGGCGCGTCGGCACGCAGCTGTGGTTCGGGCTTCTTCTCGTCTTCGCCGTTCATCGAATGCTTGAATTCGCGGATCGCCTTGCCGAGATCGCCGCCGACGTTCTTCAGCCGGCTGGTGCCGAAGATCACCAGCACGATCAGCAGCACGATCAGCCAATGCCAGATGCTGAGGCCGCCCATGACTCACCTCTCTCGAAATGGTTTTGCGGAGCGCATGTCTTGTAACGCACATCCACGCTTCGGTGCATACAGCCCCTTGAGTCAAGGGCTGAGTTAGCGCGCTTACGCGATGCCTTGAATGGCATCGCGTGCGCAAACGAAGGCCGAAGGCAGGATGCCGAAGGCCGGGTTGCTTGGTGAGACATGGATGTCGAACCCAGCAACGCGCGGGGATGTGGAAGTATATCCGTATTGAAAAATCCGGACCGGCCGGTTCTGGTCGAATCTCCTACTGAGTGTACTCCTCAAGCTGGTCGCGGAAGTGCACGACCGGCGCGGGCACGTTGGACACGCCACCTTCGAAGATGCGCCGCGGCGTGATGCCGGGCCCGTAAATCGCCGCATCGGCATCATCGTCGATGCGCAGCGCGGCGCCGTCCAGCGACACGCCGGCGAACAACCCGCGCGAGCGCGAGTAGGAATAGATTTCCGCCTGCATGGCGGCGTCCGTCGAGGCGCTGAGGCTGCGTCCCACCGGCCCCGCGGCAGCGTGCGCATCGGCGCCGATGGTGAACTTGCCGTTGACGATGCCGTCTACGCCGCGGCGCGTGCGGAAAACCAGCACCACGTCGGTCGAGGACACGCCCGCCTGGAAACCCACGCTGCCGCCGGTCAGCGACAGGAACACCGGATTGGACCAGGTCCCGTCGGGCGATTTCACCGCGATCAGCCCGTCGCCGTGGCGGCCGCCGAATACCAGCCCGACCTTGATGACGTTGGGAATCACCGCGATCGCGTAGGCGTCACGCAACAGATCATGCGGGATCGCCTTGTCCGGCGCCTGCATGATATCGGTCAGCACGCGCGTAGCGGTCTGCGCGCGGGCAATCGCGGTTTGCTGCTCGTCGGCGTGCGCGGCGAGGGCGGGCAGCAGCAGTGCGATGAACATCATCATGAAGCGTGCAATTGGCTTTGACATAGACTCTCCGGCGAACCGCCGTATTCCCGAATTTGACGGCAGTTTGGATGTTGCGGGCACACTGCGCGCTTAACGTGCGCCCGCGTGTGGCAGACTGCACGCAGCCACGCGAGTTCCGCATGCGTTACATCGACCCGCCAAAGGATGAGAAAGAAGGCGCGCCGCATACGGCCGTGCTGCTGGTGAATCTCGGCACGCCGGCAGCGCCGACGCCGGATGCGGTGCGCGCATATCTGGCCGAATTTCTGTCCGATCCGCGCGTGGTGGAGCTGCCGCGCGCGGTGTGGTGGCCGGTGCTGCATGGCTACGTGCTGCGCGTCCGGCCGCGCCGTTCGGCCGAAGCCTACGCCAAGATCTGGACGCACGAAGGCTCGCCGCTGTTGTTGTACAGCACACAGCTGATGCAGGCCATGCAGGCGGAAATCGCGCGGCGCATGAAGGATGCAGTGACCGTGACAGTGGCGATGCGCTACGGCTCGCCTTCCATCCACGACACGCTGTTGCGCCTGCACGATCAAGGCGTGCGGCGTGTGCTGCTGCTGCCGCTGTACCCGCAATATGCCGCGGCGACCACCGCTTCGGTACTGGACGTGGTGGCCGATGTCATCCGGCGACTGCGCTGGCTGCCGGAGCTGCGCACGGTCAATGATTATCACGATGACGCCGGGTATCTGGCCGCGCTCGCATCCAGCGTGCAGGCGCATTGGGCGCAGCACGGCCGCGCGCAGAAATTGTTGCTGTCGTTCCACGGCCTGCCGGAAAGCGCTGCGCGCAAAGGTGATCCCTATTTCAATCAATGCCATGAAACCGCGTTCCGTCTGCGCGATGCACTGGGTTTGCGAGAAGACGAAATGCTGATCGCTTTCCAGTCGCGCGTCGGGAGGCAGCGCTGGTTGCAACCGTACACAGATCAAACGGTGATCGACCTCGCGCGCGAGGGCGTGAAATCGCTGGATGTACTTTGCCCCGGCTTTGCCGTCGATTGCCTGGAAACGCTGGAGGAAGTCGCGTTGCGCTACCGCGCGGCGTTTCTGACGCAAGGCGGCGAACGGTTCTCGTACATTCCCGCATTGAATGCCTCGGCGGCGCACGTCACTGCGCTGACGCAGTTGGCGATGAGGAATCTGCAAGGCTGGGCTTGATGCGCGAACTGGTGTTGAACCTGCCCTTCGGCAAACTCGCCGCGCTGGAATGGGGCGAGCCCGACGCGCCGCCGTTGCTGGCGCTGCATGGCTGGCTCGACAACGCCGCGAGCTTTTCGACGATTGCATCGCTGCTGTCCCGAGATTTCCGCGTCATCGCATTGGACTTGCCGGGCCACGGCCAAAGCGCCCATTTGCCGAATGGCGTCACGCGCTATCACGCGATCGACTACGCGGATCACGTGCTGAATGCGGCGGACGCGTTGCAACTGGAACGCTTTGATCTGCTCGGCCATTCGCTGGGCGCGGGCGTGGCGAGCTTGGTGGCCGCGGCCGCGCCAGCACGCGTGCGGAATCTCGCACTGATCGAAGGTCTCGGTCCGTTGGCCGATGACGGATCGAACACTTTGCAACGCTGGCGCGAGGCGGAAGCGCAACGCAGCGTCACGCGGCGTGCGCTGCGCGTGTTCGGGAGCATCGACGAAGCGCTCGCCGCGCGCGTGGCGGTAGGCGATTTGCGAGCCGATGAAGCGCGCGCGCTCGTCGAACGCGGTTTGCGGCAGGTCCAAGATGGCTACGTCTGGAGCAGCGACCCGTGCCTGCGCCTGCCCACCCCTCTGCGCATCGAGGAAATGCAATTGCGGCGTTTGCTGGCCGGCATCGAAGCACCGACGTTACTCCTGCTGGCCGATCCGGAAACACCTTACCTGCCGCGCGAGAAGATGACCGCTCGCGCGGCTTGTGTACGCGACATCCGTGTGGAACACATTGCCGGGCGGCATCACCTGCACTTGCAGCATCCGCGCGAAGTGGCGGAACGGTTGCTGGCCTTTTTGCGAAAACAGTGATGGTGAATCCGGACGCCGCGAGGCGGCGATCCGGACAAATTCGTCTGGAACGAATTTGGACAACCGTAGGTTGGCCCAAGGGGGCAAAGTCCACGGATGGACTTTGCAATCTGCTTCCAATTCAACCCAAAACAGCAGATTCCGGTTCCGGCCGCATTGGGGCCGGCTCCCGGGATGACGAGCGAAGCATCACACCGAAATCGCCAATCTTTCGCTGCGATAAACCTGCGCGGTGAGCAATCCGATCAGGAAAGCCACGGCGAATCCACAAACCAACGCGATTCCGATTTCCGACATGCCCACGCTGCCGCCGCGCAGCAATTGGCTGACGCCGAGCTGCTGGCCCAGCAGCGGCACCGCGTACATCCACGGCGCAGGTTTCACCGGCATGAAACTCATCAGCATCGAAGGCACCGCCGGCAGGATCATCAGAAAACCGAGATAGGTCTGCGCCTCGCGATAGGTCTTGGCGAATGCGGCGATCAGGGTTTGCCCCACCGCGAACAGCGCCAGCAGCGGCAACTCGAGAAGCAGCGCCTGACCCACGAACGCGGCGCCGAGGTCGAACGACATGCCGAGTTTTTCCGACGGCATGAAGTGACCGGCGATCGAAAAACCGATCACGCACAACAGCAGGCTGATGAACGAGAACACGCCGATCGCGGCCAGCTTGCCGAGCAAGATCGATGAGCGCGCCACCGGGTTCGCAAACAGCGGTTCCAGTGATTGCCGCTCGCGTTCGCCGGCAGTGAGGTCAATCGCAAGATACATGCCACCGATGTAGATCGCGATCACGAAGAAATACGGCAGGAAGCCGAACAGCAGCCCGGCGCGCGATTGCGGCGTCGACTGGTCCCGTTCGCTGACCACCACCGGCGTCGCGATAGCCGGGGAAATACCGCGCGCCAGCAGGCGCAGCGCGCCCTGTTCGCTAACATACCTTTTGAGCATGTTCTGCAGGCGTTCGCGAGCTGTGTCGGTGCCCATCTGCGATGCGTCGTAGATCAGCTCCACCTGCGCAGGTTCACCGGTGTTCCAGGCGTTGCCGTAGCTCGCCGGAATGCGCAACACCACGTCGGTGTCGCGGTGACGCACCGCGTTTTCCGGCTCGGCGATCGCGGGCTGCGGTTCCAAGCCCTGTCGTTTCAATGCCGCGATCAAATTGGGCGCGTACTGCGCGCCGATCACTGGCACTTTCAAGGGGCCTTCGGCCTTGGCCATTTCGCGATTGATCTGCACGTTGATCAACACCACGAACATGATCGGCCCGAACAGCGGCGCGTAGATCAGCGCGCTCATCACGGTGCGCTTGTCGCGCAGGTTCTCCCGGATCTCTTTCCACCAGACAGTCAGGATTGCGCTCATGCGGCAAGTCCCTCTTCGCTGCCGATGATTTTCACGAAGGCATCCTCCAGATTGGTTTCGCCGGTCTGTGCGCGCAGCGCGTCCGGCGTTTCGTCGGCTACCACGCGGCCGTGAGCGATCACCACGATGCGGTCGCACAGCGCGGCGACCTCCTGCATGATGTGGCTGGAAAACAGCACGCAGCGCCCTTCCGCTTTCATCGCTTTCAGGAACGCGCGCATTGAACGCGTGCTCATCACGTCAAGGCCGTTGGTCGGCTCGTCCAGGATCACGTTCTTTGGATCGTGCACCAGCGCGCGCGCGATCGCGGTCTTGACGCGCTGACCTTGCGAGAACCCTTCCGTGCGGCGGTCGAGGATGTCGCGCATTTCCAGCGCGTCGACCAATTTTTCGCGCCGCTGCTGCATCAGCGCCGTTTCGACGCCATGCAACTGCGCGAAGTACTCGATGTTCTCGCGCGCGGTCAGCCGCTTGTACAAGCCGCGCGCGTCGGGCAACACGCCCAAGGTCCGCCGCACCGCGACCGGCTCGACCACGGTGTCGATTCCGTCCACCAGCACCTGCCCGGCATCCGGTTTCATCAGCGTGTAGAGCATGCGCAGCGTGGTGGTCTTGCCAGCGCCGTTGGGGCCGAGCAGGCCGGTGATCTCGCCGTCGCGCGCGGTGAACGATACGCCGTCCACCGCTTTCACTTCGCCGAAGGATTTGCGCAGGTTTCTGACTTCGATCATGTGCTGCTCCTCACGGCGACGCTCCATTGAAGCTGATGAACGCCGGCATTGGGCCGATGCGATTCAGGCAGGTTGCATCGAGCTGTTTCGGTTTCAGGTCGGCGATAAAGTCATTCACCAGTTTCGGCATGCAGCCGCGCGAGAGCACGCTGTGGCCCATGCCTTTGACTTCCAACACGCGCGCATCGGAGAGCCCTTTCATGATTTCCTGCGCGTACGCGGGTGGCGTGACGGGATCGCGTTCACCCGACAGGATCAACGTCGGAATGGACGAGACGAATGGCGCGTGGAAGTTCGCCGGCCGCGTTCCGTGCGGCCAGACCGAACACGCCGCCTGGATGCCGTCGATCAGTTCGCTGCCGAGGATCGTCCCCGCATCCTGAGGTCGCGGCTGCAGGAGATCGGCATCTTCGGCGCAGATGACCGAGAACTGCATGCCGGTGTTCACGCTGCGGTCGAGGCCCGACATCATCAGTTGCGACTGTCCCATGAGTGGCACGTAGTCGCCTTTCACCGCTTGCGTCACCGTCAGCGGCAGCAGCGCCGCGGTTTCCGCGGTGTAGGAATACAACCGCGCCACGGCTGCCAGGCGGTCGCCGGTCAGCGATTTCTGCGTCGGCAGATTGGTCTTGGGATCGGGAAAACTGGTTTGCACCGGCTGTGCGCGCAACTTGTCGTGCAACACGTGCAGCGCCGAGTTCCAGTCACCGAACGCCTGCTTGCAAGCCGGCTCGGCGGCGCAGGCATCGGCTTGCAACTTCAATGCGTGTTCGAGGTTGACCGCGTAGTCCTTGCCAAGGATCAACTGATTCGGCACCGCGCTGTCCAGCACGATGCTGCGCACACTATCGGGATGGGCGCGCGCGTACTGCTGTGCCATGCGCGTACCATACGAGATGCCGATCAAATCGAACTTCGGATCGCCCAGCGCGTATCGTACCGTTTCGAGATCGGCGACCGCGTCGGTGGTCGTGTAGAAACGCGGATCGGCAGTCTTCTGGACTTCGGTCAGGCACTGCGCGATCAGCGCGCGCGTGCGCTGCGGATCGAACGGCAGATCCGCGTTCTGATCCATCGTCTTCTGCACCTGCGGACAGGCCAGTGGGTGCGAGCCGCCCGTGCCGCGCTGATCCAGCAACAGAATGTCGTGGTGCTTGCGCAACGGCGCCAGCGCAGCGGCGATTTCCGTATAGGTCTGCGTCGCGGATTCGCCCGGGCCACCGGCGAGATAGACCACGATGTCCTTTTCGGCGATCTGCGCGTCGCTCTTGATGATCGCAAGCTTGAGGTCGATCGTCCGCGAATGTGGATCGGCGCGGTTCTCGGGCACGGAGAACGGCGCGCAGTACGCCGCCGTGGTCACCGCGCTGTCGGGCTGCTTCAGCTCGCACGACTTCAACGTCAGCGTGCCGAGCTTCAGCGTTTCGACCGGATGCGGCGTTACCGGCGCCTGCGTCTGCAGCGCCGGGTGGCCCGTGTTGGCTGCGGCAACCGGTCCGCTCTCGTCCGTCGGCGATTCGCCAGCGTGATGCGGCCGCAGCCAGTTCCAGCCGAGCGCAGTGAGCACTCCGATCAGCACCGCAACTCGCACACCGTTTCTACCGCTGATCTTCATCATCATTTCCCCGGATCGAATATCGTCTCGATGCGCATGCCGAACAGCCGCGCGATCTTGAACGCCAGCGGCAAGCTCGGATCGTACTTGCCGGTTTCGATCGCATTGATCGTCTGCCGCGACACATCCAGCCGCTCGCCCAATTCGCCCTGCGACCAGCCTTGCCTCTCGCGCAACTCGCGCACGCGGTTTTCCATCAGCACGACGTTCCGCCGTAGCGGCGCGACAACGCCAGGCGCGTCAAGCCATAGACGAAACACAGCGCCGGAAAAATCCAGAACAACACGTCTTCGGCAGCCAACGTCAGCACATGCGCCGCGCACAGGAAAGACAAGAACACGCTGAGCGCGGCGACCAATCCGGTGGCCACGCCCAGCGCGATCAGGTGCAGGCGTTGCTGCAATTCGTCACTGCGCAGCACGCGCGCGCCCATCAGCACGATCACGCCCACCACCGGCAACGCGGGAACCAGCGCCAGCACGATCTTAAATCCGGGATCGGCCACCGTTTTGACGTGCGGCCACTCGAAATACACCAGCAGCGCGTACGCCGCCATGATCAGCAGCACCTGCGCGTTGTAGCGTTTGACCGGATATCGCTCCATACCATGCCCTGTCAAGCGAACTTGACATCAAGATAACGGCCCGATTTGCCGCTGTCAAGCACACTTGACATGCGATGCCGCGCTGCCGGCTAAGCGCGGTCTAAGCGAGCGCAGGCACGCTGCGCGCCATGCGTTCAAGCCGTTTCGCATGGGTATTCGTGTCCGCGCTGCTGGCCGGCTGCGCGACGTATCGCCCGTTGCCGCTGGACGAAAACCGCGCCGTGTCGCGGCCGGCGGACATCGCCGTCCCGGCATCGGAGATGCCCGTGCCGGAGTTGCGCGCGCACCGCTTCGATCCCTCCGACGGATTGGATGTCACCGAAGTCGCGATGCTGGCGGTCGCCAACAATCCCGATCTGCGTTCGCAGCGCGACGACGAACGCATCTCGCGCGCGCAGGCGTTCGCCGCGGGTCTGCTGCCCGATCCGCAGTTGAGCTACGAGCACGACCGGCCCGATCCGGGTCAGGCGGAAACCACGCCGGCATTCAACTTGGGATTGACGTGGAACCTCGGCGATCTGCTGACGCGTTCGGCGCGCGTGGCTTCGGCCCAAGCCGGTACGCAAGAGGTGCATCTGAACCTGTTGTGGAGCGAATGGCAGACGATCGCCAGGGCGCGCACACTGTTCGACAAGATCATGACGCAACGCGCGCTGGTGGCGCGCCTGCAGGCCGAACGCGACGCGCTGACACCCATCGATAGATATGTGCAACGCGCGTTGCAAGCCGGCGATCTCACCTACGACAGCGCCAGTGCGGGCTTGAATGCAATGGCGGATGTGCGCGGCAAGCTCGCCGAGGCGCAACGGCAGCTCGATCAGAGCGAACACGATCTGCACGACCTGCTGGGACTGGATGCATCGATTCCGCTGAACCTGACCGGCGCGCCGTATGCGGTCGACCCCGATGCCACGCAAGTCGCGCGCGCGTTGTCCGAAATGACGCATCGCCGGCCCGATCTGCTGGCTCTGCAGGCCGGCTATCGATCGCAGGAAGAGAAATTGCGTGCGGCAGTGTTGGCGCAATTTCCCGCGATCACGGTCGGTTTCATGCGCATGCGAGACACCAGCAATATCTATTCGTCCGGATTTTCAGTGGGATTATCGCTGCCGCTGTTCGACAGTGATCGCGGCAATATCGCGATTGAACGCGCCACGCGGCAGAAACTGCACGACGAATACGACGCGCGCGTGCTGGCTTCGCGCAACGATATCGATCGATTGCTGAAGCTGCAGACAAGTTTCGACGCGCAGCAGCCGCAGTTGTCCAGGCACACGGCGCAACTGGCGCAGGCGCGCGACGCCGCACAGCGCGCGTATCGATCTGGGTTGCTGGACTGGCCGACGTATTTGGCGATCCGCGCCAGCTCGCTGGCCGCCGATACCGATCTGCTCAATCTGCAACAGAACCACGATGAACAGGCGATCGCGCTGGATGCGCTGGTCGGCGCATGGCCGGATGCATCGCAAACTCGGAATTCCGCCCGCGTATCACGCCAATGAAAGTCGATAAATCGAAACCGATGGAATGTTTTTTGTTTTATCCGCGTTCGTTCGCATTAATTTGTGGACTGATTCTGTTTTTGAGCGCGTGTTCCGGTGGCGAGCCCGGAGAAATCGCGCAAGCGCCGGTGACGGTGCAGACCGCGATGCCGGCGCGACGTGTCTTCCATCTCTACGTTGATGCATACGGCGCGCTGACCGGCGACACGCGCCGCGCGCAAACCTTGAGCCTGCCGCAAGCCGGGCAAGTGATCGCGGTGGAAGTGACGCCCGGCCATCGTGTGCACAAGGGAGAACCCTTGTTGCGTGTCGCCACCGATCCCAATGCCGTGAGCGCGTATCAACAAGCGCTGAACACGGCGAACCAGGCGCGCGACGAATTGACGCGTACGCAACGACTGCACGACGAGAAGCTCGCGACCAATTCGCAGCTCGATGCCGCGCGCAAGGCGCTCGCAGATGCACAAGCCGCACTGGCGGCACAAGCGAAACTCGGCGGTGCGCAGGCGGTGACAACGCTGGATGCACCCGCCGATGGCGTGGTCACCGTGTTGAGCGTGCAATTGGGCGAACGCTTCGCGGCCGGCGCCAAGCTGGTCGAGTTCACGCCGCAACGAGGTTTGGCCGCATTACTGGGCGTGGAACCTGAAGCCGCCGCGCGCATCCGCGTCGGCGACTCGGTGGCGATCAAGCCGGTATACGGCGACACGGCGTTGAGCGGCACGGTGGGCAGCGTGGCCGATTCCATCGACCCGCAATCGCGTTTGGTGAGTGTGTTGGCGACGTTGAACGCGCCGCCTGCACTGGCCGCCGGTACCGCCCTCTCCGCGCGCATCGATACCGAGCAGATGCCAGCTTGGGCCGTGCCGCGCGACGCGCTGCTCGACGATGAACACGGCGATTACGTGTTGCAGGTCGAAAATGGCAAGGCGCATCGCGTGGACGTGCGCGTGGTATCGCCGCAGGGCGATCCGGTCGGCGTGGACGGCAAGCTCGATGCGCGCGCGCCGGTGATCACACTGGGCGCATACGAGTTGTCGGATGGCGATGCGGTGAAAGCACGGCCATGACGCTCCCCCTCTGGATGCACGCGCATCGGCGTTCGCTGCTGTTCCTGTGCGCAATCCTCGCCTTGGGCGGCATCCTGGCCGCGCTGCGGTTGCCGGTTTCGTTGTTCCCGGACGTGGCGTTCCCGCGCGTGCGCGTGACGCTGGATGCAGGCGATCGTCCCGCCGACCAGATGGTCGTCGCGGTAACGACGCCGGTGGAAGAGGCGATCCGCCGTGTGCGCGGCGTGCGTGACGTTCGATCGGCGACCAGCCGCGGCAGCGCCGAGATCAACGTGACGTTCGATTGGGGTGAGGACATGAGCCGCGCCTTCCTCGACGTCAATGCCGCAGCCGGCGAAGTGCTGCCGGATCTGCCCGCCGGCACGCGCATCACCACCGAGCGGCTCGACCCCACGGTCTTTCCGATTCTCGCCTACAGCCTGCGCTCGAAGATGCTGTCGCCCGCGCAGTTGTACGACCTCGCGCAATATCAGCTTCGTCCGCTGCTCTCCGGCGTCAACGGTGTGGCGCGCGTCGATGTGCAAGGCGGCGCGGTCGGCGAATATCACATCGACGTCGATGCGGACAAGCTGCGCGCGCAAGGGCTGACGATGGACGACATTACACGCGCGGTCGGACGCGCGGCCGACATCTCCGCGCTCGGCAGGCTGACCGACCACTACAAGTTGTTTTTGATCCTGGCCGACAACCAGCCCACGAGCCTCGACGCGCTGCGCAGCATCGTGCTGCGCGCCGATGCGCACGGCGTGGTGAAGATCGGCGACGTCGCACAGGTGCGACTCGGCGAGCGGCCACAATGGGTGCGCGTGAATGCCGATGGACAGCCCGCGGTGCTCATGCAGGTGTATCAGCAGCCCGCGGCCAACAGCGTGCAGATGGTCGCCGACGTCAAGGCTCGGCTGGATGATTATCGGGCGCAAATGCCCGGGGGCGTGAAGATCGCCACCTGGTATGACCAGACACAACTGGTGCGCGGCGCCGCGGGCAGCGTGCGTGACGCGATCCTGATCGGCATCGTGCTCGCGGGCGTGGTGCTGTTCGTGTTCCTGCGCAACACGCGCGTGATCCTCGTCGCGATGGTAGTGGTGCCGGCCACGCTCGCCATCACCGTGCTGCTGCTGTCGGTGCTGCACATGAGCTTCAACATGATGACGCTCGGCGGCATGGCCGCGGCGGTCGGGCTGATCGTCGACGACGTGATCGTGATGCTGGAACACATCATGCGCCGGCTGCGCGATGCACAGGGACAATTGCACGAGCGCATCGCGCACGCGGCGTGGGAATTCACCCGGCCGCTGACCGGCTCGTCGCTGGCGACCATCGTGATTTTTCTGCCGCTGGCGTTTCTCGCCGGCGTAACCGGCGCGTTCTTCAAGGCGCTGTCGCTGACGATGGCGAGCGCGCTCATCATCTCGTATCTGCTGACGTTCATTGCGGTGCCGCTACTGGCCGAACGTCTGATCGACCAGCGCCACGCGCGTGAACACACGCCCGGCCGCTTCGCGCAACGCGCATTGCAGGGCTACGAGAGCACATTGCGGCGCGTGCTGCGCAGACCCGCGTTGCTGCTGATCGGCGTGATTCCGTTGCTGGTGCTCGGTTTCATTGCTTACGAATCGGTCGGCACCGGTTTCATGCCGCACATGGACGAAGGCGGTTTCATCCTCGATTACATCGCGCCACCGGGCACGTCGCTGGACGAGACCAATCGATTGTTGAACCGGGTCGAGGCGATCATCCGCGCCAACCCCTACGTGGACACCTATTCGCGCCGCACAGGATTGCAACTGGGCGGCGGCCTCACCGAAGCCAACACCGGCGATTTCTTCATCCGCCTGAAGAACGGCAGCCGTCCGCCGATCGACGACGTGATGGATGACATCCGTTCGAAGGTCGAAGCGCAGGTGCCCGGGCTCGACATCGATCTTGCGCAATTGATGGAAGACCTGATCGGCGATCTCACCGAAGTGCCGCAGCCAATCGAGATCAAGTTGTTCGGCGATGATCCAGATGCACTGAACGCGACCGCGAAAAAAGTTGCCGCGCAGATCGGCAGGATCAACGGTGTGGTCGGCGTGCTGGATGGCGTGATTCCAGCGGGAGACGCGTTGCAGGTGCAGGTCGATCCGGTTAAGGCCGCGCTGGCCGGCGTCGATCCGCAGGGCGTGGCCGATCAGGTGCTGGCAGCGGTGGGCGGCACGATCGCCGCGCAACTGCCGCAGGGACCGAAGATGGTGGACGTGCGCGTGTGGCTGCCGCCCGACGCACGGGCACGCACCGAGCAACTGGAATCGCTGCCGATCAGTGACGGCAATGGCCACGTGTTTCCGCTCGCGCGCGTCGCCACCTTGCACGTGCAGCACGGCCAGCCGGAGATAGACCGCGAGAACCTGAAGCGCATGGTCGCAGTGACCGGGCGCATCAGCGGACGCGATCTGGGTTCCACCGTGGCCGACGTGAAGCGGATTCTGGACGCGCGCGGCGAGCTGCCGCCACGGATGTATTACGAACTCGGCGGCCTGTACCAGCAGCAGCAGGAAGCCTTCCACGGATTGGAACTGGTGTTGCTGGCGGCGATTTGCCTGGTGTTCTCGCTGCTGCTTTTCATCTACGAAAGTTTCCGCACGGCGATCGCCGTGCTGCTGATGCCGCTGCTCGCGATCTGCGCGGTGTTCATCGCGCTGTGGATCACCGGCATCGAACTCAACATCTCGGCGATGATGGGCATGACCATGATCGTCGGCATCGTCACCGAGATCGCGATCTTCTATTTCTCCGAATTCGCGCAACTGAAAATCGAGCAAGCGGAAATCTGGCGCGAGGATCCACAGCGTGCGCAACGCACCGCGCTGCTGGAGGCCGGCCGTCACCGCATGCGGCCGATCCTGATGTCGACCGTCGCCGCAATCCTGACGCTGATGCCGCTGGCGCTGGCCCTCGGCCAGGGCTCGCAGATGCAGCAGCCGCTGGCGATCGCGATCATCGCCGGCATGCTGGTACAGGTGCCGCTGGTGCTGCTGGTGATGCCAGCGGTGTATGCGCTGCTGATGCGGCGCGCCCAACGCTGACGCGTGATGCATGCCTGAATGATGACTACGCTTCGTCCATCTTCTGCGTGAGGTCTAAGCGAGTGCAAAGTGGGCGAGTGCACGATGAAGGCCGAGCAGCTCAACGGAGAGTACGCATGACCCGCAATTTGTCTTTGACAATCGCGCTGGCGCTCGCGTCGGTCGCCGCAGCCGCCGCCGGCGCGCAGGGCTTGAACGCTGAAGATCGTGCCGAAGCGGCCGCCGTGCTCAAGGCGCCGATCTCGCCGACCAAGGCGGTGCAGATCGCCGAGCACGACGGCGGCGCCGCTTACGCGCTCGGCATGGAGGCCACGCATCGAGGCAATTGGTACGAAGTGGAAGTGCTGCGCAACGGCGTGGCGAACCAAGTGCGCATCGATCCCGGCAGCGGCAAGGTGCTGGGTACAAGCAAGGCCCATGGCGAAGACGCCGCGGGCGCGCACGCTCTTGACGGAAGTCAAATGACGCTTGCCGCCGCGATCGCGCAAGCCGAACGCACAGGCAACGGCACTGCGATGGAAGCGACCTCGATGGGCGCGGGCAGGAACGCGTATGTCATCGTCGATGTTGTGCACGGCAAGGGTGTTGCCCATTACCGGGTTTCCATGCGCGACGGCAACCTCGAAGCCGTGCCGACGTCGCAGAGTGCCGGCTAAGGAAACTCTGATTTATCAGAGTTTTCGCGCGGCACAGGACATGGCACTGGTGACGGAAGCCGTTTCCGATCATGTGCGCTCGCTGCTGGCGTCGCATCTGATCGACGTGCGCTCTTCCGATCAGCACACGGTCAAGCCGTGGTTCGACGGACGACTGGATTTCTCGTCGCAGGTGAAGGCTCTGGGTGCGCAGGGATTCGAGTTGATCGGCGGCAGCCTGGACGTGCTGGGCGATGCGCGTGTGGCGGCGCTGCTGTACAGCGCCACCTGCACATGATCAATCTGTTCCAGTGACCGGCGAACGGTGCGTCGATCGAAGAACCGAAGGCAATCGCGCAACGGTTATCACGCGATCAGCTGGCGCGAGAACGGCATGCAATTCTTGGCCGTTTCGGACACGGCCGACCTCGACGCCTTCGTGCAGGATTTCCGCGCGGTCATAGCGCTGCCCGCTTCCGAGCCGCGCTGAGGCAGCGCTGATCGCGCAGGCGAGGAAGGTCAGTTTTTCTTGAGCATCTCCAGCGCGCGATTGAACGTCGCGCTCGGCCGCATCGCAGCGCTCACTTTCTGCATGTCCGGCCGGTAATAACCGCCGAGCTCCACCGGCTTGCCCTGCGCGCCGTTCAATTCGCCGACGATGCTTGCCTCTTTGGCTTCCAGCGTGTCGGCCAATTGACCGAACGCCGCCGCGAGCTCGGCGTCATCCTTCTGTTCCGCCAGTGCGCGCGCCCAGTACATCGCCAGATAAAAATGGCTGCCGCGATTGTCGATCTCGCCGACCTTGCGCGCGGGCGACTTATCGTTTTCGAGGAAGCGGCCGATCGCGGTGTCCAGCGCGTCCGCCAAGACCTTCGCGCGCGGATTGTCGAAAGCGCGCGCGAGGTGTTCCAGCGAGGCGCCCAGCGCCAGGAATTCACCCAACGAATCCCAGCGCAAATAATCCTCCACGATGAACTGCTGCACGTGCTTGGGCGCACTGCCGCCGGCGCCGGTCTCGAACAAGCCGCCGCCCGCCATCAACGGCACGATCGACAGCATCTTAGCGCTGGTGCCGAGTTCCATGATCGGAAAGAGATCGGTCAAGTAGTCGCGCAGCACGTTGCCGGTCACTGAAATGGTGTCCTCGCCCTTGCGGATGCGCGCGAGCGAATGCCGCATCGCGTCCTCGGGCGCCAGGATGCGGATGTCCAGGCCCGACGTGTCGTGATCCTTGACATAACGCTCGACCTTCTTGATCACTTCGGCGTCGTGCGCGCGATTTTTGTCCAGCCAGAACACCGCAGGCGTGTTCGACAGGCGCGCACGCGAGACGGCCAACTTCACCCAGTCCGCGACCGGCGCGTCCTTGGTCTGGCACATGCGCCAGATGTCACCGGCTTCGACAGTGTGCTCGAAGATCGTCTTGCCGTTGGAGTCGATCACGCGCAGCACGCCACCTTGCGGCATCTGGAAGGTCTTGTCGTGCGAGCCGTATTCCTCGGCTTTGTCGGCCATCAGTCCGACATTGGGCACGCTGCCCATCGTGGCCGGATCGAACGCGCCGTTCACCTTGCAGTCCTCGATCATCACCTCGTAGATGCCGGCATAGCTGCGATCCGGGATCACTGCCTTGCAGTCTTGCCGCTCGCCCTGCACGTTCCACATCTTGCCCGAGTCGCGGATCATCGCCGGCATCGATGCATCGATGATTACGTCCGACGGAACGTGCAGATTGGTGATGCCCTTGTCCGAGTCGACCATCGCCAGAAGCGGGCGTGCGGCGTACTGCGCCGCGATGTCGGCCTCGATCGCTTGGCGCTCTTCTTCCGGCAGTTTTGCGAGGCAGGCGTAGAGGTCGCCCAGCCCATTGTTGGGATTGAAGCCGGCCCGCCGCAATGACTCGCCGTGCGCGGTCAGCACGTCGCGGAAGAATTCCTGCACCACCACGCCGAACATGATGGGGTCGGAGACCTTCATCATCGTGGCCTTGAAGTGCACCGAGAACAACACGCCTCGTGACTTCGCATCCGCGATCTGCGCGTCGATGAACGCGGCCAGCGCGCGCTTCGACATCACCGCAACGTCGACGATTTCGCCGGCCTGCACCTTGATGCCTTCCTTCAATACCTGCGACTTGCCGTCGGCGCCGTCGAGCACGATCTTCAGCGTTTCGGCTTTCTCCAGCGTCGCGGATTTTTCCGAACCGTAGAAATCGCCCGCCACCATATGCGCGACGTGGGTTTTTGAATCCTTGCTCCACTTTCCCATCCGGTGCGGATGCTTGCGCGCATAATCCTTCACCGACGCCGGCGCGCGCCGGTCCGAATTGCCCTGGCGCAGCACCGGGTTCACCGCGCTGCCCTTCACCTTGTCGTAGCGCGTCTTGATGTCGCGCTCCGCATCGTTCTTCGGTTCGTCAGGATAATCCGGCAGCGCGTAACCCTTTGTCTGCAATTCCGTGATCGCCGCCTTCATCTGCGGCAACGACGCGGAGATATTCGGCAGCTTGATGATGTTGGCGGCGGGCGACAACGCGAGCTTGCCGAGTTCGGCCAAATCGTCGGAGACCTTCTGCTCGTCGTTTAGCACGTCCGGGAATTGCGACAGGATGCGTCCGGCCAGCGAGATGTCGCGCGTCTCCACCTGCACGCCCGCCGAGGCAGTAAAGGCCTCAATGATCGGCAACAGCGAAGCCGTGGCCAGAAACGGCGCTTCATCGGTCAGCGTATAGATGATCCTGGACGTTGCGGACATGGTGGCCTCGATCTCGGCTACAGGGAAACCGCCATTGTCGCGGGTACGCGCAAAGCCGCCAAGCGAATGCACTAAGGAACTTGCACCCTGTTTCGGCGATCATTGCAGGATGCGTAACCTTGCCATCACCTGCATCGCGCTGCTCGCCTGTGGCAGCGCGCTCGCACAAGAGGCCACGCCTGCAATGGCGACGCCGCCTGCCTCTTCGTCCAGCATTACCACGCTGGAAACGGTCAGCGTCACCGGCGAGTTGCCGGGCCCGGGCCTGTGGAAGGTCAGCCGGGACGGCCACGTGCTATGGGTGCTGGGCGTGATCCCGTCGCTGCCGGCGCGCATGCAATGGCGTTCGGCGGAAGTCGAAAAGACCATCGCCGCGTCGCAGGAAGTGATCGCACCGCCGAAGGTCAAGGTGAAACTGGACACCAATTTCTTCGGAAAGCTATTTCTGCTGCCATCGGCATTCGGCGCACGCAAGAATCCCGACGGCAAGACCCTGCGCGATGTGCTGCCCGCGCCGATGTACGCGCAATGGCTGGCGTTGAAGAAGCAGTACATCGGCAACGACGATGGCGTGGAGCATTGGCGACCGATCTTCGCCGCGCTGAAGCTGTATCGCGAATCGCTGAAGAAGAATGGCCTGCGCAGCAGCGGCGAAGTCGAGGACACCGTTGCCGCGCTCGCGAAACAATACGGCCTCACGCCGGTTTCCAGCGATTACACGCTGATCGTCCGCGAGCCCCGGCAGGCGATCAAGGCATTCGAAGCGGCCGGCCCGGACGGCGTAGCCTGTTTTGGTCGCACGCTGGATGCGGTCGAGCACGATATCCCCGCGATGCGCGCGCGCGCGAATGCATGGTCCACCGGTGATATCGACACACTGCGCAAATTGTCCGACAGCCGCTTCCGGCAGGTGTGCACCGATACGATCACCGGTGCCGGATTTGCGCGCCAGCTCGGCATCAGCAATCTGCCTGCGGATGTGCAGGCACACTGGTTGAATCTGGCGCGCGGCGCATTGAAGACGTATCCGCAGAGCTTCGCGGTGCTGCCGATGCACGAATTGCTCGACGCGGATGGTGCGCTCGCGATGCTGAAATCGCAGGGTTACACGGTGCTGTCGCCGGACGAGTTGGAGGCGCAAGCTGCTTCCGCGTCCAGTGCGGCGCAATGAAAAACGGCGCGCGTCACCGGGTCGTTTTCCGTCATTCGTCCATGAACGCGAAAATCAAAAAGCGGACATCCATGTCCGCAGTTTTCAAAAGAGCCCCTCCCCCGATTGACGGATCAAATCCTCCGCCGACCGAATATGAGCGAAGCGATGAACAGAATGATGAAGATGATGAACAGGATCTTGGCGATGCCCGCCGCGGTGCCGGCAATGCCGAAGAACCCGAAGAAGCCCGCGATCAGGGCGATGATCAGGAAAACGATGGCGTAGTACAGCATCGAAACCTCCGTGTACGGATTGTCCGCAACGCGGACGGAATGCCGCCCGTGATGGCGCAGCGGTCGTCAAGCATAACGTCGCAACGTGAGCGTCGCGTGACGAATGTTCGGCTCACATCGTCGCTGCGGGTCCAAACAATCCGTCGTGCATTCGTCTCTACAATCGCGCGATGATCGTGCTGTTCAACAAGCCCTATGGCGTGCTGTGCCAGTTCACCGATCGCGGCACACCCGGCGATCGAAGCGGGCCGCGGCGAACGCTCGCGGAGTTCGGCCTGCCGCCGGATATCTACGCGGCGGGCAGGTTGGATTACGACAGCGAAGGGCTGGTGCTGTTGACCGATGATGGCGCACTGATCAATCGCATCACCGATCCGCGCCACCATTGGCCTAAAACCTATTGGGTGCAGGTAGAGGGTTCGATCCGGCAACCGGCATTGGATCGCCTGCGCAAGGGTGTCGAATTGAAGGACGGCCGCACGCGCCCTGCGCGTATTCGCGTAATGGCCGGCACTCCCGACGGGCTGTGGCCACGCAACCCGCCAGTGCGATTCCGCAAGACCGTGCCGGATGCGTGGCTCGAGATCACATTGCGCGAAGGCCGCAATCGTCAGGTGCGCCGCATGACCGCGGCGGTCGGACTGCCGACACTGCGGCTGATCCGCACACGCATCGGTGATCATGCACTGGGTGGCTTGCCGCCGGGCGAGTGGCGCGCGATCGACGCGCCACCCTCGACGCGCACCCCTTACGCAAGAGCACACCCATGAATTTCAAGGATCATTTTTCCGGTCACGCCGATCTGTATGCGCGTGCGCGGCCGCATTACCCCGAAGCATTGTTCGAATGGATCGCGGCGCAGGCGCCTGCGCGCGTATGTGTGTGGGACGTGGCTTGCGGCAACGGGCAGGCGAGTGTCGCGCTGGCGCGACGTTTCGAGCGCGTGATCGCGACGGATCCCAGCGCGCGGCAGATCGCGCAGGCGCAGGCCGATCCGCATGTCGAATATCGCGTCGAACCTGCCGAACACAGTTCACTTGCCGAACACAGTGTCGACGCGATCACCGTGGCGCAGGCGTTGCACTGGTTCGATCTGTCGCGCTTTGTCGACGAGGTGCGCCGCGTGGCGAAACCGGGCGCGTTATTCACAGCCTGGAGTTATGCAGGCTGTAGTGTCGGTGCTGGAATCGATACCCAGATCGTGCGCTTGTACGAGGACATCCTCGGCGCTTACTGGCCGCCTGAGCGCAAGCTCGTGGACGAGGGTTACGCCTCACTGTCGATTCCGTTTACGCCCGTCGACACGCCCACTTTCGAGATGCGCGCGGACTGGAATGCCGAACAGTTGCTGGCATATCTGCGTTCGTGGTCGGCGGCGCAGCGTTATCGCGCAGCGACGGGCGAAGATGCGATCGAATTGATCGCGGGCGAGTTGCGCAAGCGCTGGAACGATCCCGAACGTCCCCGTGTGGTGCGCTGGAAGCTGGCACTGCGTGCCGCACGCGTGCCGGCGTGAGCCGTCGCGATCCCTGTTGTGGGCCCTCGAATACTCGGCGCCCGCAAGAGCACGAATCCCCTCGTGCATGAAAAAGCCGGCGCTTGCGCGCCGGCTTCCGATTTGAACCTCTCCCCCGTTGTGGGAGAGAGGTTGGGATGAGGGCGTCCTGCCCGTTCCGTTACCAGCCGAAGCCGACACCCGCGCCGACCGAGCTTTCGCCGTTGCTCACCGAACCGCCGATGGTGAAGGTCGCCTGCGGCGAAATCTTGCGCTGATAGCCCACCGACAAAGCCGACTGCCCGCTGGTGTTGCCGTAACCCACGCCCACGCGGTTGTCCGTGTCAATGCCAGCCGCCGAAGCTGCCATCTGCACCATCGCCGTGCTCATCGCCGAGATCTTGCTGATGCGCTTGTCCTGCTCATCGAAGCGAGCGTTGGTCTGCTGCTCGAAGCTGTCCAACTGCGACTGCACACCCGCCACGGTCTGGTCAGTGTACGCCTTCGCCGAGGACAGCGTCTGCGCGCTCTGCGCATCGGTGTAGGTCTTGGCCGAGCTCAACGCCTCCGACGTCTGCTGATCGGTATAGGTGTTGGCCTGAGCCACCGCCTGGCTCATGCTGGTGGTGCTGGCCGCAGCGGAACCGTTCGTGCCACCGCTCGACTGCACGCCCGCCGCTTCCTGCGGCGCGGACACCGCCTGCGCCGACGCCTGTTGCGAAGCTGCCTGCAAGCTTTGCACTTGCTGCGACAGATCATGGATGGTGTCGGAGAGGTTCGTCACCTGTGAGCTGAGCGCAATCGATGAGGCCGTTGCGGTTCCTGTCGCTGCATTCAACTGATTGACGTTCACCGCATCGGTGCCTGCCGTGCCCGCGGCCACATTGGTGATCTGCCGCTCCGCACCCGGCGCGCCGACCGAGACCGTGTTGGCGCGGGTGGCGATTGAGCCGAAGCCGATGGCAACGCTGTTGCTCGCCGTGGCTTGCGCGCTGGCGCCGAAGGCCGAAGCACCCAGGCCACTCGCTACGCTGTCAGAGCCGACCACTGTCGTGCTCTGGGCGGTGGCTTGGGCGGCCGCACCGACCGCGGTACTCAGATTGCCCGTCGCCGCGGCGACCTCATCGGATTGGACCACGCCATCCTGGTTGATGTCATGGATGCCGCCGATCGCCGTGCTGTTGATGCCCGAAGCGACGCTGCTGACACCCATGGCGACCGCATCGATGCCAGTTGCCGCGGCACCCGTGCCCACCGCGGTGCCCTTGTATAGCGCCTCTGTGAAGGCGCCGACAGCGGTGGCCGAAGCGGTGTTGGCAACGGCGTCAGCGCCGATGGCTGTGGAATTGGTTCCCAAGGCTTGCGCTGCGGCGCCGAATGCACTGGCCAGTCCAGCCGTTGCCGCGGTGTATTCGCCAGCATCTATGGTGCCGTTGCCGTTCTTGTCCCAAGCGCCACCCACCGCCACGCTGTTGTCGCCGCTTGCGGTCGTTTGAGTACCGATTGCTACTGCGCGATTGCCCGAGGCAGAAGAATATGCGCCCAAGGCGGTGCTGTACCGACCGCTGGCCGAAGCCCCGCCGCCGAAAGCCGCGCTGTAATAGCCGGTCGCTTGCGCGTATTCGCCCACGGCCGTGCTTCCGGCGCCGTAGGCATGCGCATGCGAACCAACCGCCGTCGCGTAATTGGCCGAGTACTCGCCACCGGCTTGTCCGGCAACCGCACCATCACCCAAAGCGATGCTGTAATTGCCCGCTGCGTAGGCTTGACTGCCCATCGCGCTGCCGTGATTCCCGGTCGCGCTTGCTGCATATCCGGTTGCCGTACTTTGCGTACCGGACGCATAGCTATGCTGACCCAGCGCGGTGCTGTCCTCACCGACGGCCTGCGCTCCATCACCGAACGCACTGCTGCTGTTGCCGGAAGCGACCGCATTCGGGCCTGCCGCAGTCGAGTCCGTACCCGTGGCTGAAGCCTTGTCGCTGCCGTCGTTGGCACCATTCGCGACAAAGTAGTCGCTGGTGGTGCCGCCTGTTCCGACTGCTGCCTGCAGCTGCTCCAGCGTCACGGCGTCGTGTGCCTGGGTGGCATCCGCAACATTGGTGATTTGACGTTCTGCGCCAGGTGCGCCCACCGACACGGTGTTGGCACGGTCGACGATCGAGCCCGCGCCCAAGGCCACGCTGTTGACGAAGCCTGCGGTGCTCGCACCATTGCCGATAGCCACGCCGTTGGTCGCGTCCGCCAGTGCGCCGGTGCCGATCGCCACACTGTAGTCACCCGTGGCTTGTGCTCCAAAACCCACCGCCG
>Ga0070738_10000253_pt1 | contig 163849 bp, 159 predicted proteins | sample Coa_R2_2_FD_66446 | JGI IMG/M metagenome (GOLD analysis project Ga0070738, IMG submission 66446) | Surface soil microbial communities from Centralia Pennsylvania, which are recovering from an underground coalmine fire - Coalmine... | ecosystem: Environmental > Terrestrial > Soil >... | reverse complement strand
CGCCGGCGCGCGCGCCGCGGAAGGACGGCACCGGGACGCGATTCGATACGATCACGACGCGCGCCATAGTGCCTCCTCCCATCCGCGCGACAGGCGCGCGGCCGAATGAATGAGACCGACGTGCGAATAGGCTTGCGGGAAATTCCCCCAAAGCACGTGCGACTGCGGAAGTATGTCCTCCGACAATAACCCCACGGAATTGCGGACGGAAAGCACTCTTTTGAAGATCTCGCGGGCTTCCTCGCGTCGCCCCGCGAGCGCCAGCGCATCGACATACCAGAAAGTGCAGACGAGAAAGGCGGTCTCCGGACGGCCGAAATCGTCGGCCTCGTCATAGCGCATCACGAAACCGTCGCGCACGAGGCGCTTCGAGATCACGTCGAGCGTCTTGGCGACGCGCGGATCATCCGCCGGCAGCAGGCCGATTTCCGGCAAAAGCAGGCACGTGGCATCGGCGATTTCGCCATCGAGCACGCCCGAGAGCCAGCCCGACGGCGTCGTGGCGCGGGCGATGATCTCCTTGCGCAGCTTGATCGCGAGCGAATCCCATTCCGCCGCGTCAGCGCTCTCACCGACCCGTTCGGCAATGAGCGCGAGCCGGTGCAGCGCAGCCCAGCACATGGCGGCCGAATAAGTATGCACGCTGACCCGGCCGCGATATTCCCATGGCCCGGCATCCGGCGTGACGACGCAGCGCGCCGCCAGCCGTCCCATGCCGCGCAATTGCCGATAAAGCGACGCATCGCCCGTATGGGTCAGCCGTTCGTCCCAGAACATCTGCGCCGCCGTCAGGATGATCGATCCATAGACGTCGTTTTGCACTTGCGAGGCGGCCGCATTGCCAACCCTGACGGGGCCCATTTCCTGATAGCCGCGGAGGGCCGGCGCGAGGCGTTCGGCACTGCTCGTCGAAGACGAAATCGGATAGAGAGGGGCGATCAACACATCCTCTTCGCGCAGGACGGCGTCGATCACGAATCGGATAAAGCCCTCCATCGTGCGCGTGGCGCCGAGACGATTCAACGCGCCGACAGTGAAAAAGGCATCACGCAACCAGCAAAATCGGTAGTCCCAGTTGCGCGCCGAGTTCGGCGCCTCGGGGATCGAGGTCGTCAGTGCGGCAACGATCGCGCCTGTGTCTTCGCAGCTGCACAGCTTGAGCGTGATAGCGGAACGGATCACCTCGCTTTGCCATTCGAAGGGAACCGAGAGGCCGCGCACCCAAAGTCGCCAATCTTCGATCGTCTGGGCAAGAAAGCTTTGAGCGAGCGCGTCTGGATTTTCAGGGATCGATTCATCGGGGCCGATGAAAAGACTGATCGGCCGGTCGAGCGCGAATTCGGATTCCTCGAGAATATAAGCGATCGCCATGTCCGCCGTGACGCGCAAAGTCGTATTGGCACCCGAGAAGCGGATATGATTGCTGCCGAAGCTGATCGACGGCTTGTCGGAGCCGTAGTTGAAGACCGGCCGGATGCGCACTGAGAGGCGCACGCGTTTGGCGAGCGGCTCGACGCGACGCACGAGCATGGGCGGGCGGAAACTGCGCCCATAACGCGGAAAGCGCGGCGCGAAATCGATCACCCGAACTTGGCCGCCATGCCGATCGGTGATCGTGGTCTCGAGAACCGCGGTATTGGGAATATAGCGCTGGCTCGTTTCCGCCGCGTCGCGCACCACGACGTCCATGAATCCGCGCGTGGGCTCCTCGCCATCGACCAGCGCGCAGAAGACGGGATCGGCGTCGAGCCTCGGGAAACAGAACCAATTATGCCGCGCATTGCGATCGACGAGACTCGCAACGGCGCAATTGCCGATAACCGCCAAATCGAGTGTGCTCACGGGGCTGCCTCAGATCTCTGCAAAACGTTTGAGCCAGGCCCGTACCTCCTTCGGCCGGCCGGCGAAAACCTCGGCGACGTCGAGGGCAAGGCCGCCGCGCGCGAGCGCCGCGGCAAACCCGTCCCTGTCGGTGACATCGTCGCCAACAAAAACCGGCACGCGGCCGCAAAATGGATCGACGGCCATCAGGCAATCGACCGCGCGGCCTTTGGAGACCGAGCGGGGCCGGATTTCGAACGCCATTTTCGCTTCGAGCACTTCGAAGCCAAGATTGTGCGAAGCAAGCTCGCAGACGAGCCGCCGCACCCTGGCTTCATACGCAGGCGCATTGCGATAATGCGCGACGACGTTGTGCGATTTGACTTCCACGAGCACGCCGGGACAGAGGGTTTCCAATTCTTTCAGCGCCTCGACCCAAGCCAGCGGCACTCTGACGGCGGTCTGGTCATGCAGCCCGTCGGGCAGGCGAATGATCGCTCCGTGTTCTCCGGCAGAGGGCAGGCGCAAAGGCGCGAGCAGCCGATCGAGATCGCCGAGTTGTCGGCCGCTGACGATCGCGAGCGCACCGCCGAGGATTCGGGAGGCTGCCTCGAGGTCAGCCGCGAGATCATGCGGAACGACGACCGCGTCCGGGCGCGCCGCAATATCGAGCAACGTCCCATCGAGATCGAGAAAGAGGGCCCAGTTCCGCTCCGGTCTGGGCGCGACGGCAACCTGCCGTGCTCGGGTCAAGCCCGGATCAGCCATTATCCTTCTCCAGGGGTCCAATGCTGTATGATCTTGCGCCGGAATTCCGGCATATAACGGTCGGGGTCCAAAAGCCATCCCGGTCAAATCATTAGAGGTGAATTGACGCGGCGCGTGCCCCCTCCCCCGAGCGGGCGAGGATGTGAAGGAGCCATAAAAATCGTGCCGGTCAAGCTCACGGATATGTCAGGTGACTTGACGCTCCGAGTGGCCATGCCGAGCGAAACATTCGGATGAGCCGATCCGTATAGACGGGTAAGCCGGAGCATTGGACGCAAAGTACGATCCAAAAGCATGAAGGCGATGATCCTGAAGATTTAGAGGCGCCGATGTCCGAGATCGCCCTGAAAAAAAGTCCTGCCCGGCGCGTCACGATCCGAAGGCATGGCGTCATCGTTCGCCTCACGCATTGGATCAATGCCTTCGCCTGGATTTTTCTGCTCATGAGCGGGTTGCAGATCTTCAACGCCCATCCGGCGCTCTATTGGGGCAAGCAATCGAATTTCGACCGTCCGTTCCTTTCGATGACCGCCTCGACGCAGGATCCGACGCGCGGGGTGACTTGGATCGCGGGCCATGCCTTCGACACGACCGGCTGGTTCGGTGTCTCGAAGAGAAATGGCGAGCTGACGCAGCGCGGCTTTCCGGAGCTCATGACCTGGCCCGGCGAACAGGATCTCGCGACAGGCCGGCGCTGGCATTTCTTTTTCGCTTGGCTTCTGGTGATCAACGGTTCCGTCTATCTGATCGCGGGCCTGCTCAGCCGTCACTTCAGCCGCGATCTTCTGCCGACCTGGCGCGACATTCGCCAGATCCCCCATTCGATCTTCGAACATCTGCGGCTGAGGTTCCCGCACGAGCGGCGCTACAATGTTTTGCAGAAGCTCGCTTATTTTTCCACCGCCCTCATCGCGCTCCCTCTGATGGTGCTGACCGGGCTCACGATGTCGCCCGGCATGGATGCCGCCTTTCCTTGGCTGCTCGAAATCTTCGGCGGGCGTCAATCGGCTCGCTCGATCCATTTCTTCACGGCGAGCTTTCTTGTTCTCTTCGTCGTGGTGCACCTCGCCATGGTGCTGATTTCCGGCGTCTTCAACAATCTGCGTTCGATGATCACCGGACGCTATGTCGTCGAGGAGGAACCCTGATGGCCCCCAAGGTCCTCGTTTCGCGCCGTCGCCTGCTCGGCATTGGCGCGGTCGGCGCCGGTTCGCTCTTGCTCGGCGGCTGTGACGATTCCGTCTCGGAAAATCCAAAACTGCTCGATTTCATCGATAAGGCCGCGGCGTTCACTTATCGCGCCCAGCGGCTAATCCTGCCGCGCGGCGCGCTGGCACCGGAATATTCCGAAATGGACGTTGCAGCGGTCTTTCGTCCGAACGGATCGACGAGTCCATCCGATCCCGCCTATCGGGCGTTGGCGCGCGGCAATTTCGCCGATTGGCGGCTCAAAGTCGATGGGCTCGTCGAGCGGCCCATGCAGCTCTCGCTCGCCGATCTGCGCGCGTTGCCGGCGCGCACGCAGATTACCCGGCACGACTGCGTCGAGGGCTGGAGCTGCATCGGAAAATGGACGGGCACGCCGCTCTCGGAGGTCCTCAATCGCGCCGGCGTCAAACCGCAAGCGAAATTCGTCCTCTTCCATTGCGCCGATAAGTTTTCGCAAGCCGGCGTGCCGGACGCTTTCGATCCGAACCAGTCGGATACGGTCGACGGCGGCGGGGTGAATTATTACGAGAGCATCGATTTCGTCGATGCCTATCACCCGCAGACGCTGCTCGCCTATGGGCTGAACGGCCAGGCTCTACCGGTCACCTATGGCGCGCCGCTGCGCCTGCGGCTCGGGCGCCAGCTCGGCTATAAACAGGCGAAATATGTGATGCGGATCGAACTTGTCGATTCGTTCCGCCGGTTCGGCGCCGGCAGGGGCGGCTATTGGGAAGACCAGGGCTATGAATGGTATGCGGGGATCTAGCCTTGAGACAGTGAAGGGCGCCCCTTCCCCGGACGGCGCGTGGCGCCGATCCGGGATCCAGACAGGTTCAAAAGCTCTTGCCTCGATCCCCGATCGCCCTCGGCGCGGGCGCGTGCGGGGAGGCAGGTGCTAGACGTCGTAAGTTCCGTCGTCGCCACCCCCGCCGAAATCAGACCCGGGGTCGTTGTCGTCATAGGTGACGGTCTCGTCATAGGTATCGCCGGGGTTGGCGATATCGCCCTGACCCGGATCCTCATAATAATTATTGACGATCGTCTCGCCGCCCCCCATGCCGGGGATGCCCGAGGCAATGCCGAGGCCGCCATAATGGCCGCCGAAGAGGTTGCGGATCGAATCGGCAAGCAGAACGCCGCCCGCGACTCCCGCCGCCGTTCCCAGCGCACCCTGCAGGAATCCGCCGCCTGGAGGCGGGCCCATGGGCGCAGCGCCCCAAGGGCCAGGCTCCTGCGGAGCATAGGGCTGCTGCGGGGGATAGGGTTGCTGCGGCTGTGGCCCGGGCTGCGGGCCCTGTTGCCAGGGACCGCCCGGACGCGGCCCCGGCTGCGGGCCGCCCCCGAAAATCGAGCCGAGGCTGCTCAAGAATCCGCCCGAGGCCGGGCGTTGCTCATTGAGCCGCGCTTCGAGCTGCTGCAGGCGCTCGTTGGCGGCGCGGAGCGCCTGCTCCTGCACGATCACCGCTTGCGCTAGGAAATAGGGCGCCGAGGGCATGGACCTCACCGCATCGGCGATCAAAGCCTCGGCTTCAGGATCGCGGGGCGCGTTGGCGGCAGTAGCGCGAATGCGGTCGAAAAGCCCGGTAATGAGCTGGCGTTCTTCGGGCGTCATGGTCTTCTCCTCAGGTTAGGGAGCGCCGCTCATATGGGGGGCGAATGCGGCGGCTCCAAGAGCCGGCTTGCTCCATTTCATCCGCACCCCTAAGAAGCGGACCCGCAGAGGAAGAATATGAGCGAACAGAAAAAGCGAGCGAAATTGCCGCGCGGCTTTGTCGATCTCAGCGCCGCCGACATCGCCGCAACCGAGAAAATGCTCGCGGCGATCAAGGATTCCTACGCACTCTATGGGTTCGAGCCGGTCGAGACGCCGCTCGTCGAATATACGGACGCGCTCGGCAAATTCCTGCCGGATCAGGACCGGCCGAACGAGGGCGTCTTCTCGTTTCAGGACGATGACGAGCAATGGCTCTCGCTGCGCTATGATCTGACCGCGCCCTTGGCGCGCTACGTCGCCGAACATTTCGACCGCCTGCCGAAACCCTATCGCAGCTACCGCGTCGGCAATGTCTTCCGCAACGAAAAGCCGGGACCCGGACGTTACCGGCAATTCATGCAATTCGACGCCGATACGATCGGCACGAGTTCGGTCGCCGCCGATGCGGAGCTCTGCATGATGGCGGCCGATACGCTGGAACGGCTCGGGATCGAGCGCGGCAAATACGTCATCAAGGTCAATAATCGAAAAGTGCTCGACGGCGTGATGGAGTCGATCGGGCTTGGGGGAGAGGAGAATGCTGGGCGACGGCTTACGGTGCTGCGCGCGATCGACAAGCTCGACCGGTTGGGTCCCGAAGGCGTTCGACTGCTGCTCGGTCCGGGCCGAAAAGATGAGAGCGGCGATTTCACCAAGGGTGCGGGGCTCGACGCTTCCGCCGTTTCGCGCGTTCTGAATTTTACCGGATGGAAGGATGCCGGCACCGGCGCGCCCGGCACGTCCGGATCGAGCGAAGCGACGCTTGCGAATTTCGAAGACGCGGTCGGCCAGTCGCAGTTCGGCCGCGAAGGCGTGGAGGACCTCAAAGTCTTCCGCAACCTGATCGAGACCGCGAATTACCAGGACCGCATCCTCATTGATCCATCCGTCGTCCGTGGGCTCGAATATTACACCGGCCCCGTTTTCGAAGCCGATCTCACCTTCGAAGTGCCGGGCGAAGACGGCAAGCCCATCCGTTTCGGCTCAATTGGCGGCGGCGGACGCTATGACGGATTGGTCGGCCGGTTCCGCAGCGAAGACGTGCCGGCGACGGGATTCTCGATCGGCGTCTCGCGCCTCTATGCGGCGCTCAAGGCCATCAATTCGCCGATCGTCACTGGCGCAGCGCGGCGCGGACCCGTCGTCGTTCTGGTGCTCGATCAAGCCGAGATCGCGCGCTACCAGAACTTCGTCGCGCAATTGCGCAGCGCCGGCATTGCCGCGGAACTTTACCTCGGCTCATCCGGAATGAATGCGCAGTTGAAATATGCCGATAAGCGCGGCGCACTCTGCGCCGTCATTCAGGGCTCGAACGAGCGTGCCGAAGGCAAGGTCGCCATCCGCGATCTCGTGCTCGGCGCGGAACTCGCCGCCGCCACCAAGGACCGGGCGGACTATATCGAGCTGCGCACGCGCGCCCAGTTCAGCGTGCCGGAATCTGAGCTCGTCGCAGCGGTGCGCGAAGTCCTGGGGAGGCATCGGTAATTCCGCTTGCGGCGAGAGGAAGGCAGCAGCCTTGGCCACTTCCCCGGACGAGCCCGCCCACGGGGGAAGATCCGGATCTAGGTGCGTCAGGATCCCGGCTCTCCGCTTCGCTTCGGCCGGGAAAGTGGAGCCTTGCGCTCGTGGACTGCTTTGCTCGCAATTGATGGACGATCAGCGCCCGCGCACGAGCGCCTTCAAGTCGGAGGATGGATCGGCAACCAGTTCCGGCGTGATCGGCGCCGAGGTCTCGAGCAGCCGGCGCGCCAGCATATGATCGCCGGCCCGGTTGACGCTCTCGACGCCCGTCAGCCTGCCTTCTTTGAATCCGAAGAGGGAATAGGCCCGCGCCTCATAAGAGCCGCGCAGCACGATCCTGTCGCTCTCGTCGAGAAATCCAGCGATCTGCAGTTTGAGATCGCCCTGATCGCTCCAGAACCAGGGCACGTGATCATATTTCGCCGGCTTTCCGGCAATCAGCTTGGCGAGCGTGCGCGCCTGATCCGTCGCGTTCTGCACCGATTCGAGCCGCAGCTCCGCGCCATGGTGCGTATTGTAGTGATAGACCGAATCGCCGATCGCAAAAATAGTCTCGTCGTTCGTCGCAAGCCGCTCGTCGACCTTGATGCCGTTCGGCGCATCGAGCCCGGCGGCGCGGGCAAGCTCGTCGCTCGGCTTCAAACCGATCCCGACGAGCACAATGTCGGCTGGCAGGACCCGCCCGTCGGAGACGACGACCTCGGCGACCTTTCCTCCACGGCCTTTGATTGCCGTGATGCTCGTCGCGAAATTGAGCTTCACGCCGAAGGCGCGATGCTGGGCGGCGAAGAAGTCGGACGTCTGCGCCGTCACTGAGCGCGCCATGGGCCGGTCGGCGAGTTCGAAGACTTCGACATGGCGGCCCTGCGCCGCGGCGGTCGCGGCGAATTCGAGCCCGATGAACCCGGCGCCGATGACGATCACGTTCTGCGAAGCTTCCAACCGCTCGCGCAAAACCCGCGCTTCGGCGAGCGTACGCAGAGAAAGGACGCCATCGAGATCGGCGCCCTCGATCGGCAAAGTGCGTTGAATGCCGCCTGTCGCAAGAACGAGTTTCGAATAATCGAGCGTACTGCCGGAGGCGAGACGCACGCGGCGCGCGACGCGATCGATCTCGACCGCCCGTTCGCCGAGAACGAGATCGATCTTGTTCTGGGGATAAAAGCCGAGCCCGCGAAGCAGAACGCCGTCTTCGGCGGTGGCGCGTTTGAGGAAAGCCTTGGAGAGCGGCGGCCTTTGATAAGGCAGATCCTTCTCGTCCCCCAAGAGAACGATCTTCTCGGAATATCCTTCTTCGCGCAGGGATGCGGCGAGCTGCACGCCGCCATGGCCGGCCCCGACAATGACGATCTGGTCCATTATTCTTCCTTGGTCCTAAAGCAGAGGTCGTAGGCCGCCCCGATCAGGGACGGAAGGGACGGCGCATCAGAAGCGTGGCCCAGCCCTCGATGTCGATGCGGCCGTTCATCACGATCTTCTGCGCACGGTAGGCGGAGGCGACGCCCGGCACGTCCTGCGGCAGAAGGCCCGAGAGAATGATCTCCCCGCCCGGGGCGAGCGCGCGAGCGAGCGCGGGGGCGAGCTTGCGCAAAGGGCCGGCGAGAATATTCGCAATGGCGAGATCGTAGCGCGCGCCTGCCAGCAGGGGATGGTCGATGCCGTGCGCCTGCACGGCGCGCACGAAGGGACCCGCCCGATTGCGCTGTGCATTGGCGCTCGCCGTTGCGACGGCGACCGGATCGATATCGCCGGCGCGCACGGGAACGCGAAACAGAAGCGCCGCCGCAATGGCGAGCACGCCGGTCCCGGTGCCGACGTCGAGGATCGATTGCGGACGGCGCCGCTTTGCGATGCGCTCGAGGAAAGAGAGACAGCCGCGCGTCGAACCATGCTGGCCCGTGCCGAAGGCCAGCGCCGCCTCGATCTCGATATCGATTTCGTTTGGACGCCGGCGCGCACGGTCGTGGGCTCCATGAACGAGAAATCGTCCGGAGCGAACCGGCGGCAACCCTTCGAGGCCGCGCTTGACCCAGTCGCCGGCTTCGATGCGTGCGAATTCGGCCGCGCCTGCCGCCGCCTCGCCGGCGACAAAGCCGATGAGCGCTCGTATCCGCGCCTCGTCCGGCGGGAGCCCGAAATAGGCCTCGACGACCCAACCCGGCTGATTAGGCACTTCCTCGAAAGCGGCCGCGGCCGTATCGGCCGGATCGAAGGTCTCGACGATGGCATCGACGATCCCGAGCGCGGTGTCGGCAGGGCAGCGCAGGCGCATCTGATAAGCGGCATTATTCGGAGGCAGGCCTTCGAGCATGCCAGCGGCTAACATGAGATGCCGCGGCCGGCAAATTAGGCGAAAGCGGAGCCGGGACAGCTCTAGTTACGAATATTTGACACTATTCTGAAAATATTGGTTGGGAGCTTGCGTTTTATTCGGCGAATCGGGCAATGGCCGCCCGGGACGCCAAAGCCATTTTATAAGTGACTACCACACAAGGGAGATTCGATGTTTCCGCTGCTGCGCCGGAAACCGAACGCCGTCGCACCAACCGAGCCGACTGCAGACCAGGAGAGCCAATTCGCCCAAATCATCGAGGCCGTCGCGGATAAAGGAGCGGCGTCGGTGGCTGCGGACGGGCGCTTCGGCCGCGCGCTCGCAACTCTGGTGCGCCTGACCGAGCAGCGCATGCTCGACGACATTGCGCTTGTCGCGACGCTTTCCGCAGAAGCGTCGGAGACGGCCATCAACGTCGGGTGGATCTCGCACGACATCCATGAGATGACCCATTCGGCCAAGGCGATCTCGGGCGCCGTCGAGGAACTTGCGACGTCGATCCATGCGCTCGCCAAGAATTCGGCTGAAAGCGCCGAAGGCGCCGAGCGCACCCGCAACACGCTCGAGACATGCGTCGCCGATAGCCGCTCCGCCACGAGCGCCATGAAGGTCATCGACAGCCGCGTCAGCTATATCGACGAGCGCCTGAGCGTGCTCGAGGCCACGGCGGAGCAGATCCGCAATATGGCGGGAGCGATCGAGGCGATCGCGCGGCAGACCAATCTTCTCGCGCTCAATGCGACGATCGAGGCGGCGCGCGCCGGCAATATGGGCCGCGGCTTCGCGGTCGTTGCTGGAGAAGTCAAGGCGCTGTCGAGCCAGACCGAAAAGGTGACGGAGGAAATCCGCAACCGGCTCGGCACGTTCGCTTCCGAAATGGCGGAGATCAAAAGCGCCGTAGCCGACAGCCACGGAGCGGTGAGCGACGGCAGTACCATTGTCAACCAGGTCGTCGATCGCGTGACCCGAACCGGCGATGCCATGATCGAAGTCACCCAGCGCGCCCGCCGGCTCGCCGACCTGCTCGAAGATCAGCGTGCCGCCACAACCGAGATCGCCGAGAGTACCGGCAAGATCGCGGCCAAAGTCGGCAAGACGGAGAGCGAGATCGGGGCGATCAATGCGCGGCTCATCGGCTGCGAAGAACTCGCCCAATCCTCGTGGGAAGAAAAGAAGAGCGCCTACCCCGGCGCCGATATCGCGCGGCTACCGGCCGAGGCGGCGCTCTTCAAGCGTCAGCTCGCCACCATGCTGGTCGGCCTTGCGCCGCCGGCACTCCTTTCGACTGCGCTCGAGCCCGGGCGGCTGTCGGCTTGTCTTGAGCGTTATCCGCGCCTCAAGGAACGCCAGCGCGTGCTGGTCGGCAGGCTTGAGCAGACCGCCGTCCAAATTCAGCACGAGGCGCGGCGGATTGTGGCTAGAATCGAAGCGAAGAAATGGGCCGCGGCTTCGGACGCCTATGAAATTTGCGAAAAGGCGCTCGCGGAATTTACCGAGATCGTGAGGCTTATTCTGGCCGAGTTCAGGAACGAGCGCTGATCACCCTGCCTGCAGAAAGCTCTCCAGCACCATTTTGCGGCCGGCCTTGTCGAAATCGACCGTGAGCTTATTGCCATCGACCGCCGCCACGGTTCCCATGCCGAATTTCATGTGAAATACCCGCGCGCCCTTCGTAAAAGAAGAGCCTACCGACGATTTGGCGACGAGCTCGCCCTCGATCATCATGGGGCCGCGACGCGCGGCAGTTTCGCGCCAGCCGGGCGCGCCTGCGCCCCCGCGCGCTTCCTCATTGCGCCGCTGCGCGCGCTGCCAGCCCGGGGTCGCATAGGATGAACCATAAGTATCCATATTGGCAAAGCGCGACTGCGCATAATTGCCGTAGGCGCGACCCGAAGCCATATCGAGCACTTCGACATGCGCCGCCGGCAATTCGTCGAGAAAGCGCGAGGGCAATGTCGTCTGCCAGAGCCCGCGAATCCGCCGATTGGTGGCGAAATAGATTTTCGCGCGGCGCTTGGCGCGGGTGAGCCCGACATAAGCCAGGCGGCGCTCCTCCTCGAGACCGGCGCGGCCCGATTCGTCGAGGGAGCGCTGATGCGGAAAGAGTCCCTCTTCCCATCCGGGCAGGAACACGGTCTCGAATTCAAGACCTTTGGCGGCATGCAGCGTCATGACCGAGACGCGCTCTTCCGAGTCTTGCGCGTCGGCGTCCATGACAAGCGCGACATGTTCGAGAAAGGCCGCGAGACTGGGGAATTCGTCCATGGCGCGGACGAGCTCCTTCAGATTCTCGAGCCGGCCCGCCGCCTCCGCCGTGCGGTCCTTGCGCCACATCTCGGTATAGCCCGACTCGTCCAAGACGATCTCGGCAAGCTCGCCCTGCGGCTTCTGGTCGATCAGTGACGCCCAGCGAGAGAAATCGGCGAGCAGGTCGCGCAGGACTTGCCGCTGCTTGGGTTTTAGTTCCTCGGTCTCGATCATCGCGGCCGCCGACTGCATCAGGCTGATGCGTTCGCGCCGCGCATGATCGTGGAGCAATTGCAAGGTCGCCTCGCCGAGCCCACGCTTCGGCACATTATAGATCCGCTCGAAGGCAAGATCGTCGTCCGGCTGGGCGAGGCAGCGCAGATAGGCGAGCGCGTCGCGAATCTCGGCACGTTCATAGAATCGCGGCCCCCCGATCACCCGGTAGGGCAGACCGAGCGTGATGAAACGCTCCTCGAATTCGCGCATCTGGAACGAGGCGCGCACGAGGATCGCCATCTCCTCGAGCTTTTCGCCCTTGCGCTGGAGAGATTCGATCTCGTCACCGATGACGCGGGCTTCTTCTTCCGAATCCCAGACCCCGGCCACGGTCGGCATTTCGCCGACTTCGCCGTCGGTGAAGAGCGTCTTGCCGAGCCGGCCTTGGTTATGCGCGATAAGGCCTGCCGCAACGTCGAGGATATGGCCGGTCGAGCGATAATTCTGCTCGAGCCGGATGATCTTCGCGCCCGGGAAATCGGCTTCGAACCGAAGGATGTTGTCGACATCGGCGCCGCGCCAGCCGTAGATCGACTGGTCGTCATCGCCGACGCAGCAGACGTTGCCGCGCCCCTGCGCGAGCAGCTTCAGCCAGAGATATTGGACGGTATTCGTATCCTGATATTCGTCGACGAGCATGAAGCGGAAACGATCCTGATAGATTTTCAGGACGTCGGGATTCTCGCGCATGAGGCGCAGAGTTTCGAGCAGGAGGTCGCCGAAATCGGCGGCGTTCAGCACTTTCAGCCGCTCCTGATAGAGCGCATAAAGCTTGGCTCCCTTGCCTTCGGCGAAAGCCGCCGCTTCGCCCGCCGGCACGTGGAGAGGATCGAGGCCGCGGTTTTTCCAGGCATCGATCTGATAAGCGAGCGCACGCGCCGGCCAGCGCTTGTCGTCGACATTCTCGGCCTGCAACACTTGTTTCAGCAGGCGGATCTGATCGTCCGTATCGAGGATCGTAAAGGAGGATTTGAGTCCGACGAGCTCGGCATGGCGGCGCAGGATCTTGGTCGAGATCGCATGGAAAGTGCCGAGCCAGGGCATGCCCTCGGCAACGATGCCGGCAAGCAGGCCGATACGCTCCTTCATCTCGCGCGCCGCCTTATTGGTGAAGGTCACGGCCAAGATCTGGCTCGGGAAGGCGCGACCGGTGGCAAGAATATGAGCGATGCGGGTGGTGAGCACGCGCGTCTTGCCGGTGCCGGCGCCGGCCAGGACAAGCAGCGGCCCGTCGAGCGCTTCGACAGCCGCGCGCTGAGCAGGATTGAGTCCGTCGAGATAGCGCAGGCCGGCGCTTGCGCGCGCCGCAATTCCGCCTGGGCGCGGATCCGGCGCGTCCAGGTCGAAACCCCGATTTTCAAAGGGGTCGCTCAATCCTGAAATCTCCCGCTGGAAGAACGACTCAAAACTCGAGCTCAATGTGGGGGTTTTGCTATCCCCTGTCCACGAACGCAGCAATGGGAACCTTCGGTTGAGGCGCAGATTGACAATGCTGCGCCAAGCCTTGCTCCGGGACGACCGCAATGGCCCACATGAAAGCTGTTCGCATACACGCCTTCGGCGGGCCGGACGTGCTCCAAATCGAGGAGCTTTCGATACCCGAGCCTCGAAAGGGCGAATTCCTTGTCAAGGTTCAAGCCGCCGGCGTCAACCCGGTCGATTACAAGATCCGCGAAGGGAAATATCCGCCCGTAAAGGAGGGGGATCTTCCCCTGATCATGGGGCGCGACATCTCGGGCCTTATTGCGGCATCAGGCTCGGGGACAAGCGACGAACTGAAAGAGGGTGATGCCATCTATGCGATGCTGGCAGGCAAAGGCGGCGGATACGCCGAATATGCGCTGGTCGCGAAAGAAGCGGCCCGCAAGCCCGCCGCTATCGACTATGTCGCCGCGGCCGCCACGCCATTGGCCGGCCTGACCGCCTGGCAAGGCCTCTTTCGTTATGGCAAGCTCGAACCGGGCCAGCGGGTGCTCATCCATGGCGGTGCAGGCGGCGTCGGCCATTTCGCCATCCAATTCGCCAAGGCCAAGGGTGCCTTCGTCATTACGACCGCTGCCAAGGACGACCTCGATTTCGTACGTTCGATCGGCGCCGACGAGGCGATCAATTACAAGGAACAGCGTTTCGAAGAGGCGGTGCACGACGTCGATATGGTCTTCGATCTCATTGCCGGCGAAACACAGCAGCGTTCCTTCTCGGTGCTCAAGCGCGGCGGCGTTCTCGTCTCGACCTTGACCGAGCCCGACCAGGAGAAGGCGCGCGCGCATGGCGTGCGCGGCTTGCGCTATACGGTCCAGGAGAACGCCGCCGATCTCGATGAAATCGCCCAATTGATCGACGACCGCAAGGTCAAGCCAAAGGTTGGCAGGATCTTTACTTTGAACGAGGCGGCCAAAGCGCAAGTCTGCATTGCGGAGGGCGATATTCAGGGCAAGGTCGTTCTTCGGATTTCCGATTAGCACGCGGCTATGACCCGGTGTTCCTCGCGGAAAGGAGCTAGCGGCCGACGTGCCGCGGCTTGTTCTTCCTTTTGGTCGAGGACATGGAGCGAAGTTCCTTTTCGCTCATCGAGTTCAACATCGATCTCGAAGCACCTTTCAGCTTGCTTTTACTGATCTCGCCGCGCTTTGCCGCGAAGCGGGGCGCGAGCGGCCATTTGCTGAGCTTTCGATCTCGCGGGCATCCTCTGCTCCTTATCAATTGCGGGTCAATTGCGGGTCAAATGCGCGGGTCGAGCCGCGAACAGTGCCGGATTGCGCTCGATTTCAAATCTGCGCGCCGCAAAAAGTTCACGCAAAAAGTTCACGCAAAAGTTCACGCAAAAAGTTCACTTGGCGCAAGCCGGAACCTGCCCTCTCAGCGACCGTTGAACCGCATCGCGCTGCGCGGAGCGCGCGAGGAAGCCGCAGGAGAGAAGGATGAAGGGATTGGTCTATAACGGCCCGCGCGAAGTGCGGGTGATCGATGTTCCCGACCCGAAGATCGAGAAGGAAACGGACGCGCTGGTACGCGTCACGACGACGAATATCTGCGGCTCCGATCTGCATATGTATGAAGGCCGCACGAGCGTCGAAAAAGGCAAGATTCTCGGCCACGAAAATCTCGGCCGCGTCATCGCCGTCGGCAAGGCGGTGGATCGCGTGAAGGTCGGCGATTGGGTTTGCCTGCCCTTCAACATTGCCTGCGGCTTCTGCAAGAATTGCGAGCGCGGGCTGACCAGCGCCTGTCTCACCACCAACCCCGGCGGCGCCGGCGCTGCCTACGGCTATGCCGAAATGGGCCCGTATTCCGGCGGTCAAGCGGAATTGCTGCGCGTGCCTTATGCCGATTTCAATTGTCTCGTCCTGCCGCCTGACGCCGAAGAAAAGCAGAACGATTACGTCATGCTGGCCGACATCTGGCCAACCGGCTGGCACGCGACCGAACTCGCCGGCCTCAAGAGCGGCGAATCGGTTGTTATCTATGGCTCAGGTCCGGTCGGGCTCTTTGCCGCCTATTCCTCGATCATCAAGGGCGCGAGCAAGGTGATGGTCGTCGACCGTCACAAGGATCGCCTGAAGCTCGCGGAAGACATCGGCGCCATTCCGATCGATGATTCACGCGAGGATCCGATCGATGCGGTCATGAAATATACCAAAGGCGAAGGCGCCGACAGAGGCTGCGAATGCGTTGGCTGGCAATGCCACGATCCGGCCGGGCACGAAGTGCCGAACGACACGATGAACAAGCTCGTCAAATCGGTGCGCCCGACCGGCTCGCTCGGCGTCGTCGGCGTCTTCGTGCCGAAAGATCCGAAGCCCGCCGACGAGCTGATGCAGCATGGCGAAATCGCCTTCGACTTCGGGCTCTTCTTTCACAAAGGGCTGCGCATGGGTTCCGGCCAATGTCCGGTCAAGGCTTATAATCGCCTGCTCTGCTCGTTGATTGCCGAAGGCATAGCGCAGCCGTCATTCCTCGTCTCGCACGTCTTGCCTCTGGATAAGGCGCCGGACGCTTATAAGCATTTCGACTCGCGCGACGACGGCTGGACGAAGGTCGTGCTGAGGCCGGCAGCTTAAAGGAAGCGCCGCGATTACAGGGGCCGTCTCTCCCGTTTCCAATCCGCGCTGTGCACGGTAGATTGGAGGCGGGAGGACAATCATGAGTGGACTTTACGGGAAGACCCATCGCGATTTCCAGGATCGCCACGCCACGCGCAGACTGGCGGACCGGCTGGAAGAGATGTCGCACGAGACTTTCGACGAGGCCGACCGTGCGTTCATTGAAAGCGCCGCGATGTTCTTTCTCAGCACGGTGGACGAGCGCGGCCGGCCGACCGTTTCCTATAAGGGAGGCGCTCCGGGATTCGTGAAAATATTCGGCCCTGCAGATCTCGTCTTTCCGGTCTATGACGGCAACGGCATGTTTCTGTCGCTTGGAAACATCGCCGCCAATCCGCAAGTCGGGCTGCTCTTCATCGATTTCGAACACCCGCGTCGTCTGCGCGTGCAGGGAGCGGCGCGCATCTTTCGCGAGGCGGAATGGCTCGCCGCCTATCCCGGCGCAACTTATGTCGTCGGCGTCCAAGCCGAGCGCATTTTCGTCAATTGCGGTCGCTATATTCACAAAGCGGATGGCACCACGCTTTCGCGCCATGTTCCGGACGCGAGCGGCGGGCAGCCTTTCCCGACCTGGAAGAGGATCGAGATCTTCGGCGACTGCCTGTCCGGCGCCGAGAACGACGCGTTGCGCCGAGCGGGCGGACCTATTGCGTTCGATGCCTACCGCGGCGAGGACGACGCCCCGTCAAGTTGAGCGCACCCGCGATTCGTCTCCCAAGCCGTCGAAGCGGCGTGAGATCAGGCGCGCCGAGTCTTGCGGGCAGCGCTTTTCCGCGTTGACGTCTTACGCGCGGTCTTGCGGGCCGCGGTCTTGCGCGCGGGGCTCTTGCGGGTTGCAGTCTTGCGGGCCGTCGTCTTGCGCGCGGTCGTCTTGCGTGCATTGGTTTTGCGGGCCGTGGCTTTACGTGCCGTGGTCTTGCGTGCTGCTTTGCGCGCGGTGCTCCTGCGGCCTGTCCCCTCGGCTCTCGCCTGCCCCGTCTCGCCGCGCCGTTCCTTCGATTTCGTCTTGCGCAGGCTCGCGCGGTTCTTCTGCGGGCTCTCGTATTTCGAGGCGCCGGCCTCGCGCAAAGCGATGGCGATGGCCTGCTTGCGGCTTTTGACCTTGCCACCGCGCCCGCGCGACAATTCGCCATGCTTATATTCATGCATGACCCGCCCGACCGTGTTCTTTTGCGCTCTTGATTGACGTCGCGCCATTGTGATTCTCCCTGGGAGAGTCGCCTCATGTGAGGCTTTCACCCTCGTCCCAACAGCCTTAACGCCGAGATCGCAGCTAAGTTCGCAAAACGGCGCTTTTTGCGGAACGGCATGCGCCATCGCGCGGTTATCAATGGTTTTGGCGAGGAGACATTGGGGGATCGTCTCGCTTCTTCTCCTCGTCATGATTTCCTGCCTGCAATCCCGTCCCTTCCCTTGCTCCTGAGGTCGGCATGAACAATTCGAATCCGCGCGTCTCCTACTGGCACCTCTGGACCGATCCGAGCGGAATGAGCCGGCAGACGCGCTGCGCCATGACGGAATTCGAGCCGATCGGTTTCAAGCTCGGCGCGTCATGCTGGCAGAGCAAGAAGCTTAATGATCGGGCAAGCGTCTTCACCACCATACTGCCGGTCGGCTGGATCAGCGGATGGCAGGAGAATCCCTCTCCGCGATGGATCATTCCGCTTTCCGGGCGCTGGGCCGTCGAATCCATGGATGGACAGCGGGTCGAGATGGGCCCGGGCGAGATCCTGTTCGGCGACGATCAGAACACGAAAGAGCGGGAGGGACGCAGAGGCCATCGCGCCGCGGCGGTGGGCGACAAACCCGCGGTGCTGATGATCGTGGAATTCGAGGCGCTCGCGCAATCGATCTCGCCCTGCCGCTTTCGCTAGCGTGCCGGCACATAACTGCGGCTCCGCGAACTATTCGTTGTTATGCGTGCCCTTCACCATTCCGCCTTCGAGCTTGGTGAAGGGCACGAATGCGATCGGCGCGCCGCCGTAGATATCCGAGCGCGCGACATTGATCGCGCCGCCCGGCTCGTGCATCGCCACGACCTTCAAAACGTGCTGGGCGCCGGGCGGGCCGACCGGGATCACCATGATCCCGCCCGGCTTGAGCTGTTTGAGGAGCGGCGGTGGAATATGGTCGATGCCGCAAGTGACAATGATCCGGTCGAAAGGCGCGAACTCCTCCCAGCCGTAATAGCCGTCGGCATTCTTCGTCTTGATCGATCGATATTCGACATAGCCGCGCGCGATGAGCGAATCGTAGAGCCGGCGCGTGCGCGCGGCGAGCGCCGGAATGATCTCGATCGTAAAGACGCTGTCGGTGAGATTGGAGAGATAGGCGGATTGATAGCCCGATCCCGTCCCGATCTCGAGTACTTTGGCGCCGGGAGCGACATCGAGCACGCTCGTCATGCGCGCCACGGTATGCGGGCCGGTGATCGTCACGCCAAAGCCGATGTCGAGATAATGCCAGACATAAGCGCGGCCCAAGTTGGCCGGCGTGACGAAATCCTCGCGCGGCGTCAGCAGGTAGCCGCGGACATTCTTGGCGCCCCAAATGTCCTTGTGCTGGAAAAGCGCCTGCAGGCGGTCCCAGCGCTCGGCCAGGAATTTCGGGTCTTCGCCGCGATTGACCTGCATCCAGTGGACGAAATGATCCTGCGAATCGTAAGGCGGCATGCCGGCCTTCTCCGCCGGCATGGGAACATTGGCAAAGCTCTCTTCGCAGCCGCAACCGAAGGCGGCAAGGCTCGCCAGACCTTTGAGCAATTCTCGACGATTCATGAGCCCCGCCGGAGATCTTGCAACGAGCCTAGCACGGATTTTGCCCGCAGGCCTCGCCTCCTTTACCCTAATTTTTAAGCCTCGACGTGCTTTCCGGCGGGGGCCATTGCGCCGAATTTGCCTTGCTTGACACCTCATAAGCGAGACCCCTAGAACGCCCTTGAGCGATTGATGCTTTGCTTTTGCGCGAAGCGGCTCGGAATTCCGCGTGGGTTTGGAGACCGGCGGTGAAAATTCTCGTCACTGGCGGAGCGGGCTTTATCGGTTCGAATCTGATCCCGGAATTGCTACGCACGGGCGAGCACGAGATTTCCGTGCTCGACAATGAGTCGAGCGGTCGCTTCGCCGATATCGCAGATTATCCGATCGACTTCACTCGCGGCGATTTGCTCGACGAAGACGTCTTGGCGCAAGCCGTAGCCGGCCGCGATGCGATCATCCATCTCGCAGCCGACGCGCGCGTCATCGATTCGATCGCCGACCCGAGGCGCAATTTCGAGACGAATGTCGTCGGTACATTCAAGCTCTTAGAAGCGGCACGCCAGGCCGGCACGCGGCGCATCGTCTACGCCTCGACGGCGGGCGCGATCCTCGGCGAAGCGCCGGCGCCGATCGACGAGACTATGGTTGCGCGCCCGCTCTCGCCTTACGGGGCCTCGAAGCTCGCGGCGGAAGGTTATCTCTGCGCATTCGGAGCGGCTTACGGCATCCGCACCTTGTCGCTGCGCTTCTCGAATGTTTTTGGGCCGAAGTCGTACCGCAAGGGCAGCGTCATTGCGCACTTCTTCAAGCGTCTCATAGCCGACGAGCCGCTCATTGTTTATGGCGATGGAAGCCAGGTACGTGATTATCTCTTCGTCGGCGATCTTGTTCGCGGCATTGCGGCGGCGATCGGAAAGGCGGCGACCGGAACGTATCAATTGGGCAGTGGCCGCCCTACCTCGCTGAGCGAGCTCCTCGCCGCGATGCGCCAAGCTATCGGCCCGAACGTTCCGATGAGAATCGCTTATGCGCCGTTTCGCGCCGGCGAAGTCCATACGACCTGGTGCGACATTTCCCTGGCGCGTGAAAAACTGGGCTTCGACCCTTCGACCTCGCTCGTCGAAGGGCTCGCCACAACCTGGGCCTGGTTTCAGAAGGTGGATCAGGAAACCCTAAGCGCGCCGACATGCGTCTAGCCGTCATTGGATCGCAAGGTCAGGTCGCGCGATCGCTCGTCGAGCGAGCACCGGCGGATGCCGAGATCGTCACGTTGGGGCGCCCCCATTTCGATCTTGCCGCCCCGGCATCGATGATCCATGCCGTAGAACGCATCAGACCGGACATGATCGTCAATGCCGCCGGCTATACCGCGGTAGACAAGGCCGAGTCGGAGGAGGATCTCGCCTATCGCATCAATGCGTTCGGCGCAGGCAAGCTGGCCGAGGCGGCCGACCGCCTGGCCGTTCCGCTGATCTATTTTTCGACCGATTACGTCTTCGACGGCACGCTCGATCGAGCCTACCGCGAGGAAGATTTGGCCGCGCCGATCAACGCCTATGGGCGCACCAAGCTTGCCGGGGAAGATGCCGTGCGCGCCGCTGGCCCGGCGCATGTGATCCTGCGGACCTCATGGGTCTATAGCCCATATGGAACGAATTTTGTGCGCACCATGCTGCGGCTCGGCGAAACACGCGACGAAGTCGATGTCGTCGCGGATCAGGTCGGCCAGCCGACCTCGGCGCTCGACATTGCGGATGCCGTCTTTGCGATCTGCAGAAGACTCGCAGTACGGCGGCGCGAGGAAATTTGTTTCGGCACATTTCATATGGCGGGAACCGGCGCGACCTCCTGGGCCGATTTCGCCGAAGCCATATTCGCCGAGGCCGCGCGCCACGGGCGCCGACGGGTTGCAGTTGCGCACATCAAGGCAGCAAACTATCCAACGCCGGCCCGCCGGCCGGCGAACTCGCGGCTCGACACCGGGAAATTAGCGGAGACGTTCGATATCGTACTTCCCGATTGGCGCCGGTCGCTCGCCCCGATCGTCGCACGGCTCCTCGGTTAGGAAAGATCATGCGCGGCATCATTCTGGCGGGCGGAAGCGGCACGAGATTGCATCCGATCACCCAAGTGGTCTGCAAACAGCTCTTGCCGATCTACGATAAGCCGATGATCTATTATCCTCTATCGACCCTGATGATCGCCGGAATCCGCGACGTTCTTGTCATTGCGACGCCGAGCGATCTCCCGCTCTTTCAGCGGCTTCTTGGCGATGGCGCCCAATGGGGCATCAAACTCTCCTATGCCGAACAGCCGCGTCCGGAAGGACTCGCGCAGGCCTATCTCATCGGTGCGGATTTCGTCGGCCTCGAGAGCTCGGTCCTGATTCTCGGCGACAATCTCTTTTTCGGCCACGGTCTGCCGGAACTCTTGAAGGCGGCCGCGCAGAAGAAGAGGGGCGCCACGATTTTCGCCTATCACGTCAAAGATCCGGAACGCTATGGCGTCGTCGAATTCGATTCAGTCGGCCGCGCAACGTCGATCGAGGAGAAGCCCAAAAATCCGCGCTCCAACTGGGCGGTCACCGGACTTTATTTCTACGACGGGCGGGCGGCCGAACTTGCCGCGAAATTGAAGCCGTCGGCGCGCGGCGAGCTCGAGATTACCGATCTCAACAATGCCTATCTCGCACGCGGTGAATTGAACGTCATGAAAATGGGCCGGGGTTTTGCCTGGCTCGATACCGGCACGCCCGATTCGCTTATGGAGGCTTCGGAATTCATCCGCACCATCCAAACGCGGCAGGGCAATCTGATCGCCAGCCCCGAGGAAATTGCGCTCGCCGCGGGATGGATCAGTGAGCGCGAGGTTCGCCAGATCCTGGCGAAAATGACGAAGAACGCCTATGCGGCAAGCCTTGCCGCACTGCTCGATCGGCAGGAATAGGTTCTGCACGGGCTCAGGGCCGGGCTTCACCCCGCGATCCAGGCTCATGATAGAGAGCGCATGGACGCGCGGATCAAGTCCTCCATGAAGCTACTTCTCACGGCGGGTGTTACGGCGCGAATTCCCCTGCCTCCCATCTGCCGAGGAAATCGGCGTAGGCGTTCGCCAATCCTTCGCGAAGCCCGATCGAAGGCTTCCAGCCGAGCGCCGTCAATCGGCGCGTATCGAGAAGCTTGCGCGGCGTACCGTCGGGTTTTGCGGGATCGAATTCGAGCCGTCCCGACCAGCCGACGGTCTTGGCGACGAGATGCGCGAGTTCGGCAATCGTGATCTCCTCGCCGCTGCCGACATTGATCGGCTCCTCGTCGTCCCAATGTTTCATCAGGAAAACGCAGGCATCGGCGAGATCGTCCACGTGCAGAAACTCCCGCTTGGGCGCCCCCGTACCCCAGATCGTGACGCGCGCGGCGTTCTCAGCCTTTGCCTCGTGGATTCGCCGGATGAGCGCCGGGACGACGTGGCTGGCGGCAAGATCGTAATTATCGTTCGGCCCGTAGAGATTTGTGGGCATGGCGGCAATGAGGTTCATGCCATATTCGCGCCGATAGGCCTGCACGAGCTTCACGCCTGCGATCTTGGCGATCGCATACCATTGATTGGTTTCTTCGAGCGGTCCGCCGAGAAGGGAAGATTCCGGCATGGGCTGCGGGGCGAGGCGCGGATAAATGCAAGAGGAGCCGAGCAACATCAGCTTTTGCACGCGACAGCGGCGTGCGGCTTCGATGACATTCGCCTCGATCATCAGGTTGTCGTAGAGGAATTGGCCGGGATAGGTCGCATTGGCCAGAATGCCGCCGACGCGGGCCGCGGCGAGGAAGATGAATTCGGGACGATGCTGCGCGACCCAGGCCTCCGTTTCCGCTTGGCGGCGCAGATCGAGGCTCGCGTGCGGTACGCTGAGCAGCTTGGCGCCTTCGCGAAGAAGGCGCCGCATGAGCGCCGATCCGACGAGACCGCGATGCCCTGCAACCCAGACGCGGCGACCCGTGAGTTCACTCAAATGCGCCATTCACACCTCGGGCGGGCTTCCGCCATGCGGGGAACTCAAAGCGAGCCTTCTATGAGCCCATGCGCTCATTCTCAAGCCGCTATCTGCGCCGCAAGGAAGGAATAGAGCCGATATGTTGCGCAATGTCCGGCGCCTTTATGCTGCGGCAGCGATCATGCTGCTCAACTTCATCCTTCTCTTCCTCGTCGTAAATCTCGGCCTCGCATGGATCTCGCCCGCTCCGTACGGCAGCGCGGCTCCGGAGCCCCCCGGCCTTTGGCTCGCGCAAAAATATGGGTTCGCCCGCCTCTCGCATGCCTATCCGGGGTGGAAGCTCGGCGATCTACGCGAATTCTTTACCGAGACGAATATCGGCACGGTCAGCGCGTTCGAACCTTTCACGCAATTTAGGCCCATTGCCGGGCACAGCCGGTTCATCAATATTTCGCCGGACGGCTTTCGAATAGGGCGCGCGCAAGCGCCCTGGCCGCCCTTGCCTTCCGGCATCAATATTTTCTTCTTCGGCGGTTCGACGACGCTGGGGGTCGGCGTTCCCGACGACCGCACGATTGCGTCGGACTTCCAGAGCCTCGCCCGGCAATGCAATCCGGCGGTCTCCGTCTATAATTTCGGCCGGGCATTTTATTTCAGCACGCAGGAGCGGATCCTCTTCCAACAGCTTCTTCTGCAAGGGCACGTGCCGGCGATCGCCATCTTTCTGGATGGGCTGAACGACTTCCATTTCGATGACGGCCAACCCGAATGGACGGACCGCCTGCAAAATTTCATGGCGGGAAGGCCCGATGTGGGGCTGCTCTTCAGGCAATTGGCGCCTCGCGTGCCGATCGGGCGCTGGATCGGTAACATGTTGGCCGAAGGACAGCGCCACGCGCTGCTCGCTCCCGGCGGATCGGACGAGACGATCATCCCCGACACGTCGACCCGCGCCTCTTACGAGGCGCCTGCGCCCATCACTCTGGAGCCGGACGCGAACGACGTGTCGCGCGCGCAAGCCGTCGTGCAAAGATTGCTGCGCAACGAAGGAATGACCGAGAACCTGGGCAAGACCTTCGGCGTCAAGGTGCTCAACGTTCTCCAGCCGGTCCCGACTTTCGGCTATGATCTTCGCTATCTCAACATATTCAGCGGCGATATCGGACAATTCGCCCCCTTCCGCCTCACCGCCGCCGGCTACAAGATCCTGGAGCAGGCCGGACCGACCGGCCGTGGCGAGGCCCTGTGGCTCGGGGACATGCAGCGCGCCCGCATGCAAAATCTCTACGTGGACGACGTTCACTATACCGAGGCGTTCAGCCGGGAAATCGCCGAACGGATCTTTAAGGAAACGATCGCCCGGAATCTCTTCGCCTGCCGCGGGTGAGCCCTTTACCACGAGCTTTGCCGCGGCCCGAAAGGGATTGTTATCCTAATTTGCTTATTGGTAGTCGCGAAAGGACCCAGGCCAGAGCGAACTGGGTGCCAAGCCCATGCGCATCGCACTGGTGGAACCGAGCCGAACGAACCAGCGGATCGTTGCCGGCCTCATCGAACCCTGGGGACACGAAGTCTATTCGTTCGCCGATGCGCCGGAGGCGCTCGCGTTCTTGCACGTGGAACCGGACGTCCGCGTTCTCATATCGAGCATCGAACTTGATTCCATGTCCGGCATTCAGCTCGTCAGGAACGTGCGCGCATCGCTCGAGCCGCAGCGCCCGCTCTACATCATCGTCATGTCTTCGAGCCACGAGCGATCGAAGATGATCGAAGCGCTCGACGGCGGCGCCGACGATTATATCTCCAAGCCGCCGATGACCGAGGAGCTGCACGCGCGGCTGCGCGCCGCGGATCGAATTACATCCATGCAGGCCGAGCTCGTCGTCCTGGCAAAGACCGATCCACTGACCGGCCTGCTCAACCGCCGCGCTTTCGTCGAGGCTGCGCAAAGATTGCTGGAGCGCGCCGCCACCGGCCATCCGCTCTCGGCGCTCATCTGCGACCTCGACAAATTCAAGTCGATCAACGACACCTATGGGCACGAAGTCGGCGATCTGGTGCTCCGAAAGGTGAGCGCGGAAGCGCGGGCTCTGGGCGTTCCCGCCGGCAGGTTGGGCGGCGAGGAATTCGCCTTCCTGGTGGAGGCGGCATCCGACGGGGCGATCGAGCTCGCCGAACGTTTCCGGGCGGCGGTCGCCGAGCTCGCGATCCCGGCCGCCGGCGGCGAGATCAAGGTCACGATCAGCATCGGCTTGGCCGAATGGAAACCGGCCGATACTTTGGATTCTCTCCTGAGGAAGGCGGATATCGCCCTTTACGAGGCCAAGCGCTCGGGGCGCAATCGCACGATCGCCGCCGACACGTTTCCGCTCGCCAAAGAGCACGAACAATGGCGCGGCATCGCGCGCATGACGGCGCGCAGCGCGAGTTAGCTGCGCGGCGCCTCTTCGTTCGCCTACAACCCGCTCAGCTGCAGACGGCCGCTGCCGCTTCGGCCACCGTTTGATCCTGCTCGCCGTTTCCGCCGCTGACGCCGACCGCTCCGACGATTTCGCCATTGACTTTCAGCGGGACGCCGCCGGCGAAGATCATCACGCGGCCGTGGTTCGATGCGTTGATGCCGAAGAATTGGTCGCCCGGCTGGCTGTTTTCTCCAAGCGCCTTCGTCGAAATATCGAAGGCCTTCGCCGTGAAAGCTTTATTGATGGCGATATCGATGCTGCCGAGCCAGGCGCCATCCATGCGGATGAAAGCCTTGAGATTGGTGCCGGCATCCACCACCGCGATATTCATCGGGCAGCCGATCTCGCGCGCCTTCGCCTCGCCCGCCGCGATGACCCGATGTGCCTTTTCCAAACTGATCATGTTAGCCCTCCTCGTTCGGGTGCTCGATTTTGGCGAGCGACCAAATCATCCGATGACGAATAAAGGAAGACATGGGCGAGGGCGGCGGATCGCCGCTGGTCCGGCTAGACCGAGGCGGCCGACGAGGCGAGGAGCGGCGGCAGAAACGGCCGTGCCAGCCGGGCGTAAGTCGTAGCCGCGCGCGCGACATAGAGAGGCGTCAAATGCGCGTGGCTGAAATCGGAGAAATCCCGGCGCTCCAGATCCCACCACAAATGCGCCCAGAGATGGAGGCTCACGGCATCGTACGGAAGCGCGCAATCGCGTTCGAATAGTCCTCCAATGCCCTCGCGGCTCCAGTCGAATGCGAAGAAGCGGCTCTCCGGCTCGACGCGGATGAGGCGAGGAAATTCGCGGGCGAGCCGATAGGGCAAAAAGGTCGAATGATTGCTCCAGCTGCCGTCGAAAGCATTGGGCATGCGCTCCATCCATAATTCGATGAAGGCAGATCGAGGCTCGGCCATGATATAGGCGTTGCAAAGCGAGCCTTCCGGCGGGGATGGTGCGGAGGCATCGATCGCCTCCCGGCCCATGACGCACGACTGATCGAAAAATTCGGCCGGCGGCCGGGCGACGAACAGCGTATCCATATCCGCATAAATGCCGCCATGCTCGTGGAGGACGCGCAGGCGGACGAAATCCGAGATATGGGCGTAGCCGAATCTTTTATCGTAATCGTCGTTATAGGCGAGCGCGAGCGCCAGATCGCTCTCCGGAATTGGCGCAATCTCGATCTGCGGCCGGATAAGATCCCAAAGCTCGCCCCAGGGCTCGTGGCGAAGATGCAGGACGATGCGCTCCGGCGCGTTGACCTCGAGGCACGAGGCGAGGCAAAGATAATGCATGAGATGAAAGGGCTCGGTCTGCGGCTGCAGCCCGAAGACGAAATGATAGACGTTCGGTATTTTATGCGGCTGAGCCGTCTTGAAAGCGCGCATGAAACGTCCCGGATCAGCGATATTCCATCCCTGGTGCCGCCATCCCTATGCGGACGGCGGCTCGTAAGTTCCACGAGATAATGGATGAAGCCGGCGGCAATTGGCCGAATTCTTTCGGCCTCGAAATCCATTTTGCCGCGCCTCTCGATTAGGACAGAGCGTCCCGGAAAAATGCGACGCCCCCCGGATAAATCCAGCCTGCGCTATATCGGGCTCGGCGATGCCACCGGATATGGAATTGCGGCCGCGGCGCTCGTGCGCGCGCTGCGCGACATCGGCGTCGACATCGTCTGGGAGCCGCTGCTGCCGGGAGGCGCCTTGGGCCTCGGCTATGCGCCGGCGGCCTGTACCGATGCAGGCCCGGAGGACCTGCGCGCTCTGCGCGACGACGGGCGCGCCTGCGAGACGAGCATCGTTCACTTCGTTCCGGAATATTATCCTTTTTTCATTGCGCGCGAACGCGCCCGGGGCGCGCGCCGGATCATCGGCCATACCGTTTGGGAAACGGATCGCCTGCCGGCGCATTGGCCGGCCCTCATCAATCAGCTCGATGCGGTGATCGTGCCGACGCAGTGGAATTGCGAAATCTTTCGCGGCAGCGGCGTTTCGATCCCGATGATCGTCGCCCCGCACCTGCCGCAATTTTCCGCGCCGCCCGCGGCGGCTGACATCGAGAACTTGCGTCGCCGGCTGCCGGATATGGGCGGCCGGCGCGTCTTCTATACGATTTCCGCCTGGCTCGAACGCAAGGGGATCGCGCCGCTCGTTTCGGCCTTCGCGCAAGCCTTCGAGCGCGACGATCCCGTGGCGCTGATCGTCAAGACGAATGCTTATGATCTCGAGCGCGTGCGTCGCGACCCCGGCCACGCGGGCGCGCGCGTTCCGGTTCGCCCGCAGTTCGAAGCCATGCTCGCCCGCGCCGCTGAAAGCAACGGACGCATGCCGCCGGCGATCCACCTCATCACCGACGAATTGCCCGACGGCGAAATCCGCGCGCTTCACGAAATCGGCGATTGTTTCGTTTCGCTCTGCCGGGCGGAAGGCTGGGGCCTCGGCGCTTTCGAGGCGGCCTTGCTCGGCAAGCCGGTGATCATCACCGGCTGGGGCGGGCCGGCGGAATATCTTTCGCCCGACAGCGTTTTCTTCGTCGATTGGACTCTCGCGCCGGTCGCTCCGGCCGAGCCCAACGCCAGTTACACGCCGGATCAGAACTGGGCCGAGCCTGATTTGGCATCGGCCGTGGCGGCCCTGCGCGCCGTATTGGCCGCACCGGACGAAGCCGCGCGCCGCGGCGCCCGGGCGGCGGAGCATCTTCGCCGCACGATCGAGCCGGGGAAGGTGGCGCGGGGAGTGTGGGAGGGGGTTACAACGTTCTGAGGAGCGAGCCTGACTCCTCGTTTAAACGCTACGAATTGCACACGTGCCCGGCGAAAGCTTATGTGGTGCCGCAAGAGGGATTCGAACCCCCGACCCCCTCATTACGAATGAGGTGCTCTACCAGCTGAGCTATTGCGGCGTCCGGCGGGCCCAAGCCACGCGCGCCTTCTTATGCCGGTTCGGCGCGCCTTGGCAACCGCATCCTGGAGCACGGTCCGGAAAAGTGGCCCGAGCTCGACCTTGCCCGGACAAGCTACTCGGATCAACACGGGCGGAGATCCGCCGTCCCGGTTCGAGCTTCCTGGATCCCGGATCGGCGCGTCGCGCCGTCCGGGAAAGTGGTGCGTGGCGAAATGAGAGCACGGCCCGGAAGAAAGAGAACCCGATGCCCGACCCTCCCGGACGAACTGCTCGGATCAAACCCGGGCGGAGATCCGCCATCCCGGTTCGAGCTTCCTGGATCCCGGATCGGCGCGCCGCGCCGTCCGGGAAAGTGGTGCGTGGCGAATTGCAGGGTCCGGAAAAGTGGAACCCGATGCTCGACCTTGCCCGGACAAGCTACTCGGATCAACACGGCCGGAGATCCGCCATCCGGTCCAAGCTTCCTGGATCCCGGATCGGCGCGTCGCGCCGTCCGGGAAAGTGCTGCGTGGCGAACTGGAGCACGGTCCGGAAAAGTGGATCCGATGCTCGACCTTGTCCGGACAAGCTACTCGGATCAACACGGCCGGAGATCCGCCATCCCGGTTCGAGCTTCCTGGATCGCGGATCGGCGCGTCGCGCCGTCCGGGAAAGTGGTGCGAAATGAGAGCATGATCCGGAAAGCGGCGGCGGGTTTCGACGAGATCACGCCCAGCAAAAAGCTGGAGCGAGATGCCGATTCAAGCCGATCGGCCCTTCGCTCTAGAACAAGCCGACGCGATCTTTTTCTTCCGGCGGCTCCTCGGCGAGGCCGGGATCGTCAGGCGGGGCAGGCATGGGAAAAATCACGGCACGGGGACCCGCCTTCAGGGCGCGCGGCGCCTCGACCTCGGCGGCGGCCGCTTTCGTCTCCCCGGCAACGGGCTTCGCTTCGGCCGGTTTCGCTTCGGCCGGTTTCACTTCTGCCGGCTTGGCATCGATGCTCTCCGCGGCCGGCGGCCCGCTCGCTGCCGCGGGCGCCGGCTCATGCGACGCAGGCTCGGGGACGGGCGTAGGCGCATGCGCGATCTGCCGAGCCGGCGCCTCGATCGCCCGGCGCGCCCAGTCGTCGCTCTCGAGCTCGACGGCGAGCCGGTCCGGCGGTCTTTGCCAGACGAAAGCATCGAGCCTTCCCGTGACGGGCGAAACCGGCGCCCAATTCGCCGCAACGACGCCATCCGCCATCCAGGCCGGATCGCGCGGCGCCCGCGCGCTTTTCGCCAGCCATTGGCGCACCTTGCCCTCGTCGCCCGTTTCGGCATCTTCGAGCTCGGCCATGATGAGGCACATGCGCACGCTCGGCCGCTCGTCCTCGGCAACAAGCGGCGCCATGGCCTCGCGCGCGGCAGGATAATCGCGCGCCGCGAGTGCCGCGCGGGCGACGATCATGCGGCTTTCGGGATCGCGCGGCATGAGGCGGGCGAGGGCGCGCGCCTTGGCGAGACGATCGGCATTGGAATCACCGGGCCTGAGATCGAGATAGACTTCGGCGAGCTCGGGATGCGGCTGGCGCTGCCAGGCCGATTCGATGAGCTTGGCGGCTCTGCGCAATTCGCCTTTGCGCGCATAAAGCCGCGCGGCAAGAGCGACGGCGGGAACAAGATCGGGCGCGTGGCCGAGCGCATGACGGACGAGGCGCAAGGCTTCCTCCGGCTCGCCTTGGGCCTTATCGAGCGCAATCGCCGTTTCGAGCACGGCCTGCTGGCGCTCGCCCGTCTTCTTGTCGACGAGCTTTGCGGCGATATGGCTCTCGAGCGCGGCGAGCGCGGCCTCCCATTGCGAACGGCCGGCGTGATAATCGAGCACGGCTTTCGCCGACCAGGGCAGGGGTGCGATCTTATGCGCCTCCTGGGCGAAATGAATGGCAGCCTCGTGATCGCCGCGCCTCTGCGCCTCGACATGGAGGCCGCGCAATCCGAGGAGGCGCGTTTCGACGTTCTGCGCCAATTTGCCGAACGCCGCTTCGGCGCCGGCGCGATCGCCCGAAAGCTGCGCCGCCTGCGCGGCGAGCAGAAGCGTCAAAGGCTCGGCCGCAAGATAGCGATCCGCTTCGAGCGACGAGCGGCGGGCGAGGCGCGCATCGCCCGCGCCGACCGCGATCATGCCGCGCGAGAGCGCCGCATGACCTTTGGCGCGCCGGCGGGCATGGGCGCGGCGCCTCAGACTCGCCGGCAGCCGAAGGACAAGGCCGAGGAGCCAAAGAAGCAACGCGAGCGCGACCGCGGCGAGCGCCACGATGGCGAGCCCGACGGCGAAGCTCGTCTCGACATGATAGCCGAGCCAAGTGACGTCGATCTCGCCCGGCCGATCGAGGATCCAGACGATGCCGAACGCGGCGAGAGCGAGCAGGGCGAGGAAGAGAAGAACGCGGATCATGACGGGCCCGGCGGAAGATTTAGCGCAGCGACCCTATCATATGATTACCCGCCGCAAAGGCATGCCTGAGGGCGTGACTCAAGACCGCGCCTTGGCGAGCGCCGCCATGGCCTCGCCATTGATCTCGCGCGCCGCAGCGCTCGCCTCGATCCGCGCCTTGGCGGCAGCACCGAAGCTTGAAGACTTGGCTCTGGCGGCGTCAGGCAGATCGGTCCATTGCCTATAGGCTTCGTCCACCGCGCCGGTAGAGAGCGCCGCCTCGATCCGGGCGATCCGGCCGGCGAGATCATTGCCTCTCTCGCCGATCTTCTCGACGCGCACGAGGCGCTCGGCGCCTTTGACGAGATGGTCGAAAAATCCATGTTCCGGCGGTTGCGGCTCGCTCGCGAGCATGGCCGGCTTCAGACCGGCAAATTGCTTGGCGAGCGCGGCAGGCGTCGCAACGCCCGAGGCCGCCGCATCTTCGAGCGGGGCGAGCTTTGCCTTATCGAAGCCGAGGCCCGCGAGCGCATCGAGTTCGGTCTTATAAGGCGCGCCGGCTTCGACCTTGTGAAGGAGGTTCGCACTGAGGATGGCGAGCGCCGCGCTGTCGGCCCGGGCGGTGGCAGATTGACTTACGCGACTGGCGGCGGCGCTGACTTGCCCTTTCTCGGCATCGAGCTTCTCGGCAAGGCCGCCGATTTCAGAGCCAAGCGCGGCGAGCTTTCCTTCGAGCGCGGATACGCGCGATTCGAGTGGGGCAAGATCGACGGAGCCCGGTTTCGGCGCTCCGAGCTTCTCGAGCTCCGCACGCAGCGCGGACATCGAAGATTTCACGTCTGCGCTGGAGGTCTCGAGCGCCGCGACGCGATCGGCGAGCGATCCCTCGGCGCCGGTCTGGCTGGGGCGCTGTTCGAGCGTCGCGACACGCGATTGGAGTTTGGCAAGCGCTGAACGATCCGAATCCTTATCGAGCCGATGAAGCCCAAAAGCGCCCGCAAGCGCGAGAACCGCAGCAAGAAGAATCGCCGCGGCAAATGGCCAGATAGGCGCACGCGGCGCAGGCGGCCCTTTCTCTTCGTGCGGCGTATCGGATTCTTGCGGCGTATCGGCCGGCGGCTCGGGAGGGGTCACCTCGGCTTCGGGAGGCGCGGGAAGCGCATCGAAGGAGCCCGTTCCAGCGGGCTGCGACTCGGCCGGCTCTGATTCGGCAGGTTTGCCTTCGATTTCTTCGGCGCGCCCTTCGATCACCGGTTTTTCGCGCGGCACCGGATTGGCGACCGGCCGAGCACGCTCGCCTTCGACTTGCTCTTCGTCGCCCATGGCAAATCCTTGCGATAGCAGCCGCGTGTTTTAGCGAAAGTGCATAACCTGCGCAATGAAGGCGCAGCATATCCCGAAGCGTCCTTGCGATGCGGGCCCACGCGAAGCAAGGGCAATCGCCTATTCTTTGCGGATTGCTTCGTCGCCCGAATCCAAGACCGGGGCTCTCACGATGAACCCTGCCGCCAGGGCCTATCTTAGAGCGGGATGCGAAAAAGCGGCGCCGGCTTTCGCGCAAATCCCACCCTAAATCTCTACAATCGATCACATTCGTGCTTCGGATCGATTCGATCCGAAGATCGTGATCTAGCGTGCAGCGACGGCGTTGGCCTTGTCGAGCAGCGCCTGGGCCATGCGGATGCTCGCGATATCGATGAGCCTTCCGTCGAGCGAGACCGCGCCTTTGCCTTCCCTCGCCGCCTGCTGCATGGCTTCGACCACGCGTTTCGCCTTGGTGACTTCGGCCTCGGACGGGGTGAAGACTTCGTTGGCGAGCTCGATCTGCGAAGGATGGATCGCCCATTTTCCTTCATAGCCGAGCACGGCGGCGCGGCGCGCCGCGGCGAGATAGCCGTCGCGATCGGAGAAGTCGCCGAAAGGCCCGTCGATCGGCCGCAGCCCGTAGGCGCGGCAGGCGACCATCATCCGCGTCTGCGCCGCATGCCACTGGTCGCCCCAGAAATAGCTGCGCTTTCCGTCCGTGTCCTTGTCGGAGAGCACGCCATAATCCGGGTTGACTCCCCCGATGACCGTGGTGCGGGCGCGGGTCGAGGCGGCATAATCGGCGACGCCAAAGGACATGGCCTCGAGCCTCTTGCTCGATTGCGCGATCGCCTCGACATTCGCCATGCCGAGCGCCGTCTCGATCAGCACCTCGAAGCCGATCCGCTTCTCGCGCTTCTTGGCCGTCTCGATCTGCGTAACCAGCATGTCGAGCGCATAGACGTCCGCCGGCACGCCGACTTTCGGGATGAGGATCATGTCGAGCCGCGGGCAGGCTTCGACCACATCGACGACGTCGCGATACATAAAATGCGTATCGAGCCCGTTGATCCGAACCATCATCGTCTTGCTGCCCCAATCGATCTCATTGAGGCCGGCGACAATGTTGCGGCGCGCCTGTTCCTTGTCGTCGGGCGCGACCGCGTCTTCGAGATCGAGAAAAATAATGTCGGCGGCGGATTTCGCCGCCTTTTCGAATATGCCCGGATTGGACCCGGGCACGGCGAGTTCGGAGCGATGGAGGCGCGGGCGCGCCTGCTCGACCAGGGTAAAGCTCATGGATCGCCCCGAGACTTAAGCCGAGATCCGGCGCGCATGCGATTGCGCAAGGACCTGCGCCATGGTCGAGCCGAATTCAGCCGGGCTCGGCGCCACCGTCAGTCCGTAGGAGCGCATGATCTCGGCCTTTTCGGCGGCGCTGTCGCCGGCGGCGGAAATGATCGCGCCTGCATGGCCCATGCGGCGGCCCTTCGGCGCCGTGAGGCCCGCGACAAAGCCGACGACGGGCTTCGACATATTGCTCTTGATCCAGGCGGCCGCTTCCGCCTCCTGCGGGCCGCCGATCTCTCCGATCATCAGCACGGCCTCGGTTTCATCGTCCTCGGCGAAGAGCGCGAGATGATCCATGAACGAACTGCCGTTGATCGGATCGCCGCCGATTCCGACGCTCGTTGTGATGCCGATGCCGAGCGCCTTCATCTGCGAGGCGGCTTCATAGCCGAGCGTGCCCGAGCGCGAGATGAGCCCGACCGAGCCGCGCATATAAATATGCGGCGGCATGATGCCGAGCATCGCCTTGCCGGGTGAAATTATGCCGGCGCAATTCGGCCCGACGAGCATGGTGCGCCGCTCTTTGGGGTAGCGCATCAGATAGCGTTTGACGCGCATCATGTCCTGCGCCGGAATGCCGTCGGTGATCGAACAGACGAGGCGGATGCCGGCGTCCGCCGCTTCCATGATCGCGTCGGCGGCGAAGGCCGGCGCAACGAACGTGATGCTTGTCGTGGCCCCCGTGTTCTTCACGGCGTCTTTGACCGTATTGAACACGGGTACGCCGCAATGCGTCTGTCCGCCCTTTCCGGGAGTGACGCCCGCGACGACCTTGCTGCCCGCGGCGATCATTTCCTTGGTGTGGAACGTCGCCTTTTCGCTCGTAATACCTTGTACGAGAATCGGAGTCTTTTCGTCGATCAGAATGCTCATGGCTCGATCCGTTAAAAGCTGCGCAAATATTCCAACACGTCAATGCGCGCCGGCGGCCTTGACCCCGACACCGCCTGTGCGGCTCGCGGCGACCGCCTTGGCCGCCGCTTCTCCCAGCGTTTCGGCGCTGATGATCGGAATGCCGCTCTCCTTGATGATCTTGCGGCCCGCCTCGACATTGGTGCCGGCGAGACGCACGACCAGCGGCACGTTGATCTCGGTTTCCTTGCAGGCCTGAACGACGCCCTGCGCGACCCAATCGCAGCGATTGATGCCGGCGAAAATATTGACGAGCACGCTCTTGACCTTCTCGTCGGAGAGGACGAGGCGGAAGGCGGTCGCGACGCGCTCGGGCGAAGCGCCGCCGCCGACGTCGAGAAAGTTCGCCGGGTTGCCGCCGGCATGTTTGATCATATCCATCGTCGCCATGGCGAGGCCGGCGCCGTTGACGATGCAGCCGATGTCGCCCTCGAGCCCGATGTAATTGAGATTATGTTCGGCGGCTTGCGCCTCACGTGGATCCTGCTGGGAGGCATCGTACATGGCCGCGATATTGTGGCGGCGGAAAAGCGCATTGTCGTCGAACGACATTTTTGCGTCGAGCGCGATGATCTTGTCGTCGGCCGTCAGCACCAGCGGATTGATCTCAAGCATCAACGCATCGCAATCGCGGAACGCGCGATAAGCGCCGAGGATGGTCGTTGCCGCGCGCGCCACCTGCTTGATGTTGAGCCCAAGCTCGAAGGCGATCTCGCGCGCCTGGAAGGCCTGCAGGCCGACCGCAGGCTCGACAATGACCTGAATGACGGCATTGGGATCGCTCTTGACGATCTCTTCGATTTCCATGCCGCCGTGGCGCGAGGCGATCACGCGCACGCGCTCGGTTTTGCGGTCGAGCACATAGCCGAGATAGAATTCGCGTTCGAAGGGAGAGGCGACCTCGACATAGACGCGCTGGACTGGCTGTCCTTCCGGGCCGGTCTGCGCGGTGACGAGACGCTTGCCGAGGAGATCGTGCGCCGCTTGCCGGATCTCTTTATAATGCGAGCAGAGCTTGATGCCGCCCGCCTTGCCACGGGCGCCCGCATGAATTTGCGCCTTGACCGCCCAGCGCGACCCGCCGAGTTCGGTTGCGACATAGACCGCCTGTTCGGGAGTAAACGCGACCGCGCCGGGCGGCACCGCAACGCCGAACTGCGCCAATAATTGTTTCGCCTGATATTCATGAATGTTCATAGGACTCGCTACCTCCCGCCGCGACGATCGACTTCTGGTTGGTTAGCCGAGTTTCATCTTGGCCGCCAGATGGGAAAAACTGCCCGGGGCCCGAATCCGTTGCCGCATGGGTGCTTCTTCGCAACGCGGAATCGAAGCACGCGAATGAAGCTCTCTCCGTGCCGAGGGAGAAGGTGCGACTTGACCCCGAGGACTGCGATCCGGTGCCTCAGGTGAATGCGGTGACGTGCCGCAACTCTATTGCAGCGCGGCAAACATTGCGGCATGGTCGGCCCCGCATTCCATCCGCGCCGCTACCTTCAAAGTGAACCATGGGCACACGCGAATTCGAATCCACTCTCTTACCGGCACGGCTTATCGCCGGCTACGAATCCTTTCTCGGCGGGCGGTTCCGCCGCGAGCAGGACCGCTATCGCCAGCTTGCCCAGATCGGGCAAAGCCCCAAGATCCTGCTCATCGGCTGTTGCGATTCGCGCGTCTCGCCGGAAGTCATTTTCGATGCTCTTCCCGGGGAGATCTTCGTCGTCCGCAACATCGCCAATCTCGTGCCCCCCTACGAGCCCGATAACGAACATCACGGCACCTCGGCGGCCCTCGAATATGCGCTCGCCGTCCTCAAGGTCGAGCACATCGTCATTATGGGACATGCGCGCTGCGGCGGTGTGCGCGCCTATGTCGATCAGATGATGGATCCGGCCCGGACGATTCCGCCAGGCGACTTCATCGGCCATTGGATCACTTTGCTGGCGCCTGCTGCCGAGAAGCTCGGGCCTTGCAGTGAGCCGGTCGAAGATTATGCCGAGCGCTTGGGTCAAGCGGCCATTGTCGAGACGCTCGCCAATCTGCGCGGCTTTCCCTTTGTTCGCGCGGCAGAGAAGGAAGGCCGGCTCGCGCTGCACGGCGCCTATTTCGGCGTGGCCGACGGGCGCCTTTATGCACTCGACAAAGCAAGCGGCACATTTCAGGCGATCGCTGCGGACGTGCATGCGGCAGCGCTCAAGGCGCCGAGATTTTAGCCCCGCGCCATGACGTGAAAGAATGCGCCGGTGACGAAGCCGCGCCGCCCGCCGGCTTGACCCATCGGTCGGTTCTCGGCGTCAGTCAGATCGACCAGCGCTTCATCGGCGCCGGCCGAGCAAAGCGTCGCGTAATGAAATTCGTGCCCGCGCAGGATGTCGCCGGCTTTGCCGAGCGGGCATGGCGAGAGGAGCCGGGCCTGGCGATAGCCGAGGTTCAGTTCGTGCCGCGCGAAGCTCGTCGCGTGACCGAGCAATCCGGTCATCGCATGCGTGACGCCTTCCGCGTCTTCGAGGCTCGCGCCCAGCACCATGTAGCCGCCGCATTCTCCATGCACCGGCCGCGTCTCGGCAAAGCGCGTCAAGCCGGCACGGAACTTCTGCGCCGTCGCCAATCGGCCGGCGTAGAGCTCGGGATAGCCGCCTGGCAGCCAGCAGGCGTCGCAATCTTCAGGCGGCGGCTCATCGGCGAGCGGAGAGAATGGAACGATTTCGGCGCCGGCGCGTCGCCACCCATCGCGCACATGCGGATAGATGAAACTGAAAGCTTGGTCGGTTGCGATTGCGATGCGCTGGCCGGGCGGGGCAGGCGCGTGCACGTCGTTCGGCTCGAGCGCGGGCAGAGGCGCGGCGCTTGCGAGAATTGCATCGAGATCGAGATGGCGCTCGGCGAGATCGGCGAGCGCGGCGAGCCGGGCGCCGAGATCGCCATGTTCGTTCGCCTGCACGAGCCCCAAGTGGCGCTCCGGCAATTCGATCTTCGCGGCATAGGGCAGCGAGCCTAAAATCCTGATGCCGCACACCTCGAAGGCATTGGCGATCATCGCGCGATGGCCCTCGCCCGCCACGCGATTGAGAATGACGCCGGCAATCCGCACCTTGGGATCATGCGCCGCAAATCCGCGGGCGACCGCCGCCGCCGATTGCGCCTGAGCGAAGACATCGAGAACAAGCACCACCGGGAGGGCAAACCGCGCGGCAAGATCGGCAACGGCGCCGCTGCGTGCTTCGATCGGCGCGCCGTCGAAAAGACCCATGGCGCCTTCGATCACGAGAACGTCCGCTTTCTTCGCGGCATGCGCGACGAGCGCCTCGAGGTAGGCGGGCGGCATGGCCCAGGTGTCGAGATTGCCGCTTGGCGATCCGGTCGCGGCGGCGTGGAAGGCGGGATCGATATAGTCGGGGCCGGATTTGGCGGCGCGCACTTTGACCCCGCGCCCCGCGAGCGCGGCGAGAAGGCCGAGTGTCACAGTGGTCTTGCCGGCGCCCGATTGGGGGGCTGAGATGATGAGGCCGCGCGTCACGCCATGCTTCCCATGCTCGCGCCATTATGTAGCATCGGGCACTCGGCCGCGACGGCGCAAAAAAGCGGCCAGGCAGGGCCTGGCCGCCGGGATTTCTTGAGAGGCGGGTTTAGTTGGCCGCCTGTTCGAAGGGCGAGCCCCAGAAGCGCTCGGCTACGTTGCGCGAGCCGCTCTCGGACTTCCACGAATGACGCGGCTCGTTCTGCGCGGCATGCCAGGCGCGGCGCCTGATGCTCCTGCCGGATTGCCGATACTCGGCCTGCCAGCTCGCAGCGCCGCTTTCGGAGCCCGCATAGGATTCGCCGCCGGCGCGCGCGATGCGAACGACGCCGGTGCCGCGCATGCCGAGCGCGAAGGCGGCGCCGCGCGAAAGATCGAGCCCGACGCCCCGCACGAACGGGCCGCGATCGTTGATCCGCACGATCACCGTGCGGCCGTTCGCCGGATTGGTGACCGCAAGCCGCGTCCCGAAGGGAAGGCTGCGATGCGCGGCCGTTAATCCATTCGGATTGAAATGTTCTCCAGAAGCTGTCCGATAGCCTGAGGAATACCACGAAGCCTTGATCAGACTACCTCCGTATAGACCGCTATTAGCATAAGTGCCGGCATGGGCTGCGCCCGCCCATGGAGCAACGAGCGCCGCGGCGAATGCAGCAATCATGACTGGTTTCAATTTTACGCCCTCTGTGTTGTTACAGACGGGCGAGCTTTGACTGTCACATTATGTTCATAGCGAGGATTTGATCGGGCGATAGTTTGTTTTGTTCCGGATCGACTGACCAAAAGGCCGCATGGGAATCGTCTAATTGCTGCCAAAAATCTTATTGTTCATTCTTCGGCTGACTATTCTCATATGATTATTTTGTTGGCGCTCGAAATATTATCGACGCGACGACCGGCTATTACGACTTCCTCGGCAATTATTGGTACATCAATTCCAATCAATCGAACACCGGCGGTCCGGTTGACTCGATCCAAAAGATGCGACTGGAGCCCTGTTGCGCTCGGAACAGGCAATCAGCTCGCGGTCGGATACATTCGGATGCTTGCTGCGACCGAATCGGCGACGTGTTCCTTGGTGATGACGCCGGCGATGTCATCCGGCCGGGGCACGCCGCGGCCGCGCACGACGAGCGCCATCACCGCCTTGCGATTCCAGATCCGCCGCATGACATCGAAGACAATGTCGTCCTCGCGTACGATCGTGAATTCGCGGCTGGCGACATCGCGCAGCGTGACTGACGGCTGCGAGGCTTGTCGCAGCGCCGTGTTGACGCGCAGAACTCCGAGAATGCGATTGTTGTCGCTGATCGCGGCATAGCGGATGCGTCCGGCATGGTCGGGCCGCGAGAGAAATTCGTCGAAGGTCATCTCGGCCGGCGCCGATACGACGTCCGGGTCCATGACTTCGCGCGCCTGGCGTACGAGGAACATATTCGCATGCAGCGCCTTGGGAATGACGTGGCCGCGGCGGAAGAGCTTCAGAGTGTAGATGCTTTCGGGCGAAAGGAGGCGGCGGACGCCGACGCTCAGCGCGACGGCGACGATCATCGGCATGACGATCTCATATTGGCGCGTCATCTCGAAGATCATGGCGACCGCCGTCATCACCGCGCCGGTCGAGCCGCCGACCATCGCGCCCATGCCCACCATGGCGAAAGAAGGGATATTGATATTGGCCGGCAGGTGCAGAGCCGAGAGCAGCGCGGCGAACGTGCCGCCGATCGTCGCCCCCATGAAGAGCGAGGGAGAAAATACCCCGCCCGATGCGCCTGAGCCGATGCTCACCGAGGTCGCGCCCATTTTGCAGAGGAAGAGCAGGAACAGGAGACCGAGGCCGGACATCTGTCCGAGGAGAATGGCCTGTACTGTCGCATAGCCGACGCCCTGCACATAATAATGGCCGAAGCGTTCGTGCAGGGCGTAGATCAGAAGGCCTATGGCCAACATGCCCAAGATATGGCGCGTGTAGGGCTCCTTTATCTTCTCTAAAAGATCCTCGGCGAGGTGGAGGCCGCGCACGAAGCCTGCGGCTGCGACGCCGGTGATCGCTCCCAGCAAGCCGTAGAGGCAGAGCGTCAAGGCCGCCGTCACATCGGGATGCACTGGAGAGAGCGGCGGCACCGCGAAGGCCGGCTGCAGGCCGAAGAAGAAGCGTCCGATGAAAGTCGCAGTGCCCGTGCTGATCGCGACGGGGAGGAAGGTGAGGACGCTCACTTCCGGCATCATCAATTCGATGGCGAACATCACGCCGCCGATCGGCGTATTGAAGGTCGCCGCGATTCCGGCGCCGGCGCCCGCCGCCACGAGGATGATGCGCTGGGCAGCCGGCATGTGGACGATCTGGCCCAAGGTCGAGCCGAGCCCCGAACCGATCTGAATGATGGGGCCTTCGCGGCCGACCGCCGCGCCGCTGCCGATCGAGATCGCCGATGCCAGCGATTTGACGACGGCCACCACGGGCCTGATCACCCCTCCGCGGTAATAGATCGAGTCCATAACTTCCGGCACGCCATGACCGCGCGCCTCGGGGGCGAAATTCTTGACGAGAAAGGTCACCGCAATCGCGCCGATGACCGGAACCAGGATCACGCCCGCGCCCCATGGGCTCGCAGGCGTAAAGAGGTTCGCGTCGTAGCGGACCGCGAATTTGCCGAGGAAGAGCGCATTATGAATAAGACCAATGAGATCGCGGAATCCGACAGCGCCGAAGCCCGTCACGATTCCGACAATGAGTGCAAGGATCGCCAGATGAACCTGGCCGATCGGGCGGATGTCGTCGTCGGCTTGAGTCGCTGCGGGCTTGTTTGAATCCGCCGGCGGCTGAACAGCCGGCGCGGACAGGCGGTCTGAGGTTGGCGCCATTTCTTTCATCGCCGGGGTGAAGCGTCGGAGGTAGCCCATAGGGGAGACGGAACGCAACCTGAGGACTCCAAAGATTCGCATGAGCGAGCGCCCGCTCTCCGCGCGCCATCAAATGTTCTTGTCTTGTTCTTTTCATGAAGTCATGCTTAGTGCTGGAACGGCGGACGGGGCCGCAGGAGGGGACATGAGTTTCGATATTTTTCTGACGGCTTTCGACAAGGGCAAGAAAGGGGTCTTCGACCGCCAGATTGCGGAAAGCGCCTTCAAGGATCTGATCGATGGCCAGGATGATTCGGGTTGGTATTTGAAGTTGCCGAACGGCGAGCCCTGCTCGTCCTATCTCCAAATCGAAGAAGGGCCGGAGATCGAAGGTTTTTGCGTCGAGCGCCCGCCCTTGGTGCCGGCCTTCCTCGATGCGCTCTTCGAGGTCATGCGACAGACGCGGACAATTCTCTGGTGGCCTTCGATTGACAAGCCGGCTGCCTGTTACGCCAACCCGGCTGTCCTCGATGAACTAGCCCCCGACGAGGCCGATGATTTCGAAATGGAGTTCGTCGAATCCGGCGTGGACATGGGCGGGTGGATCGCCGCGACAGGATGAACGCATCGGCTCGACGGCATGAGTTCACCTTGCGCATCGTCATTGGCCGGCATCCGCCCGTCATCCGCCGATCGGTTCGAGCCGGTTGGCGGCCTGCTTGCTCCGCGCTTCCGCCTCGCCCTGCGAAGAGGAAGACGAGATTCGGCTATATTGGCGCGGCGAGCAGCCCATGACCCGCTTGAACGCCGTGCTGAATGCGCTCTCGGATTCATAGCCGAGCGACAGGGCAATGACAGAAATTGGGTCGCCTGAATTGATAAGCCCGTCGCCGGCGAGCAGCATGCGCCAGCGCGTCAGATAATCCATGGGCGAGGCCCCGACGGTCTCCTTGAATTTCTGCGCAAAGCTCGATCGCGACATGCCGGCGGCTTTGGCGAGCTCCTGCAGGGTCCAGCGATGCGCCGGATCCTCGTGCATCGCGGTAATCGGCGCGGCCATGTGCTTATCCGCGAGAGCGAATAGCCAACCGACGCCCCGACCTTCCGCAAGATGCAGCCGCAAAGCTTGAAGCAGGAGCATATGCGCAAGATGTTGGGCGACGAGAAAGCCGCCCGGCTGGGGCTCGCGCAGTTCTTGCCGCATCCGTTCGAGACACCAGCGCAGCGCCGCTTTATCGGATTCTTTACGGATATGGACGATCGGCGGCAGCGCCCCGAGCAGGATCCCAGTATGACTGCCGCTGAGGGCAAAATGCCCGCCAGCGACAAAGCAGCCGCCGCCATTATATAGGCCGAAGCTGCCCGTGGGCTTTGTCGGAAGGATCGTCTGCAGGTCGATCGGCGTCAGACCAAGGTCGCTGGCGAGGCGGAAAGGCCGCCCGCGCGGCAGCAGGAAGCAATCACCCTTGTTGAGCCGTAGAGGTTCGGGGACGCTCTCGACCGAGAGCCAGCACGCGCCGGCCAGCAGGGCATAGCATTTGATGCCGTCATGCTGGCCGAACCGGAGCGACCATTCTCCTCCAATATCGAAGCCGCCCGCCGCGTAGGTGCGCAACTTCAACAGCGACAGGACGTCTGAGAGCGGATCCATCACTGATTCCGGACGATCGCGAAGATAATGCGGACGCCATAGAATAGATCGTCCTCGCCTCGATCGCCTAATAACGAAGCCGCGAATGCGGTTGTGACTGGAAGAAAAAAGGGAATCGCGATGCGTGTCTTCGTTACCGGCGCCACCGGCTTTGTCGGTGCTGCCGTCGTTCAGGAACTCCTCAATGCGGGTCATGGGGTGGTCGGCCTGTCTCGCTCCGATGCCGGCGCCAAATCGCTTGCCGCAATGGGTGCCGAGGTCCATCGCGGTTCGCTTGAAGACCTCGACAGCCTGAAGAGCGGTGCGGCGGCGGCGGACGGCGTGATCCACTTGGCCTTCAACCACGATTTCTCGAGGTTTGCGGAGAATTGCGAGCTCGATCGGCGGGCCATCGAAGCGCTCGGCTCGGGGCTCGAAGGCTCCCAGCATCCGCTGCTCGTTACTTCCGGCGTTGCGCTTTTGGCGCAAGGCCGAGTGGCGACCGAGGAGGACGAACCCACGGCCAATTTTCCCCGCAAGTCCGAAGCGGCAGCCGCCGCCTTAAGGGCGCGCGGCGTGCGGGCGGCGGCAGTGCGCCTTCCTCCATCCACGCACGGCAGAGGCGATCATGGTTTTGTGCCCCGGCTTATCGCCTTCGCGCGCGAGAAAGGCGTCTCCGCCTATGTGGGCGAGGGGTCAAATCGCTGGCCGGCGGCGCACCGCCTCGACGCCGCCCGCCTTTATCGGCTCGCGCTCGAAGATGGCGCGACGCAAGGGCCCTATCACGCGATCGCCGAAGACGGCGTGCCGTTCAAAGAGATCGCCGAAGTGATCGGCCGCCGCCTCAATCTTCCGGTCGTCAGCAAGAGCCCCGAGGAAGCCAAGGAACATTTCGGCTGGTTCGCTATGTTTGCCGGCATCGATGCGCCGACTTCGGGCACGCGCACGCGCCAATGCCTGGGTTGGCAGCCGAAAGAGGCCGGCCTCATTGCCGATATGGAGGCCCATTATTTCGAGACATGAAGCTCGGCTCGGAACGGTAGCAGCCGGACCCGAAGACCGGCGCTGGTTCAATCGCGAAAGACAGGCGCGCGGCCGCGGCGGAGCGGCCAGGTATTGCTGTGTGATGGCGGGCCGCGACCGACGATGATGAGTACTGCGTCTACGCCATTGCCCTCCCTTGACCTGGCGCTCCATGATGTGTATGCAATGGAAGATTTATACACACATGGCGGATCGCCGAGATGCGGACCAATATCGATATCGACGATGAGTTGCTGTCTCAAGCCATGGCTGCGGCTGGTCTATCGACCAAACGAGCCACAGTGGAAGAGGGCTTGCGGCTTCTGGTTCGCGTGCGCAAACAGGCCAAGGCGCTTGCGGCGCTCAAGGGACTGGGTTGGGAGGGCGATTTGAACGAAATGCGCCAGGGCCGCTCGCCACGCCGGTGATGATTCTCGTCGACAGTTCCGTCTGGATCGCGCATCTGCGCGGCCTTCGAACGCCGGCAACGGTCAAACTGGAAGCCGCCGCCAGTCGGGAACCGCTTCTGATTGGCGACCTCATCCTGCTTAAGATTCTTCAGGGCGCTCGAGATGAGTCTCATGCTGCGCAGATTGAACGCGGACTGCGCCAGTATGCTCTCGTGCCGCTTCTGGGCGCCGATCTTGCCCCTCGCTGCGCCAGGAACTATCGCAAGTTGAGAGAACTGGGTATCACGATCCGCAAGACGGCCGATATCGTCATCGGCACCTTCTGTATCGAGCACCACCACGCGTTGTTGCACGACGACCGGGATTTCGGCCCGATGGAGAAACATCTCGGCCTTATGGTCGCATAAGGCGGAGTAGGCGCGGGGATGTCGCCGGTTAGCGTGTCGCGCTCTGGCGTAGATTTGGCGGAGGGAGCGGGATTCGAACCCGCGATAGGGTTTCCCCTATACACACTTTCCAGGCGTGCGCCTTCAACCACTCGGCCACCCCTCCAAATATGTTTCGCCGCAGACGCGGCTCGCCTAAGCGCGGAACGATTTCGGCGGCTCCGACCGCGCGCTGATAGCGCAGACCGGTTCGGCGGCGGCCGCACTATAATCGGCAAAGCCGCCTGTGCAAGCCGCAGCCGGCCCTGTCTGTGCCGATAGACAGGGCGTCGCCCTCAGCCTATGCAATCCGCCTGAGACTCGCATGTTCCGCCTGACGTTTCGCTTCCTCGGCCTGCTTCTCCTCGCCGCCGCCTTCGCGGCGCTCGTCATCGACGGGACCCGCAGCATTGCCGGCGGCATGCTGTCCCTGACGCCGCTCGGCCAGACGATGCTCTGGCTGATGCCCGACAAATTCCCGGTCTTGAAACCGCAGGTGCAGCACGCGCTCCCGCCCCTCCTCTGGGATCCGGTGATGGTGCATGTTTTGGCCGCGCCGACCTGGCTCGTGATCGGCGTCCTCGGGCTCTTCGTCCTGCTCGTCACCCAGAAGCGGCGCCCGCCGATCGGCTATTCGAGCCGCGGTCCGTAACGGAAGCGCTCCCCGGGCGTAAATCGTTTCGACAGCACGTTCCTGTGCGCAGCCGCTCGCGCCCTATATGATCATCCGGGAAGCGAGCTCGCGGAGGTTCCCATGTTCTCGCGCAAATCGCTGACTTTGCCGGGCGCCGGCGAAGCACTGCCCGGCCGCCCCGATCCGATCCCGACCGCCAGCCGGCATTTCGTCAACGGCCACACCCTTAAGCCGCCCTTTCCAGCCGGCATTGAGACCGCGCTCTTCGCGTTCGGCTGTTTCTGGGGCGCGGAGCGCAAGTTCTGGCAGCTCGGCGACGGCATTTTCGCCACCGCCGCCGGTTATGCGGGCGGGGAGACACCCAACCCGACCTATGAGGAGGTCTGCACCGGCCGCACCGGCCATGCCGAAGCGGTGCTCGTCGCCTATGATCCGGCGCGCATCAGCTACGAAGCCTTGCTCAAGACATTTTGGGAGAGCCACAATCCGACCCAAGGCATGCGCCAGGGCAATGACGTCGGCACCCAATATCGCTCGGCGATCTATGTGACCAGCGCGGCGCAACGCGAGGCGGCGGAAAAATCGAAGGCCGTCTATGAGAAGGCGCTTGCCGCGCGCGGGCTTCCGCCGATCACGACCGAAATCGCCGACGCGCCGCCCTTCTTCTATGCCGAGGATTATCACCAGCAATATCTCGCCAAGAATCCGGGCGGCTATTGCGGGCTCGGCGGAACGGGCGTCGCCTGCCAGATCGGGACGGGAGTGGCGGCGGAATAAGCGCGCCACTCCGCCCTTGAACAGGGCGAAACAGGAGCCGCTTTCCCGGACGGCGCTATGCGCCGATCCGGGACCCAGGCCGAATGAAAATCGCATTGGAGCCACGGATCTTCGCCGCTACGGCGGCCGTCTCTGGGCTTCAGCGTCTCGCGCGAAAAAGGAGAATCAGCCCAGCGCCCGCGTGCGCAGGTCGTCCAGATCTTTGACGAAGCCGCGCAACCGCGCCGCCATGATCCGGCGCAGGCGCTCGGCGCTCTTGGGCTGTTCGCTCAGGCTGCGCTGAAAGAGCGTCCGCGGAATGAAAAGCACGCTCGAATTCTCGCGCGCAACCGCGGTCGCGGGGCGGCGCGTGCGGGTGATGAGCGCCATCTCGCCGATGAGCGCCGGCGGCTTGACCATGCGCGGCTCGCCATCGGCCGAAGTCTCCAATGCGATCGATCCCGAGCGCAGGAAGAAGCCGCCGTCGGAAATATCGTCGCGGCGGAACAGAACTTCGCCGGCCCGCAATGTGCGCGGCGTAGCTGCGAGCGCGAGGCGGCGCAGCGCCGCCGGCTCGAAGACAGAGAGCGTCGGATTGCGGGCGAGATTGCGCAGGTCTTCTTCGATCACCATAGGCTCACGATAACACAGGCGCGGCCGTTACGGAACGAGCTTATAACCGCCGGCTTCGGTAATCAGGAGTTGCGATTTAGCCGGATCGCGCTCGATCTTCTGGCGCAGACGATAGATGTGCGTCTCGAGCGTATGGGTCGTGACGTTGGAATTATAACCCCAGACCTCTTTCAGGAGGACCTCGCGCGTGACGACATTCTGCCCGGCGCGGTAGAGGAAACGCAGGATCGCCGTCTCCTTCTCGGTCAGGCGCAGCTTGCCGCCCTTCTCGTTGATGAGATGTTTGGAGCCCGGCTGGAAGGTGAACGGGCCGATGCGGAACGAGGCATCGTCGCTCGCCTCATGCTGACGCAGATGCACGCGCATGCGCGCGAGGAGGATCGAGAAACGAAAGGGCTTGGTCACATAATCATTGGCGCCCGATTCGAGCCCGTCGAGCGTATCGGCTTCCGAATCATGCCCGGTAAGCATAATGATCGGGTTCTTGAACCCTTCCTTCCGCAATTGCTTGACCGCCTCGCGCCCATCCATGTCCGGCAGCCCCACGTCCATAATGACGAGGTCCGGCGTCTCCTGCCGCGCAACGGCCAGCGCGGCCATTGCGGTCGGCGCGTGAAAAGGCTGGAATTCGGCGTGTACGGAAAGCTGCTCGGCGAGCTCGCCACGGAGATCGTCGTCATCGTCCGCAATGAGGATCTTGCGCACTTGCGCCATGGCCCGTCCTATTTCTGCCCCGCAATATCGGTCGGTCAATTTCGGCCGAGCGGCTGGAGCTCGGCCGAATGCCCATGAAACTCAAGTCCGGCCGCGCGAGACCGACGAAACTTACCCGTCTCGTCGTCGCTGCAGAGCCCAAAGCCGGGCTTCAGCCTCGCGGCCGGCTCCAAGCCGGCGCAACGACTTTCGTCTGCGCGATCGGCGCAGGCTCGATAAGCCACACGAGGCGCGAGGGCGACCGGACGACACCCGCCGGGCATTTTCGCCTGATTGAAGGCTTTTTCAAGCCAGGCATCGGACTTCGGCCCGCCACCCCCTTGCCGTTGCGGCAGATTACGAAAACTCTCGGCTGGTGCGAGGATCCGGCGTCCGGCGCCTATAATAGACTTATCCGGCTGCCCAATCGTGCAGGCCATGAGACACTCTGGCGCGAGGACGGGCTGTACGACGTCGTGATCGTGCTCGACTATAATATCTGCCCGCGCGTGAAATATCGCGGCAGCGCCATCTTTCTCCATTGCGCGCGCGACGGCCTTTCGCCGACCTTGGGCTGCGTCGCATTGCGTCAATCCGACCTGCGCAAACTGCTTCCGCGTCTCGCGCGCAACGCAAGGCTCATCGTCCGGTAAGGCGCATGCGGCCATTTGCTTGTCACGACGCCGGAGCAGAATGAGGCCCTTTCCTTGGGAGGACCAGATGGGCATTTTCAGCGACATCGTCTCCGCCATCGCGCACCACGCAAAAACCGGGGCCGCCGCTGCGGCACCTGCCGCGACCCACGCCTCCGCCCCCCAACCGGCGCCCGGCGCTTCCGCGGCCCCTGCTTCACATACGGCTGCGCCGGCGCAGCCGTCCGCCTCGATCAATTCCGTGGATGTCGCAGCGGTGCTGGACAAGCTCGTCGCGGAGCATCATGAGCGGCTCGACTGGCGCCATTCGATTGTCGACCTCCTGAAAGCTCTCAATCTCGACAGCAGCCTCTCGGCGCGCAAACACCTGGCGGCCGAGCTTCATTATTCGGGCGACACGGACGATTCGGCGCAGATGAATATCTGGCTTCACAAAGAAGTCATGACGCAGCTCGCCGCGAACGGCGGCAAAGTGCCGGACGATCTGAAACATTGAGCGCTTTCCCCGTCCCTGATGCAGGGACACGGTGAGGGCGAAGGGATTTGCCTGTTCCTTACGGAGAAGCCGGTGGGATCCGATAGCGCTCGGTGCCCGGCTAGGATACGCTCATCGGGAGAGGGGGATCCGCCGAAACATGCGACGAGGCGCGACGCGCCGCCGCCGATGTCGACGATGGGCGTCTTAAGATCTGCGCTCGCGGCGTGGATGAGGTCGAGCGAGGGCGCTGGATTTTCTTGAAACCAACTCAGCTCGGCCTCGGCGTTGCTTTCTTAGACGCCGTTCCAATGGCGGGTCCGTTCCGAAGCCGTCATCTTGCACCGAAAATCGCGCTCCCGATCCTCACATGGGTGGCGCCAAGCTCGATCGCAATTTCGAAATCGGAGCTCATGCCCATCGAAAGCGTCGCAATCCCGTTGCGCGCGGCAATCTTGTTGAGCAGCGCGAAATGCGGCGAGGCTTGCTCGCCATGCGGGGGAATGCACATGAGCCCCGAAACTTCGAGCCCGAGAGTGCGGCAATAGGCGATAAACCCATCGGCCTCCTCGGGAACCACGCCTGCTTTTTGTGGCTCGGAGCCTGTGTTGACCTGAACATAGAGCCGCGGACAGCGCCCTGAGCGGGCGATTTCCTGCGCCAGGGCGCCTGCGATCTTCTCGCGATCGACCGTCTCGATCACATCGAAAAATTCGACCGCCTCGCGCGCCTTATTGGACTGAAGCGGTCCGATTAAGTGCAATTCAATATCGGGATAGGCGAGGCGCAGCTCCGGCCATTTGCGCATCGCCTCTTGCACCCGGTTCTCGCCGAAGAACCGCTCGCCCGCTTGCAGCACCGGCCGGATCTCATCGGGCCCGAAGGTCTTTGTGACGCAGACAAGCGTCACCCCCTCGGGATCGCGGCCGCCGTCGCGTGCTGCCCGGGCAAGCCGCGCCTTGACTTCGGCAAGCCGCGCCAGCACGGCCTGATCTTTCTCCATGGCCTCCTCATTGACCCGCCCTGACAAATAATGCTGTATCGGCCGGTCTCCCGGAGCCCTGATAGCATGGAGCCGTCGCGCTACAACGCCCGCGAAGCGGAGCGGAAATGGCAGAAAATCTGGGACGAGTCGGGATCATTCCGGACGCGTAACGACGACCCGCGCCCGAAATACTATGTCCTCGAAATGTTCCCCTACCCGTCAGGCCGCATTCATATGGGCCACGTGCGCAATTATGCCATGGGCGACGTGGTTGCGCGGTTCATGCGCGCCCGGGGTTTCAACGTGCTCCATCCGATGGGCTGGGACGCGTTCGGCATGCCGGCCGAGAACGCCGCCATGCAGAACAAGACGCATCCGGCGACATGGACCTATGCCAATATTGCGACCATGCGAGCCCAGCTCAAATCCATGGGCCTGTCGCTCGACTGGTCGCGCGAGATCGCGACCTGCGACCCCGCCTATTACAAGCACCAGCAGAAAATGTTTTTGGATTTCCTCGCGGCCGGCTTCGTCGATCGGAAGAAGTCGAAAGTCAATTGGGACCCGGTCGACGAGACCGTGCTTGCCAATGAACAGGTGATCGACGGGCGCGGCTGGCGTTCCGGCGCACTCGTCGAGCAGCGCGAGCTCACCCAATGGTTCCTGAAAATCTCCGAATTTGCCGAAGACCTGCTCGACTCGCTCGAAGGGCTCGAACGCTGGCCGGAAAAGGTCCGGCTCATGCAGCGCAATTGGATCGGCAAATCGGAAGGTTTGAGCTTGCGGTTTGCCCTGGAGGCGGCGGACGAAGCTTCCGAGATCGAAGTCTATACGACGCGACCCGACACGCTCTTCGGCGCGAAATTTTTGGCGCTCGCGCCAGATCATCCGCTCGCCGCGAAGGCGGCGGAACGCGATCCGGAACTTGCCGCTTTCATTGCCGAGTGCCAGCGCCGCGGCACGTCGGAAGCGACGATCGAAACGGCGGAAAAGCGCGGCTACGACACGGGGCTCAGAGCGCGCCATCCGTTCGATCCCCATTGGCTCCTTCCTGTCTATGTCGCCAACTTCGTCCTGATGGATTATGGCACCGGCGCCATTTTCGGCTGCCCGGCGCATGACCAGCGCGACCTCGAGTTCGCTCGTGCCTACGGGCTTGGAGCAACGCCGGTGATTTGCCCGCCGGGCGTCGATCCGGCCGCGTTCGAGATCAAGGATGCGGCTTATGAAGGCGACGGCACGCTCATCAACTCGCGCTTCTTGAACGGGCTTTCGAGCAGCGCCGCGAAAGAGGAAGTGGCCAAGCGGCTCGAATCGGTAAAGCTCGGCGATGCGCCCCAGGCGCGCCGGCAAATCAATTTTCGCCTGCGCGATTGGGGCATTTCGCGGCAGCGCTATTGGGGCTGTCCCATACCGATCATTCACTGTCCGACATGCGGTGCCGTGCCGGTGCCGCTATCCGATCTGCCGGTCGAACTTCCGCAGGATGTCTCTTTCGATCAGCCGGGCAATCCGCTCGACCGCCATCCCACTTTCAAATACGTCGCCTGCCCCCGCTGCGGGGGCGCGGCGCGGCGCGAAACGGATACGATGGACACGTTCGTCGATTCGTCCTGGTATTTTTTGCGCTTCACCGATCCGTGGGACGTGGCCGAGCCCACCGACCCCCGGGCGGTCCGACATTGGATGCCGGTCGATCAATATATCGGCGGGATCGAACACGCGATCCTTCACCTGCTCTATTCGCGCTTCTTTACCCGCGCGATGAGCGCGACCGGTCATGCCGACGAGCTGAGGGAGCCGTTCGCCGGCCTCTTCACCCAGGGCATGGTCGTGCACGAAACCTATCGCGCAGTCGACGGAACCCATCTCGCGCCCTCCGAGGTTCGCTTCGAGACGGGCCCGGAGGGCCGCCGCGCTTTCCGCCTGGCTGACGGAAGTCCAGTCGAGATCGGCCCGATCGAGAAAATGTCGAAGTCGAAGCGCAATACGGTCGATCCGGACGAGATCATCGCGGTCTATGGCGCCGACACGGCGCGCTGGTTCATGCTCTCCGATTCGCCGCCCGAGCGCGATGTGATCTGGACGGAAGAGGGCGTTCAGGCCGCATCGAAATTCGTCCAGCGCATTTATCGGCTGGTCGAAGAGCTCGCCTCCCTCGCCGCCCCCCGGGATGCTCCGATCCCCAACCAATTTTCGCCCGCCGCGATGGACATGCGCAAGGCCGCGCACGGCGCGCTCCTGCGCGTCGAGCAGGATCTAAGCCGCCTCCGGTTCAACCGGGCGATAGCGCAAATCTATGATCTGACGAACAAAATATCGGCGGCAATCGGCAATATCGACAGCGAGCAGGTCCCGGCCGATCTGCGCCACGCCTTTCGCGAAGCGGCGGACATATTCGTGCGGCTTTTTGCGCCCATGATGCCGCATCTCGCCGAAGAGTGCTGGGCGCGGCTCGGGCACAAAACGCTTGTTTGCGAAGCGCCCTGGCCGGTTGCGGATAAAAGCCTCATCGTCGAAGATATGATCGGGCTGCCGGTCCAAGTGAACGGCAAAAAGCGGGCGGACCTCGTGATCGAACGCGATGCCGATAATGCCGCGATCGAGAAGGCGGCTCTGGCGCTCGAGCCGGTGCGCCGCGCGCTCGATGGCAAGGCGGTGAAGAAGGTGATCATCGTCCCGCAGAGGATCGTCAATGTCGTCGCCTAGATTCGCGTTGCGCAGGTCTTGGCTTTTGCGGCTCACCCTCCTGGCCCCGCTGCCGCTGCTCGGCGGCTGCCTCACAAATGTTCAGCCGCTCTACGGATCCTGGGGTGGACCCGACGACGGCATGGCGAGGAAGCTGCAGGAGGTCGCCGTCGATCCGATCAGCAGCCGGCTCGGCCATTACCTCGGCGACGATCTCATCCTGGCGCTGAACGGAACCGGCGCCCAGGTCACGCCGAAATATCACCTGGTCGTCACGCTGGCCGAGTCGTCGCAAACGCCTTTGATCGATACGGTGACCGGCGTTCCGACCGGATCGAGCGTCGTGACCACAGCCAATTTCCAGCTCGTTCCGGTGGCGGGAAACGGACCGATTTTCAAGGGCCATGCCTATGTGTCGGCAAGCTACGATCGCTCGAGCGCGCGATTTGCCGATGTGCGCGCGGCGCGTGATGCGGAAATCCGAAATGCCCGCGTGCTGGCCGACCAGATCCGCACCCAGCTTGCCGCGGAACTTGCAACGCGTACCTAGAGCAGGATGACTTTTCGTTGAATGGCGATTCCGCTCGGCTTTTCGTTCGAGCATGATCTTGTCGGAAAACCGGTTCCCACTTTTCCGGATCATGGCCTCTTGTTCGAGCATGATCTTGTCGGAAAACCGGTTCCCACTTTTCCGGATCATGGCCTCTTGTTCGAGCATGATCTTGTCGGAAAACCGGTTCCCACTTTTCCGGATCATGGGCTCTTGTTCGAACATGATCTTGTCGGAAAACCGGCTTCCACTTTTCCGGATCATGGCCTCTTGTTCGAGCATGATCTTGTCGGAAAACCGGTTCCCACTTTTCCGGATCATGCTCTAATGGTCGCTGTTCGAAGCGGCGAAGCCGAGCGTTTCATCGCGCGCCCGCCCGGCAATATTTTCATCTATCTGGTCTTCGGTCAGGATGCGGGCCTCGTCTCCGAGCGCGTGGAAAATATCCTTGCGCGCAGCATCGAGGACCGCAAGGACCCGTTCCAGTTCCAGCGGATCTCCGGAGACGAGCTCGCCGCCGATCCGCTCCGCCTCGCCGACGAGGCCAATACGGTGGCACTCTTCGGCGGACGGCGCGCGATTGCCATCAATGCGCAAGCGAGAAATTTCATTGCGGCGCTCGAAACGGTGCTCGCCTCCCCGCCGAGCGATTGCACGATCGTGATAGAGGCGGGTGCCCTGAAGCGCGACGCGCCATTGCGCAAGCTCTTAGAATCAAGCCCGCGCGCAGCAGCGATCGAATGTCTGTCCGATTCGGCCAAGGACATCGCTCACCTCATCGAGACCGAGCTGCGCACGGCGGGACTTTCCATTGATCCGGAAGCCAAGGCGCTGCTCGTCTCCCTGCTCGGCCAGGATCGGCTCACCACGCGTTCGGAACTCGGCAAGCTTATCCTCTATGCGCAGGGTGCGCGCGAGATCACTTCCGAACATGTTGCGGCGATCATTGCCGATGCCTCGAGCCTTGCGCTCGATACGGCAATCAACGGCGCATTCGATGGCGATTATGCCGCGGTCGAGGAGACGGCAGCGCGGGTCTTTGCCGAAGGCGGAGATTACAATGCGCTGCTCGGCGCGGCGCTTCGCCACGCCATGGCGTTGCATCGCGCCCGGCTCGATGCCGAGGGCGGCCGTGCGGAGGCAGGCTACCGGCGCGGCGCGGCTTTCGACCGACATATGCGGACCTGGACTTCGGAAAGGCTCATGCGCGCGATCACGACTCTTTCTCAGGCCATCGCAAAAGCGCGTTACGAACCGCGGCTGGCCGACATGATTGCGGTGCGTGCGCTCTGGTCTGTCGCGCTGGCCGGGAGGCGCGGCGGAGGATGATCCTCTCCCGAAGCCACGAGAAGCAAATCAGCCCTTCAGCTTTCTGCAAAGATCGTCGAGCTGGTCGAGGCTCTTGTATCGAATGCGCACTTCGCCGGATTCGCCGCGATGCGCGATGCTGACGATCAGTCCCAAGGCATCGCTCAACGCCTTTTCGAGTGCCCGCGTATCACTATCGTTTGCAGCCTCCTTGCGCGGCGCGCGTGCTTGCTTCTGCGCAATCTTTTCGACGTCGCGCACCGAAAGACCTTGCGCTACGATTCGCTCGGCGATCAGATCGGCCTCGGCCATGGTGAGGAGCGCGCGCGCGTGCCCCGCCGAAAGCTGTCCTTCCGAAAGCAGCTTTCTCGTCTTCTCCGGGAGATTGAGCAAGCGCAGCGTATTGGCGACATGACTGCGGCTCTTGCCGATGACTTTGGCAAGCTCCTGCTGCGAATAATTGAACTCGCGCTCGAGCTGCCGATATCCCATCGCTTCTTCGAGCGGGTTCAGATCCGTGCGTTGCACGTTTTCGATGATCGCGAGTTCGAGCGCTTGTTTGTCGTCGGCCTCGACCGTGATCACCGGAACTTCGTGCAAGCCGGCCTTTTGCGCGGCGCGCCAGCGCCGCTCGCCGGCGATGATCTCGTACGCGTCTGCGACGCCCGGCAACGTGCGCACGAGGATCGGCTGGATGACGCCCTTCTCGCGGATCGAATTGGTGAGGTCGTCGAGATCCGCCTCGCCGAAAGTGCGGCGCGGATTGCGCGGATTGGGACGCAGAAAGGCGATCGGAATTTTCTTCTGCCGCGCGCGCGCGACCGCCGCGCCTTCCTCTCCGGCTTCGCCGATCAAAGCCGCAAGTCCGCGTCCCAAGCGCAGCCGCGTCTCTTCTGCCATATTCCCGACCTTCATACTCGCCTCATGCCGCGCGCACTTGCCGCTCGCGCTGAATCACTTCCGCCGCAAGCCGCAAATAAGCCTGGCTGCCGCTGCATTTGAGATCGTAAAGAAGCACCGGCTTGCCATAGGACGGCGCTTCGGAAATGCGCACATTGCGCGGGATGATCGTGTTGTAGACCTTGTCGCCCATGAAGCCGCGCACGTCGGCCGCAACCTGCGTCGCGAGATTGTTGCGCGGGTCGTACATGGTAAGCACGATGCCGTGGATTTGCAGCTCGGCATTGAGACTCTTCTTCACTTGGTCGACGGTCGAGAGGAGTTGCGAGAGGCCCTCGAGCGCGAAGAACTCGCATTGCAAAGGCACAAGCACGCTGTCACCGGCGGTCAGTGCATTGACCGTGAGCAGATTGAGCGAGGGCGGGCAGTCGACAAGAATATAAGTCATGGGCTCGGCCGCGCTCTGCTGATCCTCGGCGAATTTCTTGATCGCAGTTCTGAGGCGATGCGCGCGATCCTTTTGCGGAGCGATTTCGAGCTCGACGCCGAGCAGGTCGAGAGTCGAGGGCGCGACCCACAGGCGTGGCACCGCCGTCTTCTGGATGACGGCAGCGAGCGGCTCCTCGCCGATCATGATGTCATAAGTCGAGATGCTGCGGCTTTTTCGATCGATGCCGAGCCCCGTCGATGCATTGCCTTGCGGATCGAGGTCGACGATGAGAACGCGTTCCCCGATCGCGGCGAGTGCCGTTCCAAGATTGATGGCCGTAGTCGTCTTGCCAACCCCGCCTTTCTGATTGGCGATCACCAGAACGCGTAGGTCGGGGGAATAGGACACCCTCTTCTCCAGGCGGTAACCTATTGTTTCTCGTTAGGCTTTCGCGTTGTTGCGCCGCAACAATCGAGCAATGATCACGATACGGCCGGCGGGAGACGTCAAACTATTCCGCATTTCTATTTGATATTTACGTGTTGCGGCCGAGTCGGTCAATTCGTCGGCTAGATCTTGTCCCTTGAGAAAAACGCCGATTGCGCCGCTGTCCAAAAATTTCGCCGCATAGTTAACGAGTTGCGGCAGCGGCGCCAACGCCCGGGCACTCACGGCCTCGACCGGTTCGCCGATCGCCTCGACCACGTGTTCGATCCGGCCGGCATGAACAATGGCCGGCGCGCCTGTTTCACGTGAAACCGTGCGCAGGAAGGCGCATTTGCGCTGGTCTGATTCGATCAGATGAACTCTGGTGCCTGGCTCGCCGGCAAGCCGGATGGCGGTGACGAGGCCGGGAAATCCGGCACCGGAGCCGAGATCGACCCAGATGCGCGCATCCGGCACTGCCGCCTGAACCTGCAGCGAATCGGCAAAGTGCCGCATCCAAATGTGGGGCAAGGTCGAAACGGCCACGAGATTGATCGCCTTCTGCCACTTGCGCAGAAGCTCGGCATAGATGTCGAATCGCTCTGCTGTTTCCCGCGGCAGCGGGAAAAGCTCGAGCGCCGCAGTGCGGTCGTCAATCTCGGGTGCGCTCACCCGGCACGCCGGATCTGGGCGGTGAGCAAAGTGAGTGCCGCCGGCGTCATGCCCTCGATCCGGCTCGCCTGCCCCATGGTCTGCGGGCGGATCGCCGCGAGCTTCTGGCGTATCTCAGCCGAGAGTCCCGGCAGGTTCAGATAGTCGACGCTCTCCGGAATCCGCAAAGCCTCGTCCCGGCGAAAGGCGGCAATGTCGGCCGCCTGGCGATCGAGGTAGGCCGAATATTTGGCGTCGATCTCGATCTGGCGCGCGGCAAAGAGCGGGATCGTTCCGAGCTCCGGCCAAATCCGGCTGAGATCGGCGAAAGTCACGTCGGGAAAGCCAAGGAGCTCGTACCCCGAGCGGCGGATCCCGTCCCGGTTAATATGGAGGCCGAAACGCGCCGCTTCATTCGGCGTAAGGCTCACCGCTGAGAGCCTGGCGCGCGCCGCTTCGATCGCCTTGCTCTTCTGCCCGAAGGCGCGCGCCCGCTCCGGTCCGACGATGCCCAGGCCGATGCCGCGGGCCGTGAGCCGCTGATCGGCGTTGTCGGCGCGCAAGGTGAGGCGATATTCGGCGCGCGAAGTGAACATGCGATAGGGCTCGGTGACGCCGCGCGTGACGAGGTCATCGATCATGACCCCGAAATAGGCTTCGGATCGGTCGAATGAGATCGCGTCGCGGCCGCCGGCAAGAGCGGCCGCATTGAGCCCGGCAACCAGTCCTTGCGCTCCCGCCTCCTCATAGCCTGTCGTGCCATTGATTTGGCCGGCGAGAAAAAGGCCGGCGACCCGTTTCGTCTCGAGGCTGGGCTTCAATTCGCGGGGGTCGATGAAATCATATTCGATCGCATAGCCGGGCTGGAGCATTGTGACACGGCCGAGGCCGGGAATGGTTCGCAGGAAGCGGTCCTGCAGGGCCGCCGGGAGGGCCGTGGAAATTCCGTTCGGATAGATCGTCGGATCATCGAGCCCCTCCGGCTCGAGAAAGATCTGATGGGATTCGCGATCGGCGAAACGCATCACCTTGTCCTCGATCGAGGGGCAATAGCGCGGGCCACGCCCGGAAATCGCGCCGGAATAGACGGGCGAGAGCTTCAGGTTGTCCTCGATCAGCCGATGCCCTTCCGGCGTCGTCTTGGTTATGAAGCAATCGACTTGCGGACGTGTGATCGTCTCGGTCAGAAACGAAAAGGGCTCGGGTTCGCGGTCGCCTTCCTGGCGCTCCAGGTCGGCCCAATCGATTGTCCGCCCGTCGAGACGCGGAGGCGTCCCTGTTTTGAGCCGCCCGAGCGCGAAGCCATGCCCGAGCAGGCTTTGGGAAAGCCGCTGCGCAGGGCTTTCGCCGACGCGGCCGGCGGGAATGCGTTCGTCTCCGATGTGGATCATGCCGCGCAGAAACGTGCCGGTGGTCAATATGAGTGCGGCGCAGGCGAGCTCGCGGCCATCGGTCAGATTCAATCCCTCGGCTCGGCCGCGACCGATTTTGATTTCCGCCGCTTCGCCTTCAATGACCACGAGATTGGCCTGGCTCCGAATCGCCGCTTGCATTTCGGCGCGATAAAGCTTGCGGTCCATCTGCGCACGCGGACCTCGTACTGCCGGCCCCTTGGCGCGATTGAGGACGCGGAACTGAATTCCGGCGGCATCGGCGACGCGACCCATCAATCCGTCGAGCGCATCGATCTCGCGCACGAGATGGCCCTTGCCGAGCCCGCCGATCGCCGGATTGCAGGACATTGTGCCGATCGAAGCGAAGGAATGGGTCACCAGCGCGGTGCGCGCGCCCGCGCGTGCGGCTGCAGCCGCGGCTTCACAGCCCGCGTGGCCGCCACCGACGACGATGACGTCGAATGAGGTCGCCTCACCCAATTTCAGCTCCTTCATCCCGGCGCGCGTGCGCGGATCTGGTCCGCGCTCCGTCCACTCCGCGATCCGCTACCCCGCCGGGGCGGCCTCCTGCGGTTTCACGTGAAACACCCAAGCCTGAATCTATCATTTCCCGATGCAGAATCGCGCGAATATTTCGCCGAGCACCGTTTCGACATCAATCTTCCCGATCAGAATTTCGAGCGCCCGAACGCCGGCACGGATCTCTTCCGCCAAAAGCTCGATCGGCCCATCGAGGTCCTGCTCGGCCCGTTTCAGCGCGGCGGCTGCCGCCTCGAAAGCACGCCGGTGCCTCTCCCGCGTAATCAGCCCCGATTCCCCCATGCCCAGCGCGCCGCGCGCGAACTCGGAAAGCCGCTCGATCAACCGATCGATGTTCTCCCCGGTCGCGGCGCTCAGAGGCATGGCCTCAGCCCCGCTCGCCCTCGGATAAAGATCGCTCTTGGTCAGGATCGGCCAGACTTCGACCCCAGGGCCAAAACGATGCGCCACCGGCCGTGCGGCTTCGCTCAGCCAGAGCACGAGGTCGGCAGACTCGGCGCGCGTACGCGCCCGAGCGATGCCGATCTGCTCGACGCGATCGGCCGATTCGCGCAAGCCCGCCGTATCGATCAGGGTCATCGGAAAGCCGCCGACGTCGAGGTGGACTTCGATTGCATCGCGTGTCGTGCCTGGGATATCCGACACGATCGCCGCCTCCCGACGCGCGAGCGCATTGAGCAAAGTCGATTTGCCCGCATTCGGCGGACCCGCGATGACGACCACGAGCCCGTCGCGAAGGCGCTCTCCGGAGCGCACCTGGAGTGCCAATTCCAGCTCGGCCCGAACCGGCGCCAGGATGCCCGCGAGCTTCTTCCGTGCCAGCGGCGCAACATCGCCTTCATCGGGAAAATCGATCTCGGCCTCGAGCAATGCCTGCGCCTGGAGGAGGGCCGCACGCCAGCCTTCCGCTTTGCGATGCAGCTCCCCCTGCATTTGCCGGAAAGCCTGCCGGCGTTGCGCCTCCGTGTCGGCGGCGATCAGGTCCGACAGGCCCTCGACTTCGGTCAGATCGAGCTTGCCGTTCTCGAAGGCACGCCGGGTGAATTCCCCGGCTTGCGCCGGCCGCGTCTTCGGGAAGGTTGCGAGCGCACGAAGCAGCGCGGCCATAATCGCCGGCCCTCCATGAACGTGGCATTCGGCATAATCTTCGCCGGTGAAGCTCGCGGGCGCTGGAAAAAACAGGAGCAGGCCGCGGTCGATCGGCGCGCGCGAAACGGGATCCATAAACGTCGTGAGCATCGCGCGGCGCGGTTCGGGCTGTTTCCGGGCCAGCGCCGCCACTATCTTGCTCACGTCAGGTCCGGAAATACGCAAGATGGCAACCGCCGCGCGTCCCACGCCGGAGGCGAGCGCATAGATCGTTTCTCTATCCGAAAGCGGCATCATGTCCTTCAACGAACTCACACACGCCGCCAGTCCCTATCTTCTGCAGCACGCGACGAACCCCGTCCATTGGCGGATGTGGGGTCCCGCTGCACTTCAAGAAGCGCAGGAGAAAGACAAGCCGATCCTGCTCTCGGTCGGCTATGCCGCCTGCCATTGGTGCCATGTGATGGCGCACGAGAGCTTCGAAGATCCCGACATCGCGGCGGTCATGAACGAGCTCTTCGTGAACATCAAGGTCGATCGCGAAGAACGTCCCGACATCGATCATATCTACATGTCGGCACTGCATGCTTTCGGCGAGCGCGGCGGCTGGCCGATGACCATGTTTCTCACGCCGACCGGTGAGGCCTTCTGGGGCGGCACTTATTTTCCCAAGCACGAACAATATGGGCGGCCTGCCTTTGTCGACGTTCTGCGAAGTGTGGCGCGTGCTTATCGCGCCGACCCAGGTAGAATTACCTCGAACGCCAAGATCATTCGCGACGCCCTCGCCCAGGTCGGGTCGGCTGGTGGCGATCCGCTTCGATTAGCCACGGTTGATACGCTCGCCGCCCAGCTCGTCGGCCACATTGATCCGGTCAATGGCGGTCTGCGCGGCGCACCCAAATTTCCGAACCCGCCGATCTTGGAGCTCCTCTGGCGCGCCGGTACGCGGCTCGACCAGCCCTCTTATCTCGAACTCGTCGAACTGACGCTGACGCGCATGGCGCGCGGCGGAATCTACGATCATCTCGGCGGCGGCTTTTCCCGCTATTCGGTCGATGAGCGCTGGCTCGTCCCGCATTTCGAGAAAATGCTTTACGACAATGCGCAGATTCTCGAATTGCTGGCGCTTTGCGCACAGAGAACCGGCAACGATCTCTTGCGCCTGCGTGCGCGCGAAACAATCGCCTGGCTCGAACGCGAGATGATGGACGGCGCCTTCTGCGCCAGCCTCGATGCAGACAGTGAAGGCGAAGAGGGCAAGTTCTATACCTGGACATGGAGCGAGCTCGTCGCCCTTCTCGGCGAGGAAGACGCGTCCTATTTCGCGCAATTCTACGGCGTCACGCCGCAAGGCAATTGGCACGAAGGCGGCCCGGGCGCGAATATTCTCAACCAGCTCGATGCGAAAGCGCCGAGCGCCGCAGACGAAGCGCGGCTCGCGCCGCTCAAAGCCAAGCTCCTCGCCGCAAGGCAAAAGCGCATTCCTCCCGCGCGCGACGACAAGATCCTTGCCGATTGGAATGGATTGATGATCGCGGCGCTTGTCCATGCGGGGACCGCGCTCAACGAGCCGCGCTGGATTGCGCTTGCGGCGCGCGCCTATCATGTCCTGGTCGAGAAGCTCGATTATACCGATGCTGCCGGCGCCCGCCGCCTGGCGCACGGCGCCCGCGCCGGCATCGCCGTGCGGCCCGGCTTCGCGCTCGATCATGCCGCGATGATGCGCGCCGCGCTTGCGCTCCATGAGGTGCGCGATCTATCGGGCGCCGAACTTTCGGCGCATGATTATCTTGCCGACACGATCGCTTGGGCACGCGCGATCGAAGCGCATCATATCGATTCTTCAGGCCTCGTCACCATGTCGGCGGATGACGCAAGCGACGTCATTCTACGCTTGGCTCCGACGCACGACGACGCGATCCCGAATGCACATTCCATTTATCTCGATGCGCTCGTCAGGCTCGCCGCCGCGAGCGGCGATGAGACCTGGCTCGCGCGCGCCGATTCTCTTTTCGCGACGCTCGCCGGCGTCGTCCGCGCCAATCCGGTTGGACATGCCGGAATTCTGAATGCGCTCGATCTGCGCTTGCGCGGGTTGGAAATCGTCGTGACCGGCCCTGCACGCCAGGCGCTCTATGAAACCGCGCTATCCATTCCGTTCGACGAGCGGATCGTCGTCTCGCGCGAAAAGCTGGATGACATTCCGCCGACTCATCCGGCAGCCGGACAAAAGACCGACGGAGCCACCGCCTTCGTCTGTTCGGCGGGAACGTGTTCGCTGCCGGTCCACGATCCGGCCGCGCTGCGGATAACGGCTGAGACCCGGCTGTCGGGGCCCTAAGACAAGCCTCGCGAGCGCAGCAAGACCGTCGGCCGCCGCGACGACATGGATTGCTTCGCCGCTCCTCGCAGTGACTGAACCGAATTACGTATTCATCGATTCGAAGAAGCTCGCATTGCCCTTCGGCGTCTCGCGCAATTTGCCGAGCAGGAATTCGATCGCGTCGACCGTGCCCATCGGCGTCAGAATGCGGCGCAGCACGTACATCTTTTTGAGGATGTCCGGCGCGACGAGCAATTCTTCCTTGCGCGTGCCCGAGCGCATGATGTCGATCGACGGGAAGGTGCGCTTGTCCGCGACCTTGCGATCCAGCACGATCTCCGAATTGCCGGTGCCCTTGAATTCTTCGAAGATCACTTCGTCCATGCGCGAGCCAGTATCGATCAGCGCGGTCGCGATGATCGTCAGCGAGCCGCCTTCTTCGATATTGCGCGCCGCGCCGAAGAAGCGCTTCGGCCGTTGCAGCGCATTCGCATCGACGCCGCCCGTCAGCACCTTGCCGGACGAGGGCACGACCGTATTATAGGCGCGCCCGAGCCGGGTAATCGAATCGAGCAAGATAACTACGTCGCGGCCATGCTCGACCAGGCGCTTTGCCTTTTCGATCACCATTTCCGCAACCTGGACGTGGCGCATCGCCGGCTCGTCGAAGGTCGAGGAGACCACCTCGCCTTTCACCGAGCGCTGCATGTCGGTGACTTCCTCCGGCCGCTCGTCGATGAGCAGCACGATCAGGTAGCACTCAGGGTGATTGGCGGTGACCGATTGGGCGATGTTCTGCAGAAGCACCGTCTTGCCGGTGCGCGGCGGAGCAACGATCAGCGCGCGCTGGCCTTTGCCGATCGGCGCCACAATGTCGATCACGCGCGCCGAGAGGTCCTTTTTCGTGGGGTCTTCGATCTCGAGCCGCAGCCGCTCGTCCGGATAGAGCGGGGTCAAATTGTCGAAATGGACCTTGTGACGGACCTTCTCCGGGTCTTCAAAATTGATTGTATTGACCTTCAACAGCGCGAAATAGCGCTCGCCCTCTTTCGGGCTGCGGATGAGGCCTTCGACCGTATCGCCGGTGCGCAGCCCGAAGCGCCGGATCTGCGAGGGCGAGACATAAATATCGTCCGGACCGGCCAAGTAATTGGCCTCCGGCGAACGCAGAAAGCCGAAACCGTCCTGCAGCACCTCGATCACGCCTTCGCCGACGATCTCGATCTCGCGGCTCGCCAATTGTTTGAGAATCGCAAACATCAATTCCTGTTTGCGCATGATGGAAGCGTTCTCGACTTCGTGCTCTTCGGCGAAGGCGAGCAGCTCGGTAGGGGATTTCGTTTTGAGATCCTGAAGTTTGATATCCCGCATAGGGATCCTTGTCCTTGGAAGACCACGCGCTCACTGCGCAAAGGGGGTGGGAAAGCCCCGGAGGGCGCCAAATCCTTGGAGGACAGATGATGCCCACAATATGGCGCACCGACGCGCCGGCAGTTCACCTGTTAGGAGAGAGCCATAAGATAGGATGTTTTGCCGGGATTGACAACCTGACCGAGGCAGTTGACCGCGAACCTGCGATTCCGCCGTCCTGTTAAGAACTAAGCTTTGCTCTTGGTTCCAGCCGCGTTCCGCAGCATGAGCCTGCGAACTGAGACAAAAAGGCCGGCAGCAGAGCTGCCGGCTAGATCTCCAAGACCGCTCACGGATCTTGGCCCAGGTTATCCCCCGTCTGCTAATATTTCGGAACCACGGGTGTCCCCGGCGCAATCCAGTCGAATTTCCAGTCGAGGCCTGCCCGAACGACATTGAGCGTCGGATGCGTCGTATGGAAAAAGCCCGGCGCGTCGCCGGGTGTCAACCCGTTCGTCCGGCTAAGATCCACGTAAAGATATTCGGCCTTTACCGAGAGATTGTGGGCAAAAGCATATTCGATGCCGCCGCCCGCCGTCCACCCGGTCGGCGTCGAGCCAATCGACCAATTGGTGAGCGCGCCGGCGCCGGGGCCCGACTGCGAAACCGTCTCATGCCCATAGGCGAAACCGCCGGTGATATAGGGGAGCACATTGCCGAAAGCCAAGCCGAGGCGGGCGCGCGCCGTGCCAAGCCAATCGAGCCTGTTCGTGACCGGCCCGGTCGTCGTCACGAGTGGGGGGGCCAAGGTCTGCGAGCCGCTGACCGTGCCGCCTTCGAAATCCGCCTCGCCGCCGAGCACCAAATCGCCCCCAGCAACGCCCGAGCCGGCAAATTGGTAATTAAAGCCCGCCTCGCCGCCACCGAGAAAGCCGCTCGAAGATATGTTCGATCCGCCTAAGAAGCCGCCGGGGCCGAAAGCGTCGAAATGGAATGGGTCACCGCCATAGCCCGCATTCACGCCGACATAGAATCCGGTCCAGGAAAAGGCAGGCGGAGGCGGCGTATAAACCGGCGGACCCTTTTGGTTGGGGAGATCGGCAGCATAAGTCGCACCCGCCAAAGCGAGCGAAACCGCGCCGGCTATGATCAGCGAGCGGATCATTCCCCGAACCTCAATTCGAAGGCCTTGCCTTCACTCAAAAGAATACCGGAAATCGCCCTCGCAACCAACAGACAAATCCCCCCGGCGGTCGCTTTCAGGCGCCTGTGACCAAAGAGTTACACGCCGCGGCAACGTCTTTGCTCCGCCTGGATATCAGGGCGCAAGGTTCGGTTTACAAGGGCTTCACCACCGCCAGAATGACGATGCCGATCAAGAGCAGGGTAGGGATCTCGTTCAGAATGCGGAAATAGCGCGGCGAATGAAGGTTGACGTCTGCCGCGAAACGATACCGCAGCCGCACAAGATAGACATAGACGACAATCATGAGCAGCACGAGCAGGAGTTTCAGGTCGAGCCAGCCGGCAGCAAACCAATGCCCACCAAAGCCGAGACCGATCCCGCTCGCCAGGACGAGAACGAGCGACGGCCGCATGATGCCGAGATCGAGCCGCCGTTCCATGATTTTGAAGGTTTCCGATTGTGCCGAGCCCTTCTCAGCCAGGGAATGATAAACGAAGAGGCGCGGCAAATAGAACATGCCCGCCATGAAGGCGATCACGGAAAAGACATGCAGGGCCTTGAGCCAGAGATAGATCATGCGTCGGCCGCACGAATTTGGCCGAGCAGCGCCTCGACATGCGCGACCGGCGTCTCCGGCAAGATCCCATGGCCCAAATTGAAAATATGCGGCCGCCCGGCGAAGGCCGAAAGAATTCGCTCCGTTCCCTCCTGTAACGCCCGGCCGCCGGCGACAAGCGCCAGAGGATCGAGATTTCCTTGCAGGACTGTGCTTGCCTCGATCCGTTTCGCCGCTGCAACGGGATCGATTGTCTCGTCGAGCCCCAGCGCGTCCGCTCCCGTCCGCGCGGCGAAATCGACGATCGAAAGTCCCGCCCGGCGCGGAAAGGCGATTATCTTCTTTTCCGGATGGCGGGCCCGCACGCCTTCGATGATCGTTTTGAGCGGGGCTACGCACCAACTTTCGAATTCCGACGGCGCCAGCGCTCCGGCCCAGGAGTCGAAAATCTGCACGAGATCGACGCCGGCGTCGATCTGCCCAAGGAGATAATCGATCGAGCCTGCAACGAGCCGGTCGATCAGCGCTTGGAAGAGATCGGGATCCCGATAGGCGAGAAGCCGCGCCGGCGCCTGATCGGGCGTACCCTGACCGGCAATCATATAACTCGCGAGCGTGAAGGGCGCGCCACAAAATCCGATGAGCGGCGTCTCCGGTGCGGCCTCTTTGACGCGTCTCACGGCATCGAAGACCGGAGCCAAGCGATCAAGATCGACCTTCTCGCGCAGCCTTCCGAGACCTGCCGCATTCGATATCGGCTCGAGCTTGGGACCACCTCCGGTCTCGAACGATACTTTCTGCCCGAACGCATCGGGCACGACGAGAATATCGCTGAAAATAATCCCCGCATCGAAGCCGAAGCGTCGAATGGGCTGGAGCGTTGCTTCCGCGGCGAGTTTTGGCGTGTAGCAGAGGTCGAGAAAGGAACGCGCCTTGGCGCGAAGCTGTCGATATTCCACGAGATAGCGCCCCGCCTGACGCATCAGCCAGACCGGCGGGGGAGAGACCGCTTCGCCGTTCAGTACGCGGAAGATCTTACTTGAGGAGAAGGACAATTAAGAATCCTATCTTAAGACTCTTTTTACGATTCCTCTTATTAGAGGCCGGATTAGTCCCATTCCCGATTTTTCACAATCTTTCGGGGAACCCAGAGATTTGCCCCGCGACGCACAGGCCGTGCATCTAAGGACTGCGCTGCGTTTTGTCAGCGGCGACAAAGCTTTGCATTCCGCTTTCCCGCACCGTCAACAGCAAATCCGTTTATGAGTCTTATTCGCGCAGAAGGCGCTTCCATCTTCGCCGCGTCGGCCTTGTTGACAAGACCGCCGCAACGGCGGGAGATATCGACAGGTCGCGCCCGCGCATCGAAGCTTGTCCACCGCGATCCACATGCAAGGGCAAGAGCTTTGGAGCGCAAGGATTTTCATATTCACCTCGTGTCGGACGCAACCGGCGAGACGCTCATCGCCGTGAGCCGCGCCGTCTCGGCCCTCTATGAAGATGTCTTAGCGATCGAACATCTCTACCCGCTGGTGCGCAGCCAGGGGCAGATCGCGCGCGCGATTGCGGAGATCGAGGCGGCCCCCGGCGTGGTTCTCTATACCTTGCTCGAGTCGGATCTCGCCCAGCAGCTCGAAGCGGCGTGCCGCGAGATCGGGGCGCCTTGCCATTCGGTCCTGCAGCCGATCCTGAACGTCTTCCAAAATTACCTGGGCGCGGCGGCCAATCCTCGGCCCGGTGCCCAGCACATGCTCACCGCAAGCTATTTCAACCGCATCGACGCGCTCGATTACACGATGCTGCATGACGACGGGCAGATGAGCGAAAATTACGATGAGGCCGACGTAATCCTCATCGGGGTCAGCCGCACCTCGAAGACGCCGACGAGCATTTATCTCGCCAACCGGGGAATCAAGACCGCCAATCTTCCGGTGCTTCCCAATCTGCCCCTGCCCAAATCGCTCTTCGGGCTGAAGAAGCCGTTGATCGTCGGAATCATCGTCTCGGTCGAACGCCTCATTCAGGTAAGGCAGAACCGGCTCGAATCCTTGCATGCGATGATGGATTCCTCCTATGTCGATCCGGTCGCAGTCGCCGAGGAAATCGTCCAGTCGCGCAAGCTCTTCGCTCATTACGGCTGGCCGGTGATCGACGTCACGCGACGTTCGATCGAAGAAACCGCGGCGGCCGTCATCGATCTTTATAAGGCGCATCGCAGCAAGCTCGGCATTTAGATGAAAGAATCGGGTCTCTGGCGCGCCAGTGCGCCGCTTGTGCTCGCCTCGAAAAGCGCAGCGCGCCAGGCGCTTCTGCGCAGCGCCGGCATACCGTTCGAAGCCTTGGCGGCGGATATCGACGAGCGCGCGCTCCAACGAGAGCTTGCGAGTGCGCAGGCGGAAAAGATTGCGGCGCATCTCGCCCGCGCCAAAGCGCTCGCCGTCTCGAGTCGAAGGCCGGACCGTCTCGTGGTCGGTGCCGACCAGACGCTCGAATTCGAAGGTTTGACGCTCACAAAGCCGCGCGATCACCAGGAAGCACGGGCGCAGCTCGCGCGCTTCTCGGAGAAAACCCATCGGCTCCACTCAGCGCTTTCGGTGGCGCGAGCAAGCAGAGTTCTCTTCGAGGCCTCTTCTTGCGCCACGCTCACCTGCCGCAAGCTCAGTGCCGACTTCATCGAGCTTTATCTTGCCGCGGCCGGACCTTCGGTGCTCTCGAGTGTCGGCGCCTACCAGTTCGAAGGCTTAGGGATCCACCTTTTTTCGCGGATGGAGGGCGATCAGGCGACGATCCTCGGCCTGCCGCTCCTCGATCTCCTTGCATTTCTGCGTCGGGAAGGCAGTCTCGCGACATGAGGCGCGCTTTCATCATCGGCTGGCCGGTCGAACATTCGCGTTCGCCGCTGATCCACCGCTATTGGCTCAAAAGGCTCCACATCGAGGGCGATTATGAACGCGTGCCGGTCTCGCCGGACGCGCTCGAAGATTTCCTTGCCTCTTTCGCCGACCAAGGCTTCGTCGGCGGCAATGTCACGATTCCACATAAGGAGGCAGCCTTTCGCTTCTGTGGGGCGACGACGCAGGTCGCCGCGCAGCTCGAAGCAGTGAATACTTTGTGGATCGACGGTGGAAACCTTCACGGAGACAATACGGATGCTGCGGGCTTTCTCGCCGCGATCGACGAAGAGGCACCCGGCTGGGGAAAGGACCTTGGAAAAGTCGTCGTGCTCGGCGCGGGCGGAGCCGCGCGGAGCATCATCTACGCCCTGATCATGCGCGGCGCCCGGGAGGTTCTCGTGATCAATCGCACGATCGCGCGAGGGCAGGACTTGCGCCGGCGCCTCGGCGCGGCGATCGCCGCCAAATCTTTCGCCGACCTGCCGGGGGCGCTCGCGGACGCCGATCTTCTCGTCAACACGACCTCGCTGGGCATGCGCGGCGAGGCGCCGCTCGAAATCGATCTTTCGCCCCTGCCCGCCCGCGCCATCGTCGCCGATATCGTCTATGTACCGCTCGAAACCGATCTTCTGCGTCAGGCGCGCGCCCGCGGTCTGCGCACCTTGAGCGGCCTCGGCATGTTGCTGCACCAAGCGGTTCCCGGATTCGAACACTGGTTCGGCCGCAAGCCTGAAGTCACGGCCGAACTGCGTGCGCTGATCGCCGCGGACATCGAGAAGAGCTGATGTTCGTTCTCGGTCTCACCGGCTCGATCGGCATGGGCAAGTCGGCAACCGCGGCCATGTTCCGCGCCGCTGGTGTCAAGGTCCATGATTCCGACGCCGCGGTCCACGCTCTCTATCGAGGTGCGGCCGCCCCTCTCATCGAAGCGGAATTTCCAGGTACCGTTCGCGGGGGAAGCGTCGATCGCCAAGCCCTCGCCGCCCGCGTTCTCGGCAACGCCGCCGCAATGGCGCGGCTCGAGCATATCGTCCATCCGCTCGTGCGTGCCGACCGCCTCGCTTTCCTCGCAGAGGCGCGCGCCGCAGGCGAGGCGCTTGTCGTCGTCGACATTCCGCTCCTTTATGAGAGCGGTGCCGAAAAGGAGGTCGACAAGGTTCTGCTCGTCACGGCTTCGGAAGACGTGCAAAAGGCACGCATTGCCGGCCGTCCCGGCATGACGGAAGCAAAACTTGCCGCCATAATGGCGCGGCAAATGCCGGATCGCGACAAGCGCGCACGTGCCGATTTCATTATCGATACGAGCGGAGCGATCGCGGATACGGAACGGCAGGTGCGCGAGCTGTTGCGAAGGCTGAAGGCGGAAATAGGCGATGCGGGAAATCGTGATCGACACGGAGACGACCGGGCTTGATCCGTCGACCGGTCATCGAATTGTCGAGATCGGCTGCGTCGAACTCTTCAATGCGATCCCGACCGGGCAGACGTTCCACGTCTATCTCGATCCTGAACGCGACATGCCGGAGGACGCTTTCCGCGTCCACGGACTCTCAGCCGATTTTCTCGCCGGCAAACCGAAATTCGCCGAGATCGCGGAAAGCCTCGTTGCGTTTCTCGGCGATGCTTCGCTCATCGCGCATAATGCCGAATTTGACGTCCGCTTCATCAATGCGGAACTCGCGGCACTGGGACTTGCGTCGATCGGAATGGAGCGCGTCATCGATACTTTGGCGCTTGCGCGCCGCCGTCACCCGGGCGCGCCGAATTCTCTCGATGCCCTCTGCCTGCGCTACGGCATAGACGCAAGCCGCCGCACGAAACACGGTGCATTGCTCGATGCGGAAATTCTCGCCGAGGTCTATGCCGAGCTGACTGGCGGGCGCCAAGCGAGCCTTGCGCTTCAGACGGCCCATGCGACCCGCGCAAGGGGGGAAGGCGCACGCCTCATCCGGCCCACTCCCTTGGCGCCCTTGATCAGTGCAGCAGAACTCGCCGCCCACGCCGCTTTCATCGCGCATCTCGGTGAGAAAGCGATCTGGCGGCAATATCCGCTCCCGGATCACGCTGCTTTTGGATCGATCCGGTCCAAAAGCACGAATGTGATCGAGGCTGAAGATTCAGAGCGGGATTTGCGCGAAAAGCCGGTGTCCGCTTTTTCGTATCCCGCTCCAAGTCCTCAAGCCTGAGGGGAAGCTCCCGGCGGGGAGCCGGCCGATTCTTCGAGCTTGCGCCGATAGAGCGTCGCGAAGTCGATCGGATCGATATAGAGGGGCGGGAAACCGCCGCTCCGCACCGCTTCGGCAACGATCTGTCGGGCGAAAGGGAAGAGAAGCCGCGGGCATTCGATCATCACGACCGGCTGAAGATCGTTCTGGGGAATGTTCAACGCGCGGAAGATACCGGCGTAATTCAGCTCGAACTTGAACAGAGTGTCGGCGCCCTCTCCCGCCGAGCCTTCGAGCAGGAGTTCGACCTCGAAATCGGACTGAGCGACTTGGCGCGCGTTGACATTCACCTGGATTGAAATCTGCGGTGGCTTGGCTTGCGGCCCGAGCGAGCGCGGCGCATTCGGATTTTCGAAGGAAAAATCCTTCGTATATTGCACCATTGCATTGAGCGTCGGCGCAGTATTGTTCTCCGCTCCGCCGCCATTCCCGTTGGGCATTTTTGTCTCCCTCTCCGCTTGCCCGCCGGTAGCATGGATAAGGCTTGCGAACAAGCCGAGCTCAGTGGCGGTCCGCTTCATCAATCCGCCGCCAGTCCTGCGGCGGAAGATCGATGATCTCGGGATCTTGGGGACGAGATTGGGGCCGAGCTTCGTGCGGCCGTCGCAGTCCCGGCGCCAGAAGTGCAAGCCCGACGAGGTCGGAGAGAAAGCCTGGAAGAACGAGGAGAATGCTGCCAAGCGCGGTGCGGAAGCCGCTTTGCAGAGCCTCGGGTGCGAGCCGCCCGCCATTGCGGAAAATCGCCGTGATTTCGTCGCGCGCAGCGTGCCCGAGCCGGCGCAGAAGGGCTAAGCCGACGAGCGAGGTCAGAAGGGTTGCCACGATGGCGCCGGAAACTCCGATCGCATCGGCAACCAAGCCAAAGACGAAGATTTCGCTGAAAACCCAGAGTCCCAGGCCGAAGATGACTGCTGCTAGAGGCATGGGTTCATTCCGACTTTATGCGGCCTGCCTGCGGCTTTTTCAGCTTTTTCAGCTTTTTCTCCCTGGGCAACATATATGTTAAAAGCCGGCGTATCACCTCATGACAATTTGGCGGCACCATGCACGATCCTGCCTCGACGATCATTTTCGCGCTTCTGGCGATTTTCGTCATTTGGAAGCTGCGTTCGGTCCTCGGCACACGCACCGGGCCGCAAAGGCCGCCGATCAATCCTTTCCTGCGCCGCACGGACATCGAGGGCAAGATCGTGCCTCTGCCGGGCGCTGCGCCGGCGCTACCCGCCGGCCAGGCCCGGTCCTGGACGGGATACGCGGAACCCGATTCGAAGGCCGCGGCCGGGCTCGATGCCATCGCCGCAGCGAGCCCCGGCTTTGCCATCGCTCCCTTCGTCAGCGGCGCCAAAACTGCTTATGAAATGATTGTCACGGCGTTTGCTTCCGGCGATCGCACGACCTTGCAGAACCTGCTCGATAAGAGCGTCTACGATAATTTTGCGCGCGCGATCACGGCACGCGAGGCACGCGGCGATACGGTGACCACCAAGGTCATCTCGGTCGATCAGGTTAGCGTCGATGATGCGCGCCTGCATGGCTCCTCCGCCGAGATCGTTCTGCGCTTTCATGCAAGGCTGGTGAGCGCGACGCGCAACAAATCCGGCTCGGTTATCGAGGGCGATCCGGAGCGCGTGGTCGAGACGATCAACATCTGGACTTTCGCCCGCGACCTCGCGTCGCGCGATCCGAATTGGAAGCTGATCGCGACCGAGACCGCGCATTAGCGGCCGGAGCCGCCGATGCTAAAGCTTTCGCCGGTCGCCTTCGGCGAAATCGAGGGATTCGCTGAAGACGATCATCTCGCCGCGTTCCGGGTCTTTGCCTCACAAGCCAGGGCAATCGTCGAAGGCAAAGAGGATCTACGTCCGGCGCTGCCCGCATCTGCGGAGCTCGAGAATGTTTGTCGCGCGGTTTTGACGCAATCCGTCGAGACGCGAGCGCAGGCGCGCAGCTTTTTCGAAAATCATTTTACTCCGCATCGAATAGGCGAAGGTTTCGCAACGGGTTATTACGAGCCGATCGTTCCGGGGTCTCTCGTTGCTTCGGCCGAGTTCACCGCCCCGATCCTGGCGCGGCCCGATGACCTCGTGAGTTTCGTGCCCGGAACGGGGCTGCCCTCCCGGCCGGAGCTTTCTGCCGCGCGCCGGCTGCCGGATGGGCGGCTCGTCCCTTTCCCCGACCGCGCCGAGATCGAGGCCAGCAATGACTATCGGCCGCTCCTCTGGCTTGCCGACCCGATCGAAGTCTTCCTCGTCCAGGTCCAAGGCTCGGCGCGCGTGGTCTTGCCGGACGGCAAAGAGGTCCGGCTCGTCTATGCCGGACGCAACGGCTGGCCCTATACGTCCATTGGCGCGCACCTCCTCGAATGGGGCGAGATCGCCGATACGGAGATGGGAGTGGCAGCGCTAAAGGCCTGGGTACGTGCGCATGGGCAGAAGCCGGGCGACGTTGGCCGCGCGCTGATGCACGCAAATCGTTCCTATGTCTTCTTTGACATAGATCCGTCGCTTGCGCCGGAGCAAGGCCCGGTTGGCGGCGCCAGTCTTCCTTTGACGCCGCTTCGCTCGCTCGCGGTCGACCGGCATATCTGGCCTTATGGCCTGCCTTTTTGGCTTTCCGGGCACCTGCCCTGGCAGACGCGCGAACCAACGCCGTTCCGCCGACTGATGATCGCGCAAGATACAGGTTCGGCGATCTTAGGGTGCGCACGCGCCGACATTTTCTTCGGCAGCGGCGGGCAGGCGGGGGAGCTTGCCGGCCGAATCAGGCATGCTTGCGACTTCACGGTCCTGCTGCCAAAAACTGCGTAATGACGGAAAGCGATCGGCATTTGCGCCCTCTCTCGGAAGAGGAAGTGGCGCTTTGGCTCGAAGTGACGCGCGGCGTGGCGCGTCGCCCCGGCGCGACTTTGCCCGATTTCGGCGCTCCCAAACCCGCCAAGCCTTCGCCGCACCAATCGAAAGAGGTCGCTAAGCCGGCGCCGACGCCGCCCGCAACCCGCCTCCCCCGTCTCGCACCTCTGGAACACCGGGAAAGACGCAAGCTCGAGCGCGGCTCGCGCGTCGATGCGGCGATCGATCTGCATGGGCTGCGTCAGCAGGAAGCGCACCATGCGCTGCATGCCTTTCTCGGCCAGGCGCAGCGCGGCGGGGCGAAGATCGTGCTCGTCGTCACCGGCAAGGGCAGCCGGCCGGCTGAAGGCTTCGAAACCGGGATCCTGCGCCGCAGCGTTCCGCTTTGGCTGAAAGCGCCGGAATGGCGCAGCCTGGTCGTGGGCTTCGAGGAGGCGAGCCGGACCCACGGCGGCGCAGGGGCGCTTTACGTGCGGATCCGGCGGCTCGAGCGGCGTTAGCCGATAATCCCGAACGCACGGCTTTCCCCGGCGGCAGAGGGTTCGCTTGCGCCCCTCAGCGCGCCCTTTTCCTTGATCTTTGCGTCCTCCCCGGTCTATGGCCAGCCGATCGGAGCATTCCCATGACACCTGAGGACTGGACGGGTCTGGCGAGCCCTTCGCTTGCCGATTTCGAGGCGATCGCGACCGCCGCCTACGCGCGCTTGCCGGATCATTTTCGCAAACTCTGCGAGGGCCTTGTCATCCAGGTGGCGGATTTTCCGCCGGACGACGTGCTCGACGAGATGGATTGCGAGACCGAATTCGATCTCCTTGGTCTGTTCACCGGCCGCGGCCTGGCGCAGGGTGGCGCCCTGCCCTTGACGGGGCAATTGCCGAATATGGTATGGCTTTATCGCCGTCCGATCCTCGATTATTGGGCCGAAAACGAGGAAACGCTCGGCGCCGTGATCGCCCATGTGCTCGTTCACGAGATCGGCCATCATTTCGGCCTCTCGGATGCCGACATGGCGGCGATCGAGGACGAGGTCGATTAGCATGTTGGCCGATGCCATACCCGTCATCTCCGCCCTGATCGCGCTTGCAGGTCTCTCGATCGCCTGGCGGCAGTCGCGCGAATCGGCCTTGCGCCGCGCCGACGTGCTTGCCTGGTCGAACGACGTGATTCGCGAATTGCAGAGCCTGCTGCTCATTTGCGTGCTCGGAGGCGACGAGCTCGAGGCGGCGACCCGCAAGGCTAAGCTCACCGAGATCCTCTTCAACACTTCGGTTCTGGTCGAGCGCGGGCGGCTCTTCTTCAGGAACGAAGTGCGCAACGATCAGCACGGACAGACAAAAGAGCTCGCCTATCGCGGCTATCGGCCCGCCATTCTCGACCAGATCGTCGTCGCCCACCAGATCGCGCGCCAGTGGGAGCGCGCGAGCGAGACCGAGCGTGCCAGCATGATCCTGCTCGCCGAAGACTGCGCCAAGAAATTCGTCTCGCTCGCCCAACAAGAAGTCGGACGCAGCAAGACGGCGAGCGCCGTAACCAAGAAAGGCGGCGACGGACGCCAGCTCGAAGATCTGCTCAAGGACTTCAACAGCGCGCGGCTCGAAGAAAAATCGAGCTTCGCGCGCGCCCATATCGAGGCGGCGGCGCGCCAAGAAGGTTCGGCCGTCGCAACCGCTCAGGAATAGACAATGGAAAAATTCACATCGCTGACCGGGGTCGCGGCGCCACTCGAAATCCGCAATGTCGATACCGACATGATCATCCCCAAGCAATATTTGAAGACGATCAAACGCACCGGTCTCGGCAAAGGCCTCTTTGCGGAACTGCGCTACAAAGAGGACGGTTCGGAAAATCCCGATTTCGTGCTCAACAAGCCAGCCTATCGGAATGCCAAGATTCTCGTCGCCGAGGATAATTTCGGCTGCGGCTCTTCGCGCGAACATGCGCCCTGGGCGTTGCTCGATTTCGGCATCCGCTGCGTGATCTCGACGAGCTTCGCCGATATTTTCTACAATAACTGCTTCAAGAACGGCATTCTGCCGATCGTCGTCTCGCCCGAAGACTTGGAAAAGCTTTTGGACGATGCGCGCCGCGGCGCCAACGCGACGGTTTCGATCGATCTCGAGAAACAGGAAATCCGCGGGCCGGATGGCGGAGTGATCGCGTTCGACATCGACCCGTTCCGTAAACATTGTCTGCTCAACGGGCTCGACGACATCGGGCTCAGCCTCGAAAAGCTCGACAAGATCGAAAACTTCGAGGCGAAGGCGAGGACCGCGCGGCCCTGGCTCTGAGCGCCGCGCCACGAATACCGAGAAAACCACTTGCCTTCCGCGAACTGAGCTATATACCTTGTGATATAGCTTAGACGGCCCGCTCGGGGCCGCGAGGTTGGGGGCATGCATGAATCTTTCGCTTCGGGCGAGCCTTGTGGCTCGGCCGCTCGCCGCGTTAGGACTCGGCGTCGCGGCGATGATCGGAGCCGCATCGGCGGCGCGGGCGACCGACATCTTCTCTGAAAATCCCGTGCCGGTTTTCGCCGGGCCGACCGACAATCCCGTCGAGGATTATTTTCTGCACTGGTTCGACCGCGTGAACGAGGCGCAGGCGACCCAGCCGCATTGGATGACGCCGCTCGCTACCGTCACCCCACGCCTCGAACAGGAAATCCGCTACGACCAATCGCTCCAGCAATTGGGTAATGGCGCGGACGTCATCAATTTCGACGGCGGCAAAGGTCTCGAGCTCATCCCGACGACGATGAACGAAATTCTCATCAATGCGCCGAATTACGAAGAGCGCTACGTCAGGTCTCCGGCGCAAGCCTTCGGCGACTGGAACTTTCTCACCGTCAAACAGCGCATCGTGAGCGAACCCGAGGACAAGGGCAATTATATCGTCTCGACGTTTCTGGGCGTCCAGGCGCCGATGCTGAGTTCGCCTTTCACCAACAAGGCCTGGATGATCACGCCGACTCTCGCCGCAGGCAAAGGCTTCGGCGATTTCGACATTCAAGCGACTGTCGGCGTGCCCGTCCCATTGTCGCACGAATCGACGATCGGCACCTCGCTCGCGACGAATGTGGCGTTCCAATATCATATTGCTCAATATTTCTGGCCGGAGGTCGAGCTCAACGACACCTATTGGTTCGATGGCCAGCGCGCCCATCTCAACCAGCTCTTCGTCACACCCGGCATTATTTTCGGGCGTTTCAAAATCGGCCAGGATACCCCGACGCGGCCGATCAACCTGATCGTCGGCGTCGGCTATCAGGTTGCGGTCACGCCGCCGATCAAATTAACCCCGGCTCTGACGCCGACCTTTGACCACGGCTGGCTGATGACGGCACGGATGAGCTTCTGAGCGGCGCTCAGCCGCGATAGACGGCCTCTATATCATTGCCATCCGGATCAAGGACGAAGGCCGCGTAATAATGATCGCGGCGCGGTCCAGGCCCGCCATTGTCGGTCCCGCCGGCTTTGAGGGCGGCAGCGTAGAAGGCGTCGACTTCCGCCCGGCTCTTGGCCGCGAAAGCGGTGTGCTGGCGCACAGAATGCGGGTGGAAGCGATCGATCCAGAAAACAGGGAATGTCACGCCATAGCCGATGGCGTCGGTTCCAAGCCCCTCGGGCATCTGCATGACCCGGGTGAGACCAAGAGCGCCGAGAGCAGCATCGTAAAAGGCAGCGGAACGCGCAACGTCGGCAACGCCAATTCCGGTATGATCGATCATGGAATTCTCCATGGGGTAGCCCGACCGGTAAAAGCCCAAATGCCTGACCAAGCTCTGGACTAAGCGCTTGACCGACCGCTTGACGGAGCCGCCCGCCTCCTTTAGGAAACCGCCTCCCATTTTTACGAGACAAGATCATGTCGCGCCGCTGCGAATTGACCGGCAAATCGGTCCTGACCGGACATCTGGTCAGCCATTCGAACCGCAAGACCAAGACGCGGTTTCTGCCCAATCTCGCCCGGGTGACCCTGATTTCCGACGCGTTGAACCGGCGCGTGCGGCTGCGCGTCGCGGCCTCGGCGCTGCGCTCGATCGAACATCGCGGCGGGCTCGACGCCTTTTTGCTGAAGGCCTCGGATAACGAGCTGTCGCCCGGCGCCCTCGCCCTAAAGCGAGAGATCCTGAAGAAACAGGCGGGCGCGTAGCTTCGCTGTCCCGGACGGCGGCGCCGATCGCAGATCGAGACCGGCTCCCGTCGAATCCTGGGCCCCGGATTTTCGCCCGCTTAGCGGGCCGGGAAGTGCCGCCCAGTTCAATGCAGGGTGCGCCGCTCAGCCTTCGGCTTTTCCGCCTGCTCTGCTTTCTCGTCGAAAAGCTCGGCCAATTTTTCCGTCATGGCGCCGCCGAGCTCCTCGGCGTCGACGATCGTCACCGCACGCCGATAATAGCGGGTCACGTCGTGCCCGATGCCGATGGCGATCAGCTCGACCGGTGAGCGCGTCTCGATCTCCTCGATGACGTGGCGCAGGTGCCGTTCGAGATAATTGCCGGGATTGACGGAGAGGGTCGAATCATCGACCGGCGCGCCGTCCGAGATCATCATCAAAATGCGCCGCTGTTCGGGGCGTGCAAGCAGGCGCTTATGCGCCCAGTCGAGCGCTTCGCCGTCGATATTCTCCTTCAGCAGCCCTTCGCGCATCATGAGCCCGAGGTTCTTGCGGGCGCGGCGCCAGGGAGCGTCGGCCGACTTATAGATGATGTGGCGCAGATCGTTGAGCCGGCCCGGCGAGGCCGGCTTGCCCGCCTGGAGCCAGGCTTCGCGCGCTTGCCCGCCCTTCCAGGCTCGCGTGGTGAAGCCGAGAATTTCGACCTTGACGCCGCAGCGCTCGAGCGTGCGGGCGAGAATATCGGCGCAGGTCGCCGCAACCGTGATCGGTCGTCCGCGCATCGAACCCGAATTGTCGAGGAGGAGCGTGACCACAGTGTCGCGGAAATCCGTGTCCTTCTCGCGCTTGAAAGAAAGCGGCTGCTGCGGGTCGACGATGATGCGCGAGAGCCGCGCCGGATCGAGCATGCCCTCTTCGAGATCGAATTCCCATGACCTGCTCTGCTGTGCCATGAGGCGGCGCTGCAGGCGGTTGGCAAGGCGGCTGACGACTGAGGAGAGATTCTGCAATTGCTTGTCGAGATAGGCGCGCAGACGGTCGAGCTCTTCCGGATCGCAAAGCGTTTCGGCCGGCACGATCTCATCATATTTGCGGCTGAAGGCACGATAATCCGGGGCGCGCGGCTCCGGCCGGCCCTTGGCCGGAGGACGGCGCGACTCGGCGGGCTGTTCGCCCTCGGCCGCCTCGCCCTCTTCGTCGGCTTCGAACTCCCCCGCCATTGCCTCGCTCGCGTCGACCGTCGTCTCGCCGGCAGCTTCGGTTGCTTCCGTCGTTTGCGACTCGGCAGCCTCGGCGCCTTCGTCGCGCTGGCCTTGGAGATTCTCGCCGTCCTCGCCCGCTTCCGCCGAGGCATCCTGCGTTTCGCTCTCCTGCCCCGTGTCGGAGCCGAGTTCTTCCATGTCGAGCGCGGCGAGCATCCGGCGTATGGCGAGAGCGAACGAGCGCTGGTCCTCGATCGAGCTCGCCAAGCGATCGAGATCGCGGCCGGTGCGCTCTTCGACATGGGTGCGCCAGAGATCGACGAGCTTCTGCGCAGCCTTCGGCGGCTTGAGACCCGTAAGCCTCTCGCGCACGATTAGCGCGACCGCCTGTTCGAGCGGCGCGTCGGAGCGTTCGCGAACATCGGCATAGCGACTATGCTGGAAACGGTCTTCCAGCATGGCATCCAAATTTTGCGCCACGCCCTGCATACGGCGGGCCCCGATGGCTTCGACGCGCGCCTGTTCGACGGCCTCGAAGATCGCGCGCGCCCCCGATGCGCTCGGCGCCAGCCGCCGATGCGTGTCCGGATCGTGGCAAGCGAGGCGCAGCGCCATCGAATCAGCCTGCCCGCGCAGGATTGCGACATCCCTTTTGGCGAGCTTGCGGGGCGGCTCGGGCAGCCGCGCTTTCGCCGCAGCACCGGTGCGCACGAGGCTCGGCTTCTCGGCCGCATAGGCGACCTCGAGCTGCGGCACATGTGCGAGCGCCCGCAAACAGCCGGCGACCGCGCGCTTGAACGGCTCCTGCGGCGCGTCGATCTTCGAGGGAGGCTTTTGATTCGAACCGGTCACGTTAGCTCATAACGACATTGACCGAACTCTCGGGCAATTCCTCGCCGAAACAGCGCTGATAGAATTCGGCGACCAGCGCGCGCTCCAATTCATCGCATTTGTTGAGGAAGGTCAGGCGGAAGGCAAAGCCGATATCGTGGAAGATCTCGGCGTTTTCCGCCCAGGTGATCACGGTGCGCGGGCTCATGACGGTCGAAAGATCGCCCGCCATGAAGGCATTGCGGGTCAGATCGGCGACGCGCACCATCTTGCCGATGTGGTCGCGGCCGTCCTTCGTCGCCTGATAGGATTTAACCTTGGCGAGAACGATGCCGACTTCCTTGTCGTGCGGGAGATAGTTCAGGGTCGTCACAATCGACCAGCGATCCATCTGGCCCTGGTTGATCTGCTGCGTGCCGTGATAAAGGCCGGACGTGTCGCCGAGCCCGATCGTATTGGTCGTCGAGAACAGTCGGAACGCCGGATGCGGCCGGATCACCCGGCTCTGATCGAGCAGCGTGAGACGGCCGGAGACTTCGAGCACGCGCTGGATCACGAACATTACATCGGGGCGCCCCGCATCATATTCGTCGAAACAGAGCGCGATATTGTTCTGGATCGCCCAGGGCAGAATGCCGTCGCGAAATTCAGTGACCTGCTTGCCGTCGCGAATGACGATCGCGTCCTTGCCGACGAGATCGATGCGCGACACGTGACTGTCGAGATTGATGCGCACGCAGGGCCAGTTGAGCCGCGCCGCCACCTGCTCGATATGGGTCGACTTGCCGGTGCCGTGATAGCCGGTGACCATCACCCGCCGGTTCTTGGCGAAGCCCGCGAGGATCGCGAGCGTCGTGTCGCGGTCGAAGAGGTAGTCGGGATCGACCTCCGGAACATGCAGCTCCGGCGTCGAGAAGGCCGGCGCTTCCATGTCCGTATCGATGCCGAAAACCTGGCGGACCGATATTTTCATGTCGGGGACGGCCTGATTGGCCTGGCCGTCGCCGGCAAGCTCGATGTTAGGCATTCATCCTCCAGTCCGGCCGCGCTTGGCTCCTGCCGGCGGCCCGGATGGGTCAGGCCTGGGATCAGGCGAGTTTCACAGATTTCAGATAATTATAGGCCCGGATAATTTCTCGCAATTTATCTTCGAGCGACCGATCCCCGCCGTTAGCGTCGGGGTGGAAACGCTTCACCATGTCCTTGTAGCGGCTCCGGATGGCGCCGGAATCCGCCGTTTCGTCAAGGCCCAATTGATCGAGCGCTTTCATGGCCGCCACGCCGTAGCGTGGCTTTTGCGGCTCGGCGGCAGCCGGGCGGCTGCGGCGGCCGAAAAGGCCGAGCGGGTCGATGAAGCGCGACGGATCGTCGCTCTGGCCGCTGCCGTTCATCTTCCAGGTCGGACGATGGCCCACGCTGGCGTCGCGCTGATAAAGCGCCACGGCCTCCGGGGCCATGCCGTTAAAATAATTATAGGACGCGTTATAGGCGCGCACGTGATCGAGGCAGAAGCAGAAATACTCGCCCTCGCGGCGCCATCCTTTGGGTGCACGAAACTCGCCGGGTTCGGTGCAGCCGGGATGATCGCAGCGCGCACTGACCGTGCTCACCGCCGGTCTGGCCTTCGGCGCGATTCTGATTCGGTCGAACAGAGGCGAATTGAGATCCATCTGGCTATTATGAATGTCTTTGCGAGAGCTGCAAGCCGAACGATCGGCGATCACAGCATCGCGTTTGCGTAGGAGGTTTCATGAACGCGCCGAGCAGCAGAGCCGCGCGCATTCGGGAAAAATTGCATGCGGCGCTTGCGCCCGCCTCGCTCGAGGTGATCGATGATTCGATGAAACATGTGGGGCATGCGCACGCGCCGCGTCCCGGCAAAGCCGGCGAGCCGGGCGAGACTCATTTTACGATTAAAGTGGTGTCGCAGGTCTTTGAGGGCAAGAGCCGGATCGAGCGGCATCGGATGATCAACGATCTGTTAAGCGGTGAAATCGGCGAGGGCCTGCACGCGCTGTCAATCGACGCCAAGGCGCCGGGCGAATAGAGAAGCGCGAGCCTCACGGCATGGGCCATGAAACCGCCGTAAGTCCAACGAAGTAAGGCGCTGGGGCCTTAGCTTTTCACCGCCTTGGGCGCTCGCGCGCTTTGCACGAGGCGCTTTGCGGGATAGGAATGGTTAGGCTTCTCGAGCGACGGGGCTGTCTATGGATCATTCGTATTCGCGCCGTTGGAGTTCTGGAAGCCCGCGCCCCCTCAAATTCTTTGTCCTGATCTTCCTTCTCTTCGCGGCGACCGCGGTCCGCGCCAATCCGGAAATCGTCGTCGACGCGTCGACCGGGCAAGTTCTCTATGAGCATGAAGCCACACGGCCCTGGTATCCAGCCTCGCTGACCAAACTGATGACGATCTATGTCGCGCTGAGCGCCGTGCGCGACCATCAGATCAGCCTCGATACGCCGCTCGTCGTTTCGCATTATGCCGCCACCATGCCGCCTTCCAAGATGGGTTTTGCGCCCGGCACGGAAGTGACGCTCGGCAATGCGCTCAAAATGCTGGTGGTGAAATCGGCAAACGATATCGCCGTTACGGTGGCGGAAGGAATAGCCGGCTCGGTCGATGCCTTCGCCGAAGACATGAACCGCACTGCCTCCGAGCTCGGGATGAGCGAAAGCCATTTCGTCAATCCCAACGGATTGCACGATCCCGATCACGTGTCTTCGGCGCGGGACCTTGCCGTTCTAGCCCGCGCGCTCTTCGTCAATTTTCCGGATGCCGCGAGCCTCTTCAGCATCGGCGAATTGCGGCTCGGCGACGAACTCATCCCGACTCACAATGATCTTCTCGGTCGTTATCCCGGTGCCGACGGAATGAAGACCGGCTTCACCTGCTCTGCCGGTTTCAACCTTGTCGCCAGCGCCACGCGCGGCGGCCACCGCTATATCGCTGTCGTACTCGGCGCGCCGAGCATCAAGACGCGGCTTGTCAGGATCGCGGTTCTTCTCGATCGTGCCTTTGCCGGCATCGACCGTCCGCGCGCTTTTCCCGATCTCGAGCCGGCTTCCGGCAGCGCGCCCGATATGCACGATGCCGTGTGCCGACGCCGCGCCAAGACGATTGCGGAATGGGACGCCGAAACCGAGCAGCTCGAGGCGCCGCTCGCGACGGCCGGCCTTTCGGCTTCGCCCGCCAACGGATTCCTGTTCAATGCCGCACCATCGGGCGACACAGCGCCGGCGGCCTCACGCATCGCCTTGATGGCGGCGCCCGTGTTCGATCCGGTCTCTGTCTATATCGGTCCAGCGCCCGGCTATCAGGGGCCGGTCGCCGAGGCGCGCCCGCCGCATTCGCCGATCGGCACGCAGGCTCCCCCTCCCGCGGTCAGCTCCTATACGGATGAAAAGTCGCCGCAAGGGCTCGAAGCCGTCTCGCCGGTCAAACCCGACGCCGCAGCTTTGCCGATGAAAGGCCGGATTGCGAAAAAGAACGCGACCAAGGTCGCGCAGAAACCGGCAAAGGGCGCCAAGCTCGCCAATCACGAGCCGACGCCGCAAATCGAAGAAGACGCGGATCTCTCGAACAGCGAGCCGCCCGCCAAGCACGTGGCTAAATCGAAACATTCCAAGCTCGCCGAGCACGCCGCCAAGGCAAAGCACGTCACCAAAGCCTCGAGCGTACCGGAAAAAAAGAAAGTGGCGGCGGCCGAGCCGCATAATAAGACCAAGCATAAGATTTCTGCGCAGGATGCAAAGCCGCATAAGGCCGCCAAGGCGAAGAGCGGAAAGGTCGCGGGCAAGAAGAAACCCGCCAAAGTCGCCGCGCCGCAAGTCAAGCCGGCTTCGGCCGCCGAATAATGCAGCCGAGAATTTTTCCGCTGACCGTGATCACCGGCTTTCTCGGGGCTGGCAAAACGAGCCTGCTCAATCGGCTGCTGCGCACCCCGGAACTTGCTCATTCGCTGGTCCTGATCAACGAATTCGGCGAGATCGGCCTCGATCATCTGCTGGTCGAGAAGGTCACGGCCGATCGGATCCTGCTCACCTCCGGCTGTCTCTGCTGCACGATCCGCGGCGATCTTATTTCCGCGCTCGAGGGCGCGCTACGCGATCATGACAACGGCCGCGTCGATTTCGATCGCGTCGTGGTCGAGACGACGGGTCTCGCCGATCCGGCACCGGTGCTCCACACCATCATGTATCATCCCTATATCATGCTGCGATTCAGGCTCGACGGCGTTGTCACGCTCGTCGATGCGGTCACGGGCGACCGGACGCTCGATCAGCATAGCGAGGCGGTGAAGCAGGCGGCCGTCGCCGACCGGCTCGTCATCAGCAAGACCGATCTTTTGCCTGCCGAGGATCCACGGCTTGCGGCGTTGCAGGCACGGCTCGCGCGGCTCAATCCGACGGCGATGCAACTTGTCGCCGCGAATGCCTCGGCGCGCGATCTCTTCAATATCGGTCTTTACGATCCGGACAGGAAATCGCCGGACGTGCGCCGCTGGCTCAATGCGGAAGCGATCGCCGATCGGCATGAGGCGCACGGGCATGACAGCGATGGCGCCGCTCATCACGGTCACCGCAATCATCACGACATCAATCGGCACGATGCGCGGATCCAAGCTTTCGCGCTCCGCCACGCCGAGCCCCTGGCGCCAGCTGCTCTCGAGCTCTTTCTCGAATTGTTACGCAATGCGCATGGTGCGCATCTGTTGCGCCTCAAAGGCATTGTCGCGCTCTCGGACGATCCGACGCGCCCGCTCGTCGTCCATGGCGTGCAGCATGTCTTTCATCCGCCGGCGCGGCTCGAGGCCTGGCCGGACGAAGATCGCGCGACGCGGCTCGTCTTCATTCTGCACGATATCGAGCCCTCCTTCGTCGAGGAGCTTTTTGGCGCCTGTGTGAATGCGGCGGCGCCCGATCGGCCGGATCGCGCGGCCTTGATGCAGAATCCATTGAGCCCGGCGCGCGGCGGCCTCCTGCGCTGAGCCCCGCCTCTTGCCACTTCTCGACGCGATGCTATCCTTGCGCTCACGCCGGAGGGCCTTCACGTGGCAGGCGGTGTTTTCATCTGCTATCGGCGCGAAGATTCGGCCGGCTTCGCCGGGCGGATCTATGACCGGCTCGTCTCCCGGCTGCCGAGCGGGCGCGTTTTTTTCGACGTCGACAATATCGAGCCCGGCCTCGATTTCGTAAAAGTCCTCTCCGATCGCGTCGGAGATTGCGACGCGCTCGTTGCGATCATCGGCGAGGATTGGCTGACGGCGCGCGACGAGGACAACAACCGCCGTATCGACGATCCGCATGATTTCGTTCGCATCGAAATAGAAACGGCGCTCCAGCGCGATGTCCGCGTGATCCCGGTGCTCATCAACGGCGCCCGCCTGCCGCGCGCGATCGATTTGCCGGATCCGCTCAAGGCCTTGGCGCGCCGCCAAGCGATCGAGATTTCGCACTCTCGCTTCGATACGGATTCCGAGCGGCTGACGCGCGCATTAGAGCGGGCGCTGGAAGATCATCACCCGGCGCCCCCAGATCCGAAGCAAGGTGACGTCACGCAGGAGCATCCTCGCGTAGAACCGATTGCGAAAGCATCAGTCGGGCAAAGGCCCATTTTGGTGCCGCTGCCGAAGCCGGACCCGGCTGAAAAGCCCGCGCCGCAAATCGTGACGCCCAGCGCCGGAGCGAAGCCGTTCCTCTTGAATCGTCTCGCGATCATCGTCGCGGCGCTCGCCCTTATCGGCGTTATCGCGGTGGCCGTGATCGCGACCCATCAATCGCCGCCGGTCGTTACGGCCGGGCAGTTGAGCGTGACTGAAATTGCGGATTTCTCGGCGACCGAGGGCGAATCTTACAGCGCATCGAGCGAAAGGATGACGCTGATCGCTGCCGGGCCGGGCTTCGATTGGTCGCTCGCCGGCGACAGCCCGAATTGGCTCGCGCTTTCGCCGAGCCGCGGACATCTCGCCGATAATGGGCGAATGGATGTCGTGCTGACCCTCACGCCTGCGGCTTCGTCTCTCTCAGCGGGCAAATATGAGGCCAAGCTCGTCTTCAAGAACGAAGCGAGCGGCGCCAGCGTCGAGCGCCTAGTGCGGCTGATCGTTGCCGCCCGCTCAAAGCTCCACCGGATTGGCGAGGATCCAATCGTCGCGCCAGGCCAATTGAGCGTGAGCGAATTCCCGGACTTCACCGGTTCTCAGGGCGGGCCGTTCAGCCCGACGGAGGCGACCATCACATTGACGGCGAAAGGCACCGGCTTCAACTGGTCGCTCGATCTGACGGATTTTCCACCCTGGCTCCAATCGGATCAGTATAGCGGCCACCTCGGCGAGAACGAAAGCAAGACATTGACGTTCTCCCTCTCGGGTGATTTCGCGGTTGTGCTCCCGCCCGGGCAACACAAGGTTCCGATCCATTTCAAGAACGACGCGAGCGGGCTGAGCATCGTGCGGGTCGTGCACCTCAATGTCTCGCCGCGCCTGAAGCCTCCGCCGGATTACGTCGGCATGATCGAGCCACCGCTTCCCGTGCGGCTGGGCGATACTTACGAAAAGATCAAGGCCGCCTACAGCATTTCGGAGACGCCGGAGCCCTTCATAAGCCAAGGCAAACAGGACGGAACCGAACTTCGGCTCGCAAAATTGGGCATCTGGTTTTTCTTCGACGACTCCGGGAAAATTCGCACGATCAGACTGGACGCGCCGTTCAGCGGCGCGCTCGCCGGCATCAAGATCGGCGACCCCAAGGAAAAATTGGAACCGGCCCTCGGCAAGGGAACCGATGCTTTTTCCGGTATCGATTTCAGTTACGGCCCGACACTGAAGATCGTTTGCGATCTCTTGAGCGGAAAGGTCGAGACGATATTTCTCTTCGGCAGGTGAGAAGCCCGTGCCGGGCTCGCCGCGCGAGGGGCTCAGGCCCGTTCCCCCACTGCCTTGGCTGCACCGTTTCCTTTCAGCACGATCCCGTGCTGCTCGATTTCCGGCAGATTGACGACGAGCACCGGCGCCGGCGCCGCGAACAGATCTTCCTTTTTGAATCGCCGATAGATCTCGAAATTGAGATCGCTCTTCACGCTCGCCGTCATGCCGATATCGGCAATGTAGCAGAAGATCTGAAAATTGAACGCCGAGGGCGTGATCTCGACGAGGCTTACCACCGGCGGCGGATTTTTGAGCACGAGCTTGTGGGCGCGCACGATGCCGAGGAGGACCTCGCGCGCCTTTTCGGGGTCGGCCGCGGCGTTGACCGGCATGTTGATCTGCACGCGCCCGGTCCGGTCCGTGCGCACAAAATTCTTGACCACGCCCGCGACGAGATCGGAATTTGGGATCACAACGGCAGCGCAGTCGAAAGTCTCGATCTCGGTGGAGCGTACATTGATCTTGCGCACCAGCCCCTCATTGGGACCGACCGCGATCCAATCGCCCACCCGGATCGCACGCTCCCAGAGCAGGATGAGACCGGAAACGAAATTATTGACGATCGATTGCAGGCCAAAGCCGATGCCGACCGAGAGCGCGCCGGCGACAATGGCCAATTTCTCGAAATCGAGCCCGAGATAGGCGAGCGCAAAACCGAGCGAGAGAATCCAGCCGATATAGGCGCAGCTCGTATCGATCGCATTGCGCAGGCCCTTGTCGAGCCGCGTGCGTGGCAGGAAGCGCATGTCGAGCCAGCTCACGACCGTTCGCGTCACGAGATAGCCGGCGCCGAAGATCAGAGCGGCAACGACAATGCGCGAGAGGGAGATCGTGATCGTGCCGACTTTGAAGCCGAAGAAGGCGGCATAGAGATAGCCGGACACGTCGGACGATTGCACGCCCCAGGGGGCCAGCGCCATCATGAGGGCTATGACGAAGATCACCACGCGCGCCACGCCCGAAAACAGGACCGAAAGCTGCTCGAAAGAATCGCGGCGCAGGCCCGTGTTCAGCATCAGACTCTTGCCGAACCGCGTGCGCTGCGCGAAGCCGACGCGGGTCGATTGGTCGACGAGCATGGCGAGCATTGCGGCGACGCCGGCGACCATGCCGACCCAGAGGATTTGAGTGACGAGGAACCGGCCGAGATTCATCCAGCCCATCAGGACAGCACCGAAGATCGCGATGACCGCGATCCAGAGTGCCGCTCGGATGAGGCCGTACCAATCGTAGGAATAGGAGTGCGTCTGCGTTTCCGGCGCCTTCTTGATCCAGAGTGCGGTCGCAACCCAGGCTGCCGCGAGAAACGCGCCGAGCCCGCGCAGGAAATTCTGCACGTTCACCGATACGTCGATTGCCTCTGTAAAGGATTCGATCACGCGGCAGAGCGAAACGAGAACGGCCAAGGCAAGCGCCGCGCGATAGAGATGATCGCAGGCCTCATCGTCGAGCTTGACGAGCCGCCTGGCCCTTTGCCCCGGTGCGAGCAAAGCGTCGGCCACTGCGGCGACGACGGCGATGCGTACGACGGCGAGGAGGATCGTTTTCGCCAAATGCGTGCCCGGATCGATGAGTTCGAAGAGAACGCCGATGCCGCCGATGCCAGCAATGACAGCGACCGGCAGACATTTGACGAGGCCGATCCACCAGGCCGAGAGGACCTTTTGCAGCCGGTTGCGCGGGCGCGCTTGCGGCCTTTTGCGCAGAAACCAGAGGGCACCCTGATAGGCCGCGAGCACCGCCGCGACGGAAGCGAAAAAGGCGAAGGCGGTCAGCCGGTTGAGCTTTGCAGCCGCTTCGCCCAGCCATTCGGCCGATCGCGAGCGCGCCAAGGCGAGATCGTGCGGCGCCTCCGAAAGGGCGGCGATCCAAAGCCGCGGACTGGCAAGGCTGGGAGCGGTCGCAAAGAGCATCTGTGCCAAACGTTCTCGCCGCCGCTCGACGATACGCGTACCGACTTGCTCGGCTTGAACGGCGAGGAGATTGGCGCGCTTCACCAAGGCATCGACATCGTTGAGCGCGTCCTGCCGCTTTTGCCGCTCTGCCGCGACGTCCTTGCCTTCCGGCGGGGCTTTCGGGCCGGGTGCCGGGCCGAGCTGGGCGAGCTGCGCTTTCAGCGCCTCGAGATGCGGCGTGAGAGCCTCGAGCGTCGCCTGGATCTCAATGCCGACCGGCTCGGCTTGGCTTTTCAGCCGGTCGAGATCGCTCTGCGACAGGCCTGGGCTCTGAAGCATGGCGTAGATCTCTCGTAGCCGGGCGGCAGCGTCGTCGAGCTGCGCGGCAGCGGTGTCCAGCGCTTGCGGGCGCGCGGCCGCTGTCGTCGCGATGAACAATGCCAGGAGGATTTGCAGCAGGACTCGGCAGAGAGCCGGCGCCTTGAAGCCGCGCGGGCTAAATGTCGGGCAGCCCCTTTGGCGGATAATCATGGCTGTCGCCGCGGAAATCCCTGGCACGATAGGCACCCTCCTCGCCGGTGAGCAAGCTTTCGCCGATCGGCACCTTCCCGAATCCGCCTGGAATATCGAGCACATAATGTGGCTGACAGAGACCCGATACGCGGCCCCGCAAGGCAGCTACGAGCGCCCGTCCCTCGGCGATCGAGACGCGGAAATGCGCCGTGCCGCGAGCTAGATCGGGATGATGGAGATAATAGGGCTTGATACGCGCCTCGACGAAGGCGCGCATCAATGCGGCGAGCGTTTCGACATCGTCGTTGACTCCGCGCAGCAGCACGCTTTGGCTCAGCATCGGAATGCCGGCATCGACGAATTTCGCGCAGGCCGCGCGCGCAGCCCCGCTCAATTCGCGCGGGTGATTGGCGTGAAGCGCGACATAGACGGTTTTGCCGCTGGCACGCAGAACGTCGATCACCTCGCCGCTCACGAGCTGGGGCGCAGCCACCGGTACGCGCGTATGGATGCGGATGATCCCGACATGCGCGATGTTCGCGAGCCGCGTCATGATATCGGCAAGCCGGCGCAAAGAGAGAATGAGCGGATCGCCGCCGGTCAGGATGACTTCGAAAATCTCGGAATGGGCGGCGATATAGGCGAAGGCGGCATCGAGCGCCTCTTTCGAGAGATGTGCGGGATTGCGCGGGCCGACCGTCTCGCGGCGGAAACAGAACCGGCAATAGACCGGGCAGACGTGAATGAGCTTGAGGAGCACGCGGTCTCGGTAGCGATGCACAATCCCTTCGACCGGGCTCATTGCCGTATCTCCGATCGGATCCTCGCGCTCTTCCGGCTGAACACTCAGCTCGGCGGGATCGGGAATGAATTGCCGGGCGATCGGATCATCGGGATCATTGCGGTCGATGAGCGCGGCCAGATGGTCGCTCAGCCCGATCGCGTAACGCACCTCGACTTCTGAAAGAGACTCGCGCTGAGCGGAATGCACGAAACCATGCGCAATGAGTTCGTCGAGCGACGCAATCTGCGGTTTCATGATATTCCTTTCTCGACGACCGGCGTCCACAAAACGTCTTCGATCCGCTCGGCGCCGCTCGCCAGCATGACGAGCCGATCGAAGCCGAGCGCCACGCCGGAGGACGGCGGCATTTCAGCCAATGCGGCGAGAAAATCCTCATCGATGGGATAGGTCTCGCCATAGATCCGCCGGCGCTCTTCCATCGCCGCCATGAACCTGAGACGCTGCTCGCTCGCATCCGTGAGCTCGCCGAAGCCATTGGCGAGCTCGACGCCGCAGAGGAAGAGCTCGAATCTTTCGGCGAAGCGCCTGTCCTTTTGTAGCCGCGCGAGCGCCGCCTCGGGTGCGGGATAATCGATGAGCAAAGTAGCTCGGCCGTGGCCGAGATTCGGCTCGACTTGGTCCGAGAAGATCTTGCTGAAGAGGTCCGACCAGGTGTCGTCACGGGTGACGCGCAGGCCGATCTTCGCCGCGGCGGCGGCGAGTGCATGGCGGTCGCAATGAGCCGCGTCGAAAGTTTGCAGGAGATCGATGCCGGCGTGGCGCTCGAAGGCCTCCGCGACGCTCAGAATTTCCGGCGCAAGCGCCGGGTCGGCCGTCGCGCTGCGGAATTGAAACTGCCTCGCGCCGGCTGCCGCTGCGGCCGCCGCAAGCAAAGCAGCGCAATCATCCCAGAGTTTCGCATAAGGCTCGTGCGCCCGGTACCATTCGAGCAGGGTGAATTCGGGATGATGCAGAGGGCCGCGCTCCCGGTTGCGGAAGACGTGAGTGAGACTGAAAATTCGGCTTTCGCCAGCGGCGAGCAATTTCTTGGCGGCGAATTCCGGCGAAGAATGCAGATAAAGCCGCGAGCGCGCCGCATCGGGACCGACGAGCTCGGTGGCGAAAGCCGAAATATGCGTCTCGTTACCGGGCGAGATCTGTAGGGCCGCCGTATCGACCTCGACGAAGCCGCGCGCCGCGAAGAACTGACGCACGCTCTCCATGAGGCGCGCGCGCGCCTGAAGAAAGGGCCGCCGCCTGGCGTAGGCGGCCTTCTGCCACCAGGAAGTCTTGCTCATCTGCTCATTTCGCTTGAAAAGTGACCGCGAAGCCGGTTACCAGGGCGCGCCTTATAGCGTGCTCCGAGCCTGCCCGGCAGGCCGGCGCCTTCCAGCGTCGCGGCGGCTCGTGCAAGCCTTTGATCTCAAGCCAAATCCCGCAACCGCAAAGGGCCGGCGCGCGGTATTGTTACCGAAGGAACGAATGTGAGAGTCATCGCCAGTTCGATTCGCAAAGGCAATGTCATCGAAAAGGACGACGGGCAACTCTACGTCGTCCTGAGCGCTGAGAGCTTCCATCCCGGCAAGGGCACCCCGACGACGCAGATCGATATGCGGCGGCTCTCCGATGGCGTGAAGGTCAGCGACCGCTACAAGACGACGGAACAGGTCGAGCGCGCCTTCGTCGAGGATTCGAATTTCAACTATCTCTATCAGGACGGCGATCATTACACGTTCATGAACGCCGATACTTATGACCAGGTGAGCGTCCCGGCCGAAATCATCGGCGATCAAGCCGTCTACCTGCAGGAGGGGATGACCTGCATCCTTTCCACCTTCAACGGCGTTCCGGTCGCAATTCAATTGCCCCCGCGCGTCACGCTCGAAGTCGTCGAGACGGAGCCGGTGGTGAAAGGCCAGACCGCATCTTCGTCCTATAAGCCTGCCAAGCTTTCGAACGGGCAGCGCACCATGGTGCCTCCGCATATCCAAGCCGGCACGCGCGTGATCGTCCAGACTTCGGATGGGTCCTACGTGGAGCGCGCCAAGGATTGAGCTTCGGCCCGCGAAGAGGCCTCTGCCGCAGACGCCTGGAACGAAAAGCCCAAATGTGGCGTTTGCGACCGGCTGAGGCCATTCACAAGGGAAGATGCTCATGCGTAGGCTTATCTTTTCAGCGGCGCTGCTTGCGGCAGTCAGCACCGCAGCTCTCGCTGCCAATCAATCCTCGCTGACAACGGATCATTGGCTTGCTTCCGACGTCTATAAGGCAAGCGTCTACGATCCGTCGAACCAGAAGATCGGCGACATCGACGATCTGATCATGAACAAGGACGGCGCTGTTTCGACCGCGGTGATCGGTGTCGGCGGATTTCTCGGGGTGGGGCAGAAGGATGTGGCGATCCCCTTCACCGATCTGAAGGTCGCCTCGAACGACAAAGGCACCTATTTCGTGCTCAACAAGACGAAGGACGATCTGAAGAACGCGCCCGCCTTCGACAAAAGCACGCAAAGCACCAACGGCGCCAATCCTTAAAGGCGCGCTCGCTAAACGACGCCCGGCCAAAAGCCGGGCGTCTTATTTTTTGATCGTGCGCCGCACCTCGATCTGCCGAAGCACGCTTTGAAAGCTCTCGGACTCCGGCGGAAGCTGCGAAGCCGAATAGATCGTGCGCAGCTCCCGGCCGAGGAGCGCGGCGAGGTCTTTGCGCCGCCCCTTGTGTATCGTGCGTTGCCAAGTCATAGGGCGGCGGTTCGAACCTTCGTCGGAGCCCATTTGCAAATCGTACGTTACGGAATCTTCCCGTTCCCGAAGCATGTGGCCCGGCCCGCGAATTCCATTTCATGGCGGAAACGTGGCGCGACGCGTTTCGTTCCAGCGATGTCCTTGTTCCTTAGGGCGAATCCCCTCGCCTGAGGTCGGGTGGCCCGCGAGGGCAAAATGCGAAGCGCAAAGAACGCGCGCTTGTCGAAGCGGTTGGCGGCGACTATCATCTCCTTGCCGTGGGGTGCTGCCGGGGAGCCGGCGGCTGAGATGATACCCGTCGAACCTGAATCTGGATAATGCCAGCGCAGGGACAGGCAGCGATCAGGGCGAGTTGCCCGCCAATTCTGTTCGTTGCTCCTCCGCACAATTATCCCGGCGCTCTCGAGGAGCACGCCATGAACATTCATCGCAAGCCAGATCTCGTCCCGCAGAGCGTGACGGCGGGTCCGCTGCCGGGCTCGCGCAAGGTCTATGTCAGCCCTGAAGACCGCGCCGACATCAAGGTTCCGTTTCGCGAAATTGCGCTCGACCCTTCGGCCAACGAGCCGCCGGTGCGGGTCTATGATCCGTCCGGCCCCTATACCGAGGATCTTCCGCGCATCGATCTTTCTGCGGGCCTGCCGCGCTTGCGCGAAGCCTGGCTTCGCGCGCGCAGATTGGAGACTTACAGAGGTCGTACTCTGCGGCCGGAAGACAATGGCAATGTGGCGGGCGACAAGCTCGTGCCGCCCTGCCCCGCAAGTGTCGCGCCCTGCCGTGGCAGAGATAATGCGCTCGTCACTCAATATGAATTCGCCCGCGCCGGCATCATCACGGAAGAAATGATCTATGTCGCCGCGCGCGAAAATTTGGGGCGCGAAAAATTGCTCGAGGGAGCCGAGCAGCGGCTCGCTGACGGCGAAAGCTTCGGCGCTTCCATCCCGCCATTCGTCACGCCCGAATTCGTTCGCGATGAGATCGCGCGCGGCCGCGCGATCATCCCGGCCAATGTCAATCATCCGGAGCTCGAGCCGATGATCATCGGCCGCAACTTCCTGGTCAAGATCAATGCAAATATCGGCAATTCGGCGGTCACATCTTCGGTCGCCGAGGAGGTCGAGAAGATGGTTTGGGCGATCCGCTGGGGCGCCGATACCGTCATGGATCTCTCGACTGGCCGCAACATCCACAACATCCGCGACTGGATCTTGCGTAATGCGCCGGTGCCGATCGGAACCGTTCCGATCTATCAGGCGCTCGAAAAGGTCGATGGCGATCCGGTGAAACTCACCTGGGAAATTTTCCGCGACACGTTGATCGAGCAGGCGGAGCAGGGGGTCGATTATTTCACCATCCATGCCGGCGTGCGCCTCGCCTATGTGCCGCTGACGGCCAAGCGCGTCACCGGTATCGTTTCGCGCGGCGGCTCCATCATGGCGCGCTGGTGCCTGTCACATCACAGGGAGAGCTTTCTCTACGAACATTTCGACGAGATCTGCGACATCATGCGCACCTATGATGTGTCATTTTCGCTCGGCGATGGATTGCGCCCCGGCTCGATTGCAGACGCCAACGACCGCGCGCAATTCGCCGAGCTCGAGACGCTCGGCGAGCTCACCAAGATCGCCTGGGAGAAGGGCTGCCAGGTGATGATCGAAGGCCCGGGCCATATTCCGATGCACAAGATCAAGGTGAATATGGAGAAGCAGCTCGAAGAATGCGGCGAGGCGCCCTTCTATACGCTCGGGCCGCTGACGACCGATATTGCGCCGGGCTATGATCACATCACGTCGGGGATCGGCGCGGCAATGATCGGCTGGTACGGCTGCGCCATGCTCTGCTACGTCACGCCGAAGGAACATCTGGGCCTGCCCGACCGCGACGACGTGAAGACGGGCGTGATCACCTATCGGATTGCGGCGCATGCCGCCGATCTCGCCAAAGGCCATCCGGCGGCGCAGATCCGCGACGACGCGCTTTCACGCGCGCGCTTCGACTTCCGCTGGCAGGATCAGTTCAATCTGGGGCTCGACCCCGACACGGCGCGGCTCTTCCACGACGAGACTCTGCCGAAAGAGGCGCACAAGGTGGCGCATTTCTGCTCCATGTGCGGCCCGCAATTCTGCTCGATGAAGATCACCCAGGATCTGCGCGACGAAGCGGCCGCTCTCGCCGAGCGCGACAAGGGCATGGCCGAGAAGAGCGCGGAATTTCTGCAGAAGGGCGGCAAGCTTTACGTCTGAGGGCTCACAGAAAGTCGCAGTCGATCCCGTATTGCTCCTTCACCTGCTGCCTCTCTTGCGGGCTGGCATGCGCGAGCGCCGCACAGGCAGTCGCATTGCCGACAATCTTTCCATCCTGGCGATACATCCAGTCGCCGATGTCCTCTCGCTTGAAGTGAACGGTCTGCCCCAAAGACACGTTGTGAAGATCTTCCGGATCGTTGGCCAAGCGTCCGGAAAAATCCGCACCGTCGATACGCAGGTCATTGACCCAAAACCATTCGACGATATCGGATGTGTCGCTGTCCGGCCGGACAACCTCATATCCGGGCGGCGAAGATGAATCGACAAGACCGATCTTAACGGCGAAACGTTCGGCCCCGGGCGGCGGATTGCGCCATTTTTCGAGGAACGCGTCGAGCCCTGCTGCGGCCCGGGCAAAAGCGGCACTCATGTCGGGATCCATATGCGGAACCTTCACGGTATCGGGTTCCTGGGCGAAAGCTACTCCCACGAGCAATAGCCACGCGAGCAGAAGGCCTACCCACATATTGCCGAGACGAAGCACCTTTTCCTCCGCTTTGCCGTAGGACGAGTACATATCCGCATCGGTAGCTTAAGCGTGTGACACTTGCGTTGCTTTTCGCGCATAAATGAAATTTTGGGAAAGGACGGAATGCTTTAGACGCCTCGCAAGTAGTGCTCCAAGCTTTGTCTTGCTCCGGCAACTCCTTCGCACGATGGATTTGGAGTTGCGAATCGAGCCCTTAGGCCGTCCGCGCTCGACCTTTGCGGCGCCATGCCGGCACATGGCTCCTTTATGTCGCGGATGACGGCTACGTCACGTCGCAGTAAGCTGCAGAAAAATTATGCGCCTTCAATCATTGGCGGCACGTCACCGGGAAAGACCGATGCCTTCAAAACTCGATCAGTTGAAGAAAATGACCGTCGTCACCGCCGATACCGGCGACATCGAGGCGGTCGAGGCCTATGCGCCGACCGATTGTACGACCAATCCAAGCCTCATTCTCAAGGCAGCCGGTATGGAGGCATATAAGGGCCTCCTTGAAGAAGCGATCCTCTGGGGCGTCGATCGCAATATTCCGACGAGCCGGATCGCCGCACGGCTGTGCGTCCTGTTCGGCGCCAAGTTGACGAGCCTCGTGCCGGGCCGCGTCTCGACCGAAGTCGATGCCGATCTTTCGTTCGATGTCGAAGGCACGATTGCGCAGGCGCGCACCATCATCTCCGATTACGAGGAACGCGGCGTCGGGCGCGAACGCGTCCTGATCAAGATTGCCGCAACCTGGGAAGGAATTCAGGCGGCTGCGCGCCTCGAAAAGGAAGCCATCAATTGCAATCTGACGCTCGTCTTCTCGCTCGCGCAAGCCGCCGCCTGCGCGGAGGCAGGTGTCTATCTGATCTCGCCATTCGTCGGGCGGATCTATGATTGGTATGTGCAAAACGAGGGCAAGACCTATGCGCCGGAGACCGACCCCGGCGTGCTCTCGGTCAAACAGATCTATGCCTATTGCAAGAATGTCGGGGCGAAGACGATCGTGATGGGCGCGTCCTTTCGCAACAAGGGCCAGATCGAAGCGCTCGCCGGCTGCGATTCGCTCACCATCTCGCCGGCTCTTCTCGATGAGCTCGCCAAGGATGAAGGCAAGCTTACGCGCCAACTCGAGCCGGTGAGCGCGGCCAAGCAGGCCGTCGCTCCGATGTCGCTCGATGAAAAGAGCTTCCGCTTCATGCTCAACGAAGACGCGATGGCGACCGAAAAGCTCGCTGAAGGAATCCGCATTTTCGCGCGCGACATGCGCGCCCTCCGCGCGCTCGTCTCGCAGCGCCTGCAAATAGCCGGAGCAAGTCCGGTGCTGACCTAGATCCCGATCCTTTGGATCAAATCGATCCAAAAGCATGGACGGGATCGGTTCCAAAGACTTGGAGCGATCTATCTTCAGCCGTCCACGACCTTGCTTCTTGTTCCGAAGAGGGCAAATCCGGCCGTGATCGCCGTCAGCAACAAAAGAACCGCCGCGGGCCATTGCAGAGCGTGCACGCCCAGTCGGCCGTAAATGCGCGCGCCGATCGCAGCACCGATAACGAGGCCGATCCAGAGCAGAAGATGCGGCACCCATGCCCAGCGCTTGCCGGGCTCGGAGAAGGCGTCAGCCAGTTCCTCGCCGAAACTGACCAATGTTCCGGTTACATAAGTGACCGCGGTCTTGGCGCTGCCGACCTTGTGAAGGGCCTCGTTCTGCACGCCCATGGCGAGCACCATGGCGACGATCGCCGCGGGGGAGGAGGCCAAGAACACGGCGAGCGCGAGCAAGGCGGTGTCGAGAACGAGAACGGCCGGGCGTCGCCAGCCGCCTGCCCAGCGCGCGCAGAGGCGGCCGAGGACGACGCCGACGACGAAGAGAAGCACGAGGATCCCCGCCCGCTCCGCTTCGCTCGTTGCCCGTTGGCTCGCCGCAACGGAAAATTGCGTGGAATTGCCGCTCATGAACGAGACGAAGAGATGGCCGAGCTTCAGAAATCCGATGGCGTCCACATAGCCGGCGATCGCAATGAGACAAATGGCGAGCGCAAGATGGCCGAGATCATTGCGGGTCATGACAGCCTTGTTCGTCGCGGCCGAAGGATCGGCCACGCACGACTTAGCGCATCATGCGGCGGATTTCATCGCTGGTTTCAGCCGCGGCGGCGGCCGGCAGGCCGCGCCTATTTTTGTGGCAGGGAAACTTCGACCCAGCCGTTTTCGGTCCAGCGGCAGACCGCCTGCGAGAGCGGCCGCATGGCAGTCTCGAAATCGACTTCCGCTATTTTACGCAGGGCGGCCGCTGCGCCAGGTCCGTCGTCGGGCATGAATAGAAGCTGATCGCTGGACGGGGCCGTGACGATCAGGCCGCCAAACGCATGCGCCAGTGGCGCCCAGAGCTCGGGGAACGCAAACAAGCTCGCCGTATAAGTATCGCCAATCAGCACGCCGGCCTCGCCTTTGTGCGCATCCTTTACCGTCGGTACACGCCCCCGTTCTTCGGCCTTCGTATTTTGCTTGGCAAGCGCCAGGATCTCGTCCGGAGAGAGGTCGAGCGCCGTCAAATCGGACGGCTGCAGCATGCGAATCGTGTCCGGCTGATCCGCGACTCCAAGCACCCAGAGATCGGCGCAAAGCGGTTCGGCGATCGGATCGCCGCTGTCCCCCAGATGTTCCTTGATCTCGTCGACATACTCCTTCTGCCGGACCACGACCCGCAGATCGGACCGCGACACGCGCGTTTCGCCTTCGTTGTGGGCAGCGACAATCCGATCGAGGTGCAGTTCGAGGGCGCCGGCGCATTCGTCCGCGCTGTTGCGCCGGCAATAGGAGTAGATGTTCCCGAGATGGGTCTCCCAGGTCTGCCCGTTCTGCTTGATCGTCAGGTGCAGCGGCCCTGCAATCCTAACGGTCGCATTGGGCGCAAGCTTTTGAAACGCATTGGCGACATAGGCGGTAAATCCGGCCTCGTCGCCGGGCACCCCTTGCGCGCGAGCAGGCGCCGCGCAGAAGGCGAGCACCAGCATGATCATGCCGATGAATCTGACAAAGCGGGTCATGCTTTCCCCCAAAACCTGCCCTTGCGACCGCAGCTTAACCGTAGCTATGGAGGCGTCAATCGCTGGCGATCGGCAGAATTCTGGAGAGCCCAGTGTGATTTTGCCAGGCGCATCGGGCTTAGGCATCTCTTCCCCCTCGGATCGCGAGGGAAGAGAATATAACGCGAGTTCTTATTGTCAATAACTAAAGTTATCGTCGCGGATCTCAACCGGCCTCATAGGTCCCGACGACGCGCAGCGCCTTTGTCCAGATCTTCTTGGAAAGTGCGTATTCCCTCTTGCCGCCCGCCGGAGGATTGAACTGCATCACGTGCCATTCGGCCGGCGTCTCGCGGACCAGCATTTTGATGGTCGCGGTGAATTCGCCCCGCTCGCGGCCGGAGACGAAAATCGCGGGCCGGTTGCGCAGGACCGGCAGGCGCGGATTGACGATGACAATATCGCCCGGCTCGAACTTCGGGATCATGGATTCGCCGACAATGACGACGCCGTAGCCCTGTTTTACATTGTGAAGATACCAGGGGCGCGCCACGATATCGATGGGGTCGGTCGAGACGACCATTTCGCCCGGGCCGCCTTCGGCTGCCGCGAAGATCGGGAAATCGACAACCCCGCTCTCCGGCCGCGCGACCGGACGGTCTTCCTCCTCGAGGCCGAGATATTTCATGATGTCGCTGAGATAGCGCGACCTCTTCGTCTCGCCCGATTCGATTTTCTTGATCGCCGGCTGCGAGACGCCGACGGCTTGCGCGAGCGCCGCCTGCGAGAGCCCGTGCCGCTCCCGCGCGGCTCTGATTTTCTCGTGAAGCTCCATGGCGCCGCTTAGATTATCACCATGGTTATGGAAAGTCCCGATAACTGGAGTTATCGAACGAAATCCATGGCCTAGTTCATCAAGGTGACCATTGCCGCGATCACCTTCCCATCCCGCACCAGCGCAATGCCGGCGCGCCCGGCAAGATGGATCCAGCTGTTCCTCGGACTTTCAAACTGCACGAGTCGATCGCCCGGGTGCATTTGCTCCTTGAGCTTCCTCCATTCCGCGGCGAGGCCTGAAGCGGCATATTGGGCATCCGCCTGCTCGATCGCGACGGGCTCCTGCAGCCAATCCGGCGGAACGAGATCCATCATGCCGCCTTCTGTTTCGGCTGGATCAGCTTGCGGTTGACGAGAAGCTCGGCGATCTGCACGGCATTGAGCGCGGCGCCCTTGCGCAGGTTGTCGGCCACGCACCAGAACGACAATCCGTTCTCGACGGTGGCATCTTCGCGGATGCGCGAGACATAGGTTGCATCTTCGCCCGCAGCCTCGTGCGGCGTGACATAGCCGCCCGATTCGCGCTTATCGATGACAAGGACGCCCGGCGCTTCGCGCAGGATCTCGCGCGCCTCTTCTTCCGCAAGCGGCTGCTCGAATTCGACGTTCACCGCTTCCGCATGGCCGATGAAGACGGGGACGCGCACGCAAGTGGCGACGAGCCTGATCTTCGGATCGAGGATCTTCTTCGTCTCCGCCATCATCTTCCATTCTTCCTTGGTCGAGCCGTCCTCCATGAAGATGTCGATCTGCGGAATGATGTTGAAGGCGATGCGCTTGGGGAATTTCTTCGCTTCGACGGGATCGGAGACGAAGATGGCGCGCGTCTGTGCAAAGAGTTCGTCCATCGCGTCCTTGCCGGCGCCCGAGACGGATTGATAGGTCGAAACGACGACGCGCTTGATGGTCGCGCGATCGTGCAGGGGCTTCAAAGCGACGACGAGCTGGGCAGTCGAGCAATTCGGGTTGGCGATGATGTTCTTCTTGGAAAAGCTCGCGATCGCGTCGGCATTGACCTCGGGCACGATCAGCGGCACGTCGGAATCGTAGCGCCAGGCGGACGAATTATCGATCACGACGCAGCCACGCCTTGCGATCTTCGGCGAATAGTCCTTCGAGACCGCCCCGCCGGCCGACATGAGGCAGAGGTCGGCATCGGAGAAGTCGTAATTCTCCAGCGCCCGGCATTTGAGCGTCCGATCGCCATAGGAAACATCCGTGCCGATGGAGCGCTGCGAAGCGAGCGCCACGATCTCGTCGGCGGGAAATTGACGCTCGGCCAGGATGTCGAGCATTTCCCGCCCGACATTGCCGGTTGCGCCAACGACGGCGACCTTGAACCCCATGATCTTCTCCTACGGTGACCGCCTGGATCACGATGTTTTGGATCGAATCGATCCAAAGCATCGACGTGATCGATTCAAAGATTTAGAGCGGGATTTGCGCGAAAAACCGGCGTCCGCTTTTTCGGATCCCGCTCTAGATAATCCCCGGCGCATGCGGGGGCAATCGCCGCAAGCCAGCCCACATAAAGCGCTTATTGACTCTAACTCAAAGTCCCTCCGGCGCGGTAACCGGCGGCAAGCTGTTGGGCGGCAAAGTCCTGCTTGAGAGGCAGGCATGCGTACCTATGTCGTCGATTCAGGGCTTCGTTCAAGGCCGCGAAAATTCCCGCTCGGCGGCGCCCTGATCGCCCTCATCCTGGTCGCCGCAGCCGTGCAACTCGCCCGGCACAAGCCGCAAACCCCTGCCCCGATCCAGGCGACGGCCGAGCCGGCGGCCTGGACCGAGATCCCGCACCCACTCGCAGCCTTCGATCTTGCCGCCCCGGAACTTGCCAATTCGCCCCTTTTCTACGAGGCGCGCCGGAATCGGACGGGAGGGCGCCAGGATATCCTGACTTTCGGCGCGTTCGGCGGCGAGGTGCCCTTCGTCCGGCTGACGCTTTACCGGGCGGGCACGGAGCCCGAGCCGCGCGATTCTCTGTTCGTGGACCTTGCCCGCAGCGCCGCAACGGCCGGACTGGCGGTGACCCGCAGCCTCGCGCCGAGCGAGCTTTCGACGCGTTTCGGCCCGTTCGAAGTTTCCGATATCGACCTTGCCGCTGCCGATACATCCACCCCCTGTCTCGGATTTCTCGGTGCGGGGCTCGGCGGGCGCTTCAGGATCAGCGGTTTTGCCTGCGGAGCGCCGCGCGCGCCGTGGTCGCGCCCGGCGCTCGCCTGTCTCATCGACCGGCTCGATCTCGACTCGGCGAGCGACGATGCCGAACTCGCGGACTTCTTTGCCGCCAGCGAATTGCGCCGCAATCGAACGTGCCCGGGCACTGGACTTGTGCCGACGCCTTCCCAGATCACCTGGATCGATCAAAATGATGCACCGCCGCCACTCCGGCTGCGAAAAGCGCACTGAGACGGATTTTGGCTCTTTCGTCGCAGGTTTGTCATTCGCGCCGAACCAAAAAGCAACTAGGATGTTTGAGAAACAGGTGATCGAAACGAAGCCAAAGATCGATCATCGGAGCGCGTTCGGACGCCTTAGCCGCGGCGCTCTTGCAAAGGAGATCCCCATGCGTCCGATTGCGTTCGCCCTCATTGCCGCCGCCGCCTTTGCGACGAGCGCCGAAGCGGCCGTCAAGCACCATCATCACCTGCGCCAGCAAGACCCGGTGGTCTATGATTCGGGACAGCCGCCGCTCGAGGTCAACAAGCGCAGCTGGCTCGATCCGGGCAATGTCGTGCAGCCGGGCACGATGGAAAGCTACGTCACGGAGAGCACCGGCTTCAATAAGACGCCGGATCAGGCCTATCAGCCGTCGCGATTCGGTGGCGAAGCCTTGCCGCGTCCGCTTTATCCGACCGGCCGGCCGGAACCGATCGTGGAATTCTGGACGCCCGGCTATCCTTATTGAGGGGCGGGGCCGCGCCTTAAAAATCCAGATGTGCCATGACCGGCACGTGGTCGGACGGGCGCTCCCAGCCGCGGCTTTCGCGCAAGACTTTCATGCCGCTGAGGTTTGAAGAGAGGCTTTCGCTCAGCCAAATGTGGTCGAGCCGGCGCCCCTTGTTCGACTTTGCCCAGTCGGGCGCCCGGTAACTCCACCAAGTATAGAGCTTTTCGCTGAGCGGCACGTAGCGGCGCAGCGCATCGACCCAGGGGCCGGCATCGAAGACTTTGCCCAGCCTTTCGACTTCGATCGGCGTATGGCTCACGACTTTGAGCAGCGCCTTGTGATTCCATACGTCGGTTTCGAGCGGCGCGATGTTCAGATCGCCGAGCATGATGGCGTCGCTGCCGGCGATCTTGTCGGTCCTGATCCAATCCGCCATTTCGTCGAGAAAGGCGAGCTTGTGGGCGAACTTCGGATTGGCATCGGGGTCCGGCTCGTCGCCGCCCGCCGGCACATAGAAATTATGCAGGGCGATCTCGCGATCCTTGAGCGGGCGCAGAATGACGCTGATATGGCGCGCATCGCCCTTGTCGCAAAAGCCCCGCTTCTCGATTGTCGCAAACGGCAGTTTCGAGGCGACGGCAACCCCGTGATAACCCTTCTGGCCATTGACGGCGATATGGTCGTAACCGAGCTTGCGCAGCGCCGAGGCCGGGAATTCGCCGTCCCTGCACTTCGTCTCCTGAAGGCAGATCACATCCGGTGCATGGCTCGCGAGGAATTTGGCGAGCAGCCCGATCCGCAGCCGGACCGAATTGATGTTCCAGCTCGCGAGCGTCAGGCGCATGGCGCCCCGTCGGAGGTAGAAAGAAAGCGCAGATTCAAGCCCGGCTCCACTTGCCCGGGGCTGATTGGCATATCGGCCAGGAAGGCTCAAGCGACTTGCCGCGTCGGTCACAGGTTAGAAGCGTCTGCGCGGCTCACATTTTTGTTCGGGCATCGGATTCGTCCGAAAGCCGGCACCGCCTTTGGGTCCGATATGAGCATCGGATTCTTCCCAAACCCGTCTCCACTTTGGGTCCGATATGCTTTGGTTCGAGCATCGGATTCGTCCCAAAACCGGTACCCACTTTTGGGTCCGGATATGCTTTGGTTCGAGCATCGGACTTTTCCCAAAACCGGTACCCACTTTTGGGGCCGATGCTCTAGAGCTCGCCGGTCAAGAACTGTGCGCGCCCGTGTCCGAAGGACCAATCCTCGTCCGTGTTCTGGACGATGGAGACCATCACGTCCGAGGGTGCGATCCCGCAGGAATCCTGCAACTCGCGGCAGAGAAGCTCGTAAAGCTTCTCCTTTTCCGCGCGGGTGCGCGGGCGCGTCGTGATCTGGATGAGGACGAACTTGTCGGTGCGCGGAATGTCGAGACCGGTGTCCTCGGCGATCAGGTGGGAGCGCTGGTGTTCGGTAATGATCTGGTAGCGATCGCGCGCGGGAACGCCGAGCGCAGCCAGAACGGCACGGTGGACAGCATCGCCAAGCTTCTTGATTTCATTAGGACTTCGCCCGGCAATCGTGTCGATCCGAAGGAGGGGCATGAGATCCGCCTGGCCACAAAGAATAGGGCGCCCGACCTGGAGATCGGACGCCCCGCGGAGCGACACATTACCGGGAGGGGTCCGGCAAAGCCGGCGTGACCGAACGGGGGGAATTCGTCAGGCCGGCTGTATCACTCGCCAGACCGGAAAATAGGCAATGGCAACCGGCCGTGCAAGGCGGGCGGGCAAAAATTTAGCGGCTCAGTTACTCTGGTTGAGATGGCGGCTATCGGTGCTGTCCATCCGGTTCTGGGTGATCTTGAACACGGCCGGATCGGGCGGATCGGTGAAGTTCACGTTAAAGAGCGAAACCAGAGTGTCGTTTCCCTGCGGATCCGTGACGTCCCATTGCTTTAATTGGAACGGATCCGGATTGAACATCAGCTTGATGACCGAGGTTCCCCCGAATGTCTGCCGGTCTTCGACGGTGATCGTCACCGTATCGGGATCGCTCGTCACATTGGTGACCGTCACATCCTTGGCGAGATCGATCTTGTCCTTGAGCAGGAATTTCAACGGCGTCTGCCAGATGAAATAGAAATCCGTGGTCGAAAGCTTGCGGTCGATCACCGCAACCGTGCTGCCGTCGGCGATGATGTCGAGCGTTGCCGGATCGGCATATTCGAAACGAAGCCGGCCGGGTTTCTGCACATAGATCTTGCCCTCCGAGCGCTTGTCGCCGCTCATCTGGACGAAGTCTCCGATCATCGACGTCGCGCTGTTGAAATAATCATTGGCCTTTTGCACCGCGGTCGCCGGATCCATAGGCGTGAACTGCACCGGCTTCGACGGCGCCGAGCCGTTGGGCGCGGGCGCCGTCGCCTCGCTTTTGGCCGGAGCCGAGGCGTCGGCGAAGGCTGTGGCGGGAAGGCTGGCCAAGCCGACCGTAAGGCCCAGGGCAAAAAGATATTTGATCATGGCGATACCAGCGCGCGCACGCGGCGCCTTTGCGTCACACGAAGAAATTTTCGCATGAGATTCCCGGGAGCTTGCGACTGCGATCCAGGCCGCAGCGAGCGGTAGTTCGCCGATGTGGCGGTATTAGGACGCTCCCTGCCGCATTCCGGTTCACTCGTCGTCATCGACGTCGAAGGCGCCCCGATCGACGCCGCCGCCGACCAGGATCATCCTTTTGCCCGAATGATTGGGGGCGCTGACGACGCCCTCCTGCTCCATCCGTTCGACGATCGAGGCGGCCTTGTTGTAGCCGATCGAGAGCCGCCGCTGCACGTAGCTCGTCGAGACCTTTTTGTCGCGCAGGACGATCGCCACGGCGCGGTCGTAGAGATCGCCGCCTTCCTCGCCTTCGGCACCCGAGGGGAAGCTTTCGCCCTCTTCGGCCGAGGCCTCGTCTTCGGTGATCGCCTCGAGATATTCGGGCTGGCCCTGGCTCTTCAGATGCGCCACGACCTTCTCCACTTCGCCGTCCGAGACGAAGGGGCCGTGGACGCGGATGATCCGTCCGCCGCCCGCCATATAGAGCATGTCGCCTTGGCCGAGCAATTGCTCGGCACCCTGTTCGCCGAGAATGGTGCGGCTGTCGATTTTCGACGTGACCTGGAAGGAGATGCGGGTCGGGAAATTCGCCTTGATCGTGCCGGTGATGACGTCGACCGAGGGTCTTTGCGTCGCCATGATGAGATGGATGCCGGCGGCGCGCGCCATTTGCGCGAGCCTCTGGATGGCGCCTTCGATGTCCTTGCCGGCGACCATCATCAGGTCCGCCATCTCATCGACGATGATCACGATGTAAGGCAGTGGCGAGAGCTCCATCTCCTCGTGTTCATAAATGGCTTCGCCCGTCTCGCGGTCGAAGCCGGTCTGAACCGTGCGGGTGAGCGTCTGGCCCTTGGCTGCCGCCTCGGTCACGCGCGTATTGAAGCCGTCGATATTGCGCACGCCGAGCTTCGACATCTTCTTGTAGCGATCCTCCATCTCGCGCACCGCCCATTTGAGCGCCACGACCGCCTTCTTCGGATCGGTCACGACGGGCGTCAGCAGATGCGGAATCCCGTCGTAGACGGAAAGCTCGAGCATTTTCGGATCGACCATGATGAGCCGGCATTCGTCCGGCCGCAGCCGATAGAGCAGGGACAGGATCATGGTATTGATCGCAACCGATTTGCCCGATCCGGTGGTCCCGGCGACGAGCAGATGCGGCATGCGGCCGAGATCGACGATGATCGGCTCGCCGCCGATCGTCTTGCCGAGCGCGATGGCCAGCTTGTGCTTGGCCTTCTCGAAATCCTGCGACGCGAGGAGCTCGCGCAGAAACACCATTTCACGCCGCTGGTTCGGCAGCTCGATGCCGATCGCGTTGCGGCCCTGCACGACGGCGACGCGCGCCGAGACGGCCGACATGGAGCGGGCAATATCGTCGGCGAGGCTGATCACGCGGGCCGATTTGATGCCCGGCGCCGGTTCGAGTTCGTAGAGCGTGACCACGGGGCCGGGCCGGACATTGATAATATCGCCCTTGATGCCGAAGTCTTCGAGCACGCCCTCGAGGAGCCGCGCATTCTGCTGCAGCGCCTCTTCGGAGATGCGGCTTGCGACGGGGCGCTTCGGCTCGGCGAGCATCAGGAGCGGCGGCAGCTGATATTTGCCCGGCCGGTCGAGCATCGAGGGCTGGATCTCGCGTGCCAGGCGCTGGCCGCTCTTCAATGCGCCCGTGCCCGGCGTGACCTTCTTGCCTTCGGCATTGGGCTGTGCAGCGGCGCGCGCCGCGGGCGGCGCATAGGCGCTCGCGTCGAAGAAACCGTCGAAATTCGGGTCTTCGCGCAGGAAGCGCTGATCGAGCGCGGGGCCAACGCGGCGCGCCGCGTCCTGCCAGGGGGCAAGCGTTTCTTTGGTGCGCTTTTTGGATCGCCTGCCGAGCGCGCGCAGCGTCGCCGATTTCAGCGACAAAGCCGCGTGGATGAAGGCGCCGAGAAGAACGAGCGCGACGCTCGGCTCGCCGGCCCGGTCCTCGTCTTCGCCGCCGACCGATTTCGGGCTCTCTTCTTCCTCATCATCCGCATCGAGTTCGGATTTCGCGCGCCCCACCGAGGCCGCAAGGCAGAGAATGGCGACGGCCGCGAACGCGGCAACGAAGACGAACAGGATCGCCGCGTGTCCATTGGAGATTTTGCGCGGCAGGTAGAGGAGGGCATCGCCCAATACGCCGCCCAATCCGGTCGGCAGAGGCCAGCGGCTGGTCACCGGCAAGACGGCAGCGAACCCCGCCGCGGCGAGCCCGCCGACGAGCCAAAGGATAAGCCGCCGGCCGATCCGGTCGAGATTGCGGGCGGTCATCAGCCGCCAGCCGAGAATGGCGAGCGGCGCGAGCAGGGCGACCGAGGCGAGCCCCAGCATCTGCATCACGAGATCGGCGGTAATCGCGCCGGGAATGCCGAGCAGATTGCGGACCGGACCGTCGGTTGCGTGATTGAGGCTTGGATCCTCGACCGACCAGGTGAGCAGGGCGAGCGCCAGCGCGCCGGTGAGCGCGACGAGCGCTATCCCGGCCAATTCCGCGGCACGTCGCGCGGCAAAGGCGCGCAACGGATCGGGGATGCGATCCAAGGCCGTTAAGCTGGTCGTCCGCATCAATTTGCGCCTGAATGACCGCGATAACCGAACGCGCGGTCAACGAAGCTCGGGCTCTCGAGAACCGGCGCTCCTTAAGCTAAAGAGATGCGGTTAAGGGCGGCTTAACCTTCCGCAATCAGCACGCGAAGTGCGGCAAGAACTGACGCATCGAAAAGAAAAGGGGCTCCCGAAGGAGCCCCAGTATGTCCAGCGGGAGGAAATGCTGGGTCTAATGCACGATCTCGCCATGCAGCGAGAGATCGAGGCCGTCGCGTTCGACTTCCGGCGAAACGCGCAGGCCGACGAGCAGGTTGACGACGAAGAGGATGATCAGCGAGACGACCACGTCATAGGCGATCACAATGCCGACGCCGATCAGCTGATTGATCACCTGGCCGGGATTGCCTTCGATCCAACCGGAAGTGCCGCCGTATTGGTTGATGGCGAAGACGCCGGTGAGGATCGCGCCGAGCGCGCCGCCGCAGGCGTGGACGCCGAAGCAATCGAGCGCGTCGTCATAGCCGATCCAGCCTTTCACGATCGTCGCGGTGAAATAGCAGAAGACGCCGACCGCCGCGCCGATGACCATGGAACCGGCGGGCCCGACGAAACCCGAGGCCGGCGTGATGGCAACGAGTCCGGCGACGGCGCCGGAGCAGATGCCCACCATCGTCGGCTTGCCGCGATGCGCCCATTCGACGAACATCCAGGCGAGCGCGGCGACCGCGGTGGCGATCTGCGTCACTGTCATCGCCATGCCTGCCTGCATGCCGGCCGAGACCGCCGAGCCGGCATTGAAGCCGAACCAGCCGACCCACAGCAGCGAGGCACCGATCATGGTCAGCACGACGTTATGCGCCGGCCCCGTGTCTTTGCGCCGGCCGAGCATCAAGGCGCACATCAGGCCGGCAACGCCCGAATTGATATGCACGACCGTGCCGCCGGCGAAGTCGAGCACATGCACCCAGGCCTTGGGATTGGAGCTGTTGAGAAACCCGTCCGGGCCCCAGACCCAATGGGCGATCGGGGCATAGACGAAAATCGACCAGAGCGTCATGAAGATCAGCATGGCCGAAAATTTCATCCGCTCGGCGAAGGCACCTGCGATCAGCGCCGGCGTAATGATCGCAAAGGTCATCTGGAAGCACATGTAGACGTCTTCCGGAATCGTCGGTGCCAGCGAATTCGGATTGCCGGTGTTGTTCGATATGTCGCTGAGGATTCCCTGCAGGAAGGCGCGATCCAATCCGCCGACGAAAGGACTGCCGGCGCGGAAGGCAAGACTGTAGCTGACGACGGCGAAGACCACCGTGACGACGCAGGTGACCGCAAAGCTCGTCATCACGGTGTCGACGACGTTCTTCTTGCGCACCATGCCGCCGTAAAAGAGGCCGAGGCCCGGAACGGTCATCATGAGGACGAGCGCCACCGAAGTCAGCATCCAGGCCGTGTCGCCGTTGTTCGGCGTGCAGACCTTCAGATGATTGGCATCGCAGGCCGGCGGGCTCGCGGCAGCGGGTGCCGCGGTCGGAGCGGGGGCTGCGGCAGGGGCTGCGGCGGGCGCCGGCGTTTGCGCATGCGCGATCGAAATGCTCGAGAAGGCCGCGGCGGCGAGCAGCAGAGCGCCGAGCAGGGCCGGTGCGAGGCGGCCAGGCTTCGCACGGCCGACCGCGGCAAGCACCGTCCGAAGAAACGGAACAAATCTCATTTCACATATCTCCTGCGATCGGTTGGAACTAGATGGCGTCGGGGCCTTTTTCGCCGGTGCGGATGCGCACGACTTCGTCGAGCGGACTGACGAAGATCTTGCCGTCGCCGATCTCGCCGGTGCGCGCCGCCGCGGTGATCGCCGCGATCGTGCGATCGACGAGCTCGGCGGCGATGGCGACTTCGACTTTGAGCTTGGGAAGGAAATTCACCGCATATTCGGCCCCACGATAGATTTCCGTGTGGCCTTTCTGGCGCCCATAGCCTTTGACCTCGCTCACCGTCATGCCATGCACGCCGAGCGCCGTGAGCGCGTCCCTGACTTCATCGAGTTTGAACGGTTTGATGATCGCCGTCACAATCTTCATTTGCTCCTCCAGGTGGGCGCCGATCCGGCCCCGATGCGACCCAAATCCGCGCAAAACTCCAGCGCCCCCGATGTGTTCGGGCTCGCAGATTTCGCGTCTTGGGGAATTTCGATCCGTGGACCGAGATGTGAATTACAAAACCGGATCGCCTCCAAACGCGACCGCGCCTGGCGGTTGCGCGCCCGGCCATGGTCAAGTCAGGCGGAAAGCAAGCTATGGGCCAGCCGCTTTCGCTGCGGCATCGCGCTCCGGCCCGCGCGCTCAGGGCGTTCGACGCGGACGAATCAGGCCTTCCTGCGCCACCGAGGCGATGAGATCGCCGCTGCGGGCATAAATGAGCCCGCGCGTGAGGCCGCGCGCGCCACTCGAATTCGGGCTGTCCTGCGCATAGAGGAGCCATTCGTCGGCCCGGAACGGGCGGTGAAACCAGAGCGCGTGATCGAGGCTCGCGACCTGAAGTTGCGGGTCGAAGATCGTCCGGCCGTGCGCGACAAGCGCCGTGTCGAGCAGCGTCATATCGGAGAGATAGGCGAGCACGGCGCGATGGACTGCCGGGTCGTCGGGCAGGTCGCCGGCGGCGCGCACCCAAAGATAATGAACCGGGTCCGGCAATTTGTGGCCGAGATAATGGGCGAGATCGACGGGGCGGATTTCGATTGGTCGATCCTGCGCGAACCAGCGGCGCATCGGTTCCGGGAAACTGCCGCCGAATCGGGCAATCAACTTGGATTCATTAGGCAAATCTTCCGGAGCCGGGACGTCCGGCATAGCGAAGGCATGGTCGAGTCCCTGTTCGCTGATCTGAAAAGAGGCAGACAGCGAAAAAATCGGGCGCCCATGCTGAATTGCGTTGCAGCGACGTGTCGTAAAGCTGGCGCCGTCGCGAATCCGGTCGACTTCATAGACAATGGGAACGGAGGGGTCGCCGGCCAAAAGAAAGTAACCATGCAGGGAATGGGGGGCGCGGCCCGCGACCGTGCGCGCGGCGGCGACGAGCGCTTGGGCGACGACGAGGCCGCCGAACACGCGTTGCCAGCCGACCTGCGGGCTCACGCCCCGGAAAATATTGAGCTCGATCTCCTCGAGATCGAGGATCCGCAGGAGATTGTCGATGGCGCTCGGCAGGGTCAATCCTCGAGGGGGCGCGCCTCTTCCGGCAGCATGATCGGAATTCCGTCGCGGATCGGATAGGCGAGCTTGGCGGCCCGCGAAATCAATTCCTGTTGCTTGGCGTCATATTCGAGCGTCGTCTTGGTCAGAGGACAGACGAGGATTTCGAGGAGGCGCGGGTCGATCCGCGAGGTCTCGGGCTCAGTCTGTTTCGGATCCTTGTCGGTCATGGCGATCCTCATTGCAACGGCGTCGTCGTCCGCTTGGACAATTCGAGTTCGGTGATGGCGATGAGGACCTCGGCGCGGCGTTGGAGATCGGGGGCTTCGAGCAATGCCTGTTTCTCCCTCGGGCCGTAAGGGCTCATCATGGAGAGCGCATTGACGAGCGCTTCGTTCGGCGCCTCTCTGATACTGTCCCAATCGACTTCGAGCTCATTGGCATCGGCGAATTGCCGCAAGGTCGCAAGCACGCTCGCCCGGTCGACCGCTTCCTCGCCCTCGCGCGGAGTGAAATCCGAGCGGAATGCCGAAAAGTCGATCCGCGCCTGCCGATAGGGCGCCGGGGTCGCGATTTCCTCGACGAGGCGAAACCGCGCAATGCCTGTCAAGGAGATGAGATAGCGTCCGTCGCCCGTCTCGGCGAATTGAGTGAGCCGTCCGGCGCAACCGACCGAGTGTAGAGCGGGGGTCGCGGTCTCCGCATCCGATTCGGGCTGGATCAGGCCGATCACGCGGTGGGTTGCGAGCGCATCGTCGACCATCGTGAGATAGCGCGGCTCGAAAATATTGAGCGGCAGCTGGCCGCGCGGCAAGAGCAGCGCGCCGGAGAGCGGAAAGATCGGAATGAGGCTCGGGACCTGCTCCGGACCGAGATAGGGAGTGTTCATGCTCATGGCGCGCTCCCGAGCGGCTTCTCAGGCAAACAACAAAGAGGAGAGCTTGCGCCGGGCGGCGATCGTCGCCGGATCCATGTGGCCCCAAGCTTCGAAAAACTGCAGCAATTGTTTGCGGGCTCCCCCCTCGTTCCAATCGCGATCTCTCTTGATGATCTCGAGGAGTGCGGCGGCTGCATCCTCGCGTCGGCCGCGCGCATTGAGCGCGATGGCGAGATCGAAACGGGCCGCGTGATCGTTTTGTTCCGCACTGATGCGGCGCATGAGCTCGGCCACATCGCCGACCGAGGCCGCTTGGACGGCGTTTTCGAGCGCGGCTCTTGCCGCCGCGAGCGCCGGATCGCGCTCGGACCCGGGCGGCACTTGCTTGAGCAGATTTTCGGCAGTGGCGAGATCCCCCGCCGCCACCGAGCTTTTGACGAGCCCGCTCAAGGCGGAAAGATCGTCTGGATTTTCGCTGAGGAGAGCAGCAAAGAGCTCGCCGGCGGCCGCGGCGTCCCCCGCCGCGAGGGCGGCTTCGGCTTCCGCCTTCAAGTCCTGGCTGACGCCAACCGGCCCGATCAGCCGCTCGACGAAGCCGCGTATCTGGCTTTCGGGAAGCGCGCCGATGAAGCCGTCGACCGGCTGGGATTTCTGAAAGGCGATCACCGCCGGGATCGAGCGCACGCCGAGCCGGGCGGCGATCTGCGGATGTTCGTCGATATTCATGGCGACGAGCTTGATCTTGCCGCCGGCCGATTTGACGACCTTTTCGAGGATTGGGCGGAGCTGTTTGCAGGGTTCGCACCAAGGCGCCCAGAAATCGACGAGCACCGGCTGGCGCACCGATTCGGTCAGGACGTCGGCGGCAAAGGTGGCCATCGTCGTCTCCTTGACGAGCGCATCGCTCCCCGCCTCCTCCCGATTTGCATATTGCGCCATTGCCGCTCCTTATGGCTCGAACTGTCCGCGAAGACCCGCGGCAACTTAGCGCAAAATGGCGTCGGGCGCCCCAAATCGCAACGCCAGCGGCGCCGATGGCCATTCCGGGAGCTTGGGTCCGGAAAAGCTGGGGAACGACTTTCCGGAAAGATCATGCTCCGAACAAAACTCCCGGGGAGGGATCTTGATTCGGCTAGAAATCATCCTGCCGGGGGAGATTTTGCGCGGCAGCCAGGATTTGCAATGGGCAAGGCTTTGCGGCATAAAGCCGGGACGCGCCAGGCGCCGGATGCGGGTGTAGCTCAGGGGTAGAGCACAACCTTGCCAAGGTTGGGGTCGAGGGTTCGAATCCCTTCGCCCGCTCCAAGTTTCCCGAGGGAAATCAGAGCGTTATGGATGGGCTGCCGAAAGGCGGCCCTTCGCTTTTCGGCGGTGGTGTCCACATGGTGTCCACCGCGACGTGGACGCCCTGACCAATCCGTTGTGCGGAAGATTTCATGGTCCTCGGAGTCCAGTGATTGCCGACTTGGTTCGAGAAGCGGTCCGGACCGCGTATTCCGTTCCGGCGCAATCGGAGCCGGGGGTGAGAGGCGACGCCCCAATCGCCGCTTTAACAAGCGCCTGCGGACTTTCTTACACGACAACTACCCTTGCGGGGCTTCCGGCAGCAACCTCGAGCCCGTTCCAGTAAATTCCGACCGTCCAGCAGCGCCAATCGTTGGATGCCAAATTTTTTGGCTTTAGACGCCAAACAATTTATGATAGCGTGCCAACCGTATATTGAAGGCGGAAGGCATGAACGGAAGCGATTTTCGCAGATGGCGCACCAGCTACGGGCTGAGCCAGCAAGAACTCGGCGACAAGATGGGCGTCACCCGCACGACGATCCAGAATTGGGAGGCGCAGGTCGGCGATCTATCGACCATAGCGGCGAACGGCGTGAAGATATGGGACCGGCGTCTGCGGCAAGAAGAACCGCTACGCGGGCCGGTGACGCTGATCTATGCGGACGGGCCGATGATGCTGTCCTCGCAGGGACCGCAGCGCGTGGCGATGATGCAGCAAGAATCTCATCTGTCGAACGCGGCGGTTCTCTGTCGCGTCCAGTTGCTCGCGAGTCATCCTCGGTTCTTCAATCCCTTCGTGCTGGAGGGAGAGCAGCATGATCTCTGGAACATGATGGAGCTTCAACGTGCCATTGACGGCAGCGACGAACAGGCGCCCACGCTGCGGAACCTTTTGCGCAGACTCGGGACCGGCATTCGCATCGACGCTCCGAATTTCGTGCGTTCGGGTCCCGCCATGCCTACGGCGCAAGAGCAACAGAAGCGCGAGCGCGAACTGATCGCGCTGGCGGTTCAACTGGAACGAATCGCGGACGGACATCTGCTAGACATTCTCGCTGAGTCCGCCGCCATTGAAGCGATCCTGGCTCAAACGCGCACGCTCGGCCTCCGACCGAACGACACGCTGGTCAGCGCGGTCGCGCAAGCGTTCCATGCCGCGCGTATGCCGCTGCCGGACGGGGGCTAAGATGGTGGCGGACCCGATCAACGCGGCAGGCATTGCGGCGAAGGTGGGCGATGCGGTCAAAAGTTGGCCGCTTTGGTTGTGGGTCGCGGTCGCGCTGGGGCTGACAGCAGTCGCGCTAGCTCCGCCGTTCCGGGCTTTGGTCCCCGCCCCATACGCGCCGTTCTTGTGGTTCGCGGTCCTCATGGGGTGGATCGTGGTCACGATCAAGAGTGCTTCCCATCTGCCCGCTTGGCAGTCCGGGCGCGAGGCGCACCGGACCGCCCAGATGAAGTTCGTCGCCACGCCGATTGAGAGTCAAAGCTTCTGGGCAATCGCAAAGCAGACTGACGGTTCTTACGTCGCGCAGATCACGGTGCGGTGCATGGTCAAGAACCGCACGGACGAGCCGCTTCATCTTCTGAAAGCAAAGCTCATACGGCCCAAGATCAGCGGCGAGGAACTGCCGGGCCTGGTGACGATGCAAGCCCGCGATAGCAACATGCACGGCACCGCGTATGTATCCGGCTACAATATACCCGCTGGGCATACGCTCCCTGCATCGGCGACGATCCCGTATCGCGGCATGCCGAAACAGCGCAGCGGCACGATGACAGCGACGATTGAGTTTCACGACGCCGACACAAACCGCGTTCGGATGCCGATCGTCCTCAATATGGCAAGTCCGCCCGGCCCGGTGAGCTCGGATTGGCTGACTCGCTTCGGACTGCGGGGTTAGGGCACGATGGCCTCGCTCTATTCGGACGCGCAGATAGCCGAACTCCATCAAGGCAGGGAGACAGCGAACCGCGCGTTCGCCAATCTACGTGAGCGTTATTTTGTGCGCGGTTACAAGGATGCCCGTGCAGAGGAACATGCCCAGCACGGCTTCTCGCGGAGGCTCGGGACCCTCATTCGTGCCGTCGATCTCGTGTTCGATCTTCTACCGCCCGAATTGGACGCGATACCGGAGCGCGACACTGTCATTGATGCGACCATCGCGATTCAGTCCTTCATGCTGAATACATTCGGTTGCTTGGACAACCTCGCTTGGATTTTTGTCCATGAGAAGGGCGTGACGAAGCCGGATGGAGCGGCTCTCGATCCGCAATCCGTGAGTCTGGGGAGCAAAGCCGTCCGCGCTCAGTTCTCCAAGGAGTTCTCAGACTACATTGCCAGCCGCGACGATTGGTTCAAAGCCATCAAGGATTTTCGCGATGCACTCGCCCACCGGATTCCGCTCTACATCCCGCCGTTCATAGTCACGCCGGATGTAGTGGACGAATACAACCGACTTGAACGCGCATCGGGTGACGCAATGCGCGAGGGCAAGTTTGAGGAATATGACCGGCTGCAAGCCGAGCAAAAGAAGCTGGGTCGTTTCCGTCCTTGGATGACACATTCGCGCACCGAAAACGCGCATCCGATCGCGTTTCATCCCCAGTTGCTCGCCGACTTCAACACGGTCGAAGAATTTGGGCGCAAGGTGCTGGAGGAGCTGGGCCGTTAGCTTCTTCATCGCGCGACGCAGGCCAGAAGAGGCGGACACAGCGTGTCGAACGACAAGCTCTGCATCTACTGCCGTCAGACCGATCCTGATCGGTTCCGCGGTGTCGAACACGTTATTCCGCAGGGTTTCGGCCGCTTCGGAAGCGAGACGCCGACGCTCGACTGCGTGTGCGATGACTGCAATGCCTATTTCGGCCGCGAATTGGACGAGTTGCTGACCCGCGATACCTATGAGGGTATCTCCCGGTACAGCCGCAGCCAGTTCTCCAGCGAAGCGCGCCCACAGAAGCGCCTAAGTCTGACGCTCGCCGATCCGGCTGAGGCGGGTGTAGCTCAGGGGTAGAGCACAACCTTGCCAAGGTTGGGGGTCGAGGGTTCGAATCCCTTCGCCCGCTCCAGAATTCTCTCGATAACTCAAAACGACGAAGGCCACCTTCCGGAGTGGCTTTGCTTAAGCGGGCCCGTGGGGCTGAGCCGCGCTTCGCAGCAAGCGGGGCCGATATCGGAGACCCATACGCCGGCGGCCGGCACATGATACGGCCGCATGTGAATGGCTCGTCTTGAACGCATCGATCCCGCCAAGGCCTACCGGCTGCTCGAATCCGGGCCGATCGTGCTGGTGACGACGGCGCAGGAGGGCAAGCCCAATATCATGACCATGGGCTTTCACATGATGGTCCAGCATGCGCCCCCGCTCATCGGCTGCATTATCGGGCCTTGGGATCATAGTTATAAGGCTTTGCGCGCGACGGGCGAATGCGTGATCGCGATACCGACCGTCGATCTCGCGCGAAAAGTGGTCGATATCGGCAATTGTTCGGGCGAAAGGATCGACAAGTTCAAGAAATTCAAGCTGACGATGCGCCCCGCCGCAACCGTCGCCGCCCCGCTCGTCGAGGAATGTCTCGCCAATATCGAATGCCGCGTCTTCGATACGACGCTCGCGGGTCGATATAATTTGTTCATCGTGGAGGCGACGGCGATCTCAATCGACCGGGACCGTAAGGAGCGGCGCCTTCTGCACCACAATGGAGACGGCACATTTGCGGTCGATGGCCGCACGCTCGATCTGCGTGCCCGCATGGTCTTCTGGAAAGAATTTCAGGTGGATCTTTGATTAGAGCATCGGACCCAAAAGTGGGAACCGGTTTTGGGAGGAATCCGATGCTCGAACAAAACGGCATCGGACCCGAAAGTGGGAACCGGTTTTGGGAGGAATCCGATGCTCGAACAAAACGGCATCGGACCAAAAAGTGGGAACCGGTTTGGGAGGAATCCGATGCTCGAACAAAACGGCATCGGACCAAAAAGTGGGAACCGGTTTTGGGAGCAATCCGATGCTCAACAAAAAAATCGTGCCCGCCCTGCGATGCGTTTGAGCGTAGCGACGAGGCGCGAGCGCACCCATAGCTTGCGCAAGCGTGCGCGAGCGGCCTAAGCTCGGCAGGTCGTGGAGAGCCGGGATGATCGCATTTCTCACCAGCCAACCCTTGTGGCTCACAGGCCTCATCGTGGTCGGGTTGACGACGCTGATCGCGATGTGCGCGCCCGTGTTCATTCGCCGCCGCGTGGGTCTCGAAAACCTGAAGCTCAATAACGAGGTCGCCGGGTTCAAATTTGCGACGGTCGGCGTGCTCTATGCTGTGTTTCTCGCCTTCGCCATCATTCTCGTTTGGCAGGAATATAGCGATGCGAACGCCAATGTGACGAAGGAAGCCGGCGCTGCGGCAACTCTTTTTCATCTTTCGCGCGGACTTGACGAGGCACCGGCAGCCAAGTTTCGCGACGCGCTCAGCGCGCATCTCAAGACCGTAATCGCCGACGAGTGGCCGAGCATGCAGAACGGCAACGCAAGCCGCGCGGCGGCGCAATCGCTCGAATCCGTCTATGCCGCGTTGCTTGCCGCCGATACTCCGGATTTGCGCAGTTCGGCCTTGATGGCGGAAATGTTCGCGCAGCTCGACGTGCTGACCCAGGCGCGGCGCGCGCGGCTTCTTGCGGCGGAAGGATTGGTGCCTGAAATCGTGTGGATCGTGCTCGTCGGAGGCGCCGTCCTGACGATCGGCTTCACCTTCTTTTTCGGCACGAAGAACCTCAAGGCCCAGAGCGTCATGACGGGCGTGATTTCACTCCTCATCTTTTCCGAACTCCTGATCGTCGTCGCCATCGACATGCCGTTCACCGGCTCGATCAAGGTCGGCCCCGAGGCGCTGAGCGAAGTTCTGGCGGATTTCGGAACCCGCTGATCGTTCGGCGCAGACCTGCATAAGGGGCCTGTGCGGCCAGGCAGAAAGCCGCGCAAGCGGGCACTCTCGCTCCCGCCCCGCCGGCTCGATGCGCTGCCAAGCCAAGGCTCGCGGGAACGCTGCATTGCGTCCACTCGTTGCATTCCAGGAGATCCGCCGCTCGGCCACGATCCGCAGCACGAGGATGAGATCATGAGCACCGCCGAAATTCTGCAGCGCGCGGGCGCGGTCGCCATTCTCATTCTCGTTCTGGCGCTGATCTGGCTCCTCTCGGACGTTATTCTGATCGTCGTCGGCGCGGTTCTCATCGCCATATTGCTGCGCCTCGTTGCCGAACCTCTCACCCGCGTCTGCAAGTTCCCCGAATGGCTCGCCTTGACGTTCTCCGGGCTGATCCTCGTCGGGATTGTGGCGGGCGCCGGCTATTTGTTCGGATCGAGGATCAGCGCCGAACTGCAGGACGTCTTTCAGCGGGCGCAGGCCGGGCAGAAGAGCGTCTTAGGGACGCTGAAAAATTCGGAGATCGGAAAGCTGATCCTGCCGCATGTCTTCGGCTCCGATCTCTCGATCACCAACGTCGTCACCGGCCTCCTCAATATCAGCGCCAAGCTGATCGAGGCGGTGGTCATCACCCTCGTTACGGGGCTCTATATCGCGGTGCAGCCGGCGCTCTATGGCGAGGGCCTGCTCAAGCTCTTCCCGCCGCGCCTGCGCGACGACGCGCGCGAGACCATCGACGATGTCGCCAATGCATTGCGGCTCTGGCTTCTCGGCCAACTCATCCAGATGCTGATCATCGGTTTGCTGTCCGCCTGCGCGACATGGCTCATCGGCCTGCCCTCGCCCTTGGCGCTCGGCCTCATCGCCGGCGTCACGGAATTCGTCCCTTATCTCGGCCCGATCATCGCCGCCGTTCCGGCGGTCCTCGTCGCCGTGACCAAGAACTTCGACGCCGTGCTCTGGACGATCGTCGCCTATATCATCATCCATCAGACCGAAGGCAATCTGATCGTGCCGCTCATTCAGCGACGGATGATCTATATTCCGCCGGCTGTGATTCTTCTGGGGATCGTCACAGTCAGCTTCCTCTTCGGGACGTTCGCCGTGATTTTCGCGGCGCCGATCGCCGTCGTGATCTTCGTGCTGATCAAGAAGCTCTATATCCGCGATTGGCTCGGCGAGCCGACCGATATTCCGGGCGAGCCGAAGAAGCTCGAGCTTCCCGCCTCGCATTCGTGATGACGCCTCGCCGCGGACCCCGGAAGGGCGGGCGATTCGGCGGTGACCGAGTTCGAGACTTGCGATAAGACAAGTCGACGCCCAGGGGGTCCCATGCCGGCCAAAGATCGATCCAAATCCAGTTTATTCGGCAGGTTTCTGAGCGTCTTGGGCCCAGGTCTCATTACCGGGGCGGCCGATGACGATCCTTCCGGCATTGCGACCTATTCGCAGACCGGCGCCCAGTTCGGCTATGGCCAGCTTTGGATCGCCATGTTCACCTTGCCGCTCATGACCGCGATCCAAGAGGCCTGCGCGCGTATCGGTCTTGTCACCGGCAAGGGAATTGTCGCGGTCGTCAAAGACCACTACGGCGCGAAGATCGCGATCGGTACCGTGCTCCTCGTGCTTATCGCCAATACGATCAATATCGGGGCCGACATCGGCGCCATGGCCGCGGCGGCGGAGCTCATTCTGCCGATAAATTTCGTCGCCGCGACCCTCACATTTACCGCCGTCATTCTGATCCTGGAAATTTTCACGAGCTACCGGGTCTATTCGCGAGTGCTCAAATGGCTGGCGCTCGCGCTCCTCTCCTATGTGGTCACGGTCTTCATCGTCCCGCAGCCTTGGGGCGAAATTCTGCGCGCGACCTTCGTCCCGCATATCGAATTCAACTTCGCCTTCCTCTTCATCATCACCGGCGTGATCGGCACGACGATCTCGCCCTACATGTTTTTCTGGGAGGCGAGCGAGGAAGTCGAGGAAGAGCGCGAACGGCACATGCTCGATGCCGGCAAGCCGAAAATCAGCGCCGCCGACGTCGGCCGGATGCGGTTCGACAATTTTTTCGGGATGCTGTCGTCGAACGTCACCACCTGGTGCATCATCGTCGCCACCGCCACGGTTCTCCACAAGGCCGGCGTGACGAATATCGCGACCTCCGCCGATGCCGCCAAAGCGCTCGAGCCGCTCGTGCACACGTTCCCGCATGCGGGCTATATCGCCAAGCTCATCTTCGCCGTCGGGATCATCGGGCTCGGGCTTCTCGCCGTTCCCGTCTTGTCGGGCTCGGCTTCCTATGCGGTCTCCGAAGCCTTCAATTGGCGCGCGAGCCTCAGCTACAAGCTCGAGCGCGCGCACGGCTTCTACGGCGTCATCACGATTGCGACGCTCGTAGGACTCCTCATTAATTTCGTCGGCATCGACCCGATCAAGGCTTTGATCGTCACCGCCGTCATCAATGGAGTCGTGGCGGTGCCGCTGATCTTTCTGATCGGCAGGATTGCGAATAATTCGGACATCATGGGCGAATATAAAAGCGGGCCGGTCTCCAACGTCTTGGTTGGCGTTGCCTTTATTTTGATGGGCGCTGCCGCAGTCGGCACCTTCGTGAGTTCTTTCATGAAGTAACGATCGAGGTCCGGGCGCGCAGCGTTCAGACCTGCTGGATGGCCGAGAGCTGCCAGGCGTCCGGGCCGGAACCCGCCGGGCGCACGAAAGTCCAGAGTTCCGTCACCTCCTGCGGCACGTTCGGATCGCCCGAGACGATGCGCCCGCTGCTGCGGTCGACCATCACATCGATCAGCGAGAAACGCATGGCGACGGTTGCATATTCCGCGCCGCCCTCCCGCCAGGCTTCCGAGAGATTGCCTTGCAGGAGCTTCACGTTCGAGACGCGGTTGATCTCGCCGCGCCTTGCGTGGCCTTGCAATTCCTCGGCGAAATAGGAGGTCATTTCCTGCGTCGCGAGGCGGCGCAGCCGCGCGAGATCCTCGTGACTATAGGCGTCCTGCACCTCGCCGAGCCGTTGTTCGAAGGCATCGTAATCCTGCGCGGAGATCGAGAGAGGCGGTCCGCTCGGCTGGCTTCCATATCCGCCCGCCCAGCCGCCCTGGAAGGCGCCTTGGCCCATGCCCTGTCCGGTATAGAAGGCAGGCTGCCGGTTGCCGAAGAAGTTCAGCGCAAAGCGGATGAGAAGATAGATGAGGCCGAGCTGCAGCAGAAGACCGAGCAGCGAAAATCCGCCGCCCACTCCGCCGAAGAAGCCATGCCCGAACAAGAGACCGAGCAGCCCGGCGCCGAGAAAGCCGCCCATCAATCCGCCGAAGAAACCGCGGCCGAATCCCGAATAGCCATAGCCGGGGGTGCCGTAATTGGGCTGTGTATAGGGACGGTTGGGCGTCCACGAGCGCTGCAGGGGCGACGCGTAGGGGCTGATCGGCGTCGGCGCCGGCATGGAATAGGTGCGGTAACCGCGGCTACCCATCGAAAAGCCCATGCCTGCGCGGGCGGATGCGTCGCCTGTCATTCCGAGCGCGAGGCCTGCGGCGAGGAGAAGAATGAGAAGCTTGGCGCGAAACATGGCAGATCCTGGCTGCCGGCGCTTGGTGCCGGCGGCTTCAATATGGGGAGCGTTTTACGAAACCCAAATCCGTCTCGAATACCAATCTTCCCACCCTCGGCGTTCCTGTTCTAAGACAGCGGCATGATTCCGAAACATCCGAGATTTGGGCCCGGGCGGCGCGGCTATCACCACGGCGGGCTCAAGGATGCGCTGGTCGAGGCGGCCCGCGCGCTCATGGCCGAGCACGGGCCGGCGGGCTTCACCTTGGCGGAAGCCGCCAAACGCGTCGGCGTGACGACGGCGGCGCCTTACCGGCATTTCGCCGACCGGCGCGACCTGATGGGCGAGCTGGCACGGCGCGGGTTCGATCTTTTCGCCGAGCGGCTTACCGGCGCATGGGACGAGGGCAGGCCGGATCCGCGCTCCGCGTTCCGGCGAATGGGCCGCGCCTATCTCAGCTTCGCTGCGGCCGAGCCCGGCCTCTATTCGGCGATGTTCGATAGCGCCAAGAACCTCCATTCCCTCGCTTCGCTCGACATCGCCAACCGGGCTTTCGAAGGGCTCAACAGGGCCGCGGCGGGCGTGCTTGTCGCGGCCGGCGGCAATCCGCATGACGTTCGCCGCCTGTCGCTCGAAATCTGGGCGCTCGCGCATGGCACGGCCATGCTGGCGCTCGCCGGTCACCTCGACTCGGCTCGGGGTGACGATCCCGGCGCGATCCTCGAACATGGCACCGAGGCACTGATCGAGACCGCCTTGCGGCGAAAATAAATCGCTGCAACTTCAGTCCGATACGCGATTTGATCGCGGCTGCCCCTCGACAAATGCGAATGTTAATGTAACTTACTTTCACATTCGGGTGTCGGAAACCCAAATGGACGGGCAGATCCGATGCTCAACAAAGCTGCCATGGAGGCAAACATGTGCGTCTATTCCGGCCCCTACGCAACGAACGAGGGGGCGCGCCGCGCATATTTCGGCTGGAAGCCGATCGAAATCATCGCAATGGTACTGGGCTTCATCGTTTTCTGGCCGATCGGCCTCGCCATCCTGTTGGCCAAGATCTGGCAGAGCCGCTGCGCCTATCCGGGCGATCTGCCGAGCTTCGTTCAAGCCAAGCTCGACGAGAAATTCCGCGAGAAGCGCGAAAAATGGGAGCAGAAGATGGGACAGCATTGGGGATGTCATCGCGGCTCGCATGATCCGTCGCGCTGGCGGCGCTCTTCCGGCAATCTCGCGTTCGACGAATGGCGCGAAGCCGAGCTCACCCGCCTCGAAGAGGAACGCCAGAAGCTTCTCGCCGCCGAGCGCGAATTCGTCGAATACATGGAGAACCTGCGCCGCGCCAAGGACCGCGAGGAATTCGATCGCTTCATGGCGAGCCGCAACCGGACGCAGCCGCCTCAACCCGGCGCGTGAACGACGATCTTCATTGCGAGGAGCAAGCGACGAGCAATCCAGAGACGCCTTCTGGATTGCTTCTCTTTCGCTCGCAATGATGCGAGGTTTATTGCTGGGTGCTTTTGTGCCCCGGAATGAGCCCCTTCAAGGCATCGAGCATCTTCACATTGACCTTGATGCCGTTTGCCATGACGAAATCGCCGGGCTTCATGTCGGCGGGACAATCACCGGTCCATTTCGCGTCCTGCGTTACGCTTTCGTCGGTCTTGCCGAGCAGCGCCGGGTCGAAATGGGTCTTGATATCCGTATGATAGGCGCTGTCGCCGGTGAAATTGGTCACTGACGTCGTCGTGACGGTCGATCCGCGCATTTTGCACTCGCTTTCGGTCGTGACCGTAGCGCCGTTCACCTTGAGGTCATTGCGCGAGCAATGTTTGGCGAGCACATCGGCTCCCATTTTATGGAAGAGCTGGTCGGTCCCGGCATCGATGCACATTTTCATCGTGTGCGATAAGCCCGACCCCTGAACCGTGACTTCCCAGAGGCCCGCCTTACGCGGGGGATAATCGTCGGCCTGCGCTGCTGCAGCAAAGCCCGTTACGCCGACCACGATCGCGAGAAATTCGATCCGCATAATCTCCTCCGGCCTGTCTCGCGCGGAGTAAAGCACGAGCGCGACGGCCGATCCAGCCGGGAGCGGTGCAATTTTACTCCTCCGGCCGCTCGCGCAGCCGTTTCACCCGCCCGCGCCGCTGTTTGGCCTCGAAGCGGCGCCGCTGGGATTCCAAGCTTGGCCGCGTAGCGATTCGCCGCTTCGGCCGCTGCGCTGCGCGGGCGATCAAATCCATCAGCCGGGCGAGCGCGTCCTGTTTGTTACGCTCCTGTGAACGAAAGCGTTGCGCGGCAATGATGAGGACGCCGCGGCTATTCATGCGCCGCCCCGCCAATCGTTCGAGCCGGCGCTTCACGTCTTCCGGCAGTGAAGGCGAGGCGCGCACGTCGAAGCGCAATTGGACAGCGGTCTCGACCTTGTTGACATTCTGCCCGCCGGGCCCGGCGGCGCGCAGGAAGTCGAAGGAAATCTCGGAGTCCTCGAGCTCGAGACCTTGGCTTATGGCGATCCTGGACATGGCCACTCACGAAGCGCCGATTGCGGCAAGAGTTTGCGCCGGTTTCGTTAACCCAATTGCTTTAGCGCGACTTAAGATATTTCGCACATTTGTAGCCAATGGCGCGTCGCGTTTCGCCCTTCGCCGCCGTCGCGGCCCTTTTGCTCACGCTCGCCGGCTGCTCGAATTACGAGGCGCGGCGGCCTGCTTGGCGCACCGAGGCGGAAGACTCCTGCCTCGCCCAGAACCTCGTGCAGCCCTCGGCCTATATCGAGCCTGAGGATGCGATCGACGGGCCGGGAATCTGCGGCCTCACCCATCCCTTCAAAATTTCCGCGCTGCTCGATGGGCAGGTGAGTTTCGATCGGCGCTATACGCTCGATTGTCCGATGATCGCCGCGCTCGACAATTGGGTGCGCGAGAACGTCGAGCCCGAGGCCCAGGCGCGATTCGGCGAACGCGTCACCGAGATCGAGTCTTTCGGCACATATTCGTGCCGCGGCATCAATGGCGAAGCCGGCGCGCGCCTCTCCGAACATGCGTTCGGCAATGCGATCGACGTGAGCGGCTTCCGGCTCGCCGACGGACGCGAAATCTCGGTGATGCGCGATTGGCCGGGGAGCGATCCGCAAGCCTCGGCCTTCCTCCACGACATTCACGCCGGCGCCTGCAATTATTTCACGACGGTGCTCGGTCCGGGCTACAATTTCCTGCACTACAATCACTTCCACCTCGATCTCGCCATGCATGGGAATACATCGACCGGGCCGCGCCGGGTCTGCCGGCCGGAGCCGCAGGCCCTGCCGCAGGATCATCCGCCCGACGGACTGCCGGAGCCGCCGCCGGTCGATGAGGAAATGGATATTTCCCAGGCAGGCAGCGGCGACATGCAGGCTTTGGCTCTGCATGCCGGGCCCGACGCGCCCGATGCGGCTGTTCCGCAGGCCGCCTATTCCACGCGCCCGCAGAACGATCCTGCGCCCGTGCCTTCGCAATCCGTTCCGCGAGAGGGAACGATCCGCGCCGATGGCGCCTTCGTACCCGAGGGCCGGCCGCAGGATTGGGACTTGCCGCCGCCGCGCTGATCCGTTCAAGAAGCCGGGAAGGGCAAGCGTTGGCGCGCAAAACGCGCTATAAATCGCTTAAGCCTAATTTCAGGGACCCTGCCAATGCTGAAATCGAGCCCGGCCACTCTTCATCTTGCCCGTCACAACCAGGTGCAGCAGACTTTGCATTGGCTGACGGCGCTCGTCATCTTCACCGTCCTGCCGCTCGCCTGGGTGATGGTTCACATGGGCAAGGAGGCGCACGGGCGCGATCTCTATTTCACCGCGCACAAGTCCTTCGGCCTCGTCGCGCTGGCGCTGATCGTCGCACGCCTTGTCTGGCGCGCCATACACCGCCCGCCTCCAATGCCGGTCTGGCTCGAAAAATGGGAGACGGGCCTCGCGCATGCGACCCATTTCCTCCTCTATACGATTTTCATCATCATGCCGGTCAGCGGCTTCATCCTTTCGAGCGCCGGCGGGCATCCGGTTTCGTTCTTCGGCCTTTTCGATTTTCCGCAACTCCCGAAGAACAAGGAACTCTCGGAGATCGCCGACCGGATCCACATCTTCGGCCAATACGCGGTCTACGCATTCCTGGCGGCACATATTCTCGGCGTCGTCTGGCATGTCGCCTATCGGCGCGACGGCGTACTCGACCGCATGCTGCCGAAACAGGTCAACGCAGAGTAGAGCAGGAACTCGCGCCGTTGCACCAGGACGTCCAAGGATAAGGATTGCGATACTGGCCGCTGCGCGGCGTCGCGGCCGCATGCGGGCCATAGGCCTGCGGCGCCGGTTGCGGCAGCAGGCGCGGCGTTCCGGCAGGACCGGGGGACGCCGGTTCGAGCGCATGTCCGCCGAGCGCGCCGGGATAGGGCTCCGGAATCAGGTGCTCAGCGGCAAGAGCCCAAGTCGCGCTGAGCAAAGCGGTGATAAGCAAGACAAGCAAAGCGGCGATCGACAGGTTGATGATCTTCATGGGTCCCGCCTCGAGGCGCAGATAGCGCGGCGGCGCGCGTTTCGTGCCGAATCGCGCATAGCTGAATGTTTGGCGCAGAGCGCCTCTATTTCCGCTTTGGCCTCCAGGCTTGGCGCCGGCCTCTGGCGCCGCTTCGCGGTCCGGCTTCGCCGCCGCCGAAATTATGCGGACCCATTTCCGCATCCGTCGGCTTATGCGGGCGATGCGCGGGAGTGGCGCGCGGTCCGGCATAGGCGCCCGCTTCGGCCTCCACATCGCTTTCGCGCGCCAGCGGATCATGGCCGATTGCGAGATCGACGGAATTGAGCCGCTTGATCTCGTCGCGCAGCCGCGCCGCGGTCTCGAAATCGAGATCGGCGGCGGCTTCGCGCATCTGCCGCTCGAGATCGGCGATCGTCGCCTGGAAATTATGCCCGATCCGATGGCCGGCATTGGCAAGCCCGGCATCGACCGTTACGTGATCGCGTTCATAGACCGAGCCCAAAATATCCTGGATGCCGCGCTTGATCGAGGCTGGCGTAATTCCGTTCTCGCGATTGTAGGCCTCCTGCTTTTCGCGGCGGCGGCTGGTCTCGGCGATCGCCCGCTGCATCGAGCCCGTCACCTGATCCGCATAGAGGATCGCGCGGCCATCGACATTGCGCGCGGCGCGGCCGATCGTCTGGATCAGCGAGGTCTCGCTGCGCAAAAATCCTTCTTTGTCGGCATCGAGTATGGCGACAAGCCCGCATTCGGGAATATCGAGACCTTCGCGCAAAAGGTTGATGCCGACGAGCACGTCGAAAGCGCCGAGGCGCAGATCGCGGATGATCTCGATCCGCTCGAGCGTGTCGATGTCGGAATGCATATAGCGCACGCGCACGCCGTGCTCGTGCAGATACTCAGTGAGATCCTCGGCCATGCGCTTGGTGAGCACGGTGACGAGCGAGCGATAGCCTTGGCGGGCGACCTCGCGCACTTCGCCGAGGAGATCGTCGACTTGCGCGCGGGCCGGACGGATTTCGACCGGCGGATCGATGAGGCCGGTCGGGCGGATCACCTGTTCGACGAAGACGCCGCCGGAGCGCTCCATCTCCCATTTGCCGGGCGTTGCCGAGACGTGCACCGATTGCGGGCGCATGGCATCCCATTCCTCGAAACGCAGCGGCCGATTGTCCATGCAGGAGGGCAGGCGGAAGCCATATTCGGCGAGCGTCGCCTTGCGGCGGAAGTCGCCGCGATACATCGCGCCAATCTGCGGAATCGAGACATGCGATTCGTCGGCGAACACGATGGCATTGTCGGGCAGATATTCGAAAAGGGTCGGCGGCGGCTCGCCCGGCTTGCGGCCCGTCAGATAGCGCGAATAATTCTCGATGCCGGCGCAAGAGCCCGTCGCCTCCATCATTTCGAGGTCGAATGTGGTGCGCTGTTCGAGCCGCTGCGCCTCGAGCAATCGTCCGGCCGCATAGAGCTCGGCGAGACGTTGTTTCAGCTCCTCCTTGATGCCCTTGATCGATTGCACCAGGGTCGGGCGCGGCGTCACGTAATGCGAATTCGCATAGACCTTGATGAACTCGAGGTCCTGCGTCTTCTCGCCGGTGAGGGGATCGAATTCGGCGACCGCCTCGATCTCGTCGCCGAAGAAGCGGATGCGCCAGGCGCGGTCTTCGTAGTGCGCCGGAAAGACGTCGATCGTATCGCCGCGCACGCGGAAAATGCCGCGCGAAAAGTCGCCGCCCGAGCGCCTATATTGGAGCGCCACGAGATCGGCGATGAGCTGGCGCTGATCGATCCGCTCGCCGACCTTCAAGGTGAAGGTCATGGCGGTATAGGTTTCGACCGAGCCTATGCCGTAAATGCAGGAGACCGAGGCGACGATGATGACGTCGTCGCGTTCGAGCAGCGCGCGCGTTGCGGCATGGCGCATGCGATCGATCTGCTCGTTTATCGAGCTTTCCTTTTCGATGTAGGTGTCGGTGCGCGGCACATAGGCTTCCGGCTGATAATAATCGTAATAGGAGACGAAATATTCGACCGCGTTCTCCGGAAAGAAGCTTTTGAATTCGCCATAAAGCTGCGCGGCGAGCGTCTTGTTCGGCGCGAGAACGAGGGCCGGGCGATTTGTCTGGGCAATGATCTGCGCCATCGTAAAGGTCTTGCCCGAGCCGGTGACGCCGAGGAGGACCTGATCGCGTTCCTGCGCATTCAAGCCGGCGATGAGCTCGGCGACGGCGGCCGGCTGATCGCCGCGCGGCTCGTAATCGGCGACGAGCTTGAAGGGGATGCCGCCTTCGCTCTTTTCCGGCCGCGGCGGGCGGTGCGGCGTCCAGGGCTGCTTGCCGCGAATATTGGGGTCTCCGCGGTCGAGCAGATCCTTGAGCGAGGCCATGGTCGCCTCGACGCCGAGCCCGGCTTTGGCCTGGACATCCGCGCCGAGAAAGGGCGCCGGCGCCTCGGCAAATCCGCTCGTCAGCGCCGGATTGAGCAGCGCGGCGAGATGTTCGCCGAGCGGCTGCTGTTGCGGCTTGGCGGCCTTGGAACGGGGTGCGCGCGGTTTTGGCATGGGCCCAATATGGGCGCTTCCTGCGGCCGATCAAAGGCGGCAGCGGCGCCCCTCTTTCCCGGACGGCGCGGCGCGCCGATCCGGGATCCAAAGAGCAATTGCGGGGCCCCGGCTCTTCGCCCGGATTTATCCCGGCTCGTCCGGGGAAGTGCCAGGCAAACCGGGTTCCATCGGGTCCGATGCTACTCGCAAACCCGGACACCGAGCCGGGCGGCGCCCTGCCAATCGAGCCGCGTAAATCGCTCGCTCGCCAGCGCCCGGTGCGCGGCCACCCAGCGGCGCACGCCTTCCGGATAAAAGCCCATCGCATAGGTGTTCCATTTCGGCGAGAGACGCCCGCCGACCGTCGCGCCATGGAAATAGAGATGGCTGCCCGGCGCGACGCAGGCGCCGGGCAGGGCAAGCAGCAGCGTGCAGGCGGAATAGCATTCCATCGGTAGCCGATAGGTCGGATCGGCGCGATGCAGCCGGATGAAGCCGGCGCGATCGAGGACGCTACCGCCATCGTCCTCGTCGGGGCTTTGCATCCGTGTGAAGGCGCCGCGCTCGAGGAGATTTTGGCCGAGGGCCGCGTGCAGCGGCAAGAGCAGCGCAAGAAGCAGCGCCAGTCTTCGCAGGATGATCGCACGCATCTCTATCGGCACCTCAGACGAGAGCCATGGTTCCGGGGAAGGTCGCGCAGCGGGCGACGAGCCGCAACAATCGATTGTAGCGTTCGGCGGCCCGGGCCAAAACTCGCGCTTCGGTCTCGAAGCGCAGACGCACAGATCTAACAGATTTATATGGGCCGGAGGGCCGCGGCCTTTCAGATCTGCAGCGCGGTTCTGAGTTCCTGCAAATGATCGCGCTGTTCGGTGGCGATCCGGCGCGCCTCGTCGGTTGCCGCGGCGGCGATGTCCTCCTCCGCGCTGCGGAGATCGGCTTCGATCTGCGCCGCATTCAGCTCTTCGAGTGCGATCGCCTGTTCGGCGAGAATCGTGAGCCCTGAGGGCGAGACCTGGGCGAAACCGCCGCGCACGAAGAGCTTTTTCTTCTGCGTGGCGCTCTGGTCGATTTCGAGCACGCCCGGCTTCAGCACCGCCATCAGCGGCGCGTGGTCCTTGAGCACGGTGAACTCGCCTTCGAGACCCGGCACGACGACAGCCTCGACCTCGCCCGAGAAGGCGAGCTTTTCCGGCGAGACGAGTTCGAACGGAAAGGTCGCCATGGGTTATGCCTGAGCCGCGAGCTTCTGTGCCTTCTCGACCGCCTCTTCGATTCCGCCGACCATGTAAAAGGCCGCCTCCGGGAGATGGTCGTATTTGCCTTCGATCAGGCCCTTGAAGCCCTTGATCGTCTCGGCGAGCGGCACGAGCTTGCCCGGCGACCCGGTGAAGACTTCGGCGACATGGAACGGCTGCGACAGGAAGCGCTCGATCTTGCGGGCGCGGGCGACGGTGAGCTTGTCTTCTTCGGAGAGCTCGTCCATGCCGAGAATGGCAATGATGTCCTGCAGCGACTTATAGCGCTGCAGGATCTGCTGGACGCGGCGTGCCACCTGATAGTGCTCCTCCCCGACAATGAGCGGCGAGAGCATGCGCGAGGTCGAATCGAGCGGATCGACCGCCGGATAAATGCCCTTCTCGGCGATCGAGCGGGAGAGAACGGTCGTCGCGTCGAGATGGGTGAACGAAGTCGCCGGCGCCGGATCGGTCAGATCGTCGGCCGGCACATAGATCGCCTGCACCGAGGTGATCGAGCCTTTCGTGGTCGTGGTGATCCGCTCCTGCAAGTCGCCCATGTCGGTGGCGAGCGTCGGCTGATAGCCGACCGCGGAGGGAATGCGGCCGAGCAGAGCCGAGACTTCCGAACCGGCTTGAGTGAAGCGGAAAATATTGTCGATGAAGAAGAGCACGTCCTGGCCGCGGTCGCGGAATTCTTCGGCGACGGTCAGGCCGGTCAGCGCGACACGGGCGCGGGCGCCCGGCGGTTCGTTCATCTGCCCGTAGATCAGCGCGCATTTCGAGCCTTTGGCCGTGCCCTCGAGATGCGGATCGACATTGACCTTCGACTCGATCATTTCGTGATAGAGGTCGTTGCCCTCGCGGGTGCGCTCGCCGACGCCGGCGAAGACCGAATAGCCGCCGTGCGCCTTGGCGATATTGTTGATGAGCTCCATGATTAGCACGGTCTTGCCGACGCCCGCACCGCCGAAGAGACCGACCTTGCCGCCTTTCGAATAGGGGGCGAGGAGATCGACGACCTTGATTCCCGTCTCGAGGATCTGCGCCTCGGTCGCCTGTTCGGCATAGGCCGGGGCCGGCTGGTGAATGGCGCGTCGCGTCGCAGTCTTGATCGGGCCTGCTTCGTCGACGGCTTCGCCGATCACATTCATGATCCGCCCGAGACATTCGTCGCCGACCGGAACCGAGATCGGGCCGCCGGTGTCGGTCACCGGCTGGCCGCGCACGAGGCCTTCGGAAACGTCCATGGCAATGCAGCGCACCGTATCTTCGCCCAAGTGCTGCTCGACTTCGAGCACGAGGCGATTGCCCTGGTTTTCGGTTTCGAGCGCGTTGAGGATCCGCGGCAGATGACCGTCGAATTTCACGTCGATCACCGGGCCGATGACCTGTGTGATACGGCCGGTTGGCAGGGATTGGGCGGCGTCAGCCATGGGTTTCCTCTTCAACTCAAAGGGCTTCGGCGCCGGAGATGATCTCGATCAGCTCTTTGGTGATCATCGCCTGGCGCGTACGGTTGTAATTCAGGGTCTGTTTGCGGATCATCTCGCCGGCATTGCGCGTCGCATTGTCCATGGCGCTCATCCGCGCCCCCTGTTCGGACGCGGCGTTTTCGAGCAGCGCACGGAACACCTGCACGGAAATGTTGCGCGGCAGGAGGACCGAGAGGAGCTCGTCGGGCTCCGGCTCGAATTCATAGACGAAGTCGCTCGCCTCTTGCTCCTGCTCGGGCAATTCCACCGGAATGATCTGCAACGCGGTCGGGATCTGCTGGATCACCGAGCGGAAGCGCGAATAGAAGAGGGTGCAGATCGAGAATTCGCCCTTCTCGAAGAGATCGATGATCTTGCGGCCGATCGAATCGGCATGTTCGAAGCCGAGCTGGCGCACGCTGCGCAATTCGACCGTCTCGACGATCTGCGCGCCGAATTGGCGCTTCAAAAGGTCGTAGCCCTTCCTGCCGACGCAGAGGAATTTCACCGTCTTGCCTTCGGCCATCAGGGCCGTGGCCTTGTCGCGCGCAAGTCGGGCGATGGAGGAATTGAAGGCGCCGCAGAGGCCGCGTTCGGCCGTGCAGACGACGAGGAGATGGACGTCGTCATGGCCGGTGCCGCGCAGCAGCGCCGGCGCCGGCGCACTCTCGGGGACGCCGCGAGCGGTCGCGGAAATCACTTTTTCCATGCGCTCGGCGTAGGGCCGCGCGGCCTCGGCCGCGGTCTGCGCCCGGCGCAGCTTGGCGGCGGCGACCATCTGCATGGCCTTGGTGATCTTCTGCGTCGCTTTCACCGAGGCGATGCGGCTGCGCAGGTCCTTCAGCGAGGGCATGGTGGTCTCGTCTTGGCGAAGGGTTCAGGCGAAGGTCTTGGCGTAGTTCTCGACCACGGATTTGAGGCTTGCGGCCGTGCCTTCCGAGAGATCCTTCGAGGCGCGGATCGTCTCGAGAAGATCGGCATGATTGGCACGCAGCAGCGCGAGCAGACCTTCTTCGAAAGGCTTGACGCGCTCGACCGGCAGCGGATCGAGATAGCCGTTGACGCCGGCATAGATCACGCAGACCTGCTCTTCCATCTTCAGCGGCGAGAACTGCGGCTGTTTCAGGAGCTCGGTGAGGCGTGAGCCGCGCGCGAGCAGGCGCTGGGTCGTCGCATCGAGATCGGAGCCGAACTGGGCGAAGGCGGCCATTTCGCGATATTGCGCAAGCTCGCCCTTGATCCGCCCGGCGACCTTTTTCATCGCTTTCGTCTGCGCCGAAGAGCCGACGCGCGACACGGAGAGGCCGACGTTCACCGCCGGCCGGATGCCCTGATAGAAGAGATCCGTCTCGAGAAAGATCTGGCCGTCGGTGATCGAGATCACATTGGTCGGAATATAGGCCGAGACGTCGTTGGCCTGCGTCTCGATCACCGGCAGGGCGGTGAGCGAGCCTCCGCCATGATCGTCGTTGAGCTTGGCGGCGCGCTCGAGCAGGCGCGAATGGAGATAGAAGACGTCGCCCGGATAGGCTTCGCGGCCCGGCGGGCGGCGCAGGAGCAGCGACATCTGGCGGTAGGCGACGGCCTGTTTCGAGAGGTCGTCGTAGATCATGAGCCCGTGCATGCCGTTGTCGCGGAAATATTCGCCCATCGCGCAGCCGGCGAAGGGCGCGAGAAATTGCATGGGCGCCGGATCGGAAGCGGTGGCGGCCACGACGATCGAATAATCGAGCGCGCCCTGCTCCTCGAGCACTTTGACGAATTGCGCAACCGTCGAGCGCTTCTGCCCGACCGCGACATAGATGCAATAAAGCTTGGCCTTCTCGTCGGTGCCCTGATTGACCGATTTCTGATTGAGGATCGTATCGAGCGCGATAGCCGTCTTGCCGGTCTGCCGGTCGCCGATGATGAGCTCGCGCTGGCCGCGCCCGATCGGGATCAAGGCGTCGATCGCCTTGAGGCCGGTCGCCATCGGCTCGTGCACGGACTTGCGCGGGATGATGCCGGGCGCCTTCACGTCCACCCGGGCGCGCCGCGTGGCATTGATCGGCCCCTTGGCGTCGATCGGATTGCCGAGCGCATCGACCACGCGGCCGAGCAATTCCTTGCCGATCGGCACATCGACGATGGCCCCGGTGCGCTTGACCGTCTGGCCTTCCTTGATCTCGCGGTCGCTGCCGAAAATGACGACGCCGACATTGTCGGTCTCGAGGTTCAGCGCCATGCCGCGAATGCCGCTCTCGAAAGCGACCATTTCGCCGGCCTGCACATTGTCGAGGCCATAGATGTGGGCGATGCCATCGCCGACCGAGAGGACCTGTCCTACCTCGGTCAGTTCAGCCTCGTTCCCGAAATTGGCGATCTCTTTCTTCAGGATCGCCGAAATCTCAGCGGGGCGGATATCCATATCAGCCGACCTCTTTCATGCGTGCGCGGAGCGAATTGAGCTTGGTGCGGAGCGAGCCGTCGACCATGCGGGACCCGAGTTTCACAATGATCCCGCCGATGATCTCAGGATCGATCTTCGTCTTGACGTCGACCGCCTTGCCGCCGGTCAATTCGGCGAGCGCGGCCTTCAAGGACTCGACGTGTCTGTCCGCCAAGGGCTCGGCGACCGTGACTTCGGCGCGCACGCGACCCTTTGCGGCATCGTTGAGCTTATGGAAATTCTCGAGCATGTCGCCGATCGCATAGAGCCGGCGCTTCATCGCCACGAGCTTCACGAAATTGGCGGGAATTCCCGAAATTCCGGCGCGCGCCAGAACGGCATCGAGCGCCTTCAATTGTTCCTCGGCCGAATGAAGCGGGCTTTTGACGAAGCGCTGGAGGTCTTCGCTCTCGGCCATGAGCGCGGCGAAGCTCGCAAGATCCGCGGCGACTTTGTCGGTGAGGCCGAGATCCTCGGCGAGCGCATAGAGCGCCAAAGCGTAGCGCCCGGCCATTCCCGATACGATCGTCTGGTCTTGCGCCAAGACTTGAACCCTTAAATCCTATGGGCGGAGAAGCCTGGCTCGAGGGGATTGCGGCAACCGAAAGCGCAGGCTCGAAAAGACCCGGCAGGGGCTCCCCGCCAGGGCGAGGCTGACTAACATATGACTTTTTTATGCGCAACCCTGGCCGGTGCGGCATCCGATACATGCCCGAGCCGCGCTGGCTTCCCTCGCCGCCCCCGCTATATTGTTGCAAAGACGATGGAGCAAGCCATGGCGACCACAGTCACCTCGATCACCCTCGACGAGCCGGCGGTCGATTTCAAGCTGCCGGCGACCGACGGGCGCACCTACACCTTGGACGACGTGGCTGGCGAGAACGGCACGGTGATCGCCTTCATCTGCAATCATTGCCCTTATGTGATCGCGGTGATCGACCGGCTTGTCGCCGACGCGCAAAAGCTGATGGGCGAAGGGATCGGGTTTGCGGCCATCTGCTCGAACGATGCTTCGACCTATCCGGAAGATTCCTTCCCCAACATGAAGCTGTTCGCCGAGAAGCACCGCTTTCCCTTCCCCTACCTGCATGACGAGAGCCAGGATATCGCGCGCGCCTATGAGGCCGTCTGCACGCCGGATTTCTTCGGCTATGACCGTCACCGCAGGCTCAAATATCGCGGCCGGCTCGATGAGGGGCGGCCCAATCACCCGCCTTCACCGAAGGCGCGCCACGAGCTCGTCGAGGCGATGCAGACGATCGCCAAGACGGGTCATGCGCCGGATCACCAGATCCCCTCGATGGGCTGTTCGATCAAATGGAAGGCGGCGTGAGATGCGCGAGAAGGTCCAAGAAGGGTTCGAAGTCTTCGCGCATGACGGCGAGACGGCATTCGGCGCCGTCCGCCAGGTCGCGCCGCACGGCAGGCCGGAATTCATCGTCTATGTCGAGAATGCCGGCGATTACGCAATTTCGCTCGAAGCGGTCCTCGACGTGCACGACGGCAAGGTGGTCGTCGATTGCAACAAGCTCGACCCGAGGCTGAAGCAAATCATCGGCCACGCGCATGATGCGGAGGATCCGAATTACGAGGCGCCGTGAGCTCCGGCCCGCGATCTCTCAGATGATATGCTGCTCGATCAGGCTCTTGCCCGTCGCGACGATCGCATCTTCGGCCGGAATGAGCGCGCGGCCGAGCAGGGCTATAGCGGGCGAGGAATCGATCCGCTTAACCGATCCGATCTCGCCTCTTTGGGCGCGCAGATCGGCATCGAATTGCGCATAGAGGCGCGCCGCCCAATCGGGAATTTCGAAACGCGGAATCTTGCGCGCCCGCTCCGGGAAATGCTGGCGCAAGATGTCGGCAATCTCTTTGAAGAAGAGTGGCCGCTCGCCGATCGGAAAGCGCTGGCCGCCGGCTTTGGGGCTCGTCAGCGCTGCGACATGGGCGTCGGCAACGTCGCGCACATCGACGATCTCGAAAGCCATGCGCGGCAGCGCCGGTATGCTGCCGTCCATCAGCCGCTCGACCGCGACGGCGGAGGTGCCGGGATCCTGATCCTGCAAGGGGCCGAGGATGAGTGCCGGATTGATGGCGACAAGATCCTGCTCCCGGCCGGCCGCTTTCATGATCGCCCAGGCGCGCCGCTCGGCGCGGGTCTTCGATTCGGCATAGGCATTGACACCGCGGCCCTCAGGATTGGTCCAGTCCTGCGCGGTGAAGGGGGTCGCGCGCGGCGGATGGCCATAGGCGATGGCGACCACCGAAGACGTCAGCACGATCCGCGCGACGCCGGCATCGAGGCCCGCGCGCAGCGCCCGCTCGGTGCCTTCAACGGCTGGCCGGATCAGTTCCATCTTGTCGGCCGGCATTTTGAGAAGCAGCGGCGAAGCCGTGTGCATCAGATAGCGGCAGCCCTTTGCCGCTTCCGCCCAGCCCTCATCGCGCAAAAGATCGAGCGTCACGAATTGAAGCCGCGAAAGATCGGCGCCAGCTCTCCCCAGCGTGTCGCGAACCTGATCCGCCTTGGCGGGATTGCGGACGCTGCCGCGGACGGTGTAGCCAGCCGCCAGGAGCGCGCGGGCAACATGGCCGCCCAGAAAGCCTGAGATTCCAGTGAGCAAGACGAGATCAGACATGACATGGCCCTCATGACTGAACATAATATACAATATTCGTTCAGTTCGTTCAATAGGCCGATCGATGACGCAGAGCTCTGACGAGCGGGTAACCGACAAGAGGCGACGAATTCTCGAAGCGGCCTGGGCGCTGGTGCTGCGCCAGGGGCTGCGCGGCATGACGATGGAGGCGCTGGCGCGCGAGGCCGGAATTGCCAAGGCGACGCTTTACGCGCAATTCCCCGATAAGGACGCCGTTGTTGCAGGGGTCGTCGACGAGCTGCTGGTCGCGCTGAAGGCGGCTTATGCCGCCGGCATCGAATCCGAGAAAGCTGTCGCCGAGCGGATCGGGGCGGCGCTTGCAAGCAAATACGGAGTCGTTGCGCGCGCGCTCGAAGGCTCGCCGCACCGGGACGAGATTTTCAACGAGCATCGCCGAATCGCCGAGCGCTTTCGGGCCTTCGATCAGGGCATCGAGAGCGATGTCGTAAGCCGGCTTGCGCAAGCCGGCGCCCCGGATGCAAACGGTCTTGCGCGCACAATACTGGCTGCCGCGGCCGGGATTGCGCGGGCCATGTCCGACCCCGCGGAGATCGAGAAGGCGATCCGGCTCATGGCCCGCCGGATGATTGCGCCGGAGATCCGCGGCTAGATTGAGCTATGCGCATGCCGCCGAGGATCCCGAACATCAGGATCGCCACGGCAATGGGCACGACGATGTCTCTCTCACATGAAATTCTGCGGATCGACGTCGACCATGACCCGCACGCCGCCGCGCTCGGGCGGCGCGGTCGCGAGCATCGCACGCAGAAAACCCTGAAGATCGGCATTGCGCGGCGCGCGCGCGAGCAGCCGGAAACGATGCCGGCCGCGAATGACCGCAATGGGGGCCTCGGCGGGACCGAGCAGCGAAATCTCGTCTTCGCGCGGCAAGCCGCCCAGTGCGCCAAGCCGCCATTTGGGATTGGGCGGAAGCGCGTAGGCGGCGCGGACCAGAGCGCGCGCATGGGTCTCGGCCGAAGCGCGGTCCTTGCCCGAGATGATGAGCGCGGCAAGCCGGCCGAAGGGCGGCAGGCCGGCTCTGCGGCGCTGCTCGGTTTCCTCGGTATAGAAGCGCTCGGCATTGCCGCAGACGAGGGCGCCGATCACCGGATGATCGGGCTCCCAGGTTTGCACCAGCGCGCGGCCGGTGCGGCCGAAACGCCCGGCACGTCCGGTCACCTGCTGCAAGACTTGGAACGTGCGCTCCGCGGCGCGCGGATCGCCGCTCGAAAGCCCGACATCGGCATCGATCACGCCGACCAGCGAGAGCAGAGGAAAATTGTGCCCCTTGGCAACGAGCTGCGTGCCGATGATGAGATCGCAGGCGCCATTGGCGATCGCGTCGAGTTCCTGGCGCAGCCGCTCGGTGCCGCCGGGAAAATCGGAGGAAAGAATGAGCGTGCGTGCATCCGGCCAGAGCTCCGCGACTTCTTCCGCCAGGCGCTCGACGCCGGGCCCACATGCGGCCAGCGAATCGACCGATTCACATTCGAGGCAGGCGTCCGGCCGGCGCTCGATGTGTCCGCAATGATGACAGACAAGGGCGCGGCGGAACCGATGCTCGACAAGCCAGGCCGTGCAATTCGGACATTGGAAGCGATGGCCGCAGACCCGGCATAGCGTCAGGGGCGCATAGCCGCGCCGGTTCAGAAAGAGCAGCGCCTGTTCGTCTTTCTCGAGCGTCTCGCCGACGCCGGCGACGAGCCGCGGCGAAATCCACTTTCCGCGCGGTGCGGCCTCACGGCGCAGATCGATCGTTTCGATCATCGGGAGGCTACTTCCGCCGAAGCGCACCGGCAGGCGCAGATGCCGGTAGCGGCCCTCGGCATTGACGCGCGATTCGATCGAGGGCGTTGCCGAAGCGAGCACCACGGCCGCCTTGTCGATCTGCCCGCGCACGACGGCCATATCGCGCGCGTGATAGGAGACGCCATCGTCCTGCTTATAGGCGGCCTCGTGTTCCTCATCGACGATGATGGTTGCAAGATCGGCAAAGGGCAGAAACAGTGCCGAGCGCGCGCCGGCGACGACTTTCACGTCGCCCTTGGCGAGTCCCTCCCAGGTGCGGGCGCGTTTGCGCGGGCTGACCGCTGAATGCCATTCGGCAGGCCGGGCGCCGAAACGGGCCGCGAAACGGTCCAAGAATTGGGCGGTGAGCGCGATCTCCGGCATAAGGATGAGCGCCTGGCGTCCTGCGCGCAGAGCTTCGGCAACCGCCTCGAAATAGACTTCGGTCTTGCCGGAGCCGGTCACGCCTTCGAGCAGGCTCACCGAAAATTCGCCGGCTTTCACGGCGGCGACGAGCGCTTCCGCCGCGTCTTTCTGCGCCGCTTCGAGGCGAGGCGCGGCGAAATCGGGGTCGCAGATCCCGGCGATCGGCTCGGGCGGCAGCGCGATCGCCGCGAGCGTACCCTCATCGACAAGCGTGTCGATCACGCTCGTCGAACACGCGGCAAGGTCGGCGAGCGCGCTCTTGGAGTGCGGAAATCCGTCTTCGAGCGCGGCAAGCACGCGCTGGCGCGCCGGCGTCATGCGCGCGGGCGGCGGCCCCGCGCGCACGAGCCCGATGCGCACAGGCTCCGGTGCGGCATTGAAAGCCGCTTTGACGCTCATGCGCAGAACCATGCCGCGCGGGCTCAAGGTCCAGCGCGCCACCCAATCGATGAAGGCGCGCAGCGACGGGTTGAGCGGCGGAAGATCGCAGCGCGCCGCAATCGCCTTGAGATTGGAGCCGCCGGTCTCGCGGATTTCCCACACGGCGCCGACCGTCTCGCGGGTGCCGAGCGGCACTTCGACGAGATCGCCTACGGCAATCTCGAGATCGGCGGGAATGCGATAGGAATAGGCTTGATCGACGGCGACGGGGACGAGGACGTCGGCAACGCGCGTGCGATTCGAGGACCTCAGCATGGGTGAGGGGGGATATTATACTTCACGGGACCACGGCAAGCTGTAGAAGTGGAGAGGACGATCTAGTTCTTCGGCTTCGGCGGTGGATTCCAGGTCGCCCGAACCGTCTTCGGCGGCTCGTTTGGCTTTTTCACCTTCGCGACCCTGTCGAAGGCCATGTCAAAATCATCCGGATCGTTGCTTGTCTCAAGCTCGCGCGCTGCTTCACGGATGCGTTTGGCGCGTTCGGCATCTGAGATTTGAGATTTCTTGGCAGGCACGATCTTATGGCACCTCTTCGAACAGGCTCGGTTCTTTCGGAGCTTTAGGAACTGACTTTGGGCGACAAATTTTCAATGGTTTTCCATCCGCGCGATTTACCTTGCCGTCCAATCCAAGAAGGTCCGACCCGTCGAAGGTATGCATTTCATCAACGTTCAAAGCTAATGCGGTCGCAAGATGGATTGCATCCGCTGGCTTTTTGCACGTCGGGTGATGGCGCATAAGCCTTCGCGCGGCTACACCAATTCTTTCATCCACCACTACGGGCTTGATCCATGGCTGCCTAAAGATTTGTTCTATCGCCTTGTCATTTTCCTCCGTCAGAGGCTTTCCTGGATCTACACATTTGACTTTGAAAACCTCAGCGAATGCGAAAAATGAAGTGTAGATCGACACTTCCCCTCGCTCCGCATCTTTCCAAACCGCCGCAGAATCGTTCATCTTTCCCGGTTCCTGATTGATCAGTCCGAGAAAAGTACAAGAGTCCCAATATACTCTTTTAGCCAATCTGCCCTTCGTGGAGTTTTTCTAGATATTCATGAGGGTCCATCCCGGCGGTGAAATTAGGATCGAGAGTGGACGACAAGTCTACACGTGGTGCCGCAGAAATTTCGCGAAGATCAAGTGCGTCGATGAACGTAAGCTTGCCGCCATTAGCATAGGAAAGACGCCCCTGAACCCCGACCGTTTTTCCTTCCCAGATTTCCGCCATGGAATGTTCGCTTCCAAACCTAGCGATTAGTGATTTGGATAGTGCGCACCATACAAATCCGTAAAGCTCATTTTTGATTTGAATAGCGGCGCGATTCCGATAACGCCCAGCCGCGACCATGACGCCCTCAATCTCACCAAAGGACTGACGAGCCGGTAAGTCCTGATCAAGGACCATTACGTTTATGCCAGCAATGGCCTGTATCCCAGCGGCCGCTTGAGTTCGGTCGATGGATAAAACTTCGCCGTCTTCAAAATCGATGGCGGTTTCCCCTATCCCATTTCTATTTCTCGCAAAGAGGCTGCGAGCCGCAGAGAGACTATCTTGAGTCATCCAAGGCGACGTGGACCCATGAGTGATTAAATTACGAAGCCCTTCGGAGACTTCGGCCTTTACTCGTCTCACAGCCGATGAAATATCAACAGTCGGATTTAAGGGTTGAGCAATTGCCACGACGGTAAAGGGGCTGTTCGCCGAAGCCCTTTCTAGCTTCCATGCAAAGCTTTCACGGGGATTACCCAGAGACGATTGGGCATCTTCAAAAAGCTTCATAGAATCCAGAACCTGTTGCATTGCGTCGGCGACGCTCAGCAACCCTTCGTCGGAAGGGGCCGGATGTATCGTAATTACGATACGGTCCATCTTCTTGCCTATTCCCCCCCCGCGCCCAATGAGACCCGGTAAGTTAGGCGTTTGCCAACTATGCCGCTTAAGGCACGCTCCGCACGCGCCTGATCATCAATCCCCAAGCGTGCACGGTTTGAATAGCGAAAGTCAAATTCCGCCAGATAACGATGTAAATGGCGTTCGCCGCAGTGCTGGTAGACGCCTTTCATGCCGCGCTTGAAGATCGAATAATAGCCTTCGACCGTGTTGGTGCTGATTAGGCGAGCGCCATCCTTGCGCGCATATTCTTCGCGCGCGTGATTGACGGTTTCATGTGCGGCATACTCTTTGCCGACATCGTAATAGTGCTTGGCTTCGTCGGTGTTGATGCGGCTTTCGTGCGCTACGTTCTCTCGGATGATTGGCATAACATCCGAGATCGCTTTGCCGTCGATATGGAACGAACGCGCGGAGCCGCCGCGCTCGACGAGCGTCAGGACCATATTCTTGTGTTGCACATTGCGATGGCGCTTCGGCGCACCTCTGATGTTGCCGATGTAAGTTTCATCGGCCTCAATCGTTTTGCCCTCACCACCTAAAGGGGCGAGCGCGCCGTCGCGCATAGCCTCGCGAATGCGATGCGCCACAAACCAAGCGGACTTGAGCGTAATCCCAAGTGTGCGCGAAAGCTGGTTTGCGGATATGCCTTTCTTGGACGAGCAAAGCAGATGAATAGCCGTGAGCCAATCTCGCATTGCGATATGGCTGGACTCAAAGATCGTTCCGACCTTGACCGAGAATTTCTTGCGGCAGGCGTAGCATTTATAGGAGCCGATACGATCAGTTTTGCCGCTGAGCTTGCCGGCCTTCCCGATCACGCCACAATGAGGGCAGATTGGGCCATCGGGCCAAAGCCGCGCCTCGACATAGGCATAAGCGGCAGCTTCGTCATTGAACTGCGGCTGACTGAAAATCGAACGGGCCATTGCGGAATCCCCTTATTCCGTAACTCTATTTCATGTAGATGGTCCCGTCAAGTATAATATCCCCTGGGTGAGGCTTAGAACATTTCAGGCACAAGGCAAATTTCCGGATATTCCCTCTCCCCACGCGCGGGGAGAGGGTTAGGGTGAGGGGCCGGGTGATCAGCCACCTACGAAAACGTCCGCCGCTTCCTCTGAAAGAAAACGATCCGTGCCGCCGCGCGCACGGGCGGCGTGCCGATGAGGAGATCGAAGGCAAGATCATTCTGAAAATGATCGTAGAGCCAGCGCAGCGTGCGCTTCATCCGGAAGTGCGGATAGGAGGCGATGAATTTTTCGGAAGGATCGGGCGCAGTTCCGTGCAAGAAATCGGCGATCGCTTGACCGGCCGCGTGGCCATGTTCCAGCGCGGTATGGATTCCGCCCGCCGTCAGCGGCGACACCATGCCGGCGGCGTCTCCCACGAGCAGCGCGCGGGGCCTTGCCAAGGGGCTCACCAATCCCCCACATGGTATGAGGCCGGCGCGGATATGGATCGGCGTCGTGTCGCGAACATCGAAGAGCGGTGCGATCTTCTCGAGGAAGGCGCTCATTGCGGCCTTCGCTTCGCTGGCGGTGCCGCGCAGTCGCCGTGCCAATCCGACTTGGACGATGCCGACGCCTGCAACGACCCAGCCGATATAGCCCGGCGCCAGACGGCGATCGATGAAACAATGCAGCCGGTCCGCGCCATCGATCGCCAAGCCCTCATATTCGTGCTCGATGCCGAAGATGAATTCGCGGTTCTGCCCAAGCCCCAAGCTCCGGGCGATTTGCGATAGAGGTCCGTCTGCACCGACGAGGAAGGAGCAATGCCCGAACTGCGGCAAGGTGAATCCGTCGCCGCAAGGCTCGGCGCCACCGAAAGTTGCGCCATAATGGATTTTGGCGCCGAGCCTCTCGCAGCGCTGCGCCATCCAGCGCAGGACCTGCGGCGTATCGGTCGCGAGGAAATAATAATTCGGCGCGGAGAGATCGACCGAGCGCAGGCTCGGCGCATAGAGCCGCACGCCCTCGATTCGCCGCGTGAGACCTTCCGGCAGTTCGCCGAGCCATGCGATGCGGTCCGTCACGTCGCGCACGAGAATGCCGGTCGTGTGGAGCTTTTCGCCGGGCTCCGATTTGCGCTCGATGATTTCGACCTCAATGCCGGCTTCGGCAAGCCGCATCGCGCAGGCAAGACCCGCGAAACTTGCGCCGACAATCGTGCAGGGTGAAATTTTGCAGGTCAACATCCGCCTCTCCCGTGACGGGATGTCTCGGCAGGTGCGCCGCGAGGCTAGTTGATCGAAGCTGCGGCGTGAAGCGCCTCGTCTCCCCGTTCTACGGGGAGGGCACATTCCCGGACGGCGCGACGCGCCGATCCGGGATCCAGGAGCAAAGGCTCGAATTCGCGTCGGCCCTGGGCCCCGGATCTTCGCCGGTTCGCGAGCTCGTCCGGGGAAGCGGCCGATTCCCAGCGCTCATCCGCGCCTTCTCTCCCATTTCGCTCTGCTCATGGGGGAAGGGGAGAAGGCCCTATCCGATTGCGCCGTGGCAATGTTTATATTTTTTACCCGACCCGCAGGGGCATGGCTCATTGCGCCCGACTTTGCCCCAAGTCGTGGGATCGCTGGCGATGCGACCGGCGCCGCGCTCATTCCCGCCCGCCAGCGGCTGGGCCTGCTCCTGCGGCATGCCGAGGCCGCTCGCCGGCGAGCCCGGAGCGAAGGCTTCGGCCAATCCGGCCGAATTGAAGGCCTCGAAATTCGGCGCCTGCAGCGGCGGCGCCGACTCTGCCGGCTCATAGGCGATTTCGACCCTGTTCAATTGCGCCGTCGTTTGTTCGCGCAAATGAGTGATGAGGCTGGTGAAGAGATCGAAGGCTTCGGATTTATATTCGTTGAGCGGATCGCGCTGTGCCATGCCGCGCCAGCCGATGACCTGCCGCAAATGGTCGAGCGTGACGAGATGTTCGCGCCAGAGATGATCGAGAGTCTGCAGCACGATCTGCTTCTCGATATAGCGCATGAGATCGGGCCCGTTGCGTTCGACGCGCTCGGCATAGGCTTTGTCGGCCGCCTCCTGAACGCGCTCGCGCAGAATATCGTCGGTAATGCCTTCTTCCCGCGCCCATTCCGCGAAGGGCAGGGCGATGTTGAGGCTCGTCTGCGCGCCCTGCGTCAGGCCCTCGACGTCCCAAGCCTCGGGATAGGCATCGGCGGGCGCATATTTGGTGACGATATCTTCGACGACGCCCTGGCGCATATCGGCAATCATGTCTTCGAGCGAGGCTTGCGCCATCATTTCGCGGCGCTGCTCGAAGACCACCTTGCGCTGGTCGTTCATCACGTTGTCGTATTTCAGGATGTTCTTGCGGATGTCGAAATTGCGCGCCTCGACTTTCTGCTGCGCCTTTTCGAGCGCCTTGTTGATCCAGGGGTGGACGATCGCCTCGCCCTCTTTGAGGCCGAGCTTGACGAGCATGGAATCCATCCGGTCCGACCCGAATATCCGCATCAGGTCGTCTTTCAGCGAAAGATAGAATTTCGAGCGTCCCGGATCGCCTTGCCGGCCGGAACGGCCGCGCAGCTGATTGTCTATGCGCCGGCTCTCGTGGCGTTCGGTGCCGATGATGTAAAGCCCGCCCGCGCCGCGCGCCTGTTCGCGGAACTTCGCCACTTCGGCGCGGATCTCGGCTTCCTTGGCATCGCGTTCGGGCCCCGGCTCCATAGCGGCGCATTCCTGCGCGACGCGCATTTCGACATTGCCGCCGAGCTGAATATCGGTGCCGCGGCCGGCCATATTGGTCGCGACCGTGATCGCGCCGGGCACGCCGGCCTCGGCGACAATATAGGCTTCCTGCTCGTGGAACCGGGCGTTGAGGACGGTGAAGAGCTTCGAGGATTTGCCGGCGCGCGCCGCTGCGTAGAGCTTCTGCAGAGCGTTCGGATCGGTAATGTCGATGTGTTTATAGCCGCGCTTCTTTAGATATTCGGCGAGCTGTTCGGATTTCTCGATCGAGGTCGTGCCGACGAGCATCGGCTGCAGTTTCGCGTTCGCCGCATCGATCTCCTTGGCGATCGCCTCGAGCTTTTCCTCGTAAGTGCGATAGACTTCGTCGTCCTCGTCCGTACGGCGCACCGGTTGATTGGTCGGGATCTCGACGACGTCGAGCTTGTAGATCTCGGCGAATTCGTCGGCTTCGGTCGCCGCCGTGCCGGTCATGCCGGAGAGCTTGCTGTAGAGGCGGAAATAGTTCTGGAACGTGATCGAGGCGAGCGTCGCATTCTCCGGCTGGACCTGAACGCGCTCCTTCGCCTCGAGCGCCTGATGCAGACCTTCCGAATAGCGTCGCCCGGGCATCATGCGTCCGGTGAATTCGTCGATGATGACGACTTCGCCGTTGCGGACGATGTAGTCTTTGTCTCTTTGGAAGAGCTTGTGGGCGCGCAGAGCCTGATTGACGTGATGGACGATCGTCACGTTCGAGGCATCGTAAAGCGAGGTTCCGTCGAGCACGCCGATACCGCCGAGCAATTCTTCCATATGTTCGTTGCCGGCTTCGGTCAGATTGACGGTGCGCTGCTTTTCGTCGAGCTCGTAATCTTCGGCGGTGAGATGCGGGATCAGCCGGTCGATCGAATTATAGAGATCGGACCTGTCGTCCGACGGACCGGAAATGATCAGCGGCGTGCGGGCTTCGTCGATCAGGATCGAGTCGACCTCGTCGACGATCGCGAACTTGTGCCCGCGCTGCACCATCTGCGCGAGCTCATATTTCATATTGTCGCGCAGATAATCGAAGCCGAACTCGTTGTTGGTGCCATAGGTGATGTCGGCGGCATAGGCTTCGCGCCGCTGCGCATCATCCTTGCCGTGGACGATCGTCCCCACGCTGAGGCCGAGGAAATTATAGATGCGGCCCATCCATTCGGCGTCGCGGCGGGCGAGATAATCATTGACGGTGACGACGTGGACGCCGGTGCGCGGCAGCGCGTTGAGATAGGCGGCGAGCGTTGCAACGAGCGTCTTGCCCTCGCCCGTTTTCATTTCGGCGATGGCGCCCTCGTGCAACACCATGCCGCCGATGAGCTGAACGTCGAAATGCCGCTGGCCGAGGACGCGCTTGGCCGCTTCTCGGACCGTGGCAAAGGCAGGCACGAGCAGATCGTCGAGCTTCTCGCCCTTGTCGAGCCGGGCACGGAATTCATCGGTTCGGGCGCGCAGCTCCGCATCCGTCAGCTTCGCCATTTCCGGTTCGAGCGCATTGACCGCGGCAACCTTCGGGCGATAGGCCTTCAGCCGCCGCTCGTTGGCGGAACCGAAGATTTTCATGGCGACGGAGGTAAACATCAGCAAGCCTTTCGCGGCCGAATGTTATCGGCCATCCCGAACAAGGGTAGACAGCGCACGCGACGCAGGCGCAATCCCATTCGTTGCCGCCGAGACATGACGAACGTGCAACGCGTGAAGCCGAGCCCGTTGAGGCGCCCTTTTGAGGGAAATCTCGAGCCGCGGGGTCGAGGCTCTAATGCATTGATTTCAGGCATTCTCGGACGGCACACCCGCGCCGCGCTCCGCTGCGCCAGAGATAAGAGGGGGGTCGGACCTTGTCAATTGAACCGTTCTTGTCAACGGATCTTGACCTTTCCGGCTTACGGCGATTGCCTCTCAAGTCCCACTTACGCCGGATTTCCCGCGCAGGAGCGCCAATCACTTCGCCGAAGCTTAGGAGGAAACCAGATGTCGAGTAAAACTCTGCGGGCCGGGGGCTTCGGCCTCGCCATTGCCCTGATCCTGTCGTTGCCGGCCGGCTTGACGGCGGAGCCGGCCGCGGCTGCGGTGCTCGCCACCGTGAACGGTCAGCAGATCACCGATAATGATCTCAAGATTGCGGCAGAAGATTTGGGGCAGAGCATTCCGCAACAATTGCAGGGCAAGGCGCGCGACGCCTATCTCCTCGATTATCTCATCGACAGCACGCTCGTCGCGCAGAAGGCCGCCTCCGACAAGCTCGACCAGGATCCGGATTTCGCCAAACGGCTTGCCTATTTCCACGACAAGATTCTGACCGAAGCCCTGCTCAGCAAAATTGCCAACGCGGCCGTGACGCCGCAAAAGCTGCAGGAGACCTATGATGCGGCGGCGAAGGCCCAGAAGCCGCAGACCGAAATTCACGCCCGCCACATCTTGGTCGATACCGAGGCGCAAGCCGAAGCGGCGCTGAAACGCATCAAGGCAGGCGAGGATTTCGCCAAGGTCGCAAAGGACGTCTCGAAGGATGGCGGCGCCGACGGGGGCGACCTCGGCTGGTTCACCAAGGACCGAATGGTGCCGGAATTTGCCGATGCCGCCTTCAAGCTCGATGTCGGCCAAGTGTCAGATCCGGTAAAGACGCAGTTCGGCTGGCACATCATCAAGGTCGAAGGCAAGCGGCAGACGACGTTCCCGCCTTTCGATCAGGTGAAAGGGCAGGTCGAGAATTTCGTGGTCCAGCAAGCGCAGGCGCAATTGATCCAGCAGCTGCACAAGGACGCAAAAATCGAACGCAGCCCCGACGCGCCGACGATGCAGGCGCCCGCCACGCCGGCTCCGGCCCCAACCCCGGCCCCGGCCAATGCTCAAGCTCCGGCGGACAAGAAATAAGGGAAGGACTCCTTCCCTCCGTCTGCGAGGAAAGGGATAGGGTGAGGTTCGGCCGGAAAGGCCCTTCATGCGAGGGAATTTAGCGCGTCTCATATGTGCCGACGAACTCGGTCTCGGCCAGGATATGCGGGCGCGCCTTTTCCCAGATCTCGGCGACCTTGTCGCGCGCGCTCGCGTCGAGCGTTGCGACGTCGAGCGCGGCAAGGCGGAAATGATAATGATGGATGCCGTGGCCCCTGGGCGGCTGCGGGCCATCGTAAAATGCATCGCCGAAATCATTGGTGCCTTGGGCGAGGCCGCCGTTTTCTCTTCCCGCTCCTTCGGCAAGTTCGGTTCGATCGGCAGGAAGATCATAGACCGCCCAATGATAGAAGGTGCCGACCGGTGCGTCCGGATCGGCAATGATCAGCACGAAGCTCTTCGTGCCTGCCGGTGCGCCCTGCCATTTCAGCGGGGGTGAGAGATTGTCGCCGGCGCGGGCGAATTTGCGCGGAATGGCCGCGCCATTATGGAAAGCGGGACTCTCCAGGCTGAATCTCATCGCCGCCTCCGTCACCTCGGTGCGGGGAACATTCGCCTCTCTCCCCGGTTCCTGAACGAGGAGGAACGGAGCGAGCACGATGACCAGCAACGGCGAGAGGCAGATCGCATATCCGGCCGAAAAAGCGCGCCAAGGCGAGATCATATTGAAGACGCGCACGCGCCGCATGATCTTTCTTGCCGGCCTCGTCGGGATCGTCCTCATCGCCGCGCTCTGGTTTGCATTCGGACACTGACTTAGCGGTCAAACATCCTTCGCGCTATCGCCGCCCGTCACTTCATATTCCGCGCCCGTGACCATATTCGCGGCATCCGAAGCCAGAAAGACGGCCACTGGCGAAATGTCATCCGGCTGCAGCCAGCCGACCTTCAGAGGAACCGTCGGCGCCCGCCAGTCCCAAGCCTCTTGCGGCGTGGGCGCTGCCGGCGGCTTGCGGCCGGTCTCGGCCATGCTTTCGGTCAGGCGTTTTTCATGCCGGGTAAGCGGTGTGTCGACGAGACCGGGAATGATTGCGTTGACGGTGATGTTATATTGCCCGAACTCCATGGCCGCCGATTTCATCAGACCGAGAATGCCCCATTTGGATGCGCAATAGTTCGCGGCATCCTTGGTGCCATGTTTCCCTTGCATCGACGAGAGGAGGATCAAGCGGCCTTTTCCGCGCGCGACCATTTTGGGTGCGAAGGCGCGGACGGTATTGGCTGTCCCGTTGAGATTATTTTCGATCACGTCGCGCCAATCGGAATCCTTCATCTCGAGAAGCGGTCTCCAGCCCTGGATCGCTGCATTGGCAACGACAATATCGACCTTGCCGTAATCGTGCTCGATCCTGTCGGCGATTTCACGCAGCGCGGCCACGTCGCGAATGTCGGCCTTGATGCCTTCGCCGCGCCGCCCGTAATTGCGGATCTGCCCGACTGTGTCATTGAGCTCTTCGGGAGTTGCGGGTGCCGCATCCGAAGCGGGAGAAACGGGTCCGCAAATATCGAGCGCGACGACATCGGCGCCGTTCGCGGCAAGCTCAACGGCGATGGCACGCCCGATTCCGCGCGCCGCGCCCGTGACGACCGCCAATTTGCCATTGAGCACGCTGCCGCGGGCCGGCCGGACCGGACCGGCGCTCTTGTCCGGCGGCGGTTCCGGCATGGGCTGTCCATCGAGGACCTTCACCCCGGCATCCGTGCGCGTCTGCGCGGCGGCGGGACCGACCGCTGCAACGCCCGCAGCGGCAGCGGCGATGAGAAGGTTGCGGCGATGGGGATCATAATCTTGCATGGGAAGCTCCTGAGCCGCCGGAAAACAGCGCAGCGCCGGCCCAGTTCCATCCGCCCAAAGCCGATCTTCGTTAAGGCGTGAGCGGCTCAGCAAGAATGCGCAAATCGTTGCGCAATCGGTCCGCAGCGCCGCCGATGCGCTTTTCGAGCCGCGTATGCGCTTCCCTCCAGGCCGGCAGCGCACGCGACAGGAGCGCGCGCCCGGCTTCCGTCAGGGCGACGCGCCGGTTGCGCTTGTCTGCCGGATCGATGATCGTGCGGACGAGCCCGCGACGTTGCAGCGGCTTCAGCGCGGCGGTCAGCGTCGTGCGGTCCATCGTCAAAATGGAGGCGATCGTGCCGATGTTCGGCGGCCGCGGTTGATTCAAGCACATGAGCAGCGAGAATTGGCCGCTCGTGAGGTCGAGCGGGCGCAAGGTTTCGTCAAACCGGCGCGCCAGCATGCGCGCCGCCCGCTGCACATGGAGACAGAGGCACGTATCGCGGACAAAGAGTGTCGTCTCGAAAGAAACCCCTCTGTCTGACATAAAAACATCATGTTGATTTCAACATAATCCTGTCAAGCCCGTCTCATGCGATCGGCGGACATATCGACGCAATGTCAAGCGGAGGAAAGCCGATGTCTCATAAATTCGTTTGGTACGAGCTGATGACGACCGACATGCAGGCGGCGGAAAGCTTCTACACTTACGTCGTCGGCTGGAACGCCAAGGACGCCGGCATGACGAACATGCGCTACACTTTGTTCAATGTGGGCGAGTTGCCGGTCGCCGGCTTGATGGGAATCCCGGCTGAGGCCGGCGAGCAAGGTGCGCGTCCGGGATGGATCGGCTATGTCGGCGTGGACGATGTCGATGCTTACGCGAATCGCGTGAAGGAAGCCGGCGGCGTCGTTTATCACGGGCCGGCCGACATTCCGGAGGTCGGACGTTTCGCCGTCGTTGCCGATCCGCAGGGCACGGTCTTTGCGCTGTTCAAGGGTCTGATGCAGAGACCGCAAACGCCGCCCGGGACGCCGGGTCATGCGGGCTGGCACGAGCTGCATGCGATGGACGGCCAGAAAGCCTTCGAGTTCTACTCGGACCTCTTCGGCTGGGATAAGCGCGATACTATGGATATGGGCGCGCTGGGCAGCTATCAGATCTTCGGCGACGGCGAAATGATGATGGGCGGCGTCATGACGAAAATGCCGGCCGAGCCCAGATCGCATTGGCTCTATTACTTCAACGTACCGGCGATCGAATCGGCAGTCGAGCGCGTCAAGGAGAGGGGCGGCCAGGTGATCAATGGCCCGACGGAAGTTCCGGGCGGTAGCTGGATCATCAATGCGCTCGATCCGCAAGGCGCGATTTTCGCCCTCGTCGGACCGCGCCGCTGATCAGCCCGCGGTCAATCCCGCGAACGACATCAGCACGCGAATGACGAGCGCCACGACGGCGAGCGCCGCAACGCTCGCCGTCCAAATGAGCGCAAGCCAGCCGAAGCGCTTGAGCCAGGGCTTACGCTCCCGCGTTCCTTGAAGGCGCATGATCTCCTCGGAAAGCCGGTTGCCATTTGTCCGGATCATGCCGCGCTCAATGATAGCCCTCGCCGAACTTCACCTTGCCGCGGAACACATAATAAGACCAGAACGTGTAGGTCAGAATGATCGGAATGATGAAGAGGGCGCCGACCAGCGCAAATCCCATGCTTTGCGGGGGCGCGGCCGCCTGATCGAGCGACATCGCCGGCGGGACGATGTGCGGCCACAGACTGATCCCCAGCCCGCTATAGCCGAGGAACAGAAGAAAGAGTGCAAGACCGAAAGGCAGCGCGTGTGGCTGGCGCTGCAAAACGTAGAGAATGGCCCACGCGGTCGCGAGCGTGAGCACCGGCACCGGCGCAAAGAAAACGATGTTCGGCAGGCTGAACCACCGCGATGCGATCTGCGGATGGGCGAGCGGCGTCCATAAGCTCACGATGCCGATCACGATCAGAAGAAGCAGGGTGAGCGGGCGCGCGAGCTCGATCATGCGCCGCTGCAAAGCGTCCTCCGTCTTCATGATGAGCCAGCAGGCGCCGAGCAGACCATAAGCGACGATGAGGCCGAAGCCGGTGAAAATGCTGAACGGCGTCAGCCAATCGAATGCCCCGCCCGCATAGGTGAGGCCGTTCATCCGAAATCCGTTGATGAAGGCGCCGAGCGCAATGCCCTGGCAGAAGGTCGCGACATAGGAGCCGATGGCGAAAGACAGATCCCATATAGGCCGGTGCGCCGCGTCGGCCTTGAAGCGGAATTCGAAGGCGACGCCGCGCAGGATCAGGCCGATCAGCATGAAGACGAGCGGCAGATAGAGCGCGCTGAGCAGGACGGAATAGGCGAGCGGAAAAGCCGCGAAAAGGCCGGCGCCCCCGAGCACCAGCCAAGTCTCGTTGCCGTCCCACACGGGGGCGACCGTATTGACCATGAGATCGCGTTCGGCCCGATCGCGGATGAAGGGAAAGAGGAGGCCGATGCCGAGGTCGAAACCGTCCATCACGACATACATCATCAGTCCGAAGACGATAATGATCGCCCAGAGAATGGGGAGGTCGACGCCCATCAGCCTTCTCCGCCGGGCAGTGGCCGAACAGCATCCGGCGCGCCGGAAAGCGGGCGCGAAGGGCGCTGGATCTTCCCGGGCTCCGCCTCCGGTCCTCGCACATCGGGGCCTTGGGCGACGAGCTTCAGCATATAGCTCACGCCCGTTCCGAACACCGCGAAATAGATCACGATGAACAGGATGAGCGAGATCGAGAGTTCCACGGCCGAATGATTGGAAACGGCGTCGGCCGTGCGCATGACATTATAGACGACCCAGGGCTGCCGCCCGACCTCGGTCGTCACCCAGCCGGCGACGAGGGCAAGAAGTCCGGAAGGACCCATCAGAATGGCGGCGCGCAGAAAGAGAGGTGCGCGGTAGATGTCGCCGCGCCAGCGCAGCCAGGCGCTCCATAGGCCCAAAAAGAACATCAGGAAGGCGAGGCCGACCATGGCCCGGAAGCTCCAGAAGATCACGGGCGAATCCGGCCGATCCTTCGGAGCGAAATCCTTGAGGGCGGGAACTTGCCCGTTCCAGGAATGCGTCAGGATCAGGCTGCCGGCGTGCGGAATTTCGAGCGCATAACGCGTCGTCTCGCCCTTCATGTCGGGCCAGCCGAAAAGGATCAGCGGCACGCTTTCGCCTGGTTTGTTTTCCCAATGGCCTTCGATTCCGGCGATCTTGGCCGGCTGATATTTGAGCGTATTCTCGCCGTGCTGGTCGCCGACGATGATCTGGATCGGCGCGACGATCAGCACCATCCACATCGCCATGGAGAACATGGTGCGCACGGCCTGAGTATTGCGGCCTCTGATCAGATGCCAGGCGCCGGATGCGCCGACGAAAAGCGCGGTCGCGAGATAGGCGGCAATCGTCATGTGGACGAGCCGATAGGGAAAGGACGGGCTGAAGATCACTTTCACCCAATCGACCGGCACGATGCGCCCGGCGACGATCTCATAGCCCTGCGGCGTCTGCATGAAACTGTTCGACGCCAGGATCCACGTGGCCGAGATCAGCGTGCCTGCGGCCACCATCAAGGTCGCGAAGAAATGCAGGCCGGGTCCAACCTTGTTCAGGCCGAAGAGCATCACGCCGAGAAAGCCCGCTTCGAGAAAGAAAGCGCTGAGCACTTCGTAAGCGAGAAGCGGTCCCGTGACACCGCCGGCGAAAGCCGAGAAATGGCCCCAGTTCGTGCCGAACTGATAGGCCATGACGATGCCGGAGACGACGCCCATGGCGAAGTTGACGGCGAAGACCTTCGACCAGAATAGATAGAGGTCGCGGAACACCGTCGCTTGCTTCAGAAGCCACAGCGCTTCGAGCACGACGAGATAACTGGCGAGCCCGATGGTGATCGCCGGAAAGATGATGTGAAAGGAAATCGTGAAGCCGAATTGGATCCGCGCCATCTCAAGCGCGGTCAGGCCAAACATGGCGCTCCTCCCTTGGGCTTCGCTATGGTCCCTCTATTTCGCTCTAACATGGAAAGGTCGCGCACGACAGGCGCAAAGCGCCGCTGGGACGAGTCGCCTAAGCCGCGAGCGTCTTCAAGATCTCCTCGCCATGATTGGCGATGAGCGAAATATGTCCTTCGGCAGGATAATAACTCGCCGTGCATCCCGAGAGCCTGGCGGCGACGCCCCGTCCCATGCGGATGGGCACGTGCCGGTCACGCTCACCATGCCACCAGTGCAAATTCAAGCAGCGGACTTCTTCCGGCCGGAAATCCCAAGCGCCGCCGAGAAGCCTTCCCTCGTAGGCCGGTCCTTTTGCGCCCTGGCGAAACGCCTCGGCAAAAGAAGCGGCGAGAATCCCTCGGGTATCGGCTCTTTTGTCGACCGCCGGCCACCAGCGGCTGAATTTATGTTCCGAGCGCGATGCCGCAGCCTTGTTGCGGAAACACATCCCCATCAGCGGGGCGAGCAGGGCGGAGAGCCAAGGGGAAGATATGCGGAGTACGGGCCCCGCCATGCCGGCGCCCGAAACAATGCCGCAAGCCTCGATCCGTTCGGCGAGCCTCGAGGCGCAGGCGAGCGCATAAGGTCCGCCTCCCGAATAGGCGACAATGGAGAAACGCCCGATGCCGAGATAGTCGGCAAGTTCGACGACGTCCGCGGGCCAATCCAAAAAACGCCGTTGCGGCTTGAAAGTCGAAAGGCCCATGCCGGGCCGGTCGATGGCAATGAGACGGAAGCCTAAATGTTCAGCCGGGCGTGCGAGAATCTCGGCTTCGATCCGCGCGCCGGGAAATCCGTGGAAGTAAAATAGCGCCGCGCCATTCGGCTCGCCATATTCGGCGAAGCCCAAAATTCTCCCGTCTCGGAGCTTCATTAGGCTATCGGGCTGCATGCAAGTCAATGGATCCGGATCAGAGCCGCCGCACCAGCGTCTCCACGATCTCGTCGCCGTGGTTGACGATCAGCGAGATATGGCCCTCATCAGGGTAGTAGATCGCTTGGCAGCCGCACAATTCTTTGGCGAGCGCGCGTCCCATTGTGACGGGAATATGCCGATCGAGCTCGCCGTGCCACCAATGCGCATTCGCATAGCGCACGTCCTCGGCCTTGAAGCCCCAATCGCCGCCGAGGAGCGAACCTTCATAGGCCGGTCCCTTCCAGCCCTGCCGAAAAGCCTCGGCGAGCGAGGCAGCCCAGGCCTCGCCGATCCGCGGCAAAACCCTTCTGTCGGGCTCAGGCAGCAGACAAGCCACCTTGGCGATCGCCTTGGCTGCTTCCTCCTTGTTGCGAAAGAGCGGACGGATGAGCGGCGAGAGAAACCAAGGCAGCGACCGTGAGAGAAGCGAGATCGCGGGTCCGAAGATTCCGGCGCCCGCGACAATGCCGCAGGAGATCAAGCGCTCGGGAATCTTGCGCGCACAGGCAAGCGCATAGGGGCCGCCGCCGGAACAGCCAATGACCGAGAAGCGCTCGATCTCGAGCCTATCGGCAAGCTCGCCGACATCGGCTGGCCAATCGATCAGCCGCCGGCCTTTCAGGAAAGTCGAAAGGCCCATGCCGGGACGGTCGACGGCAATGAGTCGGATGCCGAAGCGTTCCGCCGTTTCGGATAAAGGCCGCGCTTCGACGCGAGAGCCCGGATAGCCGTGGAAATAGAAGAGGGCCTTCCCCGAGCTCCTGCCGTATTCGGCAAAGCCCAGAGCACGTCCGTCACGCAATCGTAAAATTGAACTTCTCGCGGAGATCGGTTTTATCCGTGACATCTCATCGTGGCGCTTGCGCTGTTCGTCGGGCGCCGGATCTCGATCTTCGCGATGGCGGCGTCGCTGCGTTTCGGACAACGCTCAAAGAACAAAGGCGTTCACCATGAAGGACATTCATGATGAATTTGGTGGATGATGGATTTGGTGTTGCAGCCGAGATCGAGCTCGTGAACGCGCCGAGCGCGAACAGCCTCGAGGCAATTCTCAGGGTCGCTCCGGCTGAAAGGCACGCCGCAACAAGGCGCGCACGGTCGGTCTGATCTTGACGGTGCGGGCGGCATTATCGATCGGCGAGGTAAAGAGGCGGACGATCAAAGCGTGGCGCTGCTCGGCACTCGGCGCGAGCTGCAGCGCGAGCAGCTTGCCGGTTTTCCGGCCAGGCCGCGCTCCGATCCAGCCGATATTCGGGACGAGGATCTGAATCGGCGCATCCGCAGGATCGAAAGCCGGCGTGATCGGCGCCGAATTCGGCGAGAGTCTGACGAGAACGCACCGCATTGTCTCGCCCGCAATCCGCACGAACGTTTCCTCCTCGACCTCAAATTCCTCTTCGCCGCGCGGCCGTTCGAAGCTGACGAGAAAGGCACCGAACGCGATGATGGCCGCGACCGCCGCCCAAAGCAGATTGAAGAGATCGGCGGAAGAGAGTTCGCTCGGTGCCACGGGCGAGAAAAAAGACCAGGCGATGCTCGCAAGCGAGAGGGCCATCGCTGCACCGAAAATAAGGGCGAGCCTCGTGCGTATCTTTGGCTGCGACCGGTCGCCGCCTTTGTCGGTGACTTTGAAGGGCTGCCCGAAAGGCTTGAAGAATGCCCGCACCATGACGGCCGAAATGGCGAGCGCTGCGATCGATTCCGTGATCTCGCTGAGGATGGGCAACGTGCGCGCACCCGATATCCAGAAATTGTAAATCCAGAGGCAGATCAGCGCTGGCAAGCCGAAGCGCAGAAAGGAAAGATAATCCGCGTGGAAAGCCGGAACGCCGCCGAACCAATAAATGGGGGGCGCCAGCAGCAGCAGGACAGTGAACGGCTTCGAACACCAATGCAGGAGCGCCTGCAGATAATGCCAGCGCTGGGTGAAATTGAGCCTGTTCCAGCCGAAGGGGCCGCTGCTCAGCAACGCCCCTTGGATCGTGCCGAGGCACCAGCGCGCGCGCTGGGTCAGATATTCGGGCAGTCCCTCCGCCGAGAGGCCGACGCTCAGCCTTTCGTTGAGCCATATCGTCTTTAATCCGCGCGCCATCAATTTATAGCTGACGTGCAGATCCTCGGTGACCGACTCGGTGGGAAAGCCGCCCATCATCTCAAGCTTGTCGCGGCGGATCACACAGGACGTGCCGACGCAGAAGGCGCAACCCCAGGCGTCCTTGGCAGGCTCGAAGATCTCGAAAAAGAAACGCTGGTCGTCGACCCAGCTCTTCTGAATGCCGAGATTGTGCTGGATCGGATCGCCATTGTAATAAAACTGCGGCGTCTGGACGATTGCGACCGAAGGATCGGCGAGGAGGCCGACCGTGCGCCGCAGAATGTTGGGCCGTGCCGCGAAATCGGCATCGAGCAGGAGAACGACGGGCGCATTGGTGAGCTCGGCGGTCTTCGCAAGGGCATTGTTGAGATTGCCGCCCTTGGCGCCCGTGTTGTCGGGGCGCGTGAGATAGTTCACGCCGAGCTCGGCGCAAAATTCGCGCACCTGCGCGCGGCGCGTGTCGTCGAGAACCCAGACGGTAAAGTGCGGATAATCGATGGCCGCCGCGGAGAGAATCGATTTTTCGAGGACTTCGAGCGGTTCGCGAAAGGTGCAAATAAATATATCGACTTCCGGCCAGGCGCCGCTTGCTTCGAGCGCGCGCTCCGCCGCGTCGGCTTGCCCCGTACGATCGCGGTGGCGCAGGAGAATGAGGATCGCGAGCAGCGTTTGGGTGACCGCAACCATCTCGCACCCAAAGAAGAGATGCGCCCACCAACTCTCCGCCGTCGGCTCGAAGGCCGGCAATGTGTCGTGCCAGCGCCAGAGGGCATAAGCAACGAGCAAGGCGGCGCATGTGAAGCCGAAGAGGGCGCGGTCGGCCAAGTGACGCCGATCGAGCGCGCCGGCGAGGATCAGCGCGCCGACGACGAGGCCGAGGTTGGTCCAAACCGCCGTGGCGACGTCGGGCGCCGAATCGAACATCAATTGACCTCTTTGCCGGTGAAGGGGTCCCAACCGAGCGCAGCCAAGGCCGCCCAGGCGGTCGCGCCGAGATGCGGCCTCGGGAAATAGAAAAAGTCGGGCTTCGTGCTGTCGGGGCCGATCGCAAGACCGGTGGCCAGCCGCGGAGCACGCGTTGCATAGAGCAGGCCGGATGGCGCGCGAGCGCTCTGCAGGTGTTGCAGAATTTCGGCGGCGCGGACCTGATCGCCGGCCACCCGATAGGCGAGGGCGGCTTGCGCCGTTCCTTCCGTCCAGACCCCGTCGCGCGCGCCGCTGAAAGAGAAGCCGCCATCGACCGAAAGCCGCTCTTCGGCGAAAGAGAGACCGCGGCGCCATTGCGCCGGCGCATCCGGCAGCGCCATCGAGGGCCAGAGCTGAACATCGAGCACGATCGGCGCGTCATTCGGGCGTCCGTCCGCGAGCGCGCCGATACGAAAATGCGTGCCGTCAAAGGCGCCGGCCACGAAGCCGCGCGCGCGCGACGACATTTCTCGGCAGCGTGGATCGTGCGTGAGCTCCGAAAGCCAGTTCGCGGCGGCGGCGACGTCGATATTATGTTCGGTCGATTTCCAGAGGAGCGGCTTCTGGTTGTTGTCGAAACCATAAAAGCCGCCGGAATAGCCGCTCGTCGTACTCGTATGCGTGTCGATCCAGTCGAGAAGAACTTTGGCGCCGTCGCTATAGGCATGATGCCCGGTTGCCTGCCGCAAGGTGAGCAGGGCGAGCGCCGCCCAAGCCACATTTCCCGTTGCCGTACTGTCCTGGTAGGCGTCTTCCGCCCAGGTTTTTGTGCTTGCGTCCCACCACCCGGGCAATGCAGGCGTGCCGGCGATCGCGCCGGCTTTATAGGCATTGCGAATTCTTCCGTCGCGAAACGTCCGGTCGTGATGGATCGCGACAAGGATCGCATCGCCGATCTTGGCGGCGCGCGAAACCTGCCCGCAGCCCGTCAGCGCAATAGCGGCAAGCGCATTGTCGTAGACGAAAGCCGTGGTCGCAAGGGCCGGCGGCACGTGCGTTTCGCTTTCGCCGGGCGCATAGCTCGCGGCAAAGCCGGGCCCTCTCCCGATCGCATCGGCGGAATGCACGAGACTGGCGCAGAGGTTAGCTGCGCTTGGATCGATCCCCTGCACGCGAGCCGTGGCGACATCCGTTGCGCAAATCATGAGCGGAACCGCAAGGAGTAGGAAGGGGCGAAGTCTCACAGCGCAGCAGCCAGGATCGCAACGGTGCTTTGAACGTTGCGCCAGACGTTCGACATGGAGGGAATGAGTCCGCCCTCGCGGCTGACGGTCACCCATTGCCCGATGTCACAGGCCTTGGCAGGCCCGTTGCGCTGATCGACGCTTTTTAGATCCCCATAGGGACTGGGAACAGCAGGATCTGGATCGATGATCGCGTAGAGTTCACGCCGCTCGGTTTGCGGGAAGGGGACGGCAAATCGCGCGTCATCCTTGTCGCTGGTCTTGGGAATGATGGCGCTGATGCGCCCGTGATCGAAGGACGCACCCTTGATCCTGACGGATGTCCCGACGGCGAGGTCCTCGCCTTTTCGATAAGAGAAGATCGCAACCACGAAATCCTTCTTGCAATTGACCATGGTCGCGATCGTGTCCCCTGCCGAGACGTGGCTTCCCTGGGGCGCCATGAGGGCCAGCACCTCGCCGGCGGAAGGCGCGACGATGTCGGATTGGTCGAGCGTGCCGACCCTCTGCTGTTCCGCCGCTTCGAGCTGCTTCTGCGAGGTGAGATCGGCGGCATATTCCTGCTCTTCGATGGCGACGCGGCGCGCGTCTATGTCGACGTCGCGCCTCTTCTGCGCGAGGTCCTGGATCGGTTGGAGATCGAGCCCGACATAGATGTCGTGCTGCAGCGCCTCGTATTGCGCTTTTTTCCCGTTGAGCTCTGCGACAGCCGATTGAGCTTTGCTCATCGCGGCGGCATGTTCGGCGGCCGTGGGTTTCAGTGCGGCGGGGCTCTCTATGCCCCTTGAAACCAACTTGGCGTGGCGCTCGACCATCGCCTGTTTGGCCCTGCTGAGATCTTCGTTCTCTTCGATTTGGGCGCGCAGCGCGGTCATTTCGTCTTCGATCTGATGACCGAATTGCTCCTTCTCGCGCGCAATTTCCGAATCGAGCTGGGAAATATAGGAAAGGTCGGCCTCGTGTTTGCGCCGCGTCGCTTCGAGTTGCTCGCGCGTACCCGCCGTGCTCTCCTCGAGATGGATCAAAGTCGTCCGATCAATTCGCGGATTGGCAAGATGGGCAATGGATGTGCCCTGTCCTATGCCTTGTCCCGGCTTGACCGAGAGCGATCGAATATCGCCCGCGACAGGTGCGGTAACGAGGATCGCCGGCGCATCGACAACCGCTCTGTCGGTCTCGTCGGCTACGATCGGCGGCACGACGGAGGTGACGAGAACGAGCGAAACAGCGGTTGCGACCAAATAAGAACTCACGCGTATGACGTTGCGAGCCGCCGAATTGGCCATGGACCGCCCTTCACAATCCCGAGACGAGAGACGGCGGTGAACGCGACCCTGCCGGTTTTGTTGCAGTGCAGCCTGCGAATGCTGCGCGGACTGCTGCCATCCGTCGCAGCGTTGGGTGGAGCCAAGGCCGCGATCGCAATTCGGCGGAGGATGGCTCGCGGTTCACATCTTAGAAGCGCACGTGGCGCAGCTTGTCCGGATTGCGCGTGAGGTAAATGGCGGCGATCTGCCCGTCGCGATGCGCGAAAGCCAAAGTGTCGATCGCGCCGTCCGGCTCGCGCAGAACGAAGCCCGCAAGGCCGTTGACAAATGCGGCGCGCGCTTCGGTCGAGAACAAAGCCGAATTTTTGCGTGCAATCCCTTCGAAGAAGCGCACGATCTTCTCTGCGCCATAGATCGGGTTGAGCGGCGCGGCGCGTTTGCCGCCGCCATCCGGATAGAGAACCGCATCTTCAGCGAGCAATTGCCGCAAAGCCTCGACATCGCCTGTCTGGCTCGCCGCATGGAAAGCGGCCGCAAGCCGCGCACCTTCCTCGCGCGAAGCGGAATAGCGCGGCCGGCCCGCCTCGATATGGACACGCGCGCGCGTGGCGAGCTGGCGGCAAGCGGCTTCCTCGCGGCCGAGCGCCTCGGCCACTTCGGTAAAGCTCAGGCCGAAGACGTCGTGGAGCAGAAAGGCGGCGCGCTCGAGCGGCGAGAGGCGCTCGAGCGTGAGCATCAGCGCGATCGAAAGATCGTGCGCAAGATCGCCGGCCTCCGCAGGATCGAAGCCCTCTTCGATGACGGGTTCGGGGAGCCATTGTCCGACATAGATTTCGCGCCGCGCCCGCGCCGACTTCATCCGATCGAGGCAGAGCCGCGTCACGATCGTGCCGAGATAGCGGCGCGGCTCTTGGATTGTGTCACGTTCCGCGCCATGCCAGCGCAGATAGGCGTCCTGGACCACGTCTTCTGCCTCCGTACGCGAGCCGAGCATGCGATAGGCAAGGCCGGTCAAGGCGCGCCGATGGGTTTCGAAAGACGAAGCATCGTCCGTCATGCCGCTTTCGTCACCTCGTGCAGGACGGGGCTCGTCTGCCCGCCGATCGTGAGCCTCGTGCAGGACTTGCCGTGGCCCATTGCATATTTGAGCGTCGGGTAGAGGCGCGCGGCCGTGAGCACGAAAGAGAGCGAGACGAGCGCGCGCTTACCCCAGCGGCGCACAACCTCTTCGCGCAGCCCATCGGCTTCCGGCGCATGCGCAAGACTCGCATCGGCAAACCGAACCGCCAGCGCGACATCGTCCGGCATGGCGCGGAAGTCGCGCGCCACGACCGCCCGCAAAATCGCCGGATCGACACCGCCTTGTTGCGCCATGTCGATGCCGAGCTGAGTGCAGGGCCCGCAATCTTCCGCCATCGAGCCGACGAGTCCGGCCGCGCTAAACGCGGCGAGGGGCACATCCTTGCAATAGCGTCCGATGGCTGCGGCTTTGCTGAACATCAGCATGGCGCGCGGATCCGCATCGAGAACATCGCGCAAATAGCTCGCATCATAATTCCAGGTGCGTTCGAATCTATCGATCCAGCGGCGCAGAAACCATTTGAGCATTGCTCTTCTCCCTTATCTTTGACAACGGCCAGGCGATCCAAATCGCAAGCAGCGAAGGCAGAAGCACGAGGGCGCCGTCGGCAAGGATCAATTGATGGACATGTTCCCGGCCGGCCGCGGCGTCCCAGATGTGAATTGCGGCATGGAGGGCGAGGAAACCCGCCGCGGCCTGAGCAGCCGGGCGCGCGGTGCCCCGCAGCGCGAACCAGGCGAGCGCAGAACCGGCAACGAGATAAGCGGCACCGATGTCGCGTATGAAATGCGCATTGAACGGGCCGGTACCGCTCACGCCTGGGATTGACGCGTACCAGTCGGACGGAACCGCCAGCATGACAATGCCGTTTGCCGCCAGGCCGAGACCGAGTATCGCCGCCGCCAAGCTCCGCATGATCGCCTCATGATCGCCTCGCGACTTAAGACGAGGCAGCGAAGCCGCGCGTGACATGAACGGAGAGAATTTTTGGATTCGCGGCGAGGCCGCGCTTCTTTCGCCGATCCGATTAACCACCCGTTAACCGCGGTTGGATTTTGGCGTGGCGCGATAAGGTTTTATTCAATATTGCCGAAATTCCCGGTCCTGCCTTGGGAGGCGGGCCGATGTCAAAGCGGAGCGCGGAGCGAGGGGTGCAGCGCAAGCTCCTAGGAGCCAGGGAGCAAAGACGTGACCCACGTAGGGACGATAGAGCCTTTGAGCCGGCCGGCTCGGATCAGAACGCAAGTTATCGGCAGGCTCAATCTCGGCCTTTACACCGAATTCACCCGCTTTGGTCTTCGCCGCGACCTCGATCAGCCGTTCGAGAAGCCGAGCGCCAAGATTCCAATCTCCGTGCGCCCATTGCAGGAGAGCGATCTTGCCGCGCTGTTCTCGAGCGATGGTGCGGACCTCAAGGAAAGATTGGATATCGCGCATCGGCTCGCGTTCGTGGCGCGGGGTGCGCGCGGCGGTTTCGTGGCAATCGATTCACGCAACCACGCGCCATGTTATGTCCAATGGCTGTTCGGGACGCGCGATAGCGGCTTCATCCGTGCCCTTGGCGGCTTTCCGCCGCTCGAAGCCGGCGAGGCCTTGGTCGAAAATGCCTATACGCCGCCGAATTATCGCGGCCTCGGCATCATGCCCGCGGCCATGGCTTTGATCGCCGAGCATGCGCGCGATCTCGGCGCGCGCAGCGTGCTCACTTTTGTCGATCACGACAATATCGCGTCGTTGAAGGGCTGCCAGCGGGCAGGGTTCCGGCCGGATCTTCTGCACTATCGGCGCCGCTATGCGTTTGGCGTCGTCACGCGGGACTGGTTCGAGAAACTGGCCCCGGACGATCCCAGGCGCGGCGCGAAATTCTAGGTCCGGCTGGGCGCCGTCCTCGCCCGAAGCGCTTTTCAATTGGTCCCGATTGGCACCAAAGCGCTCGGCGTTTCGCATTTCCGTTCAGGAAACTCTTTTCACCGACAGGCGCCTGGTGTTAGCCTTCGTGTCCACTTTGCTCGCTCGGAAAGCGAGGTGAGGAGGTGGGCCATGCGCAGCGAAAGGACTGAGATCAAAACCACCTGTCCGCGCGACTGCTACGATAGTTGCGGCATTTCGGTGATGGTCGAGGGCGGGCGGATTCGCTCCGTCAAAGGGGATCCCGATCATTTCCTGAGCCGCGGCAGCCTCTGCGGCAAATGTTCCATCGCCTATAATGGTGTCTGGCTCGATCCCGCCGCGCGGCTGAACGCTCCGCTGAAGCGGATCGGGGGCAAGGGGACGGGACATTTCGCGCCGGTCTCCTGGGCCGAGGCCATAAAGGAAATCGCGGCACGGCTTCAAAGCCTGCTCGAAACCCATCCCGCCTCGAGCGTGCTGCACACCCATTATACCGGCACCTGCTCGGTCATCGCCGGCAATTTTCCGTTGCGCTTCTTTCGCCGGCTCGGCGCCACCGAGGTCGATCCCGATACGGTCTGCAACAAGGCCGGCCACGAGGCTTTGGGCTATACGCTTGGCACCTCGATGATCGGCTTCGATCCGCGCACCGCCTCGGCCGCCGCCTCCATCCTGGTTTGGGGCGCTAATCCGTATTCTTCGGCGCCGCATATTCACCAATCCTGGCTCCCCGAGGCGCCCGGCATCAAAATCGTCATCGATCCGATCGCCCATCCGACCGCCAAGGCAGCCGATCTCTTCCTGCAGCTTCGGCCGGGCACCGATGCGGCACTCGCCTTCGCACTGATCCATGCGGTGGAGGAAGCGGGATTATTGCGCCGCGATTTCCTCGACGCTCACACATTCGGCTGGAGCGCCATCGAAGAAGGCGTGCGGGCCATGACGCCCGAACGCGGCGAGGCGCTGACCGGCGTGCCGGCCTCGCTCATTCGCGAGGCGGCCATGGTCTATGGCCGCGGCCCGTCCTTGATGTGGCTCGGCCAGGGCATGCAGCGCCAGAAGATGGGCGGCAATGCGTGCCGCGCTGCCCTGGCGCTCGTCGCCGCGACAGGGAATATCGGCCGAGCCGGAGCAGGGGTGCTCTATCTCAATGGTCCCGCGACACGCGGCGTCGATCTCGATTACGTCACAAAGCCCGAGCTCGCCCGCGACGGCTTGCCCACACTCAGCCACATGGATTTGGCGCAGACGCTCGCCGATCCCGGCCGCGCCCAGGCGCTCTTCTGCTGGAACAACAATATTCTCGCGTCGAGCCCGCAGCAGGCGGCGCTGCGCCGCGCGCTCGAACGCGAGGATCTTCTGCATGTCGCGCTCGACATCTTCGCGACGGACACAACCGATTATGCCGACTACGTCCTGCCGGCGGCGAGCTTCCTCGAGTTCGACGATCTGATGCTGCCCTATTTCCACAATGCGGTCTCGGTCCAGCGCAAGGTCGTCGACCCTGTTGGCGAGGCTTTGCCGAATCAGGAAATCTTCCGCCGCCTCGCCGCCGCCATGGGTTTCAAGGAACCAGAGCTTTACGAGCCGGATGACGAGATCCTGCGCGTGCTTCTCGAAGAGACCGGCCTCGGGCTCGATTTCGAAGGGCTTGCGGCGCGCGGCACCGCGATGCCGGAAGTCCCGCTCATCCCCTTTGCCGATCTCGTCTTCCCGACGCCGAGCGGGCGGATTGAAATCGCCTCGGAACGGGCGCGCGAGGCCGGCCATCCTTACGCGCCTCTACCTCATGCCGATCAATCCGCGGAAAGCGGCATGTTGCGCGTGCTCTCGCCCGCCTCGGAATGGCAGCTCAACTCGAGCTATGGAAATGACGGCAAGATCAGAGGACGGCTCGGCGTCGCGCCGGCGCTGGTGAATCCGGCGGACGCGGCGATGCTGGCGCTCGCCGACGGCACTGAGGCGGTGCTCGAGAATGCGACCGGCACGCTGCCGGTCGTCGTGCGGCTTTCGGCCGATGTGCCGCGCGGCGTGGCGCTGGTGCACAAGGGGCGGTGGCCGAAATTCGAGGCCGCGCGCGCCAATGTCAATGTGCTGAACCCCGGCGAGAAGGCCGATATGGGCGAGAGTTCATGCGTTCATGCCGTCGAGGCGCGGCTCAGCGCGAGAGCCAGGGCGCGGCAGACAGCTGGCGACAGAGAATGTGCGATCTGAAACGAAAAGAGCGCTCCGCGGAGCGCTCTTTTCCAAGTATCCGTTTGCAGATTTGGTTGCGGGGACAGGATTTGAACCTGTGACCTTCAGGTTATGAGCCTGACGAGCTACCGGGCTGCTCCACCCCGCGATAAACATATAGGCGACAGAGAACGGACGGCGGAATGTTCCGTCGTCCGTTCTCTATCTTGATTGCGATTGAGGCTGCCCTTCGCAGGCCTGGCAACGGCCTACTCTCCCAGGTCTTGAGACATAGTACCATTGGCGCTGAAGCGTTTGACGGCCGAGTTCGGGATGGGATCGGGTCTTATCACTTCGCAAGAGTCACCAGGCCGGCGAAAGGCAGGAAGCAAACTGGTCAGACGACGATAGCAAGCGCCATGTCGCCAAGCATTGATAATGAGAGCGATCAAGCCGATCGAGCGATTAGTACCGGTAAGCTCCACGCATTGCTGCGCTTCCACACCCGGCCTATCAACGTGGTCGTCTTCCACGGCTCTTAAGGGAGAACTCGTTTTGAGGTCGGTTTCCCGCTTAGATGCATTCAGCGGTTATCCGTTCCGTACATAGCTACCCTGCACTGCGGCTGGCGCCACAACAGGTCCACCAGAGGTACGTTCATCCCGGTCCTCTCGTACTAGGGACAAATCCTCTCAATTCTCCGACACCCACGGCAGATAGGGACCGAACTGTCTCACGACGTTCTGAACCCAGCTCACGTA